>QWCE01000673.1_pt1 | contig 92378 bp, 79 predicted proteins | sample 1972531 | NCBI WGS metagenome assembly QWCE01 (sample SAMN09866716, study PRJNA288562) | Human gut metagenome isolate term4_stool, whole genome shotgun sequencing...
AGCTCCGTAGGACATACGAAGGTGAAGTCGCCAGGATAGAAGAAGAGTACGCTCCAGCGCCCCTTGAGATCCTCGTTAGAGACCTCGTGAAAGCCCTTGGACTTGGCATATGCGGGTACTTTGAACTCTGGTAAGTTGCTGTTGATAATAGGTTGCATAGTCATTTGCATTTGAGTTTTAGATAATGATTCGTTAATCGTCAGTAGGACACCCCCACCAACATTTGCAAAGATAGGGGTAAGCACCCGAAATAAAAAGCAAACCGCATACCTATAATTAGGTATTTTTCTGAGGACGAGTAATTTCTGCCGGGCGTGGAGCGCTACCGCTCATAAAGTTCGGTGAGTACATCGGTACTCTTAAGGGCGGGGAAGGCGATCCAGTGAAAGCGGATAAAGTCGAGCATTGCAGCGAGAATGTGTCGCCTCTGCGCTCCAGTAAAGCGATATAGATACATATTGTGGTAATTGATGCGCAGTAGCGTTGGAATGAATAGCGCCTCTTGGGGATTGATATCGGATGCAGAGCGACTAAACGGAATAAAGTCGGCTTCTTCGATGCTAAACCAAACCCCCTCTGCTACGTCAAGCGGAGTATAATTCGGGGCAATCCCAATGAAGTCGAGCAACGCACGCAGAAAAGCTATGGGATAGTTGGCAATGCCTATACTTGTTTCTATCGCCTCTAGATGCTCCAATGCATTGGATACAAAATCGAACATGGGTTCGTCCGTCTGTTTTTGGAGCATTAGTCGGAGTAAATCGGCAAGGAATAGGGCAATGTTGCGCTTTTCGGGCTGCATAAGGATTTGATAGCGCAAAGGGGCGGGTGATGCCTCTATCATACGCTGTACCGATCTACCATTACGGTGTTCCGCTACAAACTGTACCTCACTCATCGGATAAAGTACCCGCCTCAGTGTATGTGCCAAACTCCTGCGCCCCGCCGGAAAGGGCACCTTGTAAGCAACTATTCCTTCGGATGGCGTTAGTACCCGTACGATGGAAAAACGATCGTTGTACGGAGTTTCGCTAAGCACAATGCCACGACTCTTGATCTGCACGCGGCAAAGATACTACCTTTTCGTGTTGCATACGAACGGTAAGTATAGCTGAGTTCAATTTGATTAGGTTAGAAATGCATTGTTCGCTGCGTTTAGGTCTTGCCAAGTTACGATCAAAAAAGGAGTATCTTTGTGGCGAATGGAGTAAATCGGAAGTGAGAAATGAGAATTGTACTGATCGGAGCGGGAGCGGTTGCTGAGAGTCTCTTGGTAGCAATGTCGGAAGCCGGTGTAGTGCCGGTTGCACTCTATAACCGAACCATTGCTCGCGCAAGGCAGTTGAAGGAGCGATATGCTCCCTCGATGTGTGTGACAGATACGTTGACTGCATTGCCGAAAGATGCGGATGTCTATCTTTTTGCTCTTAGCGATGCGGCTCTTAGCGAAGTAGCTTCTCAAATGCCCGTAACTACAGGTGTATGGCTACATACGGCGGCAGCACTTCCGTGCGACGTATTTGCTCCATATCACGATGCATACGGGCTTTTCTATCCATTCAATACGTTTACGCGTAACTTTCCCATACAGCTGAGCAATACACCGCTTTTTGTAGAACACAATGGTGAAATAGCGCGCGAAACAATATATGAATTGGCGCAGTTACTTGGTATGAATCCGCGAAAAAGTGATGTGGCGAGCCGTACAAAGCTACATTTGGCTGCGGTCTTTGCTTGCAATTTTACCAATCATTTGCTCGCTATAGCCGAAGAGTTGCTCGCGGATGAAGAAAATCTTTCCTTTTCCGATCTGCATCCGCTTATAGCAGAAACGTTCCGCAAGGCGAATATGCTGTCGCCATGCGATGCACAGAGCGGACCGGCTCGGAGGCACGATGAAGCAACCATAGCAAAGCATCGCGATTTGCTCAGCAATCTGCCCGGGTCATTCACCGATATATATAATCTTTTGACTGCTTCCATCGAAGCACACTATACTAAATGATATGAGTGCTATTCCTCAAGATCTTGCTCCTATAAAGGCTTTTGCCTTTGATGTAGATGGCGTGCTGAGCCGCTCGGTAACTACTTTGGGCGCGGACGGTGTTCCTCAGCGTACCGGAAATGTGAAGGACGGCTTTGCGCTCCGAATGGCTATTTCGCACGGTTATCGGGTTGCTGTAATCACGGGGGGCAATTCGCCGCAAACGCGGCTCCGAATGGAGTATCTCGGTATAACGGATTACTATGCTGAATCGCGAGATAAGGTTGCCGATATGGAACATTTTCTCGCCAAATACGGATTGAAGGCTGAAGAGGCTATTTACGTGGGTGACGATATGCCCGATGTAGCAGTAATGCGCTTTGTGGGTATTGCAGCTGCACCGCGTGATGCCGCTTATGAAGCATTAGATGCTGCTCAATACATTTCGCCCTGTAACGGAGGGGAGGGCGTAGCTCGCGATGTGATCGAACAGGTAATGCGTGCTCAGGGAAAATGGCATACGGAACAAATAAATCTTGATTGGTAGTATGCTCTCTTATCCGTACCATCTTATATTGGGCTCCCAATCGCCACGAAGGCGCGAATTGCTCGGCGGATTAGATATTCCGTTTGAAGTACGTCCCATACCTAATATTGACGAAAGTTACCCAAAGACGCTCCCACTTGAGGAGGTATCAGAGTATATCGCCAGAGAAAAGGCAGATGCCTACCGGGCATCTCTTTCGCCTAACGACTTGCTGATCACAGCGGATACAACGGTTATAGTCGGAAACGAGATATTAGGGAAACCACGCAATAGGAAAGCGGCGGAAGAAATGTTGCAAAAGCTATCCGGACGTACTCATACCGTCGTTACGGGCGTAGCGCTTACCCTTGGACAGGGATATTCGGAATCATTTTCTTCGCAAAGCCTTGTTACGTTTGCACCGCTTGAAGAATCGGAAATAGAATATTATTTGGAGCACTATGCTCCCTACGATAAAGCCGGTTCCTACGGCGTGCAGGAATGGATCGGATACATTGCGGTACAGCGCATTGAAGGCTCTTTCTATAATGTGATGGGTTTGCCGGTGCATCCGCTCTATAGGGCACTAATTGCATTGGCTGATGAAAAATAATTGGGAAGAGTATTGTTTATTCAAAAAGAAGTATTACCTTTGTAACCGCTTTCGGAAATGAACTGCTCCGAGTAGGCAGAGAAAAGAAGAAAGTGGGTAGTAATGAGCCCTAAAGGTGCGGTAGTTCAGCTGGTTAGAATACCTGCCTGTCACGCAGGGGGTCGCGGGTTCGAGTCCCGTCCGCACCGCGAAAAAGCGAATAAGAAAAAGCCTGTGACATTTAGTAGGCTGTTCGCGAGGGAAAGGCAAGCGTGCCTTTTTCTTTTTCAAGGGGGTACACAGTGGCCTTAGGCAAGTTCTAAAGAATGCCCAAGTGGCGGAATTGGTAGACGCGCTCGTTTCAGGTGCGAGTGTTGAGAGACGTGCAGGTTCGATTCCTGTCTTGGGCACCTGAAGGAAGCTGTCTCCTTGTAGTAATAAGTTATGCGCGAGTGGTGGAATTGGTAGACACGCTACTTTGAGGGGGTAGTGCCGGCAACGGTGTATGAGTTCAAATCTCATCTCGCGTACCAGTGGTTAGTTAATAGAATGAGGAAACACTTTAAGTTGAGGGTGTTTCCTCTTTTTTTCTCTTCTATTTTAGTGCGGAAGTAGCGTTCTGTTCTCCGAACAAGATTGACGAATTGACGAAATAGTATAGTCTCTTGGCATTAATGAAAGTGGAATGTTATGTTTCGCAACAGTTCGCCAGTCATCTACACTATAACAATTAAGATCTTGATGCAGAGTTGAGTCTCTTTTTTTTCTATTTTTGATCAAATTGGAGTAGGTACGTATCTACAGTTTGTTTCAATATATAGTGGCCAAAGTGACTTCTTTATTAAAAGAAGCCACCAATATTGATCCTACAAAATTGGCAAATGAGTAAAAATGATTACATTTGTCCTAGCAATGCAGTACGGATAGCGATTGGGCTATAGTTGATTTGAAAGAAAGTACAAAGTAAACATAGTAGTTAAGTTATTAGAACATGAAGAAATTATTACTACACACAGTTATCGCATCTATCCTTTTAATAGTTGCCGCTTCACCTCGTCAGGCAATGGCGCAGGAAAAAACCAATGGTAAAGTGGTATGGGGATTTGATGATGAAAAGCAGTTGACGGGGTGGTCGAATGAGCATCTTGAGTGCACTGAAGCAATGTGGGCTCTTGCTTCAAAGTATACAGTTTCTAAACCTTACTCCGTTGTACACACTTATGCCGAAGATATTCCCGGTTGTTCTGCAGACGATTGGTATGTTTCTCCGGGATTTCGTCCCAAAAACGGAGCAAAGATTGAGCAACTGAGCTTCTGCTCCACGAGTTTGGCATCCAATGTAAAAGAAGGAGATACAATCGGTGTATATTTGCTGATCGGAAATCAAAACCCGGAAAAGGCAAGCAAACGCGTTTTGTTGTATGACTTTAGAGACGATAATTACTATTACGAAGAAGAAGAGTTTCGTAAAGTAACTGACATACCCATTCCTGCAAGTGAAGAAATGTGCTACTTGGCATTGAGGTACAAAAACCAGGATATATCCAAGAACCTATATACGTTCTACTTTGACGATATTATTTTGAGCGATGTAACGCTTGCCGGAGCGGAAACGATTGCACCGGTATCGCAGTTAAAGCTTTTCCCGGTTCCCTGTCGTGAAGAAGCTGTTCTTTCCGGCTTGCAAGGGCCTTCAGTAATACGTCTGCTTGATAGTATGGGTAGCGAGTTGTTACGCATTAATACTACGGATGCAACCTGTACAATTGATACACGCTCTTTGCCCGCGGGTAACTATGTAGTAGCTGTGGAAAATTCAGGAAGGAGCGAAAATTTACGCCTTATAAAGCAGTAATATTTGAGCAATAAGCTCAGATCGAAATGCGGCATCTTCTCAAGCTTAGAAGGTGCCGCATTTTATTATACTGAGCATAAATTATGCGTCTACCATTGTATTAAGTTCGAAAGGGTATATGAAGCCGATGAGCAAATGTATATACCTATCGAACGAAACTTATATACCTATCAGACGAAACCTATATACCTTTCAATAAATAGGTATATAGGTTTTTTCGGGGTGGGGAAGTGTGCTCTCTTTATGCATGAAGAGGAATGTTTTATTGAGGGGTGTTTCGTGGTGCTGTGGCAGTGCAATAATGCTTGTGTGATAGTGTGAATGAACGCACTAACGGCATACGGATCTTGGTACGCTTCTATTCGCGAAGAGCGTTTTTTATGCATTCATTTTGTATATTTGTAGTGGAAAAGTAAGTACAAACATAAATATGTCAACTATCAGAGAGCAACGGCAGGCACTGATTGCTAAGTATATTCGGAGTAAAGAGGTGACGGATCAAAAAACGCTCCGTGAACTTTTGCTGCTGAACGGTATCCCTGCCACTCAATCAACCATATCCCGCGATCTTAGCGAGATGGGGGTTACCAAGTTTCGGTCGGGTAAAGAGCGATCGTTTTACCGCATGCCGGAGCGAACCGCCCGCACGCCGGAAGATGTGGTGCGCATCCGCCCCACTCATTGGTTTAAGGAGCTGGTCTACTCGGAGCCCTTTATTGTTGTGAAAACGCGTCCCGGTTACGCCAATAGTCTGGCTGCGGATATTGATTCCTTGGAACATCCCTCCATACTTGCTACTGTATCCGGCTACGATTCAATATTGGTGATTTCCGCTAACGGAGCCACTTTGGACGATGTGAAGGAGGCTTTGGGAATGGTTATTCCGGAGCTAAAGGAATAAAGAATATACGATTATTATGCGCGCGCTACGTGAGGATGAAAAGGAACGGCTCGTGAATGCCGGCTGCCGGGCACAATCGTGGGATACTATTCAAGTTACGGACGATTTTTATCCCGATGGTTACGAAAACGTAACCTTTGCCGGAGATGTTTTTCTTGCTCGACAAGATGTTCGAATAGGATCCAAGGTCAAAAATGTTCGGCTGGAGAATTGCGAAATAGGGCAGAATGTAAAGATTGAGGACGTAGCCGAGGGCATAAAGGGCTATCATATCGAAAGAGGTTGCACACTTCGGCACATTGGCAGGATGGTGTACGACGAAAAGGAACTATGCGGCGAAGGAACCGAAATAGCTCCTTTAGACGAAACCGGTAGCCGATCACTTCTCCTCCACAGAGGATTAACGGCGCAGATCGCCTATCTCACTGTGTTCGCAAGGCATAATCCTTCCGTATCCACGCAGCTAAGTTCCATTGCGGAACAATACGTGGCAGAGCACAAATTAGGCAAGCAGGCGCGGATCGCCTCGGGAACCGTGATTGAGTTCGCAGGAACGCTCGCCAATGTTCATATCCCGGAAGCAAGCACCCTCAGCGGTGTTAAGCGCATCGAAAGGGCTACGTTGTGCCATACATCTATAGGCGATAACGTAATTATGGAGGACGTGGTGACGATGCCGGGAAGCGTTATTACGGAAAGCTGTATGCTACATCGTTGTTTTGTCGGCGAAGGCGTTCGTATGGATGGGGGGTTTTCGGCACACGATACGCTCATCTTCGCCAATTCGCACCTCAGTAACGGCGAAGCATCGGCGGCTCTTTTGGGACCGCATACCGTATCGATGCATCGTTCCACCCTATTGATTGGTAGTTCAGTATCGTTTTTCAATGCGGGAAGTGGCACCAATCAGAGCAATCATCACTATCGTTTGGGCCCGATGCACTATGGCGTTATGGGGCGCGGGTGCAAAACGGCAAGCAATGCCTACCTTCTTTGGCCCGCCGTAATCGGTAGTTTTACCAAAGTGGTAGGGCGCGTGATGACGCAACCCGATACGCGACACTTTCCTTTCTCGGAGCTAATTGCGGAAGGAAATAACACCAAGTTGCGGCCCGCTACGTTGCTTGCCTCCATCGGTACGTTGCGCGATCAGGATAAATGGTATTGGCGCGACAAGCGCGTGCATAAAGAAAGTGGCGATTTAATTGATTATAGCGCCGTTCCTCCCTCCGTAGTGAGCGAAATGTATGCCGGTTATAACGAGTTACGGCTTCTTTTGGAACAACGCCCTGAGATAGAACGTTATAACGTACGGGGAGCCGCAATTGAGCGCGCCGATCTTTTGTCGGGAATTGATCGCTATCGAGGGGCATTAGTCCTATTCGTGGCGAATACGCTCGCCCAATGGTGTCTTGGTCGCACCGCTGCATTAAAAGCGCTGCACGCTAATGCGCGTCAAAAACAGGACGCGCTCGTCTATTATGACCTATTCGGCATTTCCGTTTCAGAGGCCGATTTGACTCGTTTGTATAAGCAGTTGGAACGAAAAAAAGTGAGGAACGTTGACCAATTGGCAGAGTTCTTCCGGCAGTGCGATAATCAAAATCGCTTTTTGATTCCTTTAGCTACCGCGCTGCTTGCGCAATTGTTCGACGGAACTACGGAACAGCGTTTAACCGCTTGCCTTACAGAAGCGCTGAAAGTATCGGAACGCACGGAAAAAGAGGTACTTCGGGATGCCGCCAAGGAGCAGAGTTCACGCGTGCAAGTGGCATACGGCTTGCTCGCTTCGGATAGTGGCGCGGCGGCAAGGGAACTCTCTTTGTTAAAGGGAAATACGGACGAATTGCCCTTTATTAAGCAGATGCGCGCCCAAAGGGAGGAAGAGCGTTGCGCCATGGAGCGTTTATTGTCGTGAAAGCAAGGCTGTTGGTGTGTGTAATCGCCCTTATTTTGAGCTTCACCTTCGCTTGTGCTCAGAGCTTTGAGGGCATTTGGCAGGGAAATGTTACGTACAACGGAACCGAAATGCGCGTAGAACTGCGCTTAGAGCGTAGAGGTACGGAGTGGCACGCAACGGCATCTCTGCCCGATGTACTGCCTCAATCAATAGATATAGACCAAATTGAGCAAACGGATCAGCGGCTTATTCTTCGTGCCGCTTCATACGAATTCACCCTCACCTATATAGAGGGTGCCGATAGACTGGAAGGCGCCCTCCGTGCAGAGAACACCCCCGAAACGATCCCCATCATCCTATACCGCAAGGGAATAGGATGAATCCGGCGGTAATGATCCATCCTTAAAATGCTTTTCGGATATAGGCTTCCCTTTTTGCTCGGGGGAGCTTGTCGATAGGTATATAGGTGTCACACAAAAGGTATATACCTATCGAATGAAACTTGTATACCTTTCAAATGAAACGTATATACCTTTTGACAGGCGGCTCCCGATACTCCGCAAATTACCGCACTGAGAAGAATAGCTTGTAGGTAACCATTGGCGTAAAGCCTAGAGTATAAATTGTGGAATAGTCGCCTGAATGCTCGTCAAAGAACACGGACATTACGTTCTTGCTATTGGTTAGATTCTGAAGATCCACCGCCCATTCTTGCGTAATCCGTCTGCCTATTTTACGGGCACCTATCTTTAAATCGGTGCGAAAGTATGTCTTGGTTTTGAGGGCGTTTACCCTCGTTATATCTAATTCCACTATACCTTTTTGGTGAAACAGGTCGTCGCGGATCGGAGTGTAGCGGGTTCCTCCGGCGCAAGAAGCCTTGAGGTCGGTGAAAATTGCCCAATGTTTGGGCAGAGCCCATTCGTACCCTCCCGTGAGATTGATAAGGAAACGGCCGTCAAAAATGGTACTGTACCATTTTTTATCGCCCATACTGTAGGTGGAACTATAGAGCGAGGCGTTGAACAGCAGGTAGTAATTGTCGGAATAGAACTTTTCAACGGTCAGTTCCACGCCGTAATTTCTTCCTTTCCCCTTGTTTATTAAGTCACTTTGACGGTCAATGAAGTTCTGTCCCGAACCGCCAATTTCCAAAAGAGTCCATATCGAGTTCGGGTCGTTAACAACCGGAACTTTGTAAAGGTATTGGAAATAACCCTCAATCTTGGCGTGCCAGTTGGAGGCAAGCGCCCAGTCGTAGTACAGGTCTGCCTGAGCGCTGTGCGTAAAATCGATCTTTTTATTGCGATACTCAATGCCGTCAGCTGTATAATGACGTATGAAATAGAAGGAACGTGGCATCATTTGGCTGTACAAACCGCCGCCAAGCCCGAATGTGTGCGAACGTATCGGTTGATATTTTATGCCAAAACGCGGCTCAACGGTATATCGCTTGTTAATGGTCAGGTACATGCCGTGTACGCCTGCCGTTGCGGTCCAATGCGCATCTATGCGGTAACGGTACTGCGCATAGGCCCGAAGCAAGCTAAAAAGCCCTTTTTCTTTGGCGATGGTGCGTACTCCGTCGCCAAAGTTATGGTCGCCCGCTTGTTCCGAATAGTAAGCATCAAACAAATCTCCCTTAATGCCTGCTACCAGTAGCCCATTGCGCGTGGGATGCAGGGTAAGCTCCGAGTAAAGCGACCACTTGTTCTCCCGCGCAATTTCGGACCATAACAAATTCCACTTCTGTTCTGATTTAGGGATGGTCAGGTCCATTGTATCAACAGGCATCTTTGTATCGGATCGGACGAAGGAAAGCAGTGTGCGCAAAGAACCTTTCGAAAACTCGACGTTGTGCGTTAATCCGGCAATGCCGGCAATTGAATTGATCGAAACCCGCTGGGCAAACTTTAGTTTTTTAAAGTCAAAATCGGCAAAATGAAAGTCATCTCCGAACTCGTTTGTGGCGAAGTGTATGTGACTTTTACTGAACAATCCCACGAACGAAAGCGAGTGCCCGTGGCTTAAGTCAAAGTGTAGTTTTGTCGTAAAATCTTGATAACGCGGTACTACCGGCATTTTTACGCCGAGTGCGTGTGCTATGTCCGGCACCGAATAGCGATACGAAGTCAAATAGGACGACTTGCCTCCCTTGCGAAAGTACCCTTCGGCTCCGGCTTCAAGCCCGCCGAAGCCCGATTGAAGCCAGAATTCATGCCGCTCAAGGTTACCCTTGCGCAAACTCAAATCAAATATGCCCGAGAGCGCATTCCCATAGGCGGCAGGCCACGCACTAAGGTGAAAGTCCGAGTTGGTCAGCAGGTTCGTATTCAAATAGCTTACCTGTCCACCGGTCATCCCCACACCCGTATTGAAATGATTAGGGTTGCTAATTTCAATACCATCCAAAATCCATTGAACGCCACAGGGTGAGTTGCCACGGATAATAATATCGTTGCGCGAATCGTTCACCGGCATAATACCGGCAAAACTCCGAACCATACGCGCCGGATCACCCAACGAAGCAGCGAATCGATACGCCTCTTCCACGCTGAAACTACGTGATCCGGCAAGACTAAGCCTATTCGTGGGGACGCTTTTATCGTATGGGGCCGTAATCACCACTTCACCGAGCTGACTATCCGAAGGGGTTAAGGCAATACGAAGCACTGTTTGTTTTCCCGCAACCAGCAGCAGTTCTACTTCTTGCGACTCGTAGCCTACGCAGCTAATCTGCAATGTATGCCTCCCCGTGGGCAAACGCAAAGCAAATTTCTGTTCTGTATTTGTTGTGGTGCCAAGCAACGGATTGCTCCCCTTTAGGGTGACAGAAGCACCAATTATGGTATCTCCGGGAAGCGTGGATACGATTTCGCCACGAACTTCCTGCGTGAATGCCTCCTGAGCGTTGAGCTGCGGAGCCATGAACCACAATGCAAGAGAACAAAGTAAAAGTATTCGTTTCATAAAAACGTTTCGATTTCCTTCTATTTCTTTCGTCTACTGACCGCAAAGTAATAGAGAAGTTGTTAACGAAATATGAAGACAGCGAAAATGTATGTGCACTGAACTGCACACAAGAACCGCTCTTTCTTGGTAAAGTCTGTCAGATTAAACATATGAAAAAGGGAGCATCCGTTATAGATGCTCCCTTCGTGCGGTCGGGGGGACTCGAACCCCCACGCCTTGCGGCAATAGATCCTAAGTCTATCGCGGCTACCAGTTACGCCACGACCGCCTGTTCCTCGTCCGTTTGTAGGGGTACGGGGATTCGAACCCCGGACCTTCTGCTCCCAAAGCAGACGCGCTAACCGGACTGCGCTACACCCCTAAAAGGTCTGTTCGGACTTGGTATCAGTCACTTTCTTTGTTCTTTCAGCTTGAACGGAGCCCTCACTTGAGCTTCCCTTCAGCCTATCGCTTGGCTGCCTTATTCGCACCATCCCGCCCTATTTAGCGAGCATTTATTCGCTTTCCGGCAACCACGGACGCACTCCCGCACGACAAAGGTACAACAAAGTGGCAAATATCACCATAAACCGACCCCTCTTTTAGGAAACAATCACACAAAAACGCTCCACGGACTGCCCTCAAATCCTCCCAATTCTATCTCTCTGTCTCTACAGAAGAAGGGCGTAATCCCTAAAGAGCATCGAATGCCGCTTGAAGAGCTTACCCTGTTCACAGCACAACGAATGCTACTTTCTCAACTCTTTCTACGTACTTCCTTAATCTTTTGTACGTACTTTGACAATCTCTTGTACGTACCTTCTCGATAAATCGTTTAAACGATTTGTACGAATCCTTTAAAGTACGCGTATAAATCCTTTAAGTGATTTGTATAAATCCTTTTAAGTATTCATAGAGGATCTATAGATAAAAGGTTGAGAAACTACGTACAAAAGATCGAGAACCTACGTTGAACAGAGCGGCGATATACGCATATGGAAGTAGCGATGTAAGCGTGGGGCGTAACGAGATAGGCGTAATTTGGTGGCGATGCTCGTGTCAGGGTGTGGCGGAGTGTGCGTAGGATGCAACGAAGTAGGCGTAAGGAGGCGACGGTGTACGCGTAAGAGGGTAGAAAGGTAGGTGTGATGGGGCGAAAGGTTCCGCAGAACGCGTTGAGAAGGGTAGAGCTTTGGGGTGATGGTTGGACGAAATGGGTGGAAGAAGATAGGATGGAAGATAATGGAATGGGTACGAAAAAAGGGTAACGGAGGATGAGTCCGTTACCCTTTTAGGATGTGAGCAGTGGCTCTTGGCGTGCTCTTTGCGTGGCAGGTCGGCATTGTTAAGCCGAATCGCACTATGTTCCCCTCCTAAGGATGAGGATTTGCAGACAAAGAGGCGGTACCGTCAATCTGTTCCGCACAATGTTCCCCCTCCGAAAGATGAGGATCTGCAGGGAAAGAGGCGGTACCGTCAATCTGTTCCGCGCAATGTCGCCTTCCGAAAGATGAGGATCTGCAGGCAAAGAGGCGGTACCGTCAAGTCGCGGCTCGCGATGTTCTTGCTCGTAGTATGATTAGTCTTTGCAGCAAATGGCCTCTATTTCAACCAAGCCGTTCTTGGGAAGGGTCTTGATCGCTACGGCACTGCGCGCGGGATAATCGCCCGTAAAGTGCTTGCGATAAACTTCGTTCATAGCGGCAAAGTCGTTCATATCCGCCAAAAAGCAGGTCGTTTTAACCACGTTTTCTAAGGAAAAACCGGCTTTTTCAAGCACAGCTTTCAGGTTGCGTATTACCTGTTCGGTCTGCTCTGTTACGCCCCCTTCCACAAAGTTGCCGGTCTTTGGGTCTAAACCAAGCTGACCGCTCGTGAAGAGGAAGTTACCGCAAGCAACGGCCTGACTGTAAGGGCCAATGGCTTGAGGTGCATTTTCAGTTGCAATAATCTTTTTCATACTCAATTATATTTGCTGTTTTCTATTTGTTGTAGTTTTTAGATGCCTGATTATCCCGTTGGCGAGCGGCTTCAAAGAGCAAAATACCCGCAGCAACGGATACGTTCAGCGAGGAGATGCGTCCAATCATCGGAATGGTAACGGTTAAATCCGCGAACGACAAGGTGCGCTCTGCGATTCCGTGATGCTCGTTGCCCATAATGAGTGCGAGCGGACCGCTCAGAGGAACTTCTGTACAGGAAAGCGATCCCTTTTCGCTTGCAGCGGCCAAACGGATACCGGACTCTTTGAGATAGGAAAGGGCCTTTGGCAGAGCGGCAACGCGCGCGACGGGAATGCGCAGCAAAGCTCCGGCAGAGGCATTAACCGCATCCGCCGTAACAGAAACGTTGTTGTACTGCGTAATGATGATTCCGTGGCAACCGAAGCATTCGGCAGAACGCGCTATGGCACCGAAGTTTCGTACATCGGTAAGCTCGTCCAAAACCATAAGTAACGGCTCTTTGCCCTGTTCAAAGAGCATAGGAACGAGCTGCTCCAGATGCGTGTATTCAATAGGAGAGGCAACGGCTACGCAACCCTGATGCGCTTTGCGCGTCAATCGATTGAGCTTTTCAAGGGGAACTTCCTTAATTGGCACTTCGGCATCGCGTGCCAACTGCCTAATGGTGCGTACTTCGTCTGACGAAAGCCCCTTTTTTAGATAAATCATATTGACGGGTGTAGCCGATTGAAGGGCTTCGGTTAGCGCATGTACACCGTATAAAAGTTGTTCTTTAATCATTGGGATGCTCCAAAAGTGCTTGGGCAGCTTGTAGTGCTACCGGAGTTATATTTTGTCCGCTCAGCAGACGGGCTATTTCGCGGATACGCTCTTCAGGGGAAAGTACCGCTAAAATGGTTTGGGGCGTAGGTTCCTCTTCCTTGCGAATCATAAGCTGATCGGTGCTGCGAGCCGCTATTTGAGGCAAATGCGTTATGGCAATCACTTGCATCACTTTACCCATGCGCGCCAGCATTTGCCCCATACGATCGGCAGTGCGGCCTGAAACGCCTGTATCAATTTCATCAAAAAGAATAGTGGGAAGGGACTCGTGTTCCGCCAAAAGGGCTTTGAGCGCGAGCATAAGTCGGGATATTTCGCCACCGGAGGCAATTTCGCCCACGGGTCGGGGTTCAATCGTTCGATTCGCGGAGAAAAGTAGGGTTACGTTATCCATTCCGTCCGGTGCCGGCTGCTCGGTTTGCACTATTTCAATGCGGACAATCGCATGGGGCATCTCAAGGGAGTGGAGCATTTGCGTAAGCGAGTTTGCCATTTCCGCGGCAACCTTTGTTCTTACATCGTGAAGAGTTTGGGCTTCAGTAAGCATACGGGTATGCGCTTCGGTTAAGGCTTTGTCCGCTTCTTTGAGCTCAAAGTCGCCCGATTCGTATAGAGAAATGCGGGATTCCAAATCGTTCCTGAGGGCAATGAGTTCATCGGTATCCCGAGCGTGGTACTTGCTGATGAGCCGGTTAAGCAAATCGAAGCGTTCGCTCACCGCTTCCAAACGTTGAGGATCGGCATCCGCATTGTCCGCCAGACGTAATAAATCGGCGGTAATATCAGATAGTTCAATGCGGGTTTGGGCAATGCGTTCGGCATAAGGAGCTGCGGCGGCAGAGAATCGGCTTATATCCGTAAGAATTTGTTGTGCTTCGGCAAGAAAGGAGAGTACGTTGCTGTCGTTTTCCTGCATAAGTCCACCGGCATCCATTAATCCCTTTTTGATGTCGGCGGCATGCTCAAGCGCATCCAATTCTTCCCGAAGAGTAACTTCTTCGCCTGAAGAGATATGCGCTCCGTCCAATTCCTTAAAACGATAGGAATCGTAATCGTAGCTATCGGCAGCTTCTTTGAGCCGGGTAGCCACCTCATCGCGATGCCGCTTTGCGGTGCAAAACTCGTTATAAGCCTTTTGATAGGCGAGAAGCGGTTTATCCGATGGAAGCAGCCGATCGACCGCCGTTAGCTGAAAGTTACTATCCGAAAGGAGCAGGTTGCGATGCTGCGAATGAATGTCAATAAGCAGGGAGGCAACTTGGGATAAATTGGCGAGCGAAGCGGGCGTATCGTTGATAAAGGCACGACTACGACCGGTGGCGGCTATTTCCCTTCGGAGAATGCATTCCGAGTTATCAACGGGAAAATCCAAATCTTCGAGCAATTGGGGCAGTTCTGAAGGCAGGTCAGTGAAGGAGGCTTCTATAATGCTTCGGTTGGCACCTTGGCGAATGAGTGTACTTTCTCCCCGTTTGCCTAATAACATTGACAATGCACCCACGAATATGCTTTTCCCGGCGCCTGTTTCACCGGTAATGGTAGTGAATCCGGGGGCAAAAGTTACTTCTAACTGCTCAATGAGGATAAAGTCCTTTATGGTGAGACGGGAAAGCATGTCTTTACTATAGAAAATCAGCGCTTCAGTGCGGAGAGTGTATTGCCTTCAGTGGGGTAGAGTTTGTTCAGAATCTTGTAGGCATTTTCCTTTTCGCTGCTTGTAGCTTTCTCAGCAACAGAGACCAATTCGGCCAATTTGCTTTGGGAGAAAACCATTAGTAGGGGAGAGGCATTGCGTTCCTGCCAAACTTGCTCTAACATCTTGAGCGATTCGAGCATAGTAGTTCTGCCACGTTGTACATTAGCGACCAGTTCGTCCAACCCTTTGCGATGATAGAGATACCAATACTTACGGAATGGTTCCTGAGCGGGATCATTAAGCGCTTCAGCCATAGCATAGCGGCTGTGGGTGCCGTCAAACGCATTCCAGCCCTTTGTATCGGGGATTTGGGCGGCTGTATTAACCAATTGCCTCAGTTGATTGCAAGCAAAGGAACCGCCTAAGGGCGAAAAACTATCCATATCCAGAGCCAAAACGACGTAAAGCCAGTACACAACCGTTGCCGTGAGATTATTATCCAATGCATTCGGGTTATAGACAAGTTGGTCGTATGGCTGGTAGGTGAAGGAAAGATCTACATCGCGAAAAGTAAGAAGCGTAGTAGTATAGGAGGCATTATAAACGGGACGCTGCGCAGTGATGAAGAGTTCGCCCTTATATTTGCCCGATTCCTCCATTGAGGTTAGGTTGATTGCAATTTGGCATTTAATGCGCTCCATGGGCGAAAAGGATAGTGCCGTAAAGGTATTATCGTTAATTAGCGAGGTTAATTTGCGCTCTAACTCCTCAAATACGGATTTATCGGTACCTTGTAATTGCTCCGTATTAACCTTGACATTTGCATTGAACTCCTGAGCCGATAGAGGAATTTGTGTAAAGAGAAGGAATCCTAAAAGGACATATAGAATAGATCTAACCTTCATATCCCCATTCGCTCTGCAATATAATCCACGATATATCGTGCCACCTCGTGCTTATCCGCTAACGGATATACATCAGGCTCTCCCTTATCCGAGATAATGCGTATGCGGTTGGTATCCACTCCAAAGCCGCTTCCCTGCTCGCTGAGCGAATTAAGTACGATAAAATCGAGATTTTTCCGTTCCATCTTGTGCCGAGCCTCCTCGATGTTTACCTCTGTTTCCAAAGCAAATCCGCCCACAATCTGGTGGAAATCCTTGTGTGCGCCAAGCGTAGCAGCGATATCGGGGTTGGCTTCCAGTTCAATAACAAATGGCGCGGTTAAATGTTCACGCTTTATTTTCTCGGTAGAAGGAGCCTTGGGTCTGAAATCAGCTACTGCAGCGGCAAAGAGAGTGATATCAGTATTTGCAAAAGCTTTTTGTGCTTGTTCAAGCATTTGTAGCGCAGAAGTTACTCGTACACAATGCACGCCTTGCGGAATAGATTGCGCTGAAGGACCTAAAACAAGCGTTACTTCAGCTCCTTCACGTTGAAGCACTTCCGCCAAAGCTATTCCCATCTTTCCGGAGGAATAATTACCAATAAAGCGCACAGCGTCAATGGATTCGTAGGTCGGTCCTGCCGTGATTAGCGCTTTTTTGCCTTTAAGCCGTTGACCATTTGCAAAAAAAGCATCCAATTGTTCGACTATTCGCTCCGGTTCTTCCATTCTGCCTTTTCCCTCCAAGCCACTAGCCAAAAAGCCGCTTGCCGGCTCTATTACGGTCACTCCACGCTTAGTAAGTATAGCTAAGTTATCTTGAGTGGCAGGATGTCGATACATATCCAAATCCATTGCCGGAGCCACGAATACAGGAGCTTTCATGGATAGATAGGTGGTCAGCAACATATTGTCCGCCACTCCGGTTGCCATTTTAGCAATAGTAGCCGCAGTTGCCGGAGCAATAAGTAAAGCATCAGCCCAAAGCCCGAGGTCAACGTGACTATGCCACGAACCATCGCGCCGATCGAAGAATTCCGAAACGACCGGTTTTTTCGTAAGCGTGGATAGAGTGAGCGGCGTGATAAATTCCTTCGCATAGGGAGTCATAACCACCTGTACCTCAGCACCACACTTAATTAAGGTTCGTGCCAAATATGCCGCCTTGTAGGCGGCAATACTGCCGGTTATGCCCAGTACGATGTGTTTGCCCGGCAAGCTATTCATAAGCGGCTGTCAATCAATTGATTTTATTGTTTGAAAGCTTGCTGTATTCCAAGCGTAATCGGGTGAAATGCTGCTTTGTATTTTCGGGAAAATCATTATCCATAATCCACCCATAGTATCCCGGATCGCGCTTCAGTACTTGCTCAACGGTTTGCCCTTTGTATTTGCCGAAGTTGATGGTTGGTTCATCCTTGTCGTTAAGGATAATACGCCCCGATAGATCCACGTTTCTATTTTGACGCGAAAAGTCGGCTAAAAACGACACATCGTTCTGCAAATCGTTCGGGTAACGATCCAACTGTCCTAATAGAACTTCGTAAGTAGCGCGTGTGTCTGCCTCGGCTGTATGTGCTTCGGTCAGATCTTTATCGCAGTAAAAGCGATAGGCGGCGGTCAGATTGCGTCGTTCCATCTTGTGAAAAATGGTCTGTACGTCAATCATTTTCATTTTAGAAAAGTCAATATCCACCCCGGCGTGGAAGAATTCTTCCGCCAACATAGGTAGGTCGAAGTTGGTTGAATTGTACCCACCCAGATCGCATCCATGTAGCTTTTCTGCCAAACTCTTTGCAATCTGTCGGAAAGTAGGGCAGTCCGCTACATCTTCGTCCGTTATTCCGTGTACAGCAGTCGATTCTTCGGGAATATGCATTTCCGGGTTAATCCTTCGCGTGGTAGTTTCCTCCAATCCGTCGGGATAAACCTTTAGTACAGATATTTCAACGATGCGATCCTTTACTATATTCAGTCCGGTTGTTTCCAAATCGAAGAAAACAATCGGCCTCGTGAGGTTGAGCTTCATTACTAACTGTTGGGGTTATTGATAGCCGAAATAATATTGATTAGGGACGTTCCTTCGGGCATATTACCGGGAACAACCATAAAGGAACGTGTTATATCTTTTATCTGTATAAGTACGGTATCCGACTCAATATTGCCCAAAAGCTTTTGGAAGCGCATGTTGTTCAGTTCGAAGGGCATACTGAAGTTTTTGGGATTGTTGACCAATATCTGCTCCTTAGCCTGTCGGTTAGTCGCTTCAGCGCGTGCCAATATTTGAATCTTATCGTTATTGGGGGTAAACACCACGCCGCCTTCATCTTTCATAAACTTGTTCATACGGCGCACTTTACCCATCAATACAGCGGTATCTAACTCAAGTTCGTATTCAATATCCTGAGGAATAATGGTATGATATGCCGGGAATGATAATTCATTGAGCGTAGAGATGAGTTCAACGGTAGCCAAGTTGAGCTTAATGCTCTTTTCGTAGCGCGTAATCATCACTTCCTCACCGAGATAACGTGGTAGGAAGCTCTTCAAATAGGATGCCGTTGCTTCCGGAAGGGTAAAGGATGTAGATTTGCTTTGGTCTGCGCCCGGGAGGAAACTTCCCTGAACCGTGTAAAGTGTCAGTACAAAGCCATTGGTAGCTACCATTTCCAAACGATCGGGGAAGAAGGCGAAATGGACGCCGGCAAAACTAGCATGTGGCGCGTTACTATCTAAGCTGGCAGCGGTGTACTCTAATCCTTTGCTCAGCATAGCCACATCCAAGCTAAAGCTATCTACCTTTTTATCTTCGGGCGTATCAATAGCGTTAAACTGATCACTTACGGATACGGAGAAGCTAAATTCCCCTTCATCGAAAAGAATGGTCAGTTGCCCCTCTCCGCTGCCGCCTGTATCGCCTGCATCATAGCCGAATCCATTATCGGTATCTCCCTCTTCCTTTGCCGTTGCGCTGCATGATCCGTTAAATTGGAAAGTGAGCGGTTGTTCGGGAAGATCTTTAACGTAATCCACTATATCGGATGGATTCACGGAGAAGTAGCAATCCTCCATATCTCCCTCCGCTGAAATGGCAATGGAATCAGTGATCTGAAAAACGCCACTTCCGCCGGTTACGTACAAAACACTGTTCTTTATGCGGAACAGGAACTCAGTCATTATCGGGTTGGTATGTGTGGGCGGAATGGCTCTGGCGATGCTCTGAAGCATTGCTGAGAGCTCTCCGGAAGGTACTTTAAACGTAATCATACGAAGTCTGTCTTATCTCTTTTTCTTTGTTGCAAAAGTAGCGAAAAACTCCAACCTAAGAAAGCGATGCCCTCAGCCCGATAGTACATGCCCGAATAGGAGTGAATACCAAAGGCGCGTGAGGTCATTTGTGCCCTCCATTGTATCCTTTGTTTGAAAGGTATATACTCTTCATCGGAAAAGTATATAAGTTTCAACTGATATGTATATACCTTTCGTTTCAAAGGTATATACCTTTTTCCCGGCCTCAGGGAGGCACTGAGGGAGAGCAGGATAGCTCCTTTAGGGTTGGTAGCAGAAGCAATTATTTCCTTGGCTTGCTTTAATTGTGTAACTTCGCGATGAAATTGAAACTTTCATTGGAGAAAAGAGAAATAATAATCAATAAATCACTATGGCGAATCAGACGAAAATAGTAGAATGCGTGCCTAACTTTAGCGAAGGACGCGACAAAGAAAAGATCGAACGAATTGTCAATCCGTTCCGTACCAAACAAGGCGTTAAGCTACTTAACTACAGCAATGACGAAGATCACAACCGTTGCGTGGTGACGGTTATCGGTGAGCCGAAAGCTCTCACCGAAGCGCTGTATGAAGCGATCGAAGTTGCCGTCAAGGAGATCGATATGACCAAGCACGAAGGGCAACACCCTCGTATGGGTGCTGTGGACGTAGTTCCCTTTATCCCTATTCGCAATATGGAAATGGACGAAGCTATTGCCCTGTCCAAGGAAGTAGGTAAAACAATAGGAGAACGTTTTGGCGTGCCCGTATTCCTGTATGAAAAGAGCGCATCTGCTCCTCATCGCGAAAATCTTGCTAAGATTCGCAAGGGACAATTCGAAGGAATGGCGGAAAAGGTACACGAACCGGAATGGATTCCCGACTTCGGTCCGAAGGATATTCACCCCACAGCCGGTGTAGTAGCCGTAGGTGCGCGTATGCCGCTGGTAGCTTACAACGTAAACCTCAATACAAGTGATCTTTCCATTGCCGATGCTATTGCCAAAAAAGTACGTTTTATCGGTGGCGGATTACGCTTCTGCAAAGCAATGGGTGTAGAACTGCACGATCGTAACATCGTACAGGTATCGATGAACCTAACTGACTATACCAAAACAGCCGTATATCGTGCGCACGAAATGGTGCGTATGGAAGCAAAACGCTACGGAGTGGAAGTGGTAGGAAGTGAAGTAATCGGCTTGGTACCTATGATGGCGCTTGTTCAGTGTGCCGAATATTACCTCGGAATCGAAAACTTCTCCGAAGATCAAATACTGGAAACTCGTTTGATGGAGTAACGTGGTAATGACTCCAAAAGCGAATCTTTGCATCAAAAACATAGGTCAGCTTGCAACGCCTGTCGGCTCCTCTGCCCGAAAGGGTAAGGAGGCGATGGGTGCCCTTAAGATAATTGAAGATGCCGCCGTAATAGTGGAAAACGGCATTATCACCTTTGTGGGCAAGGAAAGTGAGCTACCGAGCGCATTGCCGCAAGGCTGCAAGGTGCTGGATGCCGGGGGAAATGCACTGCTTCCCGGCTTTGTGGATAGCCATACGCACTTAGTATTCGGCGGGTACCGGGAAGACGAGTTCCAATGGCGCCTTGCCGGCGATAGCTATATGAGTATTATGGAGCGTGGAGGCGGTATCGCAAAAACGATGCAGCTCACTCGTTCCACATCAGAGGATAGCCTCACCGAGAGCGCTTTAACGCATCTTAAGGCGATGCTCTCTATGGGCGTTACTACCGTAGAAGCCAAAAGCGGTTACGGAATGCAAACGGAAACCGAACTAAAGCAGCTGCGTGTTACGCGTCGCCTGCAGGAAATACAGCCGGTTGCACTATTCTCCACATTTATGGGTGCGCACGACATTCCGCCCGAATACAAGGGACGCAATATGGCATATATAGAGTATATCATTGAAGATATGCTGCCACGCGTTAAAGAAGAAGGATTGGCTGAAGCATGCGATATATTTACGGAGAAGGGTGTATTTAATCACGAAGAAACAATTCGCCTGCTCACTGCGGCCAAAGAGATGGGCTTTGCGCTGAAGATGCACGCTGATGAAATCGTGCCCTTCGGTGGTGCTGAGCTTGCCGCTTCCTTAGGATGCCTCAGTGCGGATCATTTGCTCCGCATTTCTGATAAAGGTATTCACGATCTTGCAGAGGGAAATACCGTTGCAACTCTGTTGCCACTCACCGCATTTAGCCTTAAAGCCGAATATGCTCCTGCTCGTAAGATGATAGACAGTGGTTGCGCTGTAGCACTCGCCAGTGATCTTAATCCGGGAAGCTGCTTCAGTGCCTCTACGCCTTTGCTTATGGCTCTTGCCACGATATATATGGGTATGACCATAGAAGAAACCCTTACCGCGCTTACGCTTAATGGGGCGGCGGCATTACATCGTGCCGATCGTATTGGCTCTATAGAAGTGGGCAAGGAAGGTGACTTTGCTCTTTTGCGTATGCCTAACTACAAGTTCCTATCTTATCACTTTGGAATGAATCTTGTAGATGCTACGATCAAGGGAGGGGTTGTGTACCGCAACGAAATAGAACAAGAATAGAAATAACAAACATATGCTTACAGAATTAACCGTAAAGGGCTTTCTCGCTGAAACAGCCGGTGAAGCTCCGGTGCCCGGAGGAGGAAGTATATCCGCACTGAACGGAGCTATTGCCGCTTCGCTCTGCCAAATGGTGGCGAACCTAACCATCGGAAAGAAAAAATATGCCGAATGCGAAGCCGAAATGAAGGAAATTGCCGCTAAGGCTGCCTCTATAGCGCAAGAGCTTGTACTGGACGTGGATCGCGATAGTGATGCATACGACAAAGTATTTGCCGCATTTAAGCTCCCCAAAGAAACCGACGAGGAAAAAGCTGCTCGTAGCCAAGCTATTCAGGAAAGCACTAAGTATGCTGCCGAAGTACCCATGGAGGTTGCTCGTCGTGTATACTCTTTGCTTGATATGATAGATGCCGTTGTGGCTCGTGGTAACCAAAATGCCGTAACGGATGGCTGTGTGGCTATGATGTGCGCTCGTTGTGCCATTGTAGGTGCATTGTTTAATGTCCGTATCAACCTAACTTCTCTCAAGGACAGGGACTTTGCTTCCAAGCTGAGCCAAGAAGCCGATAAAATGGAAGAAGAGGTAAACAAACGCGAAAAGAACGTTATTGCCCACACTAAGAAAGCCTGTGAATAAGATGAACGGAATATTGCACGAATTGGGCAAAGCGCCCCTCACCATTGAAAATATAACTGAATGGCTAAATAACCGCTATCCCATTGTCCTGAGTGAAGAGGGGAAGGCGCGCATCAATCATTGCCGCGAATACTTGGATAATAAGGTTAAGGAGAGCGATGTACCCATTTATGGCGTTACTACCGGTTTTGGTTCGCTCTGCAACCGATCCATTTCTGCCGAACAGCTCACCACGCTTCAGGAAAATCTCGTCAAGAGCCACGCCTGCAGCATGGGAGACGAAGTACGCCCCGATATAGTGCGTCTCATGCTTCTACTGAAAGCTTATGCGCTTCAGCTTGGGCACAGCGGCGTACAGGTAGTAACCGTGGAAACCATCCTTGAGTTACTGAACCGCGATGTACTACCTATTGTCTATAGTTTGGGCTCGTTGGGAGCTTCAGGCGACTTGGCACCGCTGGCAAATCTCTTCCTGCCGTTGATCGGTGAGGGGGAAGTGCGCTATAAAGGCGAGAAGCGTGCTTCGAAAGAAGTATTGGACGAACTCGGCATCCGTACCGTTACGCTTAAGAGCAAGGAAGGTCTCGCCCTCCTTAATGGTACACAATTTATGAGTTCGCACGGCGTTTATGCGCTCATTCAGGCGAAACGCTTGGCTAAGGTTGCCGATAATGCCGCCGCTCTCTCCTTGGACGCTTACGACGGCTTGCTGGCTCCCTTCAGTGATTCCCTACAACTCATCCGTCCGCATGCCGGACAGTTGACCGTTGCACGGCATATGCGTAAACTCCTCGAAGGAAGTGAAATTGCCGCGCAACCTAAGAAGCAGGTACAAGATCCCTACAGTTTCCGCTGTGTGCCGCAGGTTCACGGAGCTTCTCGTGATGCTTTCGATTACGTTACTAAGGTGGTTGAAACGGAAATCAACTCCGTTACCGACAATCCCACCGTCTTCCCAGATGAAGATATAGTTGTGAGTGGCGGTAACTTCCACGGGCAACCCCTGGCAATTGTCTATGACTTTTTAGCCATCGCGTTGGCTGAATTAGGCAACATAAGCGAACGTCGTACCGCGCAGCTTATCTTGGGGCTCCGCAATTTGCCCGAGTTCCTTGTTGCTAATCCCGGATTGAACAGTGGCTTGATGATACCGCAATACGCGGCTGCCGCTATGGTTAGCCGGAATAAGATGTACTGTTTTTCGGCATCGTCCGATAGCATTGTATCGAGCAACGGGCAGGAAGATCACGTTTCGATGGGTGCTAATGCGGCAACAAAGTTACTTTTCATCATCGAAAACCTGGAACGAATCTTCGCTATCGAGTTTGTTAATGCCGCGCAGGCACTCGAATTCCGTCGTCCGCTCAAGTCGTCCGCTACGATAGAGCGTCTCTTGGCGGCATTCCGCAAGGGCAATCCGCGCATTGAACAAGATGTGGTGATGTATAAGCAGCTCAATAGCGCTTGTCACTTCGTACAGACCTACGATTTCGAATAAGATTCGCTATCCCGAGCCGGTAGCTGTTTCGCCAAACGTATAGTAGGATTGAAGGAGCCACCGCATAGGGCAGAGTAGGGGGAATCCGAAGAGCGTTTCCGCGCTTGGATGCATCTGTTGCTCTGTAAAGGGCACTTTCCGATGAGCAAACGGATGCTTTGAACAGAACGCTATACAGGAAGCGACTTGGTAGTACGGGTTTACCGAACAATAGAATTGAAAGGGGGAGGGCAGTGATGCCTTCCCTTTTTGCGTTTCCGAGCATAACACTGCTCCCCCCCACCTATTCCTCGCACCCTTCCGCTACGTCCGAGGTAAGTCAGTGTCCACGAATTTCTGCCATTTCATTCGTATACACTCGTACGATATCCCCTGATTATTCGAGATGCTCTTCGGTGAGGCGCGAGAATAAACTCGTTAGTTGACCGAAGATACATATATACCTATCGCTCCCTGACCGCAGATTTACCGCGAGCTAAATAGTGGTAAATGGACGATAAATCCGAGGTAAATAATCGTTCCACGCAGGAAAATACGTCATTGTTACCTCCACTTACTTCCATTCTCTCGGAGAAAGCAGAGCGCAATACGGAAGAACGCAGAGCCGTGATGGGAGGAAACGGAGTGGTAGGAGGGTGGATTCCGATTCAGTTCTACGAAGAATTCGGAGCAGAGGATGGGTAATGATGTGGCCAGGAATGGGTGTTATCGGATCGTTTGTACGATGGAAACGGAGCAGGGGATGGGAGGGAACGGAGCGTTTGTATGGTGCGGTCAGAGAAAAGTCTATAGACTTTCGGAAAATACTCTATAGACTTTTTCGGGAAACTCTATAGACTTTCTGGAAATACTCTATAGACTTTTCTCGGATACTCTATAGACTTTTCCCCGATACCTCCGTACAACCGCTCGGAGGGCATGGGAGTAGCGATTTGTTTGTATGGGAGAACCGCTCCGTTCTCATCGTTCATCCCCTCGGACAGCATGGGAGCAACGGTTTGTTAGTATGGGAGCACCGCTCTGTCCCCACCGTACAATCGCTCGGAAAGCATGGGAGCAAAGATTTGATTGTATGGGAGGAATGCTCCGTTCCCATCGTGCAAATGCTCAGACGGTACTAGAGCAACGTTGTGATTGTATGGGAGGAATGCTCCGTTGCCAACGAATAAACGCTCGGTTTCTTCGGTAGACGTGTTCTAGTCCCTCCGTACAACTGCCTTGTTTTCTTTTATCCTCTTTCCGGACATCACCCGACTTCGCTGCCACTCCTATTCTGTCTCATATTCGGCACCACCTATCCGTTGCATCGTTTGATCCCGCTTCGTGTGCAGATAGTTAGTAGAGTGCTAGTCGTTTAGTACGGAATTAGCGTGCTTTTACTGCCGATTAAATGGTTATTAATCGACGGTAATTAGTGGAAAATAGGACACCTTCCCATATAAAAAGGGGGTGAGAAGCGAGGGGGCGGGGGATGGACCTAAGTATGTGGTTGTGGGGGAAGGCAACGAAAAGGGCGAGTAGCCGTTAGCTACTCACCCTTTGCTGTACTTCAATGGACTGCCTTAGATCTGCGGGATTCTGCTTGCTCTCGCCCCTGCGTGTTAATGCTTCGCTTTGTTAGTACTATGCGTCAGTGGCGACAGAAAGTAAGGCAGATTACGATTCTTCGGTATGCTTAAGACTCCCGCTTCAGATAGGTCTTTCTACGAAAGGGTTCTTTCCAAGAGAGACGTCTTAGTAAGGGAGATCAGTTGTTCCGTCCGAAGAAGCGGAGGAGGTAAAGGAACAAGTTGATGAAATCGAGGTATAACGAGAGGGCGCCCATCAGCGCAATCTTGCGGATGGTTTCGTTATCCACAACTCCGTTATATTCGGTAATCATTGTCTTGATCCGATTGGTATCCACCGCGGTGAGTATGACAAAGAGTACTACCCCCACCGCAGAGATGATAAGATCCATAATGGTGTTACGCAGGAAGATGTTAACCAAAGAGGCTAAGATCAGCCCAACCAACGTCATAATCAGATAACGGTAAATGGGGGATAAATTGTGCTTCGTGGTTGCTCCTACAAGTGCCATAACGCCAAACATCCCTGCCGTGATAAAGAAGGTTGTGGCAATGGAGGTCATTGTGTATGCAGCAAAGATGATGCTTAGGGTAACTCCGTTTAGCGCAGAGTAGATTACCATCATTACTGTGGCTGTAGTAAAGCTCATCTTTCCTATTCGGGCGGAGAGCACAAAAACTAGCACGAGCTCTGCAATGATACAAACGAACATAGCGGGGCCGTTCACTAAAAGGTAGAAGAGATCCGTATGGACCACGGCAAGCGCGGTTAATGCAGTTACCAGCAGCGCGCCAAACATCCATAAGAATACGTTGTTGAAAAGCGCACGGGTTGAAATGGCGGACATATCGCGCCGACCAGTGCTTTCGGCAGAGTAAGCTCTATTAGCTCCATACAAAGGTGGAGGAGTTGTTTGCCTCTGGTTGTTGTCAAAGTTCTGTTCCATATTGTTTATTATGGTAAATGTGTTTATTCTACGGTTACACTTTTAGCTAAGTTTCGGGGTTGATCCACGTCCTTTCCGTTACCCACGGCTATATAATAGGAGAGTAACTGTAATGGAATAACTGAAAGAATGGCTTCCAATTCGGGAGCGATGTGCGGAACTTGTATGGTAAAGTCGGCAAGTTCGGTAATCCGTTCGTCGCCTTCAGATACAATTCCGATAACACATCCTTTGCGAGCCTTTAGCTCTTGGACGTTGCTGACAATCTTGTCGTATACATCGTCTTGCGTAGCAATGGCTACAATGGGCATATGCTCGTCAACCAGAGCGATAGGACCGTGCTTCATTTCGGCAGCGGGATAGCCTTCCGCGTGGATATAGCTAATCTCTTTAAGTTTGAGAGCTCCCTCAAGAGCAACTGGATAGTTATACCCGCGCCCTAAGTAGATAAAGTGCCGCGTATGGGTAAAGGTGGCTGCAATTTTCTTTACCTCATCGGAATGCTTTAGGATTGTTTCAATATACGAGGGGAGATGGAGCATTTCGCTCACCAACAGTTCGTATTTAGCGGGATCGATGGTGCCTTTCATATCCGCCAAAGCAAGCGCAAGCATAGCCAGTACCGTCACTTGTCCGGTAAAGGCCTTGGTTGAAGCGACGCCAATCTCCGGCCCCACATGTATGTAAGTACCAGTATTGGCTTCACGCGCTATGGAGGAGCCTACAGCATTGCAGATGCCGTATATAAACGCACCGTGCTTCTTTGCCAGTTTAATGGCAGCCAGCGTATCGGCAGTTTCTCCGGATTGCGAGATGGCTATCACTACATCATTAGGAGAAATGACCGGATTGCGGTAACGAAACTCGGAAGCATACTCCACGGAGACGGGGATACGTGCTAAGCTTTCGATGAGTTGCTTGCCGATTTGGGCAGCATGCCATGACGTTCCGCACGCTACCATAATGATACGGTTGGCTGCGGCAATACGCTGTCCGTAATCCACTATAGCCGATAGCTTGATTCGTTTCTCATTCTCGCTGATACGTCCTCGGATACAATCTCCGAGAGAACGAGGCTGATCGAATATCTCTTTCAGCATAAAGTGATCAAAGCCGTTCTTTTCAATAGCCCCAATCTCAAAGTCCACATAGCTAAGCTTATAGTCGACGGGTGAGTTGGATAGGGAAACAATTTGAGGCATTTGACCCAATTTGAGGGAAACGACTTCGCCATCGTTCACATAAATAACCTGACGGGTAAATTCAAGAAAAGGCGTGCTGTCACTTCCCACATAGAATTCTTCGTAATTACCGCCAATACCGATAACTAAAGGGCTACTATTGCGCGCCACAACCATAGAGTTCGGCTCATCGCGATCAATAACCGCAATAGCATAAGCGCCAATCAAATTGGATAGTGCACTACGTACAGCAGTAAAAAGATCACAATCCTCCTTTTTCTTTAGGTACTCAATGAGTTGGACGATAACTTCCGTATCTGTATCGCTCTTAAACGTGTAACCGAGTTCGATTAAGTGAGATTTTACTTCACGGTAATTCTCAATAATGCCATTATGCACGATGGCGATACGCTCGGATTGCGAATAAAGCGGATGCGCATTGACTTCTGAAGGCTCGCCATGAGTTGCCCAACGCGTATGTGCTATTCCAATGGTTCCGGAAACATCCTGCTGCGAAGCGTAAGCAGCCAAAGCTGCTACCTTACCTTTTTGCTTATACAAATGGATCTCGCCCTTCGGATTCAGCAAAGCGACTCCCGCGCTGTCGTATCCACGATACTCTAGACGATGGAGCCCTTTAATCAAAATTGGGTATGCTTCCTTACTACCTAAATAACCTACAATGCCACACATAATATAAACTATCTACTATATATCTAATATTCTATTGGCAAAAGCAAGTAAACCATTTATACGAACTAAAGAAATGGCGACATTTCTCCATATTAAAGGCCGTCATCGTTACTCGCTTTCGGCAAATATTAATTCGGCATCGTCACGGATAGATACATTCCTTCTTCCTCGCTCTACGCCTCGAAGTGTGAGCTTAGCTTCATCCTGAATTACAGAACGTTCCATTTCGTGACAATAGATTTCGGCAGTCGCCTTTTCAGTGAGATGGATGTTTGCCTTATCAAGCATAAGGTCAGAGGCATTCAGCTCAGTAGCACCGGAGGCTTGCAAAACAAACTTTTTGGCACTACCCGTGAGACAAACCGTACATTTGCCAGCCATCCGGCAATCGGTACTTTGAGTTTCGTTAAAAGTAAGGTCAGCGGTTCCATCTCCCAGCATGGCAAAACTCGCTCCTCCCCCATTTAGCGCTATACTGGCATAAAAGGCTCCGGTTAAAAGAGCCTTTATACGCTCAGCTTCTACAGTGAGCCCCATCACGTGGCTACCCATCTGTTCTATGGTGAACTCTTTCGTTTGATTGATACCATCGGCGTAAATAACAGCTTCGCCACCTATGATGAGGCTTGTGAGCTTATCTAAAGCCAAGGATACGGAAATAGAGCACTTCTTGCACTTTTCAAGCATTTCCGGGAGCAAGTAGATTCGCAGCCGGTTATCCTTCATATCGCACATCAACCCCTTCATATCCCGCTCAGTGGCTTCAATGGTTAAACGTTGTTGTGCACCGAAAGAAAGGGACATTTCAATTCCGTTGCCAACCTCCAGCCCTCGTATCTCACGATCGAACGAAAGAGTACGCTGCTGCTTTGCCTTTCTTTTGTGCCCTACAACCGCAGCAACGCCACCAACTATGGAAGCGATACCCACTCCCACTGCGATCCACAGCGGCGCACGCTTAGCACTGAAGAAGCGTTTTGCGCTTTCCTCAAATCGCTTTTCGTCGAATGGGTATTTCCGTTCCATAGCCTCAGTTTACGAAATGCCAATTAAGCTTTGGCTTCTCTCAACTTTTTGTCCTTTGCTCCGTCCGTTGTGCCTTCGGCTTTCTTGTCATCTCTCCGCTTACCCATTATGTAGGCAATAGGCGAGGCTACAAACAGCGTGCAATAGGTACCAAACACAACACCTAAAAGGATGGCAAAGGTAAAGCTACGCATAGACGCACCACCGAAGATAAAGATGACGAACATTACCAAGAAAGTGGTTAGTGATGTGTTAAAGGTACGTGCCAATGTACTATTGAGCGCGTCGTTCATCACTAAGAATCTATCCCTGTTCGGATACAGTTTGATTGTTTCCCTAACGCGGTCGAACACCACCACCGTATCGTTAATGGAATAACCAATGATGGCAAGCAGTGCCGCGATAAAGTTCTGGTCTACTTCCATTGTGAACGGCATAATCTTCCAGAGCAAAATGTAGCTGGATATGATCATAAATGTGGTCATTGCCACAGATGCCAAAGCTCCCAAAGAGTAGTTCAGGTGGCGGAAACGAAGCAAAATGTATAGCGCCATAAAGATCAAGGATAGCACAACGGCTAAAATAGCCTTGTTGCTTATATCTCGCGACATGCTGGCGCTAACCTTCTGTGAGCTTACGATACAATCCGAAAGGAAGGTGCTCTTATCAGGAGTTTGCTGATATTCACCCTTCAACGATTCGTAAAGTATGTCATTAAGAGTTTCTTCCACTTCGGGCGCATTCCCTTTTTCTACCAAATAGTTGGTGGAAATACGTACCTGCTTGCCATCAGTACCAATGGAAGTAAGTACCAGTTTATTGTCTAGAGGTTGGCTTAACGACGAACGCAAGCTTTCAATGTTAACGGGTTGGTCGAAGGCTACAATGTAGTTACGTCCACCGGAGAATTCGATCCCACGATTAAGCCCTACGGTGAAGTTCCCGATAATACCGAGTACGACGATTACGATCGGTATCAAAAGACCTACCTTCCTATTACCGAGAATGTTGAAATGCGGGTTAGCAAGGAAGTTTTTCGATACAGCCGTCGTATAGGTTACCTTGTTCATTCTACCGTGCTTATCCAGGGATTCAGCTACAATACGCGTTAGGAACACCGCTGTAATGAAGGAGGCTATCAACCCAATGATGAGCGTAGTTGCAAACCCACGAATAGGACCGGTACCGAAGGCGTACAGCACAATACCCGTTATAATAGTGGTTAAGTTCGAGTCGAAAATAGCGGAGAAGGCATTGTTATACCCATCTGCGAGCGATCGAGAAATGGATTTACCGGCTCGGAGTTCTTCCTTAATGCGTTCAAAGATAAGCACGTTAGCATCCACCGCCATACCCAGCGTGAGCACTAACCCGGCGATACCCGAAAGAGTTAGCACGGAGTGGAAGGAAGCCAGCACGCCAAGCGTGAAGAAGCTGTTCACCACAAGCGCACCATCTGCCAGCAGACCGGGAACCCAACCGTACATTACGATCATATAGATCATCAGCAGTACCAGTGCAATAAAGAAGGAGATTATACCGGCGCGGATTGATTCCTGTCCTAAAGTAGGTCCAACCACACTTTCCTGTTCGATAATGACGGATGCCTCCATCTTACCGGAGTTAAGCACGTTTGCCAAGTCGACGGTTTGATCTACCGTAAAGTGGCCGGAGATTTCGCTATTTCCACCGGTAATTTCACCATTTACGTTAGGAGCAGAATATACCACATTATCCAATATGATGGCCAAAGGACGACCAATATTTTCTTTGGTTAACCGTGCCCAACGACGAGCTCCTTCGTCGTTCATTGACATAGTTACCACCGGTCCCTTATTACCAATCTGACCTTGTTGGATATCACTCTTGGCACTCGTAACCACTTCACCGCCTAGATCCGGTTTGCTGTTACGCGTTCCTCTGATGGCGTATAGTTCGAAGTAGCTAGTTTCTTTTTTGGTTTGAGGGTCCGTGATCGGGTTATTGCTCCAAAGAAGCATCAAATCTTCACGGATAAAGCCGCGTTCGTGGGCTATTTCCAGCAAACTATCGATGCGGTTCATATCGGATGCGCGGGCAATTCCCACTACTGCACCCCTATTGGTAGGCTGCAACAATTTGAAGAGAACGTTATCCTTTGCATTCTTGTCGGGTGCCGGAGCCGCTTGTTGCGGTTGTGTGGTTACTGCGGTATCCGGAGCCTCTGTAACCGTATCTATTTCTTCCGTTTTTGGCTCTGTCGTTTCCGTAGCTTCGGTAGCTTGTTCGGTTGTAGCTTCTGCTGCCGGTTCCGTTACTTCTTCACCTGAAGCCAGTGCGGATAACCGTTCGTTTGCAGCGATCAAATCTTGCTCTACCTCATTATATAGGTATACTCTGCGGAATTGCAGGTTAGCACTTCTTTGAAGAAGATTGCGTACGCGTTCCGGTTCCGTTACGCCGGGGAGCTCTACCATTATACGGCCTTCCCCTTCAATCCGCTGAATATTGGGAGAAACAACCCCAAAGCGGTCAATACGTGTACGGAGCACATTGATGGAAGCTTCCGATGCACTTTCAAATTTGTCCTTCAGTACCTTGATTACTTCGTCATCGTTGCTACGAGCTGTAATCTGTTCACGCAAGTCCCCGCTCCCGAAGACTGCAGCCAACTGACCATTCGGATTCAGTTTGTGGTACTCTTCTACGAATTTATCGATAAAGTCGCCCGACTTTGCGGAAGACTCCGCATTTTCCAGCGCTTTTAGGAATAGTGGGTCGTCATTACCTCCCGAAAGATTAACCAGTAGGTCTTTTGCATTGATTCTAAGAACCACATTCATTCCGCCCTTCAAGTCCAGCCCTAAGCCTACCTGCTGCGTTCGTGCCTTTTTCAAGGTTTGACCAAACCAAACCTTTTCATTGGCCATCGAATCCAAGTACGCCTTGCCGTCCATACCCTGGGCGGTCATCTCTGCGGCTTTGCGATCATAGTGGTTCACTACCGGGGTAAACGATAGGTAATAAGCACATATAAGTGCCAATGCCACCGATATAAACAGGACAAATCCTTTGTTTTGCATCTTACGTTTATTCGCTCAATATCATTTTCTTACTCGTGCAAAGGTAGCAAAATAATAACAAAGCGATGATTTGTCCCTTCTTCGATCATTTCTTCACCCATCTTACGCCTCGTTTTTGCTCCCATTTACCGCGGTTATTGGGTAGTTAAACGATGGTAAAATAGCTGTGAGTGGAGAGCGACCCTTATATAATAGGTGTAGCGATCAGCTTGCCACCGCGAGTCAAAAAGAGCAGAACTAGTGGTAGAGAAAGGAACAAAGCAGAACTCGAAAGGATAATAATGAAGAGGGAGATTGGACGAATCCGAGCAAAGAACCGAATTCGTGGACGGAGGATAGGTAATGTCCGAGCAGAGAATAGGAGGATACGGATCGTTTATACGAAGGTAACGGAGTGGCGGATAGGAGGATACAGATTATTTATACGGAGAAAGCGAAATGGCGAATGGGTACTGCCAAGCCTAAGGATAGGAACTGTTGACCCTAATGATAGAAGCCGTTGAGTCTAATGATGAGAGCTGTTGGAGCAGGGGGTGGGAGGGAACAAAGCGTTTGTATGGAGGTATCAGAGCGGAGGATGGGAGGAAACGGATCGTTTGTATAGTGCCGTCCGAGAAAACTCTATAGACTTTCTGAGAAAACTCTATAGACTTTCTGAGAAAACTCTATAGACTTTCTGGAAAAACTCTATAGACTTTTCTCGGATACTCTATAGACTTTTTCCGGATGCCTCCGTACAACGGCTCGGACGGCATGGGAGCAACGATCCGTTTGTATGGGACAACCGCTCCGTTTCCTCGGTAGAAAAGAGTGCGAACGTGCGTGGAAATAGTGATGAAGGTGCGCTGAGAGGGACACGTTGGTACGGAGGAGTGATGTGGTAAGTGCGTGGGTTGCGGGGTGAAGGTGCGTGAGCGTGGGGCGATTTCCCCATAGAAGTTTGGGGAAATGTACGCAGGAGCAATGGCGAGGGTGCGCAGATGTGAGGCGGGGCGTGCGTGATTTGGTGGGGAAAGGAGCGCAGTGGTGGGTGAAGGTGTTGGGGGCGAATGGTACGTTGCTCATAGGAAATTGTTGATTATGCACTTGCGAATAGTGCGTACCTTTGCAACAGAGAGAACGAATTTATGAAAAGCAGAATAAGTAGCATTATGGGTAGAACAGTCTACAGTACAGATAAGCCGCTTGGCAGCACGGGTAGAATAGGTGGAATTACAGGGATAAAGCTCGGCAATATGCTCCGAGTGGCGCTTGCATTGGTCGGTTTCGTTGCCGTCTTTCCCTTACACGCGGCTCTTCCGGATACGATTGTACCGGTCAAGAATATCATTGTGATGATACCGGACGGCACCTCGTTATCGGCTCTTTCGTTAGCACGGTGGTATCAGCGCTACAACGCACCTGATCAGCATCATCTTACCATCGATGACTTGCTGCGCGGAACGGTCATTACTTACTCGTCCGATGCGCCCATAGGTGACTCGGCGCCTACAACCTCCTGCTATATGAGCGGCGTGGTGAGCCAGACCGGTTTTATTTCAACCTATCCAGAGGTTACCGATCACGATATTGTTCCCACGGACAGCTCCCGGTCGTTCCGCCCTGCGGTAACGTTAGCCGAAGCGGGCAAATGGAAGCTACACAAAAGGATCGGGCTGGTGGTTACTTGTGAATATCCGCATGCAACGCCGGCAGATTGCGTAGCACATAGTTACGACCGTCGCCGCTACGATATGCTCTCGCCCCAGATGGCTTCGTTGCCGGTAGACGTAATGCTCGGTGGTGGTACATCAGTTTTGAAGAAAGAGGAACGAGATCTGCTTGCATCGGCTCAAATACCGTTGATTGAGGATAACCTAGCGGCAATGAGGACGTACAAAGGCAGTTCGCTGTGGTGCTTGTTCGGCAAGAAAGCGATGCCGTTCGATCTGGATCGGGATACAACGGCGGTTCCTTCATTAGCAGAGATGACGGCGAAGGCATTGGAGTGCCTCTCCACAAACAATAATGATAGCTTCTTCCTAATGGTAGAGGGCAGCAAGGTGGATTGGGCGGCTCACGCCAACGACCCCGTGGGGATTGCTACTGAAATGCTTGCTTTTGACCGCGCAGTGCGGGTGGCGTTGGACTACGCTAAGCGCAACGGAGAAACTGCCGTTGTGGTGGTTCCGGATCATGGCAATAGCGGATTGAGCGTGGGGGATGCTACTTTGCCGCATTACGATAAGGCTTCAGCGGAGGAACTGTTCGGATTGCTGACTTCTGTTCAGCGGACCGCGAGCGGAATGGCGGAGCAACTCAATGCGGCGGATCGTGATAGGGCAGAAGAGTTTTTCCGTACATATGCAGGAATTACGCTTACTAAGGAGGATTTGCATCGCATCTATACGGCACGCGATTATAAGCATTCGCCGTTGGATCGGGATTCGCTTGCCGCGACCAGTATGTACGGCTCGGCGCTATCGGATGCGGTAGCCGCTATTTATCGAAGTCGTATGCCATTCGGTTTTACTACAAAGGGTCACACGGCAGAGGATGTATTCTTAGGCGTGTATCATCCGAACGGAACAGTGCCGCACGGTGTTTTGCTGAATACAGAGCTGAACCGGTACTTGTGTGCCCTTTGGGGCTTGGAAGGCGTGCTGCCTCGGCTGACAGAAGAGGCATACGTGCCCTTCGCAGAGCTGTTCCCCGGTAAAACGCTTCGCGTGCTGGGAGAGCAGAAGCATCCCGAATATCTCTCGTTTGAATGGAGGCGCGGTGTGGAAGTGCGGATTTATCCCTATACAAGGCGTATGGAGGTCGGTTCGAAGCGGGCTTTTGCTCGCGGAAAGCAAAAGACCGTTCAAGCGCCCAATAACTCGGTTTGGATGGATAAGAACGGTACGCTTTACTTGAATCGCAATATAGAGCAACTAATTGCAAACGTATTATGATGGACGAAAAACGATTAAAGGTGGTAAAGGAGATGGAGGCGCGCATGGAAACGTTGAATGCGCTCTACGAACGTGCCTCACTTATGCTGGAAGAATTGGCTAACGCCGAAGCGGAGCATCGTGCCCTTGAAACATACTATTACGGAGATTGGAGCAAAGATTACGATGCCGCTAATCGAGGCGAAGTACCGGAAGATGTATCCTGTGGCGTGCTAACGGAGGATTTGCCCTACGAAACGCTTTGCACCCACGATCAGCTTGGGCGTGAACTACTGCACGCAGCGCACACTATGTTGTATCGGGATTAGACTCGCTTGTGATAGGTTAGGAACCCAACGGAGAACAATCCCACGGCAAAAGCGGAGAGAATGACGTAATCACGCCAAAGATCGGCAATGGAACTTCCGCGTAAAAAGAGGGAACGCATATCCCTAATGAAGTAGGTTAGGGGTTGCGCATAGGCAACGCATTTAGCCCATTGTGGCATACCTCCGATAGGAGTGAACAAGCCACTCATTAAAAGCGAAATCATCATCAGAAAGATGGCGCTGAACATCAGTTGCTGCAATCGATCCGAGTAGTTGCCGAGCAGCAATCCCAAGCCGGTTTGTCCAATAGAAAAGAGTAGTGTGGCGAGCAAAATGCCTGGTATGGAGCCGGAGGGCCAAATGTTATATACCAATCCGACTAACAGAATGCTGACGGGCACCATAACCATATTAACGCACCAATAGGGGATGCTCTTGGAGAGAATGACCTGATAGCCCTTTACCGGCGTAACATTGAGCTGCTCAATAGTGCCGAATTCCTTTTCCTGCACCAGTCCGACCGCCGGCATAATAAGAGCCGTAAGCGTGAAAATCATAGTAATTAGCCCAGGAATGACAAATGATCGGTAGTTGTGCGACGGATTATACAGCGAAACTTCACTAAAGTGAACGGGGTTGACAAACTGCTCTTCCACTGTACCGATCAGTAGCTGTTCCCGAAAATTACGCACAAAGGAACTGACAATCTGCCCCGAATAGCTGTCTGCCAATGCGCCTTTTGTCGCGTTGATGGCGTTTACTACTACGGAAATGTCCGTGCCTTCGCTTCGGTACAGCGCCTTTTCGAATCCCTTAGGTATGGTTATGATCACATCGGCGCGGTTGGCGTACATCGCTTCTTGCGCCTGACGATAGCTCGCAACGCTTTCATTGGTGATAAAGTAGCCGCTTCGCGTGAAATGCCGGCTTAGTTCCTCAGATAGCGTTGAGTGATCTTCGTCCAGAATGATGGTCTTAAGGCTGTTTATGTCCATATTGGTCGCCCAAGGGAGCATCAAAAGGATTACGATCGGATAGAATATATTCATGTAGCGCAGTAACGGTGTACGCCACAGCAACTTGAACTCTTTCCCCAACAGATAACGTAGCATCGCTCCTTACTCCAATCTGTTTTTGAAAGTAAGTATGGCTACGGAGGCAAGTACTACCGCCATTCCGAGCAATACGTATATCTCAATTTGTACATCTGCCCACGATAAGCCTTGTAACATCAGCTTTTTAATCGCTTCAACGTACCATTTGGCGGGAATGATTAGCGACACGTACGTGAGCCAATGTGGCATGCTCTCGATGGGAAAAATCATCCCCGACAACATAGTTACCGGTAGCAATAGCCCCACTCCACTCGCAATTTGAGCAGATAGCTGTGTTTCAGTGATCGTGGAGATGAATAACCCCAGTAGCAAAGATACCAGAATGAACAGAGCCGATATGAAAGTTATGGCCAACAGCGAGCCCTCCAACGGAACTTTCAGTACAAAGCGCGACAGTAGCAATATGGAAGCTATATTGATGCAACTGATAAGGAAGTACGGAATAGCCTTTGCCGTAATGATAATACCCGGATGGACGGGCCCCGTCAGCAATAGTTCCATTGAACCATACTCCTTTTCCCGTACAATCGATACGCTTGTCATTACGGCACATACAATCATCAGTACCAGCCCCATTATGCCCGGTACAAAGTAGTAGGAAGCCTTCATTTCCGGGTTAAAGAGCAATGTGGTGTGCGTGGTTAGTGTAGGCATTTGCGATGTACTGAGCGCCGCGCCAAACCGATCGGTAACGAATTGCGTAAAGATGCCTGCGATAATGCCGGCACCCATATTGACCATGTTGGGGTCTATGGCATCAATGGCAAGCTGAACCGAGGGCTTCTCGCCCCGTATAAGGCGCGATTCAAATTGGCCCTCAAAGGTGAGCACGGCATCAATCTTACGCTTTCGGAGCATTTCATCGGGATCTGTTAGGCTCGGAGGGGTTACTTCCACCACATCAATGCTTGAAGATGCATCCAGCTTGGCAGCCAATTCATTGATAAAGGAGCTTCTTTCTGGGGTAATTACGAGTAGTCTAAGCTCGCCAATATCGGTAGTAAGCGCGAACCCAAATATAGCTACCAGAGCCACCGGTAGAGCAAGAATAATGATTAGGGTACGCATATCTCTAAATATGTGTATGAACTCCTTCCGCACGAAGCGTCCGAGAATGCGAAACCAATTGAGCAACCTTTTCATTACCGCCGCGAAGCTAACAAAAAAACGGCATTTGTGCATACGTTTCTATCTTGACAGGCGTAAAAGCTTCTATTCGGAGACGTACAATAATGGAAAGAGGAGAAGCATTGCCTTTGTGATTTTTTCTCGCGACCCATACCTTCGTTTCCTCCGCATAAAGGAAGCTATTGAGGAGGGAGGAGGAGCGCCTTCTTAAAAGGTATATAAGTTTCTATCGATAGGTATATAAGTTTCAATCAATAGGTATATAAGTTTCGGATGATACGTATATAGGTTTCAGCTGATAGGTATATAGGTTTCGTGGAACGGCACAGCGCGGGGGCTAAGGTGGTAGGGGAAGTTGCTCTTAGTGCTATAGAACAAAGGGGAGCCGGTATCGCCACGATCGGGCAGGATCTTCCGGATAGTTGATCTGTTCGTTCGCCCAAGGAAGTTCGTTATAGCGTGTCTCTAATGAAAGCCAATCCTGTATTGGCAGGATTACCAGTGCTGAGGGGGATTGAAGCAAGCGTTGAATGAGCAGATCGGCAACCGTTTCGTCAGGGACATCTATCGGTAGTTCAAGCGAAAGAGCTTGCTTGAAACGCTCTGCGCGAGCGGGATCTTGATGCCACCACATACGCAAAGGCGGCATATCGTGCGTTGCGGTAGTGGCAACGGAGAGATATGGAAAGAGAGAGGCATTGCTGAATTCTTCGCCGGAACGCTTAGCAAATCGCTCCAGCTCCAAGGTCATAATGCCTAAATGGTTCAGAACGCGGTATACACAAGGGGGAGTTAGTCCCAGATCCTCGGCGCAGAGAATAAGCGGCGCACCCTGAGCAACGGCAGATAAACGCTTGGTTCCCTCGGCTTCCCAAAGAGCTTCCTGCCGATCGGTGAAGAAATTGGATGCCAACGCTGCCAGTCGCTTTTGCAGATTACTATCTAATTTGCTAAACGCATCGGTAGCGGTGAGATTGAAACGAGGCGTAAAGGTTCGTTTTTCTTTGGTAGGGTAGGGAAGAATTAGGGCGTTTTCTTCGGGAGGAACGGATGTGGCAACGAGCGAAAGGGGGATTCCTTCAGCAGAAAGATCTCTTTCGGTGAGGGGAACCAGTGGCACAAAGAATCCGGCGCTTCCCCTTCGACCATCGCGCGGAATGCTCCAAATGCGGAAAAATCCGAGTACGTGATCGATGCGAAGAAAGGCAAAAAAGCGCGAGAGACGGCTTATACGTCGGTGCCACCACGTATAATGTTCACGTTCCATCGCCTGCCAATTGTAGGTGGGAAGGCCCCAGTTCTGCCCTTCCTGGGAAAAATAGTCGGGTGGCGCTCCTGCCTGCATGCCACAATAGAAAAGCTCCGGATGGCAAAGCACGTCTACTCCGTTTGGACTAACGCCAATGGGTAAATCGCCCTTCAGTACGATTCCCGCATCAAGAGCCTCGGAAACCGCTACGGTAAGTTGCTTTTCAAGCATCCATTGCAGCCAATAGTAATAGCGGAGGGCGCTATCGGTTGACGAAAATGCCTTCTGGTCGCTAATGAAAGTGATATTTTGTTCCGAATCTCGATTGAAACAGAAGAGCGCGTAGGGTTTGAGCCAATCGGATTCCCGATCGATGTAGTTATCAATTAGTGAATTGGCTTCGATTTGTTCTCTGTTTTCCCGGAAATAGGTGGTTAGCCATTGCTCTTTGAGACAGAGCACTTGTGCATAGTGAAGCTCTTTTGTTTGATGTAAACGACGTGCTTCGCGACACAAATCGGTATCATTTTGTAAAGGAAGTTGGTTCAGATCGACATAAATGGGGTTCAGGGCAAATGCGGAGATAGCACTGTAGGGATAGGCATCACGCTCATCGCGATAGAGCGTAGTATCGTTTATGGGCAACAATTGGAGTATTTTTAGCTTTCGGGCACTCATCCACGGAATGATATGCCGGATTGCTCCGAAGTCACCAATACCCTGATCGCCACCGAGATCTGTATCGTTTTCGTAACGAAGTGCCGAGAGAGGTATGGCGCATCCGGTTAAACGCAAGGAGCCATCCGACAGTTTTTGCCGAAATTGTCCTACGATGTTGCGTAATCGATCCTCCAACATAGCGGTGTAAAGGAAACTCCCCACGTCCGGCTGCTCAGGCAGTGGGCATGGGGAGCATTTAAATTTGCTTCAATCGCTATAACTCCGATGGTTATTCTTCGTTGAGATTAACGCGACGGAAAGCGGTTACCTGAAGGGTTTTGCTACCTTGTTTGAGATAATCGGCAATGCTTAGCTTATTATCCTTAATGAAGGCTTGGTGCATAAGGGTATTTTCCTTATAGTACTTCTGGAGAGAACCTTCGGCAATGCGATCCAAAAGCTGTTCAGGCTTACCGGCTTCGCGCGCTTTATCACGTGCTATTTTGAGCTCTTCATCGATGATTGCTTGAGGAACGCTCTTTTCATCAATCGAAACAGGGTTCATGCTGGCTACCTGCATGGCTATGTCGCGTGCCATACGTTCGTCAACTTCTTCGTTGAAAGATACAATAACGGCGAGCTTATTTCCCGGATGAATATAGGAAACAGTATGTTCCGCTTCCAAGAATTCATAGTAACCGAGTTCCATCTTTTCACCGGTACTACCGATGCGGTCGGTGATGTGATCGGCCACGGGACGTGCATCCTTGATGACGGTAGCAAGCAAATCTTCCTTAGTTTTGGGGTGATGCTCCATAGCAGCATCCAGAATAGCTTGCGTGAGATCAATGTGTCCCTGGTTTTTGGCTACAAAGTCCGTTTCGCATTGTAGGGCAACAATGGCGGCAAAACCCTTTTGGGCTGCGGCTAACACGCATCCTTCAGCAGCTTCGCGGTCGCTACGTTTAGCAGCCACAGCCTTACCTTTGGTGCGGATTATTTCCATTGCCTTTTCAATGTCCCCGTTGCTTTCTTCCAGCGCTTTCTTACAATCTGTAAGTCCTGCACCGCTTAATTTTCTCAGTTTAGCGATGTCTTGAATGGTAATTGCCATAGTTGTAAGGTATAGATTAATTGTTTGCTTCGCCAGCTTCGGTTTTGTCCGTAGCTTGGTCTTCTTGCTTTGCAGTTGCTTCTGCCATAGCTGCTTCCTGTTCCTGAGTAGCTTGTGCGGTTTGAGCATCTACTTCAACGCCTTTTGTAGCAGTGCGTTCGCGACGTGCTCCCGTACGGCTGCGACGATTAGTACGTGTACGTTCGGGCTTTTCGCCTTCTTCCGTTGCTTCTTCCTCGGTAGCAGGCGTTTCCTTCATTTTGTATTCCTGAATGCCTTCAGCAATAGCCGAGCAAACAGCACTAAGAATGAGTTCTACCCCTTCTACTGAATCATCGTTTGCCGGTATTACGTAATCGATAGGTTTCGGGTCGGCATTGGTATCCACAATAGCAAATACGGGAATACCGAGACGGGTAGCTTCGCGAACTGCAATCTTTTCTTTGATTACATCTACAACAAACAGAGCGGCAGGAAGCCGAACCATATCTGCAATTGAACCAAGATTACGTTCAAGATTTGCCCTCTGGCGTTCGATTTGAAGCTTTTCCCTTTTGGACAAATTGTCGTAAGTTCCATCTTCTTTCATCTTATCGATGGAAGCCATCTTCTTAACGGCTTTGCGGATGGTGGGGAAATTAGTTAGCATACCCCCCGGCCAACGAACCGTAACGTAGGGCATTCCTACGCTTTTAGCCATCTTTTCAACGGGCTCTTGAATCTGCTTCTTGGTGCCAACGAAAAGAATCTTTTTCCCATTTGCAGCAATTTGCTTTGCCACAGCAACGGCCTCGTCAATCTTAACTAAGGTTTTGCGCAGGTCAATGATATGGGTATTATTGCGTTCTGCGAAGATATAAGGCGCCATAGCCGGGTTCCATTTTCTCTTTTGGTGACCAAAGTGTGCACCGGCGTTAAGCAATTCTTCGTATGTGATATTAGGCATAATGTTTTTACTCTAAATGTTTACCTTCTTTTTTACCAATTGATTTAGCAACCGCAGGGTAGAGTACACAAGGCACCATCCTTGCGGTTTAGATACTAAACATATTATCGCTTGCTGAACTGGAAGCGTTTACGTGCCTTAGGACGACCCGGTTTCTTTCTTTCAACCACGCGGCTGTCGCGCGTTACAAAGCCTGCTGCGCGCAGAGCCGGTTTATCTTCCGGATTGATCTTGATAAGGGCGCGAGACACCGCCAAGCGAGCTGCTTCGCTCTGTCCTTTGAAGCCGCCGCCCCTTAGATTGATCTTGATATCGTACTTACCCTCAATTTCGAGTTTTGCCAGCGGCTGCTTTACAATAAACTGAAGCAGAGGCGAGGGAAAGTATTCCGTGAGGTCCTTTTTGTTAATGGTAATTTTACCGCTTCCTTCCGTGAGGAAAACGCGTGCTACGGCCGCCTTTCTACGACCTAATGCATTGATTTGTTCCATTTGATCTATCGATTGGCGTTGATTACATTATTTGATTTAGGTCAACAAGGCGCGGTTGCTGCGCTTCGTGCTTGTGATCCGGGCCATCATACACATACATATTGTTGAGCAGTCGGTCACTTAGCTTGTTTTTGGGAAGCATACCTTTAACCACTTTGCGGAACAGATATGTGGAACCCTTCTGTTGCAGATCATGCGGAGTATACACCCGCTGTCCACCGGGGTAACCTGTGAAACGAATATACTTTCGTCCCGTCCACTTGTTCCCACTCAGCTGAATCTTGTCGGCATTGATAATGATTACATTGTCACCACAATCAGCGTGGGGAGTAAAATTGGGCTTGTACTTGCCGCGCAGCAGTTTTGCTACTTTGGAGCATAGCCGTCCGAGTTGTTGCCCCTCGGCATCCACTACGATCCACTCTTTGGTGGCCGTGCGAGTGTTAGCCGAAATAGTCTTATAGCTTAAAGTATCCACTTCTTTTCTTCTTGCTTTTAATTATTATCTATCAGTATCCCTCCTTTTCAAAGCCGACAACCCACAAACGCACACCGAATGTTCTTCTGAAAACGATGCATAGCACATCTTCTTTCCATCGAAACTATCGAAGCGCATATGGACGCTTATTCCGCGTGCCTGCAAACGGTTCACCTATTGCACAGCTAATCACCCGCATTGGACGGCGCGGGTAGTGCAATTCCCTTTGTAGGACGACGCTACTGCCGTTGCTTCTCGAATCAAGGGGGATATCTCTATTCTTCTTCCTCTGATATCAATCAGCTTTGCAAAGTTAGTTTCTTTTTCTTTGATGACCAAACGTTTCAGCCGATATTCCTCTGCAAAATCCCTTTCTTCCTCGAAGAAACACTTTATTTGTTGATTAATCAATCGGAGTAGGCTTATAGATACGAATCGTTTTGTCTGTTCCACGACTATATTGCCATAACGGTTTCTATCATTGTTTTGTATGTCCTTCCCTGATAATTTAATTTCGATCTGCTTTACGCACTCTAAAGCTTAGTGGCGAAGTTAATACGTTGCAATCAAAAAACGGATAATGATATCTGGTGCAGATACTGATAACACTTAATAATTCTATGCATTGCTGCCCCAAAAGGTGAGTGGCTTAAGGATAGTGTAACGATAATGAATCTCAGGATGAGAGAGAACGAATCGGTAGTGCGAAGGAAACGGAGCAGCGGGTGGGAGACGTTGGGTCAGAAGAAGAGTGAATGCAGATCAATTATACGAAGGACTCGGAGTCGAGGATGGGAGCTGTTGGAGCAGGGGATGGGAGGGAACGGAGCGGATGTACGGTGCAGTCGGAGAAAACTCTATAGACTTTCGGAAAATACTCTATAGACTTTTTCGGGAAACTCTATAGACTTTCTGGAAAAACTCTATAGACTTTTCTTGGATACCCTATAGACTTTTTCCAGATGCCTCCGTACAACTGCTCGGAAAGCACTGGAGCAACGATTTGATCGTATTGGAGGAACGGTCTGTTTCCTCCTCAGAAAAGAGTACGAAGGTGCGCAGATGTGGGGTTGTTCGTGCCTAGGTTAGTGGGCAAAGTCGCACTGCGGTGGGACGGTTCCTGCGGGGAATGTGTCAAAAGAAAGGGATGATTAATGCGGTTCTGTGAAGAAAAGGGTGCGACGGGTGGCAGAGGTGGGTGGCATGGGTACATAGAAATGAATTGACTTTAACAATGAGATAGGTAAAATGTATGCAAGGGAAATGCTTGGGGTTGGCAATATTAGTGTATCTTTGTGCGGTGAAGCATACTTATTATCCTAATATTGAGCGCGCCACGTACCTGATGGATGAGCGGCTCCTTCGTAGCAACTTGCAGATTATTCGGGAAGTTGCGGACGCAAGCGGTGCGGAAATCATCCTCGCCTTTAAGGCTTACGCGCTATGGCGTACGTTCCCTTTGTTCCGCGCGTTCGGGTTTTCCTCCACGGCAAGCTCTCTTTGGGAAGCACGCTTAGGGTACGAAGAATTAGGCGCACGGGTACACGCCTTTACACCCGCCTATCTCGCTCCGGAGTGGGATGAGTGGCAACGCTACGGTTCTCATATTACCTTCAATTCGCTGTCCCAATACGAGCAGTACGGAGGTAAGCTATCTTCAGATGTTTCCTACGGTATTCGCATCAATCCGGGTTACTCGCCAGTCAAGACTGATCTGTATAATCCGGCTCTTCCGGGCAGTCGGTTCGGCGTATCGGCAGAGGCTCTTCATGCGGGGCTTCCGAAAGGGCTCAGAGGTTTGCACTTTCATGTGCTTTGCGAAGGCGATAGCTTCCAGCTGGAGCGTGTGCTGGGAATTGTGGGAAAGAAGTTTGCTCCGGCTCTGCATGATGCGGAGTGGCTCAATATGGGAGGCGGGCATTTGATGACGCACAAGGAGTACAATCGGGAGCATCTGGTAGAGGTGCTGAAGGGTTTCCGGCAGCGTTTCCCGCATCTCAAGCTCATTATGGAGCCGGGGAGTGCCTTCGCGTGGCAAACAGGATGCTTGGTCAGCCACGTAACGGACATTGTGTCGGACGGAGGAATCCAAACCGCCATTTTGGATGTATCCTTCACGTGCCATATGCCGGACTGCTTGGAAATGCCCTACAAGCCTATTGTTCGCGGAGCACATCAGGAGCCGAAAGCGGATCTGCCCACCTATCGGCTCGGAGGAATGAGCTGTTTGAGCGGAGACTATATAGGCTCTTGGAGTTTTGATGAGACACTCAAGCCGGGAGATGAGATCGTATTCGAGGATATGATGCATTACACCACTGTCAAAACGACCCTCTTTAACGGCACGGCGCACCCCGACATTGCCCTGCTACACGAGGATGGACGATTAGAAACGCTGAGACGTTTCACCTACGAGGATTACAAAAACAGAATGGATTGATTAGAGACTATGGGATTTTTCGGCATTTTCTCAAAGAAAAAGAAGGAGACGCTCGACGAGGGGCTCGCCAAAAGCAAGGAAACGGTAATGAGCAAGTTGACCCGTGCCGTAATGGGCAAGTCAACTGTGGACGATGAAGTACTGGATAACCTTGAGGATGTTTTGGCAACCAGCGATGTGGGCGTGGATACAACTCTCAAGATTATCAAGCGCATAGAAGAACGTGTGGCACGCGATAAATACGTATCTACTGCCGAACTAAACAGAATTCTGAAGGAAGAGATTGAGAATCTCCTTGCGGAGAATGGCACGCAGGACGGCGACGACTTTACTCTTGACGGGGTAAAACGTCCCTATGTGATTATGGTGGTAGGTGTGAATGGCGTGGGCAAAACTACTACAATCGGCAAACTTGCCTATCAATTCAAGCAAGCGGGGCAAAAGGTGGTGATCGGAGCTGCCGATACGTTCCGCGCTGCTGCTATTGATCAGCTCGAAGTGTGGGCAGAGCGCGTTGGTGTGCCAATGGTAAAGCAAAAGATGGGAAGCGATCCGGCATCCGTGGCTTTCGATACATTATCCTCCGCAGTTTCTCAAAATGCGGATATTGTTCTCATCGATACCGCCGGCAGATTGCACAATAAGGTGGGACTGATGAACGAATTGACCAAGATTAAGCGCGTAATGCAGAAGGTAGTCCCCGAAGCTCCGCAAGAAGTATTGCTCGTATTGGACGGCTCCACGGGACAAAACGCATTCGAGCAAGCAAAGCAGTTCACCGCCGCCACGGAAGTAACCGCGCTGGCCGTTACCAAATTGGACGGAACAGCCAAGGGCGGTGTGGTAATCGGTATATCGGATCAGTTCAAGATACCCGTTAAGTATATAGGTATCGGAGAGAAGATTGAGGACTTGCAGCTCTTCCGCAAGAAAGAGTTCGTGGATTCGCTCTTCGGCTAATGCGCCCCGGGGAAGTAGACATCATTACACTGGGCTGCTCCAAGAATTTAGTGGATAGCGAGCAGCTGATGAGACTTTTTGCCTCGTCCGGATACCGCGTTCGGCACGATCCTAAGCGGGTAACGGGCGAAATTGTAGTCGTTAATACGTGTGGCTTTATAGGCTCAGCTCAGGAGGAATCCATAAATACCATTCTCGGCTTCGTACAAGCCAAACAACAGGGACGCATCTCCAAACTGATTGTGATGGGCTGCTTGAGCGAACGCTTCCGTGCCGAATTGGAAGCTGAGTTGCCCGAAGTAGATGCATTCTATGGGAAGTTTGATTGGAAAAAGATGCTTGCCGACCTTGGCAAAGCGCCCCATCTTCTGCCCGAAGAGCAACGAATCCTGACAACGCCACGTCACTATGCCTACTTAAAGGTATCGGAGGGCTGCAACAGACATTGCTCTTATTGCGCCATTCCGCTCATTACCGGAGCAATGAAGTCGCGTCCTATAGCGGAATTAGTGCAGGAAGCGAAGGAACTCGTGGCGAAAGGCGTTAGCGAACTACTCCTTATTGCTCAGGATCTTACGTCCTATGGGAATGATTTCGGCAAGAAAGGACAACTACGCGATCTGTTACTCCGCTTGAGCGATCTGGAAGGTGTTCGGCGTATCAGGCTGCACTATGCATATCCTAACGGCTTTCCGCGTGAAATCATCCCCGTGATGCGGGAGCGCGAAAACATCTGTCACTACCTTGATATCGCTCTGCAGCACGCCTCCAACCATATGCTCCGACTCATGCTCCGCGGCATTACAAAGGAGGAAACGGCTGAATTGCTTGCCTATATCCGTAGCGAAGTACCGGACATAGCGCTCCGCACAACTATGATGGTGGGGCATCCCGGCGAAACGGACGCCGATTTTAACGAACTGCTCCGCTTTGTTGAAGAAATGCGTTTCGAGCGTTTGGGCGCATTTGCCTACTCGCACGAGCAAGGCACCTATTCCTATAAGCATTATCAAGACGATGTCCCCTCCGAAGTTAAGATGGAGCGGCTCGAACGTTTGATGGAGCTGCAAGAACCTATCGGTGAAGCATTCAGCCGAAGCCTTGTAGGCAAACGGCTTGACGTACTCATTGATCGTACCGAAGCAGATTATTACGTAGGGCGCACCGTATTCGATTCGCCCGATGTAGACCCGGAAGTGCTCATTCCCAAGGAACAAGAGGGCAAAAGGCTCCTCGCGGGTCAGTATCATTTGATGGAAATTGTGAGAAACGAAGGCTTTGACCTAATAGCCCGTCCCGTAAGTTGCTAACCAAGTTATGATTGAAACTGCACAATGGATCGCCCAAGTTGCCGAAACTGCACGCATAGAAAGGCAAACGGCAGAAGTGATTTGGAACAAACTAACCGCGTTGACCGTACAGCGTCTCACCTCCGAATACAGCGATGCCTCTGCCACGCTGCCCGGAATTACCGCACTTGCTGTTTGTAAAAAGGACGAGTTCGTAGCTCGTCTTGCCAACGGCGAGATATGGCTCATGCCACCTCACATTGAATTGATCGCTGTTCCCATAACGAAACAGGGAGCGGATCTCACTACGCGCCTGCTTACGGAGCTACTCTCTTATACCAAAGAGACCATCGAATCATTTAACAACGCCATGGGCAGGCTATTTGCCGAATGTATGCGCCTGGGGTATGATATTCAGTGGCAGCATCTCGGCACCATTGCACCATCTCCCGAAGGCGCAACCGCTATTTTCACCCCATGTAAGGAGCTTTCCGATGCCGTAAACCGACCTTTCTCCGCGCTCACTCCAATGCGGCTACGCATCAACATATCACTTTCGGATCTACCGGAGCGTAGCTTTGATTCCCTGAACGAGGCACTGCGTCAAGAGGCACTAGAGATATCAGTCGCGCCAAGCAAACCGACCCCTCCGCCCCTGCCTCCTTCCCTTTGCACGCCACCTCCCGTGCAGCGCGTTCTGCCACCGCCCATTCCCATGTCGGTTCGTCCGACTCAATCTCGCGAAAGAGCGCATTCCCGTTGGTGGCTGTTCGTGCTTATTCCGCTGGCGTTGTTGCTTCTTGCCTTTCTTCTTTATCTATTTATCCGGGCAGATGATGCTTCGAGCCGGTCTGAAAGGGCACGCAAAGCCGAAGATCCAACTACAGAACGCTATGAACCGCCCGTAGAGCAAATGCAAACGGATAGCATCCCCCCGGAAGACACAGCTATCATCCCTATTCCCGAAACGGAAGAAAAGGCTCCGGCTCCGGTGCAAACTCCTTCCCAAACAACCAAGACAGCCAAGGCAACAACCTCTAATCGTGCTTTCTCACCGCAAGCAAAGACCAAACCGGATGTCGGACGTCAATTGTACACACTCAAGGATGGCGAAACATTAGCAACGGTTGCGCAGAACGTCTATGGACACTCCAACTTTTGGATCTATATATACAATGCTAACCGCGATAAGCTTTCTGACCCTGATAGCGTTAGACCGGGACTTACGCTTACGCTTCCTCCGTTGAGAGATTGGGGCATCTCTTCATCGGACCCGGAGGCAGTGCGCCGAGCAGGGGAACTTTGCGAAAGAGAAAAGAAAGAATAACTACCGAAGAGAGATAGCGAGCGCTCCCTACAAGCGATATTGCCGGGACGCCCGACTGCTCCTTCCTCCGATCCCTTCCCCTCTTTACACGGACACCCCCTAATCTTCGTACCGAAACTTCCCCTCTTTACACGGGCACTCCCTAATCTTCGCCCCAAACTTCCCCTCTTTACGCGGGCACTCCCTAATCTTCGCCCCAAACTTCCCCTCTTTACGCGAGACGCTCTCTAATTTTCGCACCGATACTTCCCCTCTTAGCCGTTTAACAACCGCCCCTCCCCACACTTACTCTTACCGAAAACATAGCGTGCTTATTTAGAGTAGCCGACCTATTACTGCAAGCTTCACTTGCCTTTCCCCTTTCTTTTGACTCATTCCAGCGAGGGAGACGCCCACAGCTACGCACCTTCGTGCCCCTTTTGACAGAGAGGGCGGAGCGGTTCTCCCATACGAACAAATCGTTGATCCTAGGTCGTTCGAGCGTTTGTACGGAGGTATCCGAGAAAAGTCTATAGGGTATCTGGGAAAAGTCTATAGAGTATTTTCAGAAAGTCTATAGACTTTTTCCAGAAAGTCTATAGAGTTTTCCGAAAAAGTCTATAGAGTATTTTCCGAAAGTCTATAGAGTTTTCTCCGACCGCACCATACAAACGATTCGTTACCTCCCATCCCCCGCTCTGCTTTCTTCGTACAAACGATCCGTCACCTCCCATACCCTGCCCCTTGATTACCCATCTAACACTCCATTTTCTCTCATAAAAAGTTCCGCTATCTACCAAGCCATGCTCCGTTTCATTCGTACAAACGATTCGTTAGCAACCATCCGTTGCTCTGACTTATCACCTCATTTTCTCTAAACTCCACTTTCCCACACGCCAAAATCTTCCATTTTCTGCTTTACCATTCCCATTCTCCGAATCATTTTCCAACATCTCTCGTCCCCCATCATACATCCAGCCTCTTGATGTTATCTATTATCTGCTTCGACAACTTCATATCTATGCGCAATTTCCACCTTACTGCATAGGGTTAGCTCACGAGCTCTGCTCCGGAGTATTAGAACTTATGCTCCGGTAACAGTAAAGTAAGCAAAGCGGGTTTGCATTGAAGAAAGGAGGGAGGTTGGGATGCGCCAGCCGGGGGCAGCGGTAGGAGGAATTTATTTGCTTGGCGCGGAAGACGCTTTCTTGGCTGCGCGCTCTGCTTTGCGGGCTGCTTTGGCTTCCTTACGTGAGGGCATTCCAAGTATCTTTCGGTCGCGATTCCCAGGGTTCCACCCTTCGCCATAGCGTTCACGCATACGCTGCACGTATTCCTTGTTCAGGTTCTTTCGTTCAGCGCGCTCTTCCTTCTTTTCGGCTTCAGGATGGTACATCTCGTTAGGTCGCTGCTTATGGAGGGGAACGGCGAGCGGATTCCACGATATTTCGGTAGTGAACTTGGGCTGAAGTGCAATTGCCTTCGGGAGATAGTAAGTGGGTTCGGGCTGCTCAGAGGGGAAGGAGCCGGTGTCCCAAACGCCGTTTCCGTTGCGATCCACCCAGATACGGCCGAAATAGGTATCCGGAGCCAAATCGGTAATAATTAGGCTATCACTGACGGGTCGGGATAAAAGGACGCTGTCCGCCTTGTCAAGTAGCTCGAAATAGCAACTGACGTCATCGGGATTGAATCCTTCGCGATTTTCAAAGAGTAGCTTGACGGCACCAAACTGATCCTCGCGATTTGTGGCAAAGGGCAGGAGTTCGTGATGCACAGTGGAGCGATAGAGGCTTTGTATGGATGCGGAATCAATTTCTACGAGATATTGCGTGCCAAATTGGGCATCGAAAACGAGCCGATAATCAAGTCCGTGCAGAGAATCCTGCTCAAGTGAGAACGGGATCGGCGTACGTTCGCCTTCGGGAATGGCTTCCTCTACATTGCTCTGTGGAATGGGCTCACTCGCCGGCTGTCGTGCGGGGGCTTCTTCTTCAGAAGCGTATTTGTCAACGGCACTTTCGTATGGATTAGCCGCACCGGCGTTGTAAGCTCGTTCACGCGGATTAGGAGTTGGTCGCTCGGGTTGCTCTTGGGACGGAGTTCCCGGCGATGGAGAAATTGAATCGGTAGACGAGGCCAGCGCAGCGCTATCTACGGCGACCGAGTATAGATGAATGGGGAGCGAATCGGGCAGCACGATCGGCTCAGCGAAGGATAAGCGAACAGCAGCCTTGGGATGCCCTTTGTACAAGCCTGGTTCGCGCCATAGCGTAACTTGGAGGCGTGGCAGGACAGCTAGCTCCGAATGAGCCAACGAAAGGGTATCCGATGCGAGAATCGTTGAATCCGTTTGGAGAGAACCTCCTTTGTTCGGCAAGGTTCGTTGCCGTGAGGAAGCAGAGCGCTTCGATGTAGTTACAACAGGTTTAGGTCTGTTGTAGACGAAACGGACAGAATCGGCAACCACTATGGGGCGTGAAAGCGAATCAACGGAAGCGAAGGATAGGGCAAAATCGAGCGTATCGCGCTTGTAGAGTAGCGAGTCGGTTAGGAAATAGGTAATCGTTCTGCCGTTTTCGCCAAGCTGAGGAACCCAGGAACGATTAGCGGAATAATTGAAAAGCGGCTTAAGTTCGGGGCATTCGGTAAGTTGTTCCGCAAAAGTTAATTCGAGGCGAACGGAATCCGGTCGCGATGATTTGCTTAACGCCTGTATTTTGTGGGAGGCAAGCGCATAGAGAAGCAGATTGTCGGGTATATCTTCGTCGTCTGCTTTTACGATAGCCGAATCGGCAGGGAGAGTGGTGCTATCCGCATTCGGTGTTATTCCTTCGGCAGCGATCGGAGGGACAATGCTATCGGTACTTTGGGGCGATACCTTGGAAGTAGCTGTATTTTTTTCAACGATGGGCAGCTTTGCTTCACTAGGTTCAGTAAGGAAAGCAATTCCCTCGTTGGTTTGGGAATAGCAAAAGTTACGGTCAATGTCGTTGGTTGCCGTGAGGTAGTAGCGCCCCGCAGGAAGGTTTGCAATCGTAAAGGTGCCGTTGTCGGTCGTTTTGGCTATACGTACCATCGGATGCTCTCCGGGCAAATCGGGAAGAGAATCAGGATATACGCCTACCGTATAGGCACTTAGGGGCATGAGTGTGCGTGCATTGAGCAAACAACCGCGTAACTGCATGGTATCGATGTGGGGACCGGTAGAAAAAGCATATGCAAAACCTTCGAGCGGATTGCTTTCGTTTAGATCCACAATAGCATCGCTAAAATCGAATGTGTAGGTAGTACGCGGCCGAAGAGGCTCCTCTATTTTTATGGTAATAGTCTTGCCCACGCCGGCGGTAAAGCGTGGTGGTTCCAACTGTGGCGGAGCTACGGTCACCTTCTCGCTTTGCTTTTCCAAACGCACATTCTCGTTAAAGCGCAACTTAATGGTACGTTTGGTAACGTTTACGGCTCCGTTAGGCGGTGTTGCCTTAACCAATTCGGGCGGAGTCATATCAAAAGGGCCGCCTTCTGGCGATACCTGATGTGCACACCCATAGAGGAAAGCAACAATCAAGCCGATGAGCAGCAGTGAAGCAAATAGGAAGAAGGAGTGGCTACGCATATATTATGGTTAGAGAAGTATGGGACCGGAAGGGCGCAACTCTGTTATATTGTCGTTTTCGATCTTATGAATGGCCGTTTTTAATCCCTGTTGCGTGCCACCATCGATAATAGTGAAAACGTCGTTTCCGTATACTTCGTCAATCAATTCGGGATTGGTCAAATACTCAATTTCATCCTTCCGAATAGGAAGTGACGCAGTAATGAGCGGACACTCAAGGTGTTCCAGTATGAGCGAAGTGATGGGATGCAAGGAAAAACGGATACCTATTTCGCGACTTTGCTTCAGTTGTTTGGGCAATTTGTTCGTTACAGGCAGAATGAACGTAATCGGTTCGGCATGATGCTCCTTTAGATAGTGAAACGCGAAGTTATCGATCTTTGCGTAAAGGGATGCTTCCGTCAAGTCGTGACACATAATAGCGAATCGCTGTTTGCGCATATTGCTCTGTTTAAGTGCGTAGAGCTGCTCCACGGCATTCATCTTGAGTGGGTTGCAGCCTAAGGCATATCCAATTCCGGTAGGGTAAATTATGAGCGCGCCCTGCTCAATGCTTTGGGTAAGCTCTTCTAACCGTTTGTAATCGGGATTCTGCGTATAAAGCTTAGTAATCATGACACAAAGCTACTCAAAAAGGAAGTAATGCGACAGTCGGACGCTATCATCACGTGTAAAAGCATCCAGCATTGAGAGTTGCGCCCATCCGTGTAGCGTGCCGTCCCTAAAGAGAATGCGCTCAATTTCGTTACGTTGTGCCCGATTGAGATAAGGATGCAACGGAATACTGTCGTAGGCGGTTCGCGCCAAATTGATACGGTTCGGCTTGCGGTCAATAACAAAGAATGGCTTGATCTCCTGATAACGCTCGGCAGTCATACCCCATACTTCCTGAAGTTGCAATACAGTGTAGTAGCCTCCCAATCGATTCCGATAACTCACAATACGGCGAGCAAAGGCGGGACCTATGCCCGGTACTCGAGTGAGCAGTGCAGAATCGGCTTCGTTTAGATCAATAACGGCTCCGGAGGGGATACGTCGCTTGGGCGTGTATTCACTTCCTTGGGGCGGGCCTACGTAGTCCGCGTTACGTTCGATACTTGCCTTACCCTCGGAAGCATCCTTTTGTTCCGTAGCGCGGAGCGTGTCCTGCCGAAGCGTATCTATTGTAGCGAGCAGTGGATCGGGGTTCTGTCGGGAGAAGGCATTAGAGGGCTTGGAAAAGATATAGAGCGCCACGCCACTGACCAAAAGGAGAGAAAGCACAATAAGCCCGGGGCGATCGCCGGTGTGTAGTCTGAAGAACTCTCGAAACTTGTATTTGAGTGCCATAAGCGGATTGTACTAACGAGCTGTTTGAAACGGGGTTTTAAGTCGTTTTAGGTAGTTGTTTCTGCGCCGTATCCTATCAATGCCGAGAAACTTATATAAGTTTACTTTCATAGGTATATACCTTTCCGACGAAACGTATATACCTTTCCAAGCAGAGGTATATACCTTTTGTGCGGGTGAAAAGAATAAAGGAAAGAGCTCTATCGGCTCTGCTACCATACAAATGCGCTGCATTGCCATTGCTTCCTGAGTGTTCTTTAGCGACTTGCCCCCTCGGAATCCTCTATTTGACCATCGGAGATCAACAGCGTACGCATACAGGTGGCTGCCAACTCAGCATCATGTGTAGCAATGAGCATTGTTTGGTTCCGTTCCTCACGTACACGACGCAACAAATTGTGCAATTCAATTTTGTTCCGACTATCTAAGCTGCCACTCGGTTCATCGGCAAGCAATATATCGGGATCATTGATGAGCGCGCGTGCCACAGCAACGCGTTGACGCTCGCCACCGGATAGAGCTGCCGGTTTATGGTGCAGCCGCTCGGCTAGATTAAGTGTACAGAGGAGTGCACTTGCCTTATCCATAGCCGCTTTGCGCGATAATCCGCCGATCATTGCAGGCAGAGCTGCGTTCTCCACAGCGGTGAACTCGGGGAGCAATTCATGTGCCTGAAAGACGAAGCCGATACGCTTATTACGGAAAAGATCGCGCTCACGAGCAGAGAGTGACGTAAGTGACGTGCCATTTATCACTACGGAACCGGAATCCGCACGATCTAATAGCCCCAAAATCTGTAGTAGCGTGGTTTTTCCTGCACCGGATGCTCCCATAATGGCAACGCTTTCCCCTTCGGCAACCGAGAAGGAAAGTGCCTTCAAAACAGGTAAAGATCCATAGCTTTTAGTGAGACGATCGACTTCAAGAAACATAAGTTATAAATGAGATAAAATGTAGGATGCCATAAAGCATCCGAATATGTTGGGTAAATAGGATATGGTTCCCACCGTTGTACGCTTGTTACGCTCGCCCGAAACAGCGGTCACAGCGTGCTTTAGTGGCGATTCTACCGAGTAAACCACGGGAATGCCTTTTGAAATGCCGGCCTCGCGCAAATTGTGCCTAAGTATCTTAGCCAATGAACAATGGTTACTTTCGGACAAATCGGCAATACGAACGCATTGCGGATCAACCTTGGCTCCGGCGCCCATAGAGGAAATAATAGGAATTCCGAGACGATAGGCTTCAACCATTAGACTTGTTTTCGGCGCAATTGTATCGATGGCATCCGCTACAAAGGAGTAGTTTCCTTCGGAAAGAAGCGTATGCATTCCATCGCTTTCTATATAACTATTATGGCTTTCAACAATAGCGTTCGGATTGATGCGCAATAGATGTTCTCGGGCAACTTCCGCTTTGTATCGGCCTACGTTATCCGGAAACGCAAGAATTTGCCTATTCACATTGGACGCCGACACGCAGTCTCCGTCAATTAGGGTAAACTTTCCGATCCCGGCTCGCGCCAACATTTCCAAAACGGAGCCACCGACTCCACCCAATCCAACGATAAGTATATGCGCTTGGCGATAACGCTCTAATCGCTCACTACCTACCAATAATTCGGTTCGTTCGGTGAAAGGCGTTTCCATCAGTGAATATTGCGCTCGTTCAATGCTTTCTGATAGCGCAACGCATTGAGCTGATGTTCCGTATAGAATCGAGCAAAATCGTGATACCCGGAGAAGTCGCTCCGCGCACACATATAGTAAAAATCGTGATGCGTATAGTGCAATACCGCTTCCAAAGAGCTTTTTTGCGGGTAACGAATAGGACCGGGGGGCAAACCCTCGTATCGATAGGTATTATAGGGGGAATCCGTTTGCAGCATTTCGCCGTTGATGCGCTTTGCCGCAAAGTTGCCTTGCGCGTATTTTAGCGTAGGATCGGCTTGGAGCTTCATACCACGGCGCAGTCGATTGATATACAGCCCGGCAATATCGGAGTATTCCTTCGTCTGCGCGCTTTCCTCCTCTACAATGCTGGCGATAATGCAAACATCGATAGGCGATAACCCCTCTTTGCGAGCCATTTCTGTCTTTTGGTCATTCCAAAAGTGACGATAACCGGTCGCAATCTTATCAATCAGTTCACGCGGAGTGATGGTCCAATACACTTCGTACGTATCGGGAATAAAAAGGCAGCGAATAGTTTCCGTATTGAAGCCTAAAGAATCGCAAAAAGCGGTATCCGTAAGTAGAGCCGTAAGCGAATCGGCATCAAAAGCAAGCGGCTTGCTAAGTGTCTCTACCAGTTGCTGTTGCGTACGAATATTGTTAAAAGTGATTTTGAGTGGCGTTTGGTTGCCATATAGAAGTACGCGATACAATTTTACTAAGCTCATTCGACCGGTAACAGCATATCTGCCCGGACGAAGATTCCGTTCAACCCGAAGCAACTTATTCCCAAGCTTCATGAACGATGAGTTACGCAATCCAATTTCCCGGGTTAATTGCGTTTCTACCTGTGCCATCGTTGTAGTGGGACGGATATAGATAAATCCTTCTTTTCCCGATTTACCTGCCGGTCGTAGCAATCCAAATGCCACCCAGCCAATAAAGAGCAGAACAAGCAGCAGCAAAATGAGCCAAATCGTTCTGCGCGCTTTGCGCCGACGCATCTTCTTCACGTCCTGACCGGGACGCCACTTGGGTACATAGGGATGATACTTATGCTTCATACGAATATGCTTTTTAATACATTACCAACCGCCGGTTGCTCCACCGCCACCGGTAGAACCCCCGCCAAAACCGCCTCCGAAGCCACCTCCGAAGCCGCCACTGCGACCAAAACTACTGCCAATAATGCTCCCGGCTATGATTCCGCCGTTCACATCATCGTCATCGCGTATATCCTTATACTCCGTATGATCACAAAAATCGCACTTCCAAGTGGTGCGCAACATCCTGCCTTTACGCGTTCTCACATGCTTTTTGCTCAAAATGTAGTAAGAGCGAGTATGGCAACTGGGACAATCTTTATACTTCGTTTTGGGTTGTTCCACAAGAACGGCATGTTCGTAGCCGCATTGGGAGCAACGATAGGGAGCATATTTTCGGCTCCCGATGGCTGTTTCAAAGCGTTGTGCGGGAGAAAGGAGCCTACTTGAATCAATTCCGGAAAGATGATAAGTGTTATAGCTACCACATTGGGGGCAAGTTAGAGCTGCTTTTTGGATACGTTTGCGGTATTTGGGGTACCAAATGAGGAACACAATCAGCACAGGTATACAGATAATAAGCCATATCGACATCTTTCGTGCGTGTTCATCCATTTTTTTGAGTGCAAATTGAGGCTCGTATTGGGCAGCAACCCGCTGTACGCCTACAAATGCACCCATTGTGAATCCGATAACCGCTATAAGATAAAGCGAAAGCAACAAAAACATTCCGATAACGGATGATGTTTCGCCGTCGTCGCTGGCGCTTCTTCTGTCCGAAGGGGTATATTCTCCCGCGTCAACACTTTTCCTAATTACTTTTATTGCATTTAGTAGTCCTTCTCCGTATGCTTCTTGCTGAAAATAGGGAGCAATCTCGTTGGCAATGATATCACTACAAACCGCATCGGGCAATACGCCTTCTAATCCGTAGCCTGTTTGTATACGGAAGCAATGATCATTCATCGATGCGAGCAGCAACAAACCGCTATTTTGCTTTGCAGAGCCTAACCCCCAATTACGGAATAACTCTAAGGCAAAATCCTCTATCTCCTGATCTAGTGAAGGCAGAAGAACAATCACCGCTTCGATACCGTAATCGTGCCTCAGAGCAGCCAACTGATTGTCTAATACCGTCCGTTCCTCTTCGGTTACATATCCTTCCGGATCAGTAACAAAACGGGTGCTGTCCATTACTTGCACGTTAGGTACATCCGGCACGCTATAGGTACCCCCATACGATGCTTCGCCGGAGGCAAGTTGTGTTGCGAATAATACGAGCAGAAAGGATAGCAGAACCCTACACTTCATAAGAAGAACGGAGCGAAATTATCAATACCTAGAACTTAACCGTGGGAGCTTTATCGGCTCCTTCCAATGCCTGGAAGTAGGGACGAGTCTTAAATCCGAAAATTCCGGCGACAATATTGTTGGGGAAACGGCGTATGGTGATATTGTACTGTTGCGCCGCATCATTGAAATCCTTCCGAGCTACCGTAATGCGGTTCTCCGTTCCTTCGAGCTGAGCCTGCAACTGACGGAAGTTTTCGTCCGCTTTCAATTCAGGATAACGCTCTACTACTACCATAAGTCGGCTGAGGGCATTGCTTAACTCGGCTTGACCTGTTTGGAACTTAGCCAGCTGCTCTTCAGTCATTTTGCTCGGATCAATCGTGGTTGAAGTTGCTTTACTTCGTGCTTCTATTACGCCCTCTAAAGTTTCCCGTTCGTGAGATGCGTACCCCTTTACCGTTTCCACTAAGTTGGGAATAAGGTCGGCGCGGCGTTGGTATTGGTTTTCCACTTGGCTCCATGATGTATTAACCGCTTCCTGCTGCTGCACCATTCCATTATACTTACTGATAAGGAAGAGCGCAAAGAGTACTACTAAAACGATGATTACGATCAATGTGACCGAAATTCCACCCCGGTGATGTTTCGTCTGCTGCGGGGGCAGATTGTTATTTCCAAATGCTTGATTAGTCATATGTCTCTATCTATGCTTATTGATTAATATCTTTTTGTCAATCTCTTCGTTCTATCGGGTCGGAGCCCTTCTTCACGCTCCAGCCGAAATATCCGGCAAAGTCGCCTAAAGTGAAGTATTCTCCGTGTGCATATACCAGTAAGTTGCTCTTCTTCAGATCCAACTTGCCCGTTTGTGGGTTGATATAGGCATCGTCCACTGCTACGCTCACTATATCGGCAATAAAAAGGTCGTGGCTACCAAGCGGCATAATCTCGCGCACCTGGCACTCTAAGCTGACAGGACTTTCTGCAACCAATGGGCAATCAACAATCTTTGCCTTACAGGGGGTTAACCCTGAAGAGGCCCATTTATCGCCATTGCGACCGGAAGTTACGCCCACCAGGTCTGTCGCCTTTGCCATTGCTGCTGTGGTCAGGTTGATAGCAAACTGCATCGTTTCCTTAACCATCGGATAGGAATAGCGTTCCGGACGTATACTTACGTAACACATAGGCGGATCAGAATTAAGGATTCCGGTCCACGAGGCAGTGAACAGATTGCTCTCTCCCTTTTGGTTACAAGCGGTAATTATAGCTGCCGGAAGCGGACTGAGCATTGTACCGGGACGCCAATGTTGTTTCATTTTCTCTCCTCTCTATTGCAGTTCGATCTGTTCGTCCTTTACCTTCCTACCACAATAGCTGCATACCAACACCTCCTCTGTTCCATCCGCCACACTTTCAAATCGTGTTAGCATCGGCTCGTTATTGGTAATGCACTTTGCGTTGGGGCACCGCACAATACCAATCACCTCCTTGGGTCGATCCACTCGCTTCTTTTCCACCACTTTGTACTCCTTTATGATGTTGAGCGTTACATTTGGTGCCACGAGCGCGATGCGGTTCAGTATATCATCTTCGAAAAAGCGATCCGCTATCTTGATGATCCCCTTTTTCCCCTGTTTGTGTCCCGCAAAGTTGTTCCCGATGGTAATCGGTGCGGTGGCATCTTCTAAATGCAATAATGATGCCACATTGAATAACTTATCGGGAGGTATATGGTCAATCACCGTTCCGTTACATATGGCGGCTACCGAAAGTTCCTTTTTGTCCTCTTTCATAACTGACATTTCATTACCTATATACCTAATACTTCACACAGAATGGCTTGCCGGACATAAAGTCCGTTTTGTGCCTGCCTAAAGTAATATGCCGATGGATGATTATCCACTTCTTGTGCAATTTCGTTTACGCGAGGCAGGGGATGTAATATTTTCATGGTTGGCTTGGCATCCGTGAGCAAATCCAAATCCAATACGTATACATCTTTCACCGCTTCGTACTCCTCAGGATCGGTAAAACGTTCCTGCTGCACGCGGGTCATGTAGAGAATATCGGCACGTGCCACCACATCGCGCGTAAAGTCGGTTGTCTCTTCAAAAGATATCCCTTTATCAATGCAGTAACGGCGGTATTCCTCCGGAAGAGCAAGCGACTCGGGCGCTACGAAAATAAAATGCGGACGGAAATGGGACATACCCTCGATGAGCGAATGCACCGTTCGACCAAAGCGCAGGTCGCCAACGACCACAAAGGTTAAATCCTCCAAATGTCCTTGGGTCTTTTTAATGCTGTACAAATCCAATAACGTCTGCGAGGGGTGCTGATGCGCTCCGTCACCGGCATTCACAATCGGCCGCTCCGTCACCTCAGCTGCGTATTTAGCCGCGCCCTCTAAGTAGTGACGCATTATGATTACATCCGCGTAATTGGATACAATTTTGATGGTATCTTTCAGCGTTTCTCCTTTTGTGGAGCTGGAAGTGCGCGCATCGCTAAAGCCAATTACGCGCCCGCCTAAGCGAACTACCGCTGTTTCAAAGCTGAGACGCGTGCGTGTGGATGGCTCAAAAAACAGCGTTGCGGCAACCAATCCGCTCATAAAATCGCGATTGGTTTGCTCTTCGAACTGCTCTGCCCGACCGAGAATCTTTAGTATATCCCCTGCCGTGCACTGTTCTATTGAGATTAAGTTTTTCATCTATTGCGGAGTTCTTCTTTTTTTGCTGCTCCTCTCCGCATACAAAGATAGAAAAAGATACGTATATGCGTGGCACCGCCTTGGAACGCGCTCCTTCGTCCTCCACCCTCCTAACTGATTCTTTACTACCGGAGCTAACCAGAACTTATCAAAGTCTATCGGAACTTATCAGAACCAAACCGATAAGATGCGATTAGCTCAGATTAATTCCGATGAGCTCCGACTTCCTATGGGCAACAACCGCTCGCCCCCCTTCCGTTCCCCCTCCCTGCATATACGCTTCTTCACCAGACTTTCCACTACTGAGACGCACTAACAACCCATACTCCACGCCCATCTCACCTAAGGAGCCTCCCAACAGCTGCGCACTTTCGCAGACTTTTCTACCGATATAACGGAGCAGGGGGTAGATGACAACGAATCGTTTGTGCAAAGGAAGCAGATCGGTTGTACCAAGGTAGCGGAGCAGGGAATGGGAGGTAACGGAGCGTTTGTTTAGTGCGACCGGAGAAAAGTCTATAGACTTTCTGAAAATACTCTATAGACTTTTTCGGAAAACTCTATAGACTTTCTGGAAAAACTCTATAGACTTTTCTCGGATACTCGTGGAAATAGGGACGAAATGGACCAAGCGGTGGAACGGTTCGTGCGCAATGGTATAAATTTGCATCGGAGAGGCGGGTCGTTAGAAGGATGAACCAAAGCGTGGGCTTTTATCTCTTTGCCTAAAGAGTGACTCGGAATAGTACGCTAATGGGTCAATAGAGCACGGAGAAGCAAGTATAGAAGATGAATAGTGAAATGGAGCATAAACGGGTGGAGGATGAACGGATGAGGAGAGTGAATGAGTACGATGTGTCCATGGACTCGTACGCGGAAGGGAAGGCTCGGCAGGAAAATGATGAACGGATGAGGAAAGCGAATGAGTATGATGTGTCGACAGGATCGTACATCGAATGGAAGGCTCAGCAGGAAAATGATGAACGGGTCAGGAGAGTGAATGAGTACGATGTAAGCACAAATGCGTACGTGGAATGGAAGAGTCAGCAGGGAAAGGTGGCGCACATCCGGCTGGTCGGTAAAGCTACCGAGGAACAGATAAATGCTTTGGCGGAGCTCTTCGACTACAGGGATTACGAAACGATTACTCTTGATGCGCTAAGCGTGGCGGATATTGTGTACGACAATGGGGCTCATTGGTGCTTTGATGATAAGATAATCCAACAAGTGGAGGATGACGGAGGGATACTTCCACCGCTTATCAGAATGATATTGAACCGGGAAAACGGAAGCAAGTTCCGGATAACTGAGGAGGGGAATATCTTTACTTCAGATATGCGGACGCTCATACACCTGCGTCAGGTACCGGAAAAGCTCGATTTGGAATGGATTGAACGTATCGGAAACTTTGTCTTTTGCGATATGGAGATTATCAAGCAAATTGTCTTTCCCGAGGGGTTGCAATACATTGGAGCTTGGGCATTTGCTTGGGTAGACAAGACGGATAGCGTTGCCCTTCCCGATTCGGTAACGGAGTTAGGCGAGAGTGCCTTTTACGGTTGTCTCATCAATGACTTAAAGCTATCGCGAAACCTGCGCGCCATTCCGGATAAATGTTTCCGCTATAATTGGTTAGTGGAGCGTCTTGAAATACCCTCTTCCGTACAAGAGATAGGTCCCGAGGCTTTCTATAATTCCTGCCCTGATAAGCTGCTGATACCAGAAGGTGTTGAGCGGATTGGATACAGTTCGTTCCCGAACGTGAAGGAAATACATCTGCCTGCCAGCTTGAAGGAGATTGCATCAGACTTTTATCGCAAGTACCCTCTGGGTGACGATGATATGCCGCCATATGTTTGCATTAGCGCGGATAACCCTATCTTCTATGCCAAGGGCGGATCACTCTACTTTAGAGAAAACAACGAGTTGGCGCTGGATAGTCGGTACAGAGGCGTTCCTATTGAGCATTAAACCCCGACAAGCGATGGAAGAAACGCTCGGTACGGCTCGGGTTAGTTATTGAAGTCGAAGCTAATGCCGATTCTCAATCCGGCAGGATCGACGGGGTAGTGCGCCAATGAGAAGCGTTCGCTCGGATTGAGGAACAGCTCTGCCGCGTTGTAATAAACAAGGAAAAAGCGGCAACGACGCAACTTGAAGTTTGCAAAAATATTGAGCAACGGATAGTTCCCGATGGAAACGCTCTTCTGATTGATAAACTGTTGCGTGGCGGGGTCGTAATAGGGTGCATGATAACGTGTGTGGAAGTATCCGTCAACGCCGAGTTGTGTCCGCATCGCTTTAGCTATATAGAAATCAAGGTACAGTGAGGCGTATGCGCTCAGTGCGGGCAAGGGAATGACCGCTGCATTGGAGGTCATTTGGTAAGAGGCTTCCGCCTCCCAGTTCAATATGCGCCAATTCAGCTTGTGATGGAGCCTGGCTTCAAGAATCTGTATCACGCCGTTGTGCTGGTAGGGGAGGAAATCCTCGTCAAAGTAAATGCTGTTGTGGAGGGTAGCGGAGGATACGGAAGCGGAAGTACCCCAACGCGGTACGGAAATCCTACCGCCTACAACGATTCGCTGCGTGAAGCCAAAGTCTTTGTCCCAGCGAATATAGCTGCCTCTGTGATGCTCGAGAAAGATGGGTGGCTTTAGGTTATTAAAGAGCCCGAAGGCTTCAATCTGAAAAGGGAATTTACCAAGCGTAAAGAGGGTCCCCAGCGATCCGTTTACACGTATATTGCCGGCATCTCTGCCGACAGGTGACATTTCACCGGTTACATCAAAGCGAAGCAACCCTTTGCCTCCGGTTCGGGCTATATTAGCACCTACGTAAACGGAAAAGTCCTTGCTTCGCCCGTTGTTCCCCGGAATGGAGTCGCGCATGAAGTAGAATTGATTCTGAAAACGTACGTAAGCGGTCAGCCCAAATTTGACCCATGGGCGGAAACCTTCGCGCAGGGATAGAGCAATTGTGTTGTTGATGCGCGTGTAGCGAGTGGAATCAAATGGCGCGAATAGGGTAGTATCAAGCTTATTATCGCGCGTTCTCGCCCACCAATAGGCGTTCTGTTGTGGATAAACTTCCTTCAGTTTATCGTTGTTACCCACAAAGATACGTGTGCCTTTGTAGTACTCCAATCGATGCTCTACAGCAGCATAGGTTACGAATAGACTGGTGTCGCGCTCGGCTCTATTGCCGTCGGGCATCATATTGCCCACAAGGAAGAAACGCTCTTTGCCGAAGTTGTAGCGATGGTTCAGTTGAGCCTGCCCCACAAAATGGCTGTTGCCTACTCCAGAAGCGAAACGAACCGGTATTTCAATAGCATCAATGTTGCGACGAGAGGATGCATATTGATCGGGATCAGTGATGTAGCTATCGTCCGCAATACCTCCGTTCTCGGTCATACGGAAGTAGTTATTGCCGAACCAAGCATACGCTTCGTAATGATTCTGTTTGAAAGAGCCAAAAAGACGGTAATTAACCGCCTTGCTGCGCTGAGCAATGTATTTCCCTCTGGAGAGCCAATAGGCAAAATCACCGCCCACATTGATTAATTTACCGAAGTTCAGCGCCAAAGTCATATCAAACAGCTCCTCGCGCTGGGCAATGGCGCCGTGACGCGTATAGGAAACATCGGTGAAAGGAGACTTTGTGTCGTAGTAGAGGACGCGGTCGGCGCGGTAAAGCAATCTATCGTATGCAGTGCCGAAGATAAAGGGATTCCATTCGCTTTCGCGATCAAAATATGTTTGCTGTAGGCGCGGTCCTATGGCATTACCATTGTAAGCGAGTGCAAGCGAACTGCCTTCCGGATAAGCGTGTCGATAGTAGTTGAGCGCGGTGGTATCCGGAGTGGCTTGAGTAAGCCGAAATACATACGGATGCATTGTAAATGCCTTGAGCGTTTCCTTACGGTGTATCAGCTCAGGATCGTCATCCTTGGCGGTTTCTCCCGGGAGTTTGTTAGCGTTCTGTCCATATACAACGGCTCCACAAAGGGAGAGAAGAAGCCAAAGAAGCGAGAAAGAGACGAAACGGCGTGCCATTAGTAATTGCGAATAATAAGCATAGTGCCATTTCGGTATACGGCGTAGCGACGCATTGGCAACTTGTTCCCTTCGGTAAGCGGATTGCCGCCTCCGTACAAGATGCTGAATTCATTGCCGCACTTAGGACAATAGGCATTGAGTTTATCGTTTACGGAAAGACGCACATCCCTGGCTCTTTCCACCGGGCAGGCAGCATCGTAGGCGAAAAAGGCATTCCCGCTACCATCCGTTATGGGTGAATGGAGAACGAGCAACCCACCAAAACCGATGTGTGTAACCGCGGTATAAGGGCGATCGATTCGCATCCATCCCCCTTCGGCACGCAAATCCTTAGCCTCGGCACTATTGAGGTCAATTTCGCAATATACGGGCAAGTTCGGCAACGTAGGTTCTACGCTCGGGGCACACCCAAACGTAATAAGGAGTGAAATGCCTGCGAACAGCGAATGGATACGTTGCCGTGCCGTCATTGTTTACGCGTTATATGGAATTTTGGCGAGTACCTCCGCCAGCTTCTCGACAGCCTGTTGCATCATTGGTTTTGCCATTCCGCGAAGGAAGATGGGTACATCGGCATCAATTTCAGCCGAAAGCGCAGTTTCGGAAGGGGTGGCTTCTTTGAGATTTATGCTCAGCATGCCTGAAACAGGAAGACCTTTATCCTCAGATGCCAGGGTGATTCTTTCGTTTGGAATGGTTTCCGTTACGGCAAAAGTGACGGAAAGTCCTCCGGAAATGCATACGCGACACCGCGTGGCATCTATCGGTTCGAGAGAAAACTTATCGTTCTGAACGCTTTCAGCAAGCGGCTTGAGGTTATTCAAATCGGATAATTTGCCGAAAATATCCCCGGCGGAAGCCGAAACGGTATATTCTTTACTTTGTATCGTCATATACGGAAATGGGATTAAATTGCGGTGGGAGCCTGCCAATGATGCGGATCTTTCCGCCACGTTGCTAGTACTTCTTTGGTTTTAGCATCTACAAGCTGTTGCGCGGAAGCGGCTTCGAGAACAGCATCATAGTCCGAAAGCGTATCCATAGGGCATTTTGCTTCCTCAAAACGATGAACCGCTTCTTCAAATCCGTGCGTGTAAACGGCAATAAGCCCCTCTACCTTTGCATCGGCATCGCGTAGGGCTTCAACGGCTTTAAGGCTACTTCCTCCCGTTGAAATAAGATCTTCAATAACTACCGTGCGACTTCCCTCGGGTAAATATCCTTCAATTAGGTTTTCCAAACCGTGATCTTTGGGTTTTGGACGAACATAAACGAAGGGGAGACCTAATTCTTCTGCTACCAAGACTCCCCAGCTTATGGCACCGGTAGCTACGCCTGCAATCATTTCGGCGGAAGGATATTGCTCGGCAACGGCTTGTGCCAATGCCATTTTGATATAGCCGCGAGCCATCGGATAGGATAGTGTGCGGCGGTTGTCGCAGTAGATGGGTGACAAAATGCCGGAAGCCCACGTAAAAGGCTTACAGGGACTTAGCTTTACAGCATCTACCGATAGCAACATTTTAGCTACTACTGCTTTAGTGTGTGCGTTCATTTTCTTCTTTTCTACTAAAGTTATGTGTGTAATCCAATAGATCCGGTCGGAGACGTTTGGTACGTTCCAATGCCTGTTCCTCCTGCCACGCAGCTATCTTAGCTGCATTTCCGCTCAAAAGAACCTCAGGCACCTTCCAACCATTATATTCTGCCGGACGTGTATATACGGGAGGAGCAAGTAACCCGTCCTGAAAGGAGTCGCTCAGAGCGCTTTCGGCATCGCCGATAGCTCCCGGAATGAGCCGCGCAATGGTATCAACAATGATGCCTGCAGCCGGTTCTCCTCCGCTTAGTACATAATCTCCCACGGAGATTTCTCTTGTGATATAGTGGTCGCGAACGCGTTGATCTATACCTTTGTAATGACCGCAGAGTATGAGAAGATGCTCCTTGAGGGATAGTTCGTTTGCACTGCTCTGGTTAAACTGCTCTCCGTCCGGAGAAGTATAGATAATTTCGTCATATGGAGCAGATGCACGTAGCTCCTCAATAGCACGAGCAATTGGCTCTACAGCCATAACCATTCCGGCGCTGCCCCCATAGGGATAATCGTCCACGCGACGCCATCGGTTGGTGCTCCAATCGCGTAAATCGTACACGCCAATACGGAGCAACCCCTTGTCCTGTGCCCGTTGGCAGATGGAGTAGGAGAGCATTGCCCGTACCGCATCGGGGAAAAGCGTGATGATATCGATTTGCATACTCGTGGAGCCGTGGCGGAGTGTATTAACGAATTAACCTTCTATTTCGGCAAGTTGGGCTTGTAGTGCAGCAATACGGCTCTTGGCATCGGCTTGTTTCTTGCGTTCTACCGCCACAACTTCCTCCGGTGCATTTGTTACGAAACGCTCGTTTGCGAGCTTTTTCTCTACACCTTTGAGGAATCCTTCCTGATGAGCTAAATCGGCGAGTAGTTTCTTGCGGAGCGCTTCCTTGTCCACAGCACTATCAATCAGCAGTGAATAGGAATAAGTTTCCACGATAAAACCGGCTTTGATGCCATCGCTTTCTTCCCCCCGTACCGTATCAACTACAGCAAGTTTGCGAAGAAGCGCATCCGCTTCAGTAGGATGATCGGCCGGTGTCACCAACGAAAGCCGATTCCCCTTAGGAATATTGTTCTTATTTCGAGCGTTGCGCACTTCAGTAATTACGTTGCGTACTACTGAAACGGCGTGCAAAAGTTCCTCATTTGCCGATCCGGCTTCCGGAAGGCGCGTAAGCATAATGCTTTCCCCGCGTTGCCGTGGTTTCAATTCCTGCCACAGAGCTTCCGTAATGAACGGCATAAAAGGATGAAGCAATTGAAGTAGCGTTTCGAAGAAAGCTACTGTTTGATCGTGAGTTATCCTATCAATTGGCTGACCAAATGGAGGTTTAATAGCTTCCAAATAGAAAGATGAGAAATCGTCGCGGAACAGTCTGTACAGCAGTGTCATAGCTTCGCTGATGCGGTACTTACTCATCAAATCCTCAACTTCCTTGATGGCATTGCCGAGGAATCCGTTAAACCATTCAACCGCTTGTTGCGCTTCCTCCGTTTGTGGGAGCTTTTCGTCCACAGGAAGCTGTTCTACTAACCGATAGGCATTCCAAATTTTGTTACAGAAGTTACGCCCTTGCTCAATAAGAGCCTCATCGTACAGCAAATCGTTACCGGCTGAGGTTGCCATCATTAGGCCGCAACGAACGGCATCGGCTCCATATTGATTCATCAATGCGATAGGATCAGGCGAATTGCCTAAACTTTTGGACATTTTCCTTCCTTGTGCATCGCGAACAATACCGGTCAGATAGACGTGTCGGAACGGACGTTCACCTTTGAACTTATATCCCGCCATAATCATACGCGCTACCCAGAAGAAAAGAATATCCGGACCTGTTACCAACGCGTTAGTGGGGTAGTAGTACGAAAGATCCTTGTTTTCCTCGTTACTTAGGAAATCACCGAACACGCTCATTGGCCATAACCACGAGCTGAACCATGTATCTAAGCAATCTTCCTCGGGCTTTAGGTCGTTTAGAGTTAACTTATTTCCTCCGTTTACCTGTGCATTTGCCTTATCAAGAGCCGCTTCGGGACTTTCCGCCACGATGCAATCGCCGTTAGGTAGATAGTATGCCGGAATACGGTGCCCCCACCATAGCTGACGGCTCACGCACCAGTCCTTGATGTTTTCCATCCAGTGGCGGTACACATTCTTGAATTTTGCCGGAATGAGTTGTACTTCGTCCTGTTCTACGGCGTCCAATGCCGGACGAGCAAGACCTTCCATTTTGAGGAACCATTGCATAGAAAGCTTCGGTTCGATAGGTACGTTTGTGCGTTCGCTATAGCCAACGCGGTTCGTATAGACCTCAATCCGCTCCATAAGCCCGGCTTTTTCAAGATCTTTGGCGATCTGTTTGCGTACGTCGAAGCGGTCCATTCCTTGATAGGCACCTCCGTTTTCGTTTAAAGTACCGTTGTTGTTGAAAATATCGATGGACGGAAGGTGATGTTTTATCCCTAAGTTGTAGTCATTAACGTCGTGCGCAGGCGTAACTTTAAGGCATCCGCTACCAAAATCACGCTCTACATAGCTATCTGCAATAATGGGGATGGATCGTCCTACTAAAGGCACAATTACCTTCTTGCCCACAAAGCGTTTGTAACGTTCGTCCTCGGGGTGCACGCAGAGCGCTGTGTCGCCCATAATAGTTTCCGGACGTGTGGTGGCAACGATGAGATAATCACCATCTTCTGGCGATTCAAATCGGTAACGAAGCCAATAGAGCTTGCCCACTTCGTCCTTGTAAATTACCTCTTCGTCGCTCAACGCCGTTTCTGCTTTTGGATCCCAATGAACTAAGCGAACGCCTCGGTAAATCAGCCCCTCCTCATAAAGTTGGCAGAATACCTTTACTACTGAGCGGTTCCGTACCTCATCCAAGGTAAATGCCGTGCGACTCCAATCGCAGGACGCTCCTAAGCGTTTGAGCTGCTCAAGGATGATACCGCCGTGTTCGCGCGTCCAATCCCAAGCGTGTTCAAGGAATTGTTCGCGTGTGAGATCATGTTTTTGGATACCTTCGGACGCCAATTTGGCAACAACCTTCGCTTCTGTGGCGATGGAGGCATGGTCGGTTCCCGGAACCCAGCACGCGTTATACCCTTTTAGACGCGCTCTACGTATCAATATGTCTTGTATCGTATTGTTGAGCATGTGCCCCATATGGAGCACACCGGTAACGTTGGGTGGAGGAATAACTATTGTATAAGGCGTGCGCTTGTCTGGATGAGACTCAAAAAGATGCTCGTCCATCCAGTACTTATACCATTTTTCTTCGACCTCTCCCGGGTCATACTGATGCTCTTTGGCTGCCATTGTATTTCTTTTTCCCTATAATCCGTTGCAAAGGTAGCCTATTCCGAGCATTTAGAAGCCGATCCTCTTCCGCAGAACTCTCCCTGAGCCTCTTTCAATAGGTATATAGGTTTCAGCTGATAGGTATATAAGTTTCAGTTGAAAGGTATATAGGTTTCACTCGGGAGGTATATACCTTTCTTTAGGCGTGCTCCCATTTCTAAACGCAAATTGGCAAGAAGATCTTGCGATGCTACTAATTAGGGATATTTATAAGTTCTCTTTTCGGGGAATGCTGTATGAGGGTAATGGGGCGGAGAGAGGGTGGTGGTGCTGTATTCGGAGTGATGAGTAAAATGTCATTCTGCTCGGTATTCCCTATTATTTTCTTACCTTTGCCCTCCGTATACGAAATGAAGTAGAAAAGAATATGGCTACACTCCAAAAGATACGCAATCAAGCCGGATTACTGATTATAGTAATCGGGGTGGCGTTATTGGCTTTCATCATTGGTGACGGCTTGCGCTCGGGTTCAACCGTAGCACAGCAGAGCAAGCAGAATGCACTGAATATAGATGGCGAAAAGGTTAAAATAGAGGACTATTCGGCACGTCTCTCTGAAATAACCAAGATGTACGAACAGCAAGGTAAGCAGCTGAGCGATGAGGATCGTATGCAGATCAACAATCAGCTCGCCCGTGAGTTTGTGCAGAATGCCGCTCTAAAGAAAATTACGAAGCAAACAGGGCTCGTAGTAACTGCCAAGGAACTATTTGCCTTGGTAGTGGGGGATGAAATAGCACAGCACCCTATAGCCGCAAATAACTTAGGTTCGGATCCGAACCAGATCAAGGATTTCCTGCGTCAATTAGATCCCAATCAGATCAAAACTCTTCCGAGTGAACAACAGGCATCGGCGTACGAAGCAAAAGCTCAATTGGACGCTCTGTACAAGAGCATTTCCTCGGAACGACTGCTTCAAAAGTATACTGCTATAATGTCTCGTACTTATGCGGTAAACAAGATTGATGAGCCGTTTATGTCCGGTACGCCCACGCGTACGGTAGCTGTTGTGCGCACACCGTCTACTATGTTGCAGGATACAACCATCAAAGCTTCGGACAAGGAAGTAGCTGATTATTACGCTAAACACATTGAAAACTATCGCTTGCCCAACCCTTATACGGAAGTAGATTATATAGCTATGGAAGTATTGCCCAGTGAAGCGGACAATGCAGCATCCAGAGCCGAAATGGAGAAAGCGCGAGCTTCGCTACTTCATACGGATAATGCGGAATCAATCGTACGTAATTACGACAATGGTTTTGCTCCCAATATGTACCTCACTTCTGAAGAACTTCAGTCAATGAACCTCAGCTTTTTGCTGAACAACTTTATTGAAACTGCCGTTCCGGGTGATGTGAATCAGCCAATTGTAGAGAATGGACGCTACAGTCTGATAAAGATGGTAGATAAAAAGATGGCTCCCGAGTACATAACGGCACGTGTGATTGCACTCGATTCCATCAACTTTAGGCTTGCCGACAGCATCGTTTCTGCCATTAACAACGGAGCTCCGTTTGGCGAAATGGTGAGCCGCTATTCAATTGATCCCGCAACCAAGGAGCAAGAAGGCTTCTTTACTTATAAAGATCAGTATGGTATGTCAAGCCGAAACCTATCCGAATCAATGCTTTTCCGCTCCGGGCTGGATACTCTTTACCGCGTTGCTCCGGGACATGCATTCGTTATGGATCGTCCAGGTAATAAGATGATTTTGGAAGTAGCTTCTGTTGGCGAGCCGGTTCAGAAGTACAAGATCGCTTTCTGTAGTATTCCTGTTACATATTCAGACGAAACGTACAATGGAAAGTACCGTATTATGAGCGATATTCTCAACGGTAACAAAACGTTTGATACGATGAAAGCTGCTGCTCAAAAGCAGGGTTTGGAAGTAACTGAGGCAGTTAAAACGGATGTAACACAAGCACAATTGGGCAACATTCCTCAGTCTCGCGAAGTGGTTAGCTGGGCTCTTCGCGGAAAGGAAGGAGATGTAAGCGAACGCATCTTCCGTTGCGGTAACAGTCATTTGGTAATTGCGCGCATTGGTAAGACTGTTCCTGCCGGATACCAGCCTGTTGAAGACGTAAAGCAGAGCATATCCGATAAATTGGTAGCTGAAAAGCGTGGCGAAAAGTATGCATCTATGCTGGCATCCAAGAACTGTCAGTCGATGAACGAATATGCTACTACTATGCAAGCTTCTTTGGATACGCTGAAGAATGTATCGCTCACAACCGAAATCAATACCGCGCCGCGTATGAGTGCCTATGCTATGACGCTGCCCTTGGGACGTATCTCCAAACCGTTTGCTTCCGGAACAGAAGTGATTGTGGTGCAGCCAATTTCCGAGGATAAGACTACCCCCGTGAATAGTAATATGGCACAAATGAAGAATTCAATCGGTCAAGGGTTGGGATGGCGTGCCTTCCAATGCGTGATGGATCGGATGAAAGTGGTTGATAATCGCGCTCGTTTCTACTAAAAACAAGTATTAACGCAATAAGTTGAGGGCTCCGAAGTGTTCCTTTTAAGGTGACGCTTCGGAGTTTTCTCGTTATTTCATAATGATACAAGTTGGCATTCTTTCCGATACACACGGCTATTACGACGAACGCTTTGCGCATTATTTTGCCGAATGTGGTTTGATTTTGCATGCCGGGGATATCGGAAGCATTGTTCTCGCGGAGCGGCTTAACGAAATAGCTCCCTTAAAAGCGGTGTATGGCAATATAGATGGTCAGGATATTCGTTCGTGTTACCCCGAATATCTATCATGCACTGTAGAAGGGGTACACGTGTTGATGATGCACATCGGTGGCTATCCGGGGCATTATAGTGCTAAGGGGCGCGAGTTGATCGAAAAGTTGAAGCCTGATTTATTCATTTCCGGGCATAGCCATATCCTCAAAGTTCAGTACGATAAGCGTTATAAATTGCTGCATATCAATCCGGGTGCCGCCGGTTTATCGGGTTGGCAAACCGTGCGCACGCTGATTCGTCTGGAATTTGACCATTCCACGATGCGTAATCTGGAGGTAGTTGAACTGCATACGCCCGGGAAGTCCTAAATAGGTATATACATTTCATTTGAAAGGTATATAAGTTTCATTCGAAAGGTATATAGGTTTCGTTTGAGAGGTATATAACTTTTCGCTACCGTCTCCTATCGGTAGGGCTGCATAATGAGTACTTCCGGACAGACCTCCAAGTGTGCATCTTGGGGAGGATACGCTGTAGGGACTATTTTTGTATCTTTGCGGGAAAGGAAATGCAAGCATAGTGAGCAAAAGGAAAGTAATAGATATGGCAAGTAAGAAAAAGATTCAGTTCAGCCTCGTGTATCGCGACATGTGGCAATCTTCAGGAAAGTTCCAGCCTCGGGCAGATCAATTGGCTGAAATAGCCCCCATCATTGTTGAAATGGGATGCTTCAGTCGAGTGGAAACGAACGGAGGTGCCTTTGAGCAAGTACAGCTTCTTGCGGGGAATAACCCAAACGAAGCGGTGCGCGCTTTTACCAAAACTTTTAACGAGGCAGGTATTCTTACCCATATGCTAGACCGCGGGCTGAACGGGTTACGCATGTATCCCGTTCCCGCCGACGTACGTAAGCTGATGTATAAGGTTAAGAAGGCGCAGGGCGTGGATATCACCCGTATTTTTGACGGGCTAAATGACCCCCGCAACATCATACCCTCCATTCGTTATGCTAAGGAGGCCGGTATGATACCTCAGGCAACACTTTGCATCACTTATTCACCGGTGCACACCATCGCTTACTATAGCAAACTCGCCGATCAACTGATTGAAGCCGGTGCTCCCGAAATTTGTCTTAAGGATATGGCAGGTATTGGTCGCCCACATTTCTTAGGTCAATTGGTTAAGAGTATCAAGAGTAAGCATCCGGAGGTGATCATTCAGTACCACGGTCATAGCGGTCCCGGCTTCTCGGTAGCATCGATGATGGAAGTTTGTAAGAACGGAGCCGACATTATTGACGTAGCTATGGAGCCGATCTCGTGGGGAAAAATTCATCCGGATGTAATTACGATTCGCGAAATGCTCCTTGATGCCGGTTTTGACGTTCCCTCTATCAATATGAACGCCTATATGCGTGCTCGCAGCAAGACGCAGGAATTTATTGATGATTTCCTTGGTTTCTTCATGTCCCCTACCAACAAGGAAACCTCTTCTCTATTGGTTGGATGCGGATTGCCCGGTGGTATGATGGGATCGATGATGAGCGATTTGCGAGGAGTACATGCCGGTATCAATATGTATCTAAAGAGTAACGGCCAACCGGAGCTATCTATTGACGATTTGCTCGTTAAGTTATTTGACGAAGTAGCCTACGTTTGGCCGCGAGTAGGCTATCCACCACTTGTAACGCCGTTCAGCCAATACGTAAAGAACGTATCTTTGATGAACGTTTACAATATGGTTCGCGGCGAAGGACGCTGGCAAGCCATCGATCAGAACGTATGGAATATGATTTTGGGTAAGGCGGGCCGCCTGCCCGGTAAGTTGGATAAGGAAATTGTTGCCCTCGCTAAGTCCAAAGGGTTTGAATTTAGCGATGCAGATCCACAGCAGTTTTATCCGGACGCGTTGGACGAATATCGCAAGGAAATGGACGAAAACGGATGGAATTACGGCAAAGACGATGAAGAGCTCTTTGAGCTTGCCATGCACGACCGTCAGTATCGTGATTTAAAGAGCGGAGTTGCCAAAGAAAGGTTCGAGAATGATCTCGCCAAGGCTAAGGCAGATAAGTACGCTAAGCAAGGCTTTGACGACACCGAAGTTAAAAAGGCGTTGCGTGCCGGTACAGTTGCCGTTGAAGCTCCGGCTAATGGTATTGTTTTGTGGGAAATTGATCCGGTGGAAGGCAGCAAGGCTCCTTCCGTTGGAACGGAATTCGCCACCGGACAGCCCTTCTGTTCCATACAGAATATCTATGGAAATATCACGGAAGTACTCAGCCTTGTTACCGGCAAAATAGCTGAAATTTGCGTGCCGCAAGGAGGTGTAGTACGGAAGGGTGATGCCATCGCGTACATTAAGCCGGCAGAGAAGGAAGTTTTGTGGCCGGAATACCAATCACCGCTCGTTCGTATTGAGCTGCAAAAGCGTCCACGCAAGCGTGTTCCACGCCCAATCCGCTAAAAACGAAGGGTAACAAATCGGCAATTCAGATTGAAAATTCGCTGAAAGAGAGTACCCCTTGGCTCCGGCTGTGAGGTACTTTTTTATCGGCGGAAGCCACTTTTCTCAACAAGGATACCATCTTGTTCCTCCCATACCAACGAGAAATCGTTTGAAAGGTATATACATATGAATCGAAAGGTATATACATATGCGGCAAAAGGTATATAAGTTTACATCAAAAGGTATATACCTATTCGCACGACCGGATAGAGGTTTATTAGCAAGGGCGGAAACGATGCTGCGGAATGCTCCGTGTTGTTTATCTTTGCACCGATGTTTTTGAGTTGGCTCTTTGCAGGATTCTTTTTCGTAGCTATAGCTTTTGCGCTTTATACGCTGCTCACTACCGGTAGCGCGGCGCCCTTCGAAGCAATGGCATCGGCACTCTTTTCCTCCGCAACGAACGCATTTGAAATTGCACTTGCCCTTACCGGAGTCCTCGCCTTTTGGCTGGGTATCATGAAGATAGGGCGTGATAGCGGCTTATTGGAGCGTCTTGCTCGGCGAGTGGCTCCATATGTGGGACCACTTTTCCCCTCGATTCCTGCTAATCACCCTGCTATGGGCTCCATTTTGATGAACTTTTCCGCCAATTTGTTGGGATTGGATAACGCGGCAACGCCTCTTGGGCTCCAAACTATGAGCCAGTTGCAGCAACTGAATCCGGATAAAAAGCGAGCGAGCGATGCTATGATTATGTTCCTCGCTATTAATGCAAGCGGACTTACACTTATCCCTACGTCCATAATGGCATATCGAATGCAGGCGGGAAGTGCCAATCCGGCGGATATCTTTCTCCCCATTCTTCTTTCAACTACCGTGTCCACTGTAGTGGCGGTACTATTGGTTGCCTTAAAACAGCGTATACGCCTGTCGCAACCACGCCTTTTGGTGCTTTTTTTGTCCGTTGCCTTTGTGCTCGCCGCTACACTTATTGCGTGGTGGTTACTCCCTGCCGAAGCCTTTTCGCGAGGAGCGAGTGCCACAGCCTCTCTACTCCTTATGTTGCTGGTCGGCGGATTTTTGTTCAGCGGTCTCCGTCACCATGTAAATGTATATACCTCTTTTGTCCAAGGAGCAAAGCAGGGTTTCGCGGTTGCCGTTCGTACCATTCCCTATTTGATAGCCTTACTGGTTGGCGTAGGGGTGCTTCGAGCCTCAGGAGCTTTGGAGTTGTTTATGGAAGCGCTACGCAGCTTATTCTCCGGGATAGGTATTGATACCGAATGGATTGAAGCGCTCCCCACTATGCTCATGAAGCCCATTTCCGGTAGTGGCGCTCGTGCCATGATGGTGGATGTACTGCAAAACTATGGTGCGGATAGCTTTGTAGGAAGGCTATCTTCCTGTGTACAAGGCGCAACCGATACTACCCTTTATGTAGTTTCGCTATATTTTGGAAGCGTTGGCATCACCCGCTTTCGCTATACCGTTGCCTATTCGCTGATTGCCGATTTGGCGGGAATGGCGGCTGCCGTACTTTTCGCTTATCTATTTTTCGGCTAATTTACCCGTTAACCCTACTAAAATGATCTACTATTTTGCTGAAAACGTACCGATGCCACGCATTAAAAAGCGCATCACTAAGCGTTGGATCGAAGCTGTTCTCCGGGAACATGGCTTTGAATTAGGCGTTATAAACTTCCTCTTCACCGATGATAACGCTATGTTGAAGCATAACGTTCATTACCTCGGACATGATTTCTATACCGATATTCTTACTTTTGAGAACCGCCCCTACGGCGTTCCGGAGCAAATTATTTACGGAGATGTAATCATTAGTACAGAGCGCGTTAAGGATAATGCTCGTCGAATGCGACTCGATTACCGCGATGAACTGAATCGTGTACTGATCCACGCGGTTCTTCATTTAATCGGATTGGGGGATAAAACGCACGACGAAGCCGCAAAGATGCGCCTTGCCGAGGATAGTGCACTATACTTACTCCGCACCTTGGAGCAACAGTAGACAGCGTAATAGCGTAACTCCGCTCACAGACAGCCTCTTCCCGCGGAAAGAAATGTACTTGTATGAAATAGGTATATACCTTTCAACACGAACGATTCCCGGGCTTTTTATGGGGGAATCGCTATCTTTGTAAGGATTGTAGACGAAATTGGACGAAAACAGGCAAATGAACCGGATAAAATACATGCTTGCGTGGGCAATGCTCCTTATTTTTACCGCATGCAACGGTAAAGATAAGCCTGTTGAAGTGCAGGGAATTTTTGAAGCTGAGGAGATCTTGGTCTCCTCCGAAGCTAATGGGCGTGTTTTGGAGCTATCGGTTCAAGAAGGGGATAAAGTAACTCAGGGCGAAGAACTGCTCCGAATAGATACAATTTCCCTCAAGTATCAACTGGATTATCTGGAAACACAGCGCGAAAATGCCACACAAAACGGTGTTGTGAGCGCACAAGTTCAAACGGAAGCTATAGCGCAGCAAATAAAAGCTTTGGAAAAAGAGCAGGAACGTGTGCGTAGGCTTGTGGAAAAAGAGGTGCTCGCTCCGGCTAAATTGGATGAAGTTACTGCCAAATTGGACGTAGCAAAGGCGCAATTACAGGCGGTTCGACAGCAAATTGAGAAGCAAAATAGCGGAAGTATTGGTACATCCAAAGCGCTGACTACTCAAGTTGAGGGAACAAAGGAAGCCATCGATCGCGCAACGGTACGCGCTCCGCTTGACGGAACAGTGCTTACTTTGTACGCACATCAAGGCGAATTGACCGGTGTAGGCCGTCCCTTGCTCAAAATAGCCAACTTAAACCAAATGACTTTGCGCATATATCTATCTGCCAGTCAGTTGGAGGATGTTTATATTGGTAAGCCGGTTACCGTTTACAACGATATGGGAAGTGACCATAACAATAGAAGCTATGAGGGTAAAGTGATATGGATCAGCGAGAAAGCCGAGTTTTCGCCAAAGAATATCCAAACCCCTTCTGTACGCTCCTCACTGATCTATGCAGCCAAAGTGTCCGTTGTAAACGACGGATACCTTAAGATTGGTCAGTATGGCAAAGCCGTACTTTGAGCCTAAAATAGGTTATGCAGTTGCGTGCCAAGGGGTTACCAAACGATTTGGCACAAATACGATTGCCGTAAGTAAGCTCAATCTAAATGTAAACTATGGTACCTTATTCGGTATCATTGGTGCCGATGGCTCGGGCAAAACCACGCTTTTGCGCATGATTGCGACACTTTTACTGCCATCGGAAGGGACAATTTCCTTATTGGGTAAAGATGTGGTTAAGGATTTTCGCTATCTTCGCCACTGCATAGGTTACATGCCTGGGCGTTTCTCCCTTTACCCCGATTTAACGGTACGCGAAAATCTCAACGTTTTTGCTACACTTTACCAGACTTCTGTAGAGGAAAACTACGATTTGATCTGTGATATATACGATCAACTTGCTCCTTTTGCTCACCGTCCGGCAGGAAAACTCTCCGGAGGAATGAAGCAAAAACTCGCTTTATGCTGTGCTTTGGTGCATCGCCCCCGTGTTTTGCTCTTGGACGAACCTACCACCGGTGTGGATCCTGTGGCAAGAAAAGTGTTTTGGGATATACTATCGCGTCTTTCCAAGGAAGAAAGCCTTACCATTTTGGTAAGTACTCCCTATATGGACGAGGCATTTCGGTGTGACGAAGTGGCTCTGATGCAGCAAGGTGCCATTGTGGATGCGGGAACGCCACAGTCGTTAGTCGACCGTTATCCGCAAAAACTGTATGCTGCCTATAGTGCGGACAAAGGGCATCTACTGCAATTCTTGGGGCAATTGCCCTACATACGTTCCGCCTACTCCTTTGGCGATAGCATACATTTTACCTATAACGAGCACGAACTTCCTCTCTCCGAGGTAGAAACACTCCTTCACTCCGAAGGATTTACCGATATTTCAACAAAAGAGATTCTTCCCGGTATAGAGGATTACTTTTTGTATAAAACGGACAAAAGCACGAAGCAATGAAAGGGAACGATATAAAGAGCATTTCTGCCCGTGAATTGACCAAAAAGTTCGGCTCATTTACCGCTGTGGACCACATCTCGTTTGACGTAAATAAGGGTGAAATATTTGGGTTTCTCGGAGCTAATGGAGCTGGCAAATCTACGGCTATGCGTATGCTAACGGGGCTAATGAAGCCTACAAGCGGTGAAGCGTTTGTTGCTGGCTTTGATATCGATAAAGAGTCCGAATCGGTAAAGCGAAACATCGGTTATATGAGCCAAAAGTTCTCTCTTTATGAACGGCTTACCGTAATGGACAACCTCGTTTTGTATGGAGGTATTTACGGAATGAAGCGTAACGAAGTGACTGAACGCGCCAAGGAGATGCTGGATAAACTGCACTTCTACGATAAAAGGAATAGTCCTGTGGGCAAATTACCCCTTGGAATGCGTCAAATAGTCTCTTTTTCCGCTGCAATCTTCCATAGCCCTCAAATCGTTTTCTTGGACGAACCCACCGGTGGGGTTGATCCTGTCACACGAAGACGCTTTTGGGAAATGATTTACGAAGCTACCGATCGCGGAATAACGGTATTCGTTACTACCCATTATATGGACGAAGCTGAGTATTGCAACCGACTTTCCATTATGGTTGATGGACGTATTGAAGCACTGGGTGCTCCCGGTGAACTAAAGGAAACCTACGGAGTACACACGATGGAGGAGGTTTTCTTTGTGTTGGCGCGTACTGCCAACCGAAGCGAGTAGTGTTGTTTCTCTAACTGTCTCTTTTACAGAGTAGTAGGAGGATATCTACCACTTGAATCTCTTGAATTTACAATGATATAAACTGAGAAGCTACAGCAGAGCAACTTCCGTTTTATTCGCCTAAGCATATCATTATTTCGTAAGTAGATAAGTCTTTGAGAGAAAAGTTATACACCTTTTTACTGAAGACAAAGAATGCCTTTACAAAATGAACTGCCCCTTAAGAGAAAAGTTGACTAAAGTAATGGGGAAAAAAGACGTGAAACGGATTCAGAAAAACGCTTGATTCGGCTTCTTTTTCGCCAAGATTCCTTCAGCACGAGCCTGCTTTCAGCCCGATCTTCATCAAATATTCGATTTAGAGCCTGAGCCGTTTCGGCATCGTACAATATGGCGGCAATCTCAAAGTTATGCTCCAAACTACGAAAATCCATATTGGTGGAGCCAATCATCGATACCTCATTATCCACGGTGATGAACTTGGAGTGGAGGAATCCTTTGCCGTACTGATACACTTTAACGCCGGCATCCAAAAGAGCATCTACATAGGAATGCGAAGCGGCTTGAACTAACGAACTGTCGCCACGCTCGGGAATGATTATTTCTACCTCAACTCCGCTGAGTGCCGCTACTGAAATGGCGCTACTGAGCGGTCCTGTGGGCAAAAAGTAGGGTGTTTCGATGCGAATCAACCGAGTGGCACGCATCATAAGCGCAATCATTGATTGCTCAATGGTGCGCCAAACACCGGTGGGAGTACCCTTAACTAACTGAAGGCGAGGCTGCTCACGCACTTGCAAAGCGGAGGTTTCAGCAAACATCCGCAGATATTTTTGGCTGATATTGCTTACAACGCGCCGCGTTACTAAGTACCAGTCCATCAGGAAGCTGCTATCCAATTCCGCCAAAGCGGCTCCTGTAATCCTAAAATGAGTATCGCGCCATGTGCCCAGGTTATCTCCTTTCACATAGCGATCTGCTATATTCATCCCCCCGATATAGCCTATTCTGCTATCGATAATCACCAATTTGCGGTGATTGCGGTAATTAACGCGTGAAGAAAGTATCGGAAAGATAACTCTCATAAAGGGATATACCTGCACACCTTCCTTGCGCATTCGCATCCAAAAGGTTCGTTTGGTGCTCCACGAGCCTACGTCATCGTATAGAATGCGTACGGCCACCCCTTCGTGCGCCTTGGCAATGAGAATTTTCGCTATCTCCGTTCCCAACTCATCATCTTCAAATGCGTAATATTGCAGATGGATGTATTCCTTTGCAGCTACTAAATCAGCTTTTAATCGAGCAAACTTGTTCGCACCGTCTGTAAATATTTCGATGCTTTGGTAGCTCAGTAAAGGCGAATTGGAGTTGTTCTGTACTAGTTTCATCGTGCTATCCGCCTCGCTATTCATATGATGTAACTCCCTTTCGGATAACTCATTAGGTACAATAGAAAGGCGACGGTACACTTTTCGGTTAATTAAGTAGGTGTGCCGTAGATCCTCACCAAAGAAAATATACAGAATTACCCCTACAACAGGCACAAAGAGCACTACCAAAAGCCAGGGAAGCGCTTTCAGCGGATTACGATTCTCACCGATTATCACCACCATGATGCTGAGCACCACAAACAGATATAATGCGGATATTATCTCTAAACTCATCTCCCCGTTTGCTCCTTCCTACCTGCAAATCTACTCATTTTCACTATATACAATATAAAACCATCTATCCGTTTTGTATTTTTCTCGGAAACAATATGAGTTTGTTGTCTGAACTGGGCTATTGTCTTCATCACTTAATCGGGCTTTAACAAAAAAGGATTATCTTTGCTACGTAGTAAAAAGGAGCGGATTATACCGCAAACCAATGAAGCTGAACCATGACAAGGATTAAACTCTTTACACTACTCGCACCTATGATTTTGGCCCTTTTGTTTGCTTCTTGCAGCAAGCAGAAGCCTGAGGTTGAGAATCCGCTTATAAGCATTGTGGATGGACCCTTCCTCAATGAAAAGGATGCATCGGGTCGATCTATTTTGTATTTTGATACCGAAGGCGGAACGGCTGAGATCAATTTTGATGCTACCGCTACATGGAAAGTGGAGGTGAAGGGTGCGGATTGGTGCATTCCATCGATGAAAGGTGGCAATCCGGGCAAGATAAAGCTGGTGATATCCGTTTCCTCCAATGAAACAAAGGATACGCGTAGCGCTATACTTACGCTCAAGAGTGGAAATAGTACTACAGAAATCTTAATTCAGCAGGGTGCCGTTATTCAAGGCGAACTGAACTAATTAATGGTGTTACGTACTCATTCCCAACAAAATACAGATTATAATCTCTATGTACATTATCAATAAGAATATACTTTCCAAAACTCTTTTTTTGATCTCATCAGGATGGCTATTTGCCGCTTGCAACACATCCAAGGCTCCAAACCCTGAACTTGCGCACAATAAAGCGGTTACTTTCAGTGCACAGTCACTACGAATGGCGGATAACTTATGGAGCGAAAACGATGCAATAGGTATCTTTATGCTTCCTGAAGGCGCTAATTTGTCCGATGGCACCTCTCTCAAGCGAAATGCCTGCTACACAACCAAGAACGATAACGCGATGGTTGCCCTGTTCACTCCTCGTGGATCGGCAGATTCCATCGTGCTTCCGAATAATCAGAATGTAGATTTCGTCGCTTACTATCCGTTTGACAATGTGTTCAACGGAAATGATGCCAAAGAGTTTCAGTATAAAGCTAACGAGTCGCTTCCCGACTTTTTGTACTCTTCCTCGGCAAAGGGGATACAAAAAGCACAATATGAAGGCAAGTCGGTACCACTACAGTTTCATCACGTGATGAGCGAAATCGTGGTTAATCTCACTTATTTGGATGGAACAGCTATAAAGGGCGCTACGCTTGCATTGGATGATATGCGGCAAAACGCCCGTTTCTCTTTGGCAAGCGGAACCATTGAAGCACCGGCAACAACCGAGTTGCGCGGGAAAATTGCCCTGCAGGAAGGTAGCGATAATCACTATAGAGCCATTTTGATACCGCTTTCCAAAGGCACCCAAACGAAACTTATTGTAAACATTGGTGGTAAGGGTTATACCTATATACCTACTAATGCTAACTTTGAAGCGGGCAAACGGTATACATTTGCGCTAAAGCTGAACGAAACGGGCGAATTGCTACCCATAGGAGGTATGGAGGGCGTTATTCACGATCGGGATACCGGTGCTACCGTAACCGGTGAATTGTTGCCCGATAAGGAAGATAATACGAATCGCCCCAATGCATCAAACAATTGGATGGGAGAGAGTGGCACTACGATGTCAACTTACATTAGTCGCTTGGAACTGCCCCGTCCTACGGGCGGAAGCAAAAACTGGTACGTTACGCATGTGGTTAATGACGAAGTAAACTACTCCCTTGAGTACGACACGGATAGTAAAGGACCTCGTTTTGTGGCATTTACTTTCGATTCTGTCAATAAGCAGAAAAATGTAAAACGAACGAATGCGTGGAGCTGGGATCCGATTATTCCTCAAAAATATGCTGCCGGCTCATCAAACAACAACTTCGGTTACAAGGGAACGGACTACAGTCGTGGGCATATGGTAGCTTCTTCCGACCGTTTGGCAAGTGCAGCCGCCAATAAGCAAACCTTTTACTATACCAATATGAGCCCTCAGTCGCAGGAGTTTAACGGAGGCGTTTGGCACCAATTGGAGAAACAGGTTCAAAAGTGGGGGAGGACGGCATCCGCGTCAAAGGTATACTATGTTGCCAAAGGAGCCATTCTTAAGGAAGGAACCGTAAAAGGAAGCACTTCTTTCGGTATCACCGTGCCCAAGTACTATTGGATGGCCATACTTTTGGAACAGGGCAGCACCTACTGTTCGATTGCTTTTCTGATGGATCACGATAAGCCGGCACGAGTGCCCCAATTAGGAGTTTTCGCTATGAGCATTAACGAGTTGGAGCAGTTCACCGGTGTGGATCTCTTCTTCAATCTTCCTGATGATACGGAAGAGACCATCGAAGCGCAGGATCCAAAGAGCTTTCCCTCCGTCTGGAGCGATATATTCTAAGAAATATAGAAGAACTCAGATTAACAGGTACGTGCCCTTCTGTTGAAAGGTACGTACCTTTTATTTGAAAGGTATATAAGTTTCAGTCAAAAGGTATATAAGTTTCGTTCGAAAGGTATATACCTTTATTCAGAGCTTATCTCGGAGAGTGCAATAAGGTCGGGAAGAGCCTCTATATCAAAGGCATCTTCTATTGAAATTTGTCCCACGCGAGTGCGCTCCAATGCGGTGAGGTAGGCACCTGACTCCATAGCTATGCCCAAATCGCGAGCCAAAGCTCTGATGTAGGTTCCGCGGCTACAGACAATGCGCAGCCGAGCGTATGGCAAATGGAAGTTCAGAAGATCCAATTCACTTAGTAGAATGCGTTTAGGGGGTAGGCTGTGCTCCACCCCTTTACGAGCCAAATGGTACGCTCGCTTGCCGTTAACCGAAATTGCGGAGAATAGAGGCGGCACCTGCATCTGCTCGCCCTGCATCCGCTGTAGCTCACTACGCAGATTGGCTTCCGTAATGTGTTCATACGGGAAGATAGCATCCTCTTCATGCTCAGTGTCAAAGGAGGGCGTCGTGGCGCCAAATTTAAGCTCAGCGACATACTCCTTTGTCCCATCCATTAAGCGTTCGATGCATTTTGTGGCGCGACCCGTAGCAAGTAGCAGGATGCCCGTCGCCTTGGGATCAAGCGATCCGGCATGCCCAACCTTTATCTTCTTTATACCTAACTGCTTTCGAACGGCAACCCGAAAATAACTTACCACGTTAAAGCTAGTCCAATCTAATGGTTTTCGGACAGCAATCACCTGTCCTTCGCGCAACTTAAATGGCTTTCGGTCAGTAAAATCCTTGCGCGAATAGTAGGGTATTGTGCTCTGAGAAGTGGTTTCCGCGTTCATGCCTCGCTATGCAACGGAAAGAGGTACGTTAAGTGCCATCAGCAAAAGGATAACGGCACCTACCACAATGCGATAGTAACCGAACAGCTTGAACCCATACTTGGTCAGATAATTGATAAAGAAACGGATAGCCGCCATCGCTACCAAAAAGGCAATTATATTGCCCAAGATCAGCGTAGTGGCGTTATCGCGGAATATTTCCATTCCACTGTCTTTATAGAGCTTGTATGCCTTTAGTAACGTGGCTCCGAGCATTGTTGGCACAGCCAGGAAAAAAGAAAACTCGGCAGCCGACTTGCGCGACAAACCCTGCTGCATACCGCCTACAATCGTTGCCATAGAGCGACTTACCCCGGGAACCATTGCCAATACTTGAAAGCAACCGATGAAGAAAGAATTGAGTAGCGTGGGATGCTCCTTTCCCTTGGCGGAAAATATCCGATCAATAAAGAGCATAAAGATACCCCCTAACAGTAACATAACGGCAACGATGCTCACATCGGATAGCAGTTTATCAATATAGCTTTCAAATAGTAACCCAATTACCATCGCCGGTACCAATGCTACTATTAACGATAGGTAGAAGTAGCCTAAACGTTTCCAACGATTGGTGAGTACTTCCCCCCTAAAAGTCATTGAGGGAGCGGCATTTGCGGAGAAGAAACGCTTCCAATATAGTACCAAAACGGAAAGAATGGCGCCAAACTGTATCATTACCGTGAAAGCACGGATATACTCGTCGGATTCCATTCCCATAATTCCTTGCGCAAGAATCATATGCCCCGTGGAGGAAATAGGGAGAAATTCCGTGAGTCCCTCTACAATGGCAAGCACAATAGCTTGTAGAATAGTCATAAAATGAGCGGACGAGCTTACTTATTTTCCCCCTTTGTGGCGATTGGGTATCATAATGGCAAATATCATTAGGATAAAACCTACAAATGCCAAAGCGGGTGCCACTCTTATCCTTCTGGGGCTGAATATGTCCGGATTGAAGCTAACTCCGTCGGCGGACTTGCCACCGGCCATCAGTATAAACCCAACTATTATCAGTAACAGAGCAATAACGAGCAGAATTAAGTTCGTACGCCCAAAAAGGTTGTACCGAGGTTCGTTCCCTTTTTTTTGTTCCATATGGATATTTCTTTCGATTCCTTTATGATAGAGCTATTTTACCGCTATCCATTCGAATGTATCGATTGGTGGCAAATATCGCTCCCAACCAGGAGAGTACGATACCTAATGCCAACAATGCACCACCGATGTAAAGCATATCTTCCGTAGTAATGAAAGCAAGCAAATCCTCTCCGGTGTAACGACTTACGCACCAAACGGAGAGCGCCAGCAGTGCTATGGCCAGCAGCGATGCCAAAAAGCCGTTCCATACGCTCCGACGTACAAAGGGACGACGGATAAAGCAGAATCGAGCGCCCAGTAATGTCATCGACCGAATGAGGAACCTTTTCGCATAGATCATCATATGGGTGGTGTTGTTGATTTGAAGCACCGCTATGAGTAAGAATACAAGCATAACGGCAAATAATCCCCACGAAATTTGATCAATTCGGTCATTCACCGATTCCATCATCTCCTTTTGGTAAGAAAATTGCTTCACACCGTTGAGCGAGCGTACAAGGCTATCCACCTTCTTTAGGCTGTCCGGAGCCATATATTCCGCTTTGAGCCGAAGATCTATTTCGGGAAACAGCGGATTGTATCCCAATACGAGGGTGGGATCTTCCCCTAATTCCTCCTGTAGCTCCTTGGCGGCTTCCTCCGGGGATACGTAGTGAGCAGAGGCTATGCAGGCAAGCTGTTGCAGATCCAAAGCCATTTTTAGCCCTTTTTCCTTGTCAATGCTTTTCTCCAGTTCGAGTGTAAAAGTCATATTCTGCTTTACTTGTCGTTCCACACCTCTCTGAACTGCCTTCACAACGCCCATCCATCCCAGTACGAACAAGGGTAGTGCGATGCTTACAATGGCTACTATTGCGGTGCGAACTAACGAACGGTGCCGCGGCTTCGGTTGTTTTTTCTTCATTTTCTGCTTCTTTATGTCTGTTTTGCTGCTCTCTATCAGCGTATTATCTTGCTTTCTATTTCTAAGTGGAAGCGCATATCCTATAGCGATTCTCTCTTAGCTCGCGTTTCTCTCAAGCTCGTCTTTTGACGCGCCTATACGCCCCTTTCCGCTACAAAGTTAGTGATAAGATACGCAATACGAATGAATAATCTCGTCTTGATACGCTTAAACAGAGAGTATTTGTCCTATTTCCCCCAAATTACCAGCCACTTTCCTTCTTTGAACATTACCATCTTCCCGCGCTTTATCGTTGCGTTTCTCTATATCTTCCGCCCTTTTCGCCTCAAATGCCGCATAATCTATTCCTAAGAATGGCGCTACTACTATCCTGAAAACGATGCTCCGAACGGACAACGGTGGGCTAATTATTCCGAATTAGTTACCTTTGTTGCGCGGTTGATGCTTACTTCGCACACGAAAGGCATACCCGCACGAAGGAGAGATGCCAGAGTGACCGATTGGGCCGGACTCGAAATCCGGTGAACGGCTTGTCCGTTCCGGGGGTTTGAATCCCTCTCTCTCCGCTTTGAGTACTCTGGCAGCACCACCAGAGAGCAATACTGAAAAAGTATAAGTATCGTAACTCCTTAGAATTACGATACTTTTGTTTTATAGACCTCTACCTCTTCAGAGTAGTTACAGAGATAGCCGAAACGCCCAAAATACTCTCCAATGGCTACAATTTTCCCCTATGCCGGAGATATTTTTTCTCCGTGGTTAGTTGAGTCGAGGTTTCACCCAGCCATCTAAGCTAGAGGTGAAATGCAGTCCGGGCATGGTTCGTTCAGGGTGATCTACTTGTAGCGAGCTCAGTAGCGTATAGTTCGTGGCGTCAAGTGCATAGTAGCTTGTGGCATCGGCAGTGGAGATCTTGAGTGTGTAGCTGTCTAGGTCATTGCCGATGATGGTAAGATCCTCTCTAAGTGGGTTCCAAGAGGGAATATCAAGGCGACAGAGTCGATACCCCTCCCGCTCAATCAGATAGAGCTGATGGTCTCGGGTGGAGACAAGACCGATATGCCGACGACCCGGTAGCTCCCAGACGAAAGCTTCGGCAGCCTCCACACCCTTGGGAAGGTCAATTGCTCGCAGGTAGGGCTTGCCCACCATCTGCTTGAGGTGAAAGAGCTTACCGCTCTGATCAATGAGGAGATAACCGTTGTCATACTCCTTTTGCGCAGTCGCATTGCCAGCTACTCGCTGGGCAGGAAAAGCGAAGCCTTTTTCCCGAAAGAGCTTCGTATAGAGAGTGCTTTTCGCCTCGTTTAGCCGGTTACTCTTCATATCCACGAACTCGATCGCTTGTTCTGTAATGCGGAAGAGGTCTTCGGGCATCTCCAGCTTTACCCTCCGAGAAGCACTCTCGAGGAGTGGGTAGAGCGCTACGCCAGGTGCTGAAAGAGTGCGTGGCGAGCTGCGAAAGGTGACACCGGCCCGCTGTATCTGCTGCGGAGTAACCGCCTCACCATAGAGCGTGTCGGGCAAACGCCCATCGGTGAGTAGCTGACGGTAGTAGAAAGTGGGGAGCAGGCTATCGACCTCCTCACGACTATATTGTCCACCCCTACCGCTATGGTAGGTCATTGCTCCCTCATTGTGATCCGTGATGATGAAGTCACTTAGTAGCCGACTATAGATGGTAAATGGCTCACGGCTCCCATCGGCTTGAAGATAGTTGTACCACCATGGGATCTGCCAAATGAGGAGTAATACAACGGTGATGTATAGGAATATTGTGGCTATGCGCTTCATGGTATTTTAGTCTTGTTTCCCCTCTTTGAAGCGACTCACAGAGAGCCACACCAGCGTGGAGGAGAGGAGGGTGTAGATAAGTAGCGTAGGCAGGAAGGGTGCGTAAGCGCCTGCTGTGGGGGATAGGTAGCAGAGTCGTACCAAGAGTATAGCTACCAGGGTATAGAGTATTCGTCTGCGCCAAGTGGGCTCTAAGAGTATCCAGCTCATCAGGAGGTAGCCGAGGAAGCCTGCCAAGATCCAGGGCAATGTAGCGGAGAGGACGTAGGCGTGGAGTTCATAAGCCAAGAGCCCTTGCAGTCCTACAAAGAGGATACCTATGTATAATAGGGTATGCCATAGCAGTAGCGTCACCCCACAGGCGAGCATCTCATAGGTCGAGCGAAGCGGTGACTGAGGGAGGTGTAGGGTAAGCTTGAGACTTCGACGAGAGAGCTCCGGTGCAAACTGAGCGACAGCACAGAGCAAGCCTAAAATGAGCGGTACGTAGCGCATACTCTCTACGAATACTACTCCCTTTTGTATCATCACGAGCCAGATATGGTCAGCACCTTGTAGTGCGGTGGCTCGATGAATGCGTATCACACCGTAGAGCGGTACAGCTATTGTGACAAGTGTCGATAGCAGTGCGTATAGTCGGAGCTTGAGCCACTCCTTATATATTATAGAGTTAAACATATAGATAGGCATTAATACTTACCGGTAAGTCCTATAAATGCATCTTCGAGCGTTGTCTCGTGTGCTGTTAGATTTTGATAGAGGATGCCGGCCCGTGTGAGCCGCTCAGCAACCTCAGGCATTGGGAGAAATGAGTAGCACTCTCCGCATCTGTGGTGCGCCTCAAAGTGATACAGCCCCTCAATCTCAGGTACAGGACGATCGTCTGTGAGGGTGCATCTATAAAGGCGGCCTTCTTTTAGAATCTCAGCAACTGGCCGCTGTAGGAGAATAGAGCCGTAGTCCATAATAATACAGTCATCGATCAATCGCTCCATATCTTGGATTATGTGAGAGGTGAGAAAGATTGTAGTTCCCTGCTCCTTTGCATAGTGGTGCAGGTAGTCCACAAAGAGTCTTCGATAGCCCGGGTCCAATCCCATAGAGAAGTCATCGAGGATGAGAAGCTTGGGGTTTTGTGCTAAGAGCAGTCCGAGAGCGACCTGCGAGCGTTGCCCACAAGACATGCGACTAAGGTGCTGCCTCTCGGTGACCTTGAGTAGCTCCATCAGCTCATAGTAGGCCTCCTTGCGCCACTTTGGGTAAAAAGGTGCATAGAAGCGCTCTATCTGCCGAATAGTCATAAAGCTATATTGGACGTGCCCCTCGATGAGCAGTCCGATCTCCTGCCTGATCCGGTCAGGCATACGGGTTATATCTTCGCCAAGGATGCGACAGACTCCCGACTTGGGACGGAGGAAGCCACTAAGGATATTGATTGTAGTGGTCTTGCCTGTGCCGTTTTTGCCAAGAAGACCAAGGATACGGCCACGAGGCACTGCAAAAGAGAGATCACGGTATATCAGCCGCTTGCCGTAATAGTGGGTTAAATTGTGACACTCGATTAAGTTGTCCATATTAATTGAGAGCTATTATATAAGGGAATGGTGCGGGCTATTCTTTTCGGCAGTGGTTGTTGCTATCTTTGGTGTTTAGAGAAAGATGAAGAGTAGCGGTACTGCCAGCCCGATTAGTAGGAGAATGCCGCCACGACCTATGAGCCCACGTCGCCCTGGCACGATGAGTAGTCCCGTGAGGGTGATGAGTATAAGCCCGATGGCTAGCACATCGGCGACGATCGTCCACCAGCGTCCCGGATTGTAGTGAAGTCGGGTCATAGAGCTAATGAGTGGGCGTCGCTCGATCGACTCGTAGACGGCTACCCCCGTTGAGGTATCAAGAAGCAGCGTGGCACGTCCCTTTAGGAAAACTTTGAGCGTATGCTCGTCGGGGTAATAGTGCTTAGTATAGCTCCCCGATAGGTCTATCTCGTCCAGAAGCTTTCGGACGGCCACTGCGTCAAGGTGGTCAGCACCTTGCAACTCGCCTAAAGGGATCTGATACTCACGCTGAGTAATGATGTAGTGTGGATTAATCGAGTCTCGGTGGTTCATGTAGAGACCCGACAGAGCATAGATGAATATAAGCGAAGCAAGTAAATAGGAGAGGTCGCGGTGTAGTAATCTACTCCAGCGACGCACACTCCTACCTACTTCCTTGAGGGTTACTTTCATAGAGACTTGTCAGCTCCGGATGGGTTACTGCTGCTCTATCTGATAGCTTGTGGCATTGATATGGTAGAAGGAAAGGTACGCCTTGCCCTCTTGCGCTTCACGTTCAGCGATCTGCTTGCGAAAGTCTGCAATACGCCCCTCAGGTGTATCGGCCGTTTCGCCACGAGCCTTCTTCTCATTGGCGCAGCCTGCCTTTCCGTCGCCATGCTCCTTGGCGGCTTGAGCTTTGAGCTGCTCCTCCCAGTTTTGCAGATAGGCCTCATCGATACGATCCTCAACAAGCTGTCCTGTAATGGTGACTATACTATTGACACACTCCTGAGCAAAGGCCCCCATTTCCTCACTAGCCTCAGCGCGAATCACTTTGGTGTCGTCGCTACCCATGAGGAACGCTTTCTTAGCCCCATGCTTACAGAGATGCGTGCAGACCCCTTGTACGGTAACCGTCTTGCCGATGAGACTATCGGCAGATGCGAGGAGTGCATCCACCTCCATATAGGCCGGAGCCTCCGTCTCTTCGGTTGCCGTTTGATCTTGCTTTTGCTTGTTGCAACCCACGAAGACGAGGGTGAATAGTGCTGCAAATAGCACGAGTGATAGTTTGCTGTTCATACTTTTGGGGTTTGATAACTATACTATTGAGATAATAGAGTGTAAAGTGAGCGCTTCACTGACTTGCTCATATGGGAGTTTTGTCCCGCTCTCCCCATACAAAGAGGAGAGCAGGACAAGACTCTGATTAGATAGCAGGAATGTAGACACGATAGGTCTCACGATCCGTCTGAATGAAGTAGACACCTGTGGGTAGTGCGATCTCCATATCACCGGAGAGTAGTTGCTGTGCAACCATCTTACCGGCCGGCGTGTAGATAGCTACGGGACTCGCCTCATCGCTATGTAGGTAGAGCATGCCTGCAGCAGTAGCAATAGAGAGTTTCACTGCTGCTATATCCTCAACCGCTGTATTGGACTGACCGGACAACATCACCGTTGTTTTGACATCACCGGAAGTCAAAACAAGCTGAGCTGCAACCTTACTATTAGCCTTGATAGTGGCATCCGGAGTATAGGTTACCTTAATCGTAGCAGGATCATTGGAAATAGCTATTTCGCTCTTATCCACAGAGAAGTACTTAGCATCTTCGCCCTCAATGGTGCAGGTAATGGCAGCCATAAGGTTCTTCTGCGTGACGGTTAATTCAACACTCTTCGTGTCACCTACGGGAATCATAGCAAAGTCTATTGCTTCTTCCGATACCTTGATGTACTGCTCTGTCTCAGTCATTGCATAGAGGTAGACCTCGTAGCTAGCACCGCCAGAGGTGAGGGTTAGCTTGCCGATACGCTCTTCTGGCGTCTTGGTGACTTCCGTCTTGAACTGTATCTCCAGAGCACCACCCGTAGCGGGTAGCTCCTTGAGCTGTGCCGTAAAGCCTTCGCCAGAGCATGTTACTTGTATCGGATCTGTCAGGTCTGATGCCAGTACTTGCAGCGTGCCTTTACCCTCTGAGAGGTGGAGTGCCTTGCGATCGGCAGATACAGAGGGGAAGGGGAGCTTGTGCGCAATAAAGAGGCTAAACCAGCCCTTGTAAGTCATATCCTTATAGCCCTCTGTCGTAAGAAGCTTAGCACTATTGCGACAGCGTGATGTAGCTACATAGCAATTAGCGACTACATCGCCGCCGAATGAGACAGCAGCCTTGCTTACCGTAGGATAGTCTTGTATAGAGCCCTCAGAGAGGTTGAGGTCCAGTACTCGGTAATAGGTCTGCAAATATAGAGCGTAGGAGCTC
>QWCE01000342.1_pt1 | contig 92133 bp, 74 predicted proteins | sample 1972531 | NCBI WGS metagenome assembly QWCE01 (sample SAMN09866716, study PRJNA288562) | Human gut metagenome isolate term4_stool, whole genome shotgun sequencing...
CCGGTGCCGTTATTTGCCCCTGCGCGCTCGCTCCGAGTGCCGGGGGCATTCTCTTTTTGTTTCATATCTCCGGAACTATTTACGGTTAGCACTCTCGGCAATACGCAATGCGGCAGCGGTCCGCCTGTCCTCCGAATGGACAGTGTGCGCCTCGATCCACGTTAAAAGCTCCTTTTTCGAGAACACCGTGCGGCGTCCGAATTTCTTGTACGGAATCGTGTTTTTGTATACTTGATTGTAGAGCGTGGCCCGGGTGGTGGGTATGCCCTGCGCGGTCAGAAACCGGGCGGCATCTTCGACGTTCATGCCGTCTGTTTCGACGGGTTCGTTCTTGCGCCGGAAATCGGCGAGTTTAGGAAGAATTGCGGCCACCTCGTCGGCGACGATTTCGCGCAACTGCGCGGGGGTGGTTACGATAATTGGATCGTTCATACTTTGACGCTATTAACTGTTTGATACTATCCACTGATCGGGTTGGATACTCAACGTTGATAGAGCAAAGATGATAGATAATTAATATTTACGCATTTACCGGGAAAAAGCGCAAATATTGTCCGGTAAATGTGTAAATTATATTGGGTCAAAATGTTGGTTAGGGTTGGTTAGTGTCGCATTGCCATTTACTTTTTCCGGTTGGGTATATATAACCCCGATTTGATTTTTTTAGTTTTTCTATCGTATTCTCTACTACAATTAATTTTCGGGGCATTATGTAATCGCCATTAAATGCCGTATATAAAAACCCTTTAGATAACCAATCATCAATTGTTTTTCGATTACGCCCTGTTATGGCGGCAAATTCGCTTATATTAGTTGCATGAACAATCAACGGATGGGGGTCGTTGTCGTAAAATATAGTATTGAAAAGAATCATCCTATTTTGATAGCCCTTGCGCGCCGCTACTTTGTATTCATCGGCCTTGGGGCTCTCTAAAAACGTCTCTAACCGCTGTATAGAATCCGCAAACCTATGCCGTTGGCCCTTGTGTGCTCGTTTTACCCGGATATCGAGCACGGCCCAGTCATACAAATATCTGTTTATATTAGCGTTTTTACATAGATCTGCCGCTATGCCCTTAATAGTTGACTCTGATAGGTATTCACCCCCGAATTTATCAAATTTATACCGCCCCATAGTTCTAAAATTTCGTCAATAGCTCCGCATTTTTGATCCGCTCCTCCCGTTCGAAGCTGGCGAGGTAGTTCTCCGTCGTTCTCAAATCTTGGTGTCCGAGGCTTTCCGATATATAGGCAATATTGGTTCCTGCCCGCTTCAACACCGTGGCGAACGAATGCCGGGCCGTATAGGTCGAAATATTGCCGATCCCGAGCTGTTCGCCTACCTCCTTCATTCGCTTATTGATCGCGCGGGTTATGTATAGTGTTTTCATCTTCCGCCGCATTGCATCCTCCTGTCCGTCGAGGATCGGAAAAATAAAGTTATCGGAACGAAAGGGGTTGCCCCAACGGTTGATTATTGCCTGCATCCGCTCCGTGACAACGACCCGGATTTCCTTGCGGGTCTTGGTCGTGCGCTCGGTCTTTTGCCGAACGAAGCATATTTCACCGTTCACGATGTCCCGATACCTCAACTTTACGAAATCGGCAACGTTGATCCCGTTGCACAAGTAGAGGAACAGCCAATAATCGCGGGCTAATTTACGCCCTTCTCCGGCTTGTATCTCATACCGCCCCCGGCCGAATGGATATTGCGCATCCTTGATCGAGCCTAAACGTTTTGCCTCGTTAAGAATTGCCCGGAGGTGGCGCAAGTGTATCGCAATAGTCGTTTGTGTCTTGCCCTCTTTGCGCAGAAAATCAGCATACCGCCCCAGCCACGACACGGTGACCGCCTCAAAACGGATATGCGCCCCGGCAAAGCGTTCCAAACCTTTCAGAACATTATCGTAGACAAGCATAGACCCAACGCGCCCGACTTTTTTAAGTTCTTCTATTTTGGCCCGGAACATCGTATTTACCGTATCGGACGCCGCACCCTTCAATCTATTGTTGAGGGCGTCGAGCGAGAACCCGCCAGACGCCGCCAACTCCTCAACGGCCGCCCGCACTATTTGGTAGCTGCTTTCGATGTCCTTGCGAACCGCTACGAGCGCGCGGGCCTTTATCATTGGCAGCGCGTCCCACTCATCCGGGGTTAGGTCCTTTCCGGTCGGATAGTAGCGCCGTATTCGATTGAAGGTAACCCGAATTTTTACCGGGTATATTCCCGCCTTTTTCGGATGGCCGGTATCAAGCCGTTACACCGTCTTTTGAATAGTTAAAATTCATAATTTGCCGTTATTTACACACAGACTTTCAAAAAATCGCTTTTACATAGTATTTTACCGCCGCATTTCGGGTACACAATTTAAACACAAATATAGATATTTAATCGAAATAGACAAAAACAGAGTGAAATAAAATAACTATATTTACAACTGAAATACAGTTACTTACACAACAAAATAGAAATTACCGAAAACCGATAAAATCGGCAAATTACGCCTACGGATCAGAAGGTTACAGGTTTGAGTCCTGTCGGTGTCACAAAGAGGGAAAGGCAAATGCCTTTCCCTCTTTGTTTACAGCCGCTGCAACTTGCAGGCGGTTTTTTCGCATCTTGTTTCGAGCGGTTTTCACGGCGAAATCGGGAATTTGTTTAAACCAATGCGTAAACCGAAAAATCCCGATGAACACGGCCATCGAGACGATCGAAAAATGCAGTGACGCGTAAAGCCGGCATTATTTCACCTCCGAATTTTTCCGTTTCACCCGTCCGAAACCGGACAATCGGACAAAGTTTTCTAATTCCATATTTCAACAACCGGCTCGTTTCGCTGTCAAAAGCCGACGGCCAACACGCTTTTTAGGCATTTTCGGCATCGTTACGACACTTTTATTCGTCGGAAAGGGCACCAGAACCGGACGCCCATTCGGTTTTGCATCCATCCGCCTTTTTCGTATCTTTGCATACAATACCCTACGCAAAACCGGACTCTCGCAATGAATAAGAAAAAGAAATGGATCATCACGGCCATCGTTCTCGTGGTATTCTGCCTGATCCTGGGCCTCTACAATCTATTGAACGACAAAGCTCCGGCATCGGATGACGCCGCCAAAGCGCCGATCGCGCCCCGCAGACAGAGCACCCTCAACGTCAACGGACGCATCGTCCGTCCGCAGCGGCTCACCGACGGCATCACCACGGTGGGCAACCTGCTGCCGGACGAGGAGGTGGACCTCTCGTTCGAAACCTCGGGCAAAATCGTGGCGATCAACTTCCAGGAGGGCACCGTCGTCCGCAAGGGCGAGCTGCTGGCCAAGGTCAACGACCTGCCGCTCGTGGCCCAGCTCTCGCGTTACGAGGCGCAGCTCAAACTGGCCGAAGACCGCGTTTACCGCCAGAGCGCCCTGCTCAAAAAGGACGCCGTGAGCCAGGAGGCCTACGAACAGGCCCGCACGGAACTGGCGATGCTCAACGCCGACATCGACATCGTGAAGTCGAACATCGCGCTCACGGAGCTGCGGGCGCCGTTCGACGGCGTGATCGGCCTGCGCAACGTCAGCGAAGGCGCCTACGCCTCGCCCAGCGTCGTGGTGGCCAAGCTCACGAAGATTTCGCCCCTGAAGATCGACTTTTTCGTCCCCGAACGCTATGCCAACCAGATCAAGCCCGGCACGCGCCTCTCGTTCACCATCGAGGGACGGCAGGAGCGTTTCGAAGCCGCGGTTTACGCCACCGAATCGAAGGTCGACATCGCCACCCGCACGCTGGCCGTCCGGGCGAAGTATCCCAATACGCGGGGCAAACTGCTGCCGGGACGCTTTGCGACGGTGCAGATCCGCATGCATGAAATTCCCGACGCCATCGCCATCCCGACCGAGGCCCTCGTGCCGGAGATGGGCGTCGACAAGGTATTCCTCTACAAGGGAGGCAAGGCGCACGCCGCGGAGGTGAAAACCGGACTGCGGACCGATTCAAGCATCCAGATCATCGACGGGCTTAACGTCGGCGACACGCTCATCACCTCCGGCACGTTGCAGCTGCGCGAGGGGCTTCCCGTGAAACTCGACACCGTCGAATAAACCCTCCGCCGCATGAACATTTCCGAACTGAGCATCCGGAGGCCCGTCCTGGCGTCGGTGCTGACGATCATCATCCTGCTATTCGGTCTGATCGGATACAGTTACCTCGGCGTGCGCGAATTCCCGAGCGTCGACAACCCGATCATCTCGGTCACGTGCTCCTACCCGGGCGCCAACGCCGACGTGATCGAAAACCAGATCACCGAGCCGCTCGAACAGAACATCAACGGCATCCCGGGCATCCGCTCGCTGTCGAGCGTCAGCAGCCAGGGCCAGAGCCGCATCACCGTCGAGTTCGAACTCTCGGTGGACCTCGAAACCGCCGCCAACGACGTTCGCGACAAGGTTTCGCGCGCCCAGCGCTACCTGCCGCGCGACTGCGACCCCCCGACCGTAACCAAGGCCGACGCCGACGCCTCGCCGATTCTGATGGTCACGATCCAGAGCGACAAGCGGTCACTGCTCGAATTGAGCGAGATCGCCGACCTGACGGTCAAGGAGCAGTTGCAGACCATCAGCGACGTGAGCGGCGTGCAGATCTGGGGCGAGAAACGCTACTCGATGCGCCTGTGGCTCGACCCCGCGAAGATGGCCGGCTACGGCATCACCCCGACCGACATCAAGACGGCCCTCGACCGCGAGAACGTCGAACTGCCTTCGGGCAGCATCGAGGGCAACACCACGGAGCTGACGATCCGCACGATGGGACTGATGCACACCACGCGGGAGTTCAACGACCTGGTGGTGCGCGAAGACGCCGACCGCATCATCCGCATGAGCGACGTGGGACGCGCCGAACTGGGTCCGCAGGACACGCGCAGCTACATGAAAATGAACGGCATTCCGATGGTGGGCGTCGTCGTGATCCCCCAGCCGGGCGCCAACCACATCGAGATCGCCGATGCCGTGTACGCACGCATGGAGAGCATGAAGAAGGACCTCCCGGACGACGTGGTCACCTCCTACGGATTCGACAACACGCGCTTCATCCGCGCCTCGATCGACGAGGTGAGGACCACCGTCTACGAGGCTTTCATCCTGGTCATCATCATCATCTTCCTCTTCCTGCGCAACTGGCGCGTGACGCTGATCCCCTGCATCGTGATCCCCGTGTCGCTGATCGGCACGTTCTTCGTGATGTATGCCGCGGGATTCTCGATCAACGTGCTGTCGATGCTGGCCGTGGTGCTCTCGGTGGGACTGGTCGTCGACGACGCCATCGTGATGACCGAAAACATCTACATCCGCATCGAACGGGGCATGACGCCCTTCGACGCCGGCATCGAAGGGGCCAAGGAGATCTTCTTCGCCGTAATCTCGACCTCGATCACGCTGATCGCCGTCTTCTTCCCGATCGTCTTCATGGAGGGCATGACGGGCCGCCTGTTCCGCGAATTCAGCATGGTGATCTCGGGCGCGGTGGTCATCTCGACCTTCGCCGCGCTGACGATCACCCCGATGCTCGCGACCAAGCTGCTCGTGCGGCAGGAGAAGAAGAGCTGGTTTTACAGCAAGACCGAGCCGTTCTTCGTCTGGCTCAACGACTTTTACAGCCGCACGCTGGCCTCGTTCCTGCGCCGCCGGTGGCTGGCCCTGCCGCTGGTCCTGCTGACGATGGGACTCATCGGCTGGCTGTGGAGCGCCATCCCGGCCGAGATGGCCCCGCTGGAGGACCGTTCGCAGATTTCGATCAACACGCGCGGCTCGGAGGGCGCCACCTACGAATACATCCGCGACTACACCGAGGACATCAACCGCCTGGTCGACTCGCTCGTGCCGGAAGCCTCGTCGGTGACGGCCCGCGTGTCGAGCGGCTCGGGCAACGTCCGCATCGCCCTGACGGACATCGCTACCCGCAAACGCTCGCAGATGGAGATCGCCGAGCAGATCTCGGCCGCCGTGCGCTCGAAGACCAAGGCCCGCGCCTTCGTGCAGCAGCAGAGCACCTTCGGCGGACGCCGCGGGCGCATGCCCGTGCAGTACGTGCTCCAGGCCACCAGCCTCGAACGGTTGCAGGAGGTGCTGCCCGAATTCATGCGCAAGGTTTACGAAAGCCCCGTGTTCCAGATGGCCGACGTGGACCTGAAGTTCAGCAAGCCCGAGGTGCGCATCGAGGTCAACCGCGACAAGGCCAACCTGCTGGGCGTCTCGACGCGCAACATCGCCCAGACGCTCCAGTACGGATTGAGCGGCCAGCGTCTCGGCTACTTCTACATGAACGGCAAGCAATACGAAATCCTGGCCGAAATCAACCGCCAGCAGCGCAACAAGCCTGCCGACCTGCGTTCGATCTACGTGCGCAGCGACAAGGGCGAGATGATCCAGATGGACAACCTCATTTCGCTCGCGGAGAACGTCGCGCCGCCGCAGCTCTACCACTACAACCGCTTCCTGTCGGCCACCGTGTCGGCCGGACTGGCCAAGGGCAAGACCATCGGGCAGGGACTCGACGAAATGGACCGCATCGCCGACGAGACGCTCGGCGACGACTTCCGCACGGCGCTGGCCGGCGACTCGAAGGAGTTCCGCGAAAGCTCGTCGAGCCTGATGTTCGCCTTCATCCTGGCCGTCATGCTGATCTACCTGATCCTCGCCGCGCAGTTCGAGAGCTTCAAGGACCCGCTGGTGATCATGCTCACCGTGCCGCTGGCCATCGCCGGCGCGCTGGTCTTCATGTGGGGCACGGACCAGACGATGAACATCTTCAGCCAGATCGGCATCATCATGCTGATCGGACTGGTGGCCAAGAACGGCATTCTGATCGTCGAGTTCGCCAACCAGAAACAGGAGGCCGGGCTGGACAAGATGCGAGCCATCGAGGAGGCCTCGCTGCAACGCCTGCGCCCGATCCTGATGACCTCGGCCTCGACCATCCTGGGCCTGCTGCCGCTGACCGTCGCCACGGGGGAAGGCGCCAACGGACGTATCGCCATGGGTATCGCCGTGGTGGGCGGCATGGTGGTCTCGACGCTGCTGACGCTCTACATCGTTCCGGCCATTTACAGCTACGTATCGACGAACCGAATCAAGAAATCGAAACACAACGACGCATGAAAATAGCATTTTTAGCGGCCCTGCTGCTGGGAATCGGCAGCGCCGCCGGAGCGCAGGAGGCGCCGCCGGCTCGGGAGGCGTCCGCTCCGCTGACCCTGCGCAAATGTCTGGAGATCGGGCTTGAACAGAATTACGACGTGCGCATCGTGCGCAACGAGGAGCGCGTCAGCGACAACAACGCCACGGCGGGAAACGCCGGGATGCTCCCCACGGTCGACCTCTCGGCCGGGTACACGGGCACGCTGGACAACGACCGCACCGTCACCCCGCGCAACGGGGACGCCACGACCGAGACCGGCGTCTACGACCAGACGGCCAACGTCGGGCTGGCGGTGAACTGGACGCTGTTCGACGGACTGCGCATCCGCACCAACTACAAACGCCTGAAGGAGATGCAGCAGATGGGCGCGCTGAAGACGCGCATCACCATCGAGGACTTCATGGCCAGCCTCACGGCCGAATATTACAACTACATCCAGCAGACGCTGCGCCTGGAGAACTTCCGCTATGCGGTCTCGCTTTCGCGCGAGCGGCTGCGCATCACTGAAGCGCGCGTCCAGGTGGGCAACTTCTCGCGCCTCGACCTGCTGCAAGCCCGCGTCGACTTCAACGCCGACAGTTCGAAATACATGTCCCAGCACGAACTGGTGACCGCCTCGCGCATCCGCATCAACGAACTGCTGGCCAACGAGAACCTCGACGAGAGGTTCAGCATCCCCGACTCGGTGATCCGGGTCAACGCCACGCTCGACTGGAACGACCTGCTGGCCAAAACCCTTTCGGCGAACGCCTCGCTGCTGATGGCCGAGCACAACAGTTCGCTGGCCGAACTGGACCTGAAGACCGTTCTGGCCCGGAACTATCCCTATGTGAACCTCACGACGGGCTACGGATACACCTACAACCGCTACGGCACGGGAGGGAACCTTTCGCGGGGAACGCTCGGGCTGAACGCCGGGGTGAAGGTGGGCTTCACGATCTTCGACGGCAACCGCCGCCGCGAACAGCGCAACGCCCGCATCGGCGTCGAGAACGCGCAGCTGACGCAGCAACGGCTGGAACAGTCGCTGCGCGCCGACCTGTCGAATTTCTGGCAGGCTTACCGCAACAACCTCGAAGTGATCCTGCTCGAGGAGGAGAACCTGATCGCCGCCAAGGAGAATTACGAAATCGCCATGGAACGCTACCTGCTGGGCGACCTGCCGGGCATCGAGATGCGCGAGGCGCAGAAGAGCCTGCTGGACGCCGAGGAGCGCATCCTCACGGCGCAGTACAACACCAAACTGTGCGAAATCTCGTTGCAGCAGATCAGCGGCAACGTGATGGTCTACCTGGAATAATCCGCGAGAGTTCGCATTCCTTCGCCATCAAAACATTTCGCACGCTTCGCCGGCTGTTCTTTGCCGCTTTTTGGTCGGCGGTTAACCGCGGTCTCGGCCCGCGGAAGCTTATGTACTTTTTGACCGCAAAAAGTACCAAAAACTCTCCGACAGATGCCTTCGCCGACTTCGTCCCGTCTAACGTTCGCCCGCCTAAGAGGCGGGTTTTAGGGGACTGCGCGAACATTCATAAAACAGGCGCATTATCGCTTGGAGCGGAACAAGAACAACCGACAGCCTGCGTGCCCGGAGCGGGAGGCTGGCAAAGGCGTCCGCAGGCGAAGGCAGATACGTGCTGTTTGCCGAGCCGCCACAGCCTTTACGGCGCGTGTTTTTGCGCCGTAAAGGCCTGATCTTACTGCGCCCGCTCAGCACGGGACGGAGAAGACTCCCGCAAAGAACGACATGCGGATGGTTCTGGCGCTTTTAACTTCGCTACGCTCGTTTTCCTCCTTCTGGCACGGCATAGCCCGCAAGCGGTCTCTGCTCGCGCTGCGTGTGTCGGTTAACATCAAAAGTACATAAAATTCCCGCGGGCGAAACCCGCCGTTTTCAAATCAGTGAATCATTAGATCACAATATTTTCCATTGGAAATTTGTTTTATCGGAAAATAAATTCTATCTTTGCATCGTTATTGATAGAGAACAATAAAAAACAAGATGAAAAAACTGCTCATAACCGCTTTCGCGCTGCTGGCCTTCGCCGCCGGAAGCCAGGCACAGACAAACAACAAAAACGCAAAGAATATGAAAACGATCGCATTGACCAAAGCCGACTTTCTGAAGAAGGTCGCCGACTATGAAAAAAATCCCGAGGAGTGGAAATACCTCGGTGACAAACCCGCCCTGATCGACTTCTACGCCTCGTGGTGCGGTCCCTGCAAGGCCCTCGCACCGGTGCTCGAAGAACTGGCCGCCGAATACGGGGACCGGATCTACATCTACAAGATCAACACCGAGGAGGAGCAGGAGCTTGCCGCGGCGTTCGGCATCCGCTCGATCCCCACGCTGCTGTTCATCCCGATGGAAGGCAAACCCCAGATGGCCCAGGGCGCCCTGCCCAAGGCTTCGCTCAAGGAGGCCATCGACAAAGTGATGCTGGGTAAATAATGGCACTGACGGTCGACGCCCTGCTATGCCCGCAGAACCACCGTTGCCCGCTGATCCCGATCTGCCCCGCGGGCGCGATCTCGCAGGAGGGGAACTCCCTTCCGCGGATCGACCCCGGAAAATGCATCGAATGCGGCAAATGCGTGAAACGCTGCGGCATGCAGGCGGTATATAAAGCGAAGGAACATGGACAAACTTTGTAAGATCCGCGACCTTCAGCGCGCCGTGCACCAGTTCGAAAGCGCGTTCGAAAAACGCTACGGCATCTGCCTGAACGAGGGCATGACGCTGTGCAGCCTCTCGAAAACCGGGCGTCTCTGCCCGGGAGAGCTGGGAGAACTGCTGGGACTCACGCCGTCGAACACCTCGAAAGTGCTCCGCTCGGTGGAACAGAAAGGACTGGTGACCCGCGAACTCTGCAACGAAGACCGGCGCCAGATGTACTACTCACTCACGCAACAAGGACGCGAACTGCTCGCTTCGGTCAGCTGCCGGGAGGTGGAAACACCCGAAATCCTGCGCGACTGGCTCTGCGGGTAGCACGTGACGCAACCAAACACAGCAACGGCTGTCCCCGAAGGGACAGCCGTTTGTCGTTTCGGGACGGCAGGAGCGCTATTCGAGAAAATGGTTCTCGTCGTTGAAGGCCGCAGCGAATTCGCTCAACGACTTGAGGTGGCGGCGCTGCATCGCGACGGCCCCCTCCTCGTCCTTCTCGCGGACGCAGCGCAGCAATTCGCGATGCTCGAAATAGACCTCCTCCTGCGGAACCGTGCAGACACGGTAACGCTGGTAATAACGCAGCACGTCGGGCGTGATGACCAGCAGCATCGACGCGATCACCGGATTGTGCGCCCCGCGGGCCAGCGCCTGGTGGTAGGCGAAGTCCTTCGAGACACGCTCCTCGGTATAGAATTTCGCCTCGCACTCCTCCAGCGCCCGTTCGATGTTCTCCAGATCCTCCGCCGTACGGTTGCGGGCGCAGAGCTTGATGGCCTCGATTTCGAGCAGCACACGCACGTAGACCAGCGACGCGAAGTCGTACTGTCTGATCTGAAGCGCGTCGGTGATCATGCGTTCGAGCACCTGCATTTTCTCCTGGGCGACCACCGTGCCGCTCTGGGGGAAGGTCTGGACGATGCCGTAAAATTCGAGTTTCTGAAACGCCGCACGCACATGGGCGCGGCCGACGCCCAACATGTCGGCCAGCCGCCGCTCGGCCGGGAGGCGTTCGCCCGGCTGCAAACGTCCGGAATAAAGCTCATTCTTGATGTATTTCAGGACGGTTTCCACCTGTTTGATGTTCGGCGAGTTGTTCATGGGTTATTCTTTTGCAGCACAAAGATCGCAAAAAAACCAATCAAACCAAACAATTCCGGCGATTTCGTGAACGCCCCGCAGATTCCGCTCCGCAAAGTCCCCGCCTCCGGGAAAAGCCGAAAGGCCGGATACGGGCCGCACGGCGTCCCGGAGCGCATTTTACATTTTTCAACCAGAAACCGGGTCGAGACCTATATTTTTTCCGATTCCAGCCGAATGTCTGATAAATTATCTCCAAATATTGGATTTTAATTAAATTTTCCTAAATTTGTAAAAAGTGAACCAGACCGTAAGCTCATGGCAAAACGAGAACTCTTACTCGGAGACGAAGCCCTCGCACTGGGGGCGCTCCACGCGGGACTGTCGGGTGTCTATGCCTATCCGGGCACACCCTCGACCGAAATCACGGAATACATCCAGCAGCATCCCCTGGCTGCGCAGCGCAACGTGCACCGCACGTGGTCGTCGAACGAAAAGACGGCCATGGAGGAGGCGCTCGGCATGTCGTTCGCCGGCAAGCGCGCGCTGGTCTGCATGAAACACGTGGGGCTGAACGTGGCGGCCGACGCCTTCGTCAACTCGGCGATGACCGGAGCCAACGGCGGACTGGTGGTCGTGGCAGCCGACGACCCCTCGATGCACTCGTCGCAGAACGAACAGGATTCGCGCTTCTACGGGAAATTCGCCCTCGTGCCGACCTTCGAGCCTGCGGACCAGCAGGAGGCATACGACATGGCGAAGGCCGCCTTCGACCTCTCGGAGCGGTTCCGGATTCCGGTGCTGATGCGCCTGACGACCCGCATGGCCCATTCGCGGGCCGTGGTCGAGACGGGCGAAGCGCGCGCCGAAAACCCGTTGAGCCATCCCGAACAGCCCCGCCAGTGGGTGCTGATGCCGGGAAACTCGCGCGTGCGATACCAGACGCTGCTGGAGGATTACGCCCGGCTGGAAGAGGAGTCCGCCGCCAGCCCGTTCAACGCCTATACGGAGGGTCCGGACAAACGGCTGGGCATCGTCGCCTGCGGCATCGCACACAACTACCTGATGGAGAACTACCCCGACGGATGTCCGCACCCGGTGCTGAAAATCGCGCAGTACCCGCTGCCCCGCACGCTGGTGCGCCGTATCGCCGCCGAGTGCGGCACGCTGCTGATCCTCGAAGAGGGCCAGCCCGTCGTGGAAGAGATCGTCCGGGGCGTGCTGCCCAATCCCGTGGCGATCCGCGGACGCCTGACCGGCGAACTGCCCCGCACCGGGGAGCTGACGCCCGACAGCGTGCGCGCGGCCCTCGGCATGGCGCCCCGCCGGACGCACGCCGCAAGCGGAATCGTCGTACCCCGCCCGCCCGCGCTCTGCCAGGGATGCGGACACCGCGACATGTACACAGCCCTGACGGAGGTGATCCGCGAGGAATACCCCGCGGGCAAGGTTTTCAGCGACATCGGCTGCTACACGCTGGGGTGGCTGGCGCCGCTGCACGCCATCGACACATGCGTCGACATGGGGGCCTCGATCACCATGGCCAAAGGCGCGGCCGACGCGGGCCAGCACCCTTCGGTGGCCGTGATCGGCGACTCGACCTTCACCCATTCGGGCATGACGGGCCTGCTGGACGCCGTGAACGAGCGCGCGGACATCACGGTCATCATCTCGGACAACCTCACGACAGGCATGACCGGCGGGCAGGATTCGGCCGGAACGGGCCGTCTGGAACAGATCTGCGCCGGCATCGGCGTCGATCCCGCACATATCCGCACGGTCGTGCCCCTGCCCAAGAACCGCGAGGAGATGAAGGCCGTGATCCGCGAGGAGATCGCCCACCGGGGCGTCTCGGTGATCATCCCGCGAAGAGAATGTATCCAGACCGCAAAGCGACACAACGCTGCTAAAAAGTAAAGGCTTATGAAACGCGACATCATACTCTCGGGCGTAGGAGGCCAGGGAATCCTCTCGATCGCCGCCGTCATCGGACGGGCCGCCCTTGAAGACGGGCTCCACATCAAGCAGGCCGAGGTCCACGGCATGAGTCAGCGCGGCGGCGACGTGCAGTCGAACCTGCGCATCTCGTCGTCGGCAATCCGTTCGGATCTCATTCCGCGCGGCGCGGCCGATCTCATCGTCTCGATGGAGCCGATGGAGGCGCTGCGCTACCTGCCGTGGCTCGCCGACGACGGATGGGTAATCACCGGCATCACGCCGCTGATCAACATCCCGAACTACCCGGAGGGCGAGACCCTGCGGCGCGAACTGGAAAAACTCCCGCACGCCGTAGTCCTCGACGCCGACGCCGTCGCCAAAGCCGCCATGGCGCCCCGCTCGGCCAACATGGCGCTGCTGGGAGCTGCCGCGCCGCTGCTCGGAATCGACGCCGCGAAACTGGAGTCCGGCATCCGCGCCATCTTCGCCCGCAAGGGCGGGCAGGTCGTCGAAACGAATCTCGCGGCGTTCCACGCCGGCTACGAAGCGGCCCAAAAACAGGCAAAGCCATGAAAATACCGTTCGACAGGTCCTGCCTGCGCTCCGCACTGGAGCGGATGGACATAGCCGACATCGCGCAGGCCACGATCCGCCAGTCGGGCGACATCGCCCGCACGATGGAGCGCGACACGGGCGTGGAGTTCCTCCACCTCGAAATGGGCGTGCCGGGGCTGCCGCCCGAACGGGCGGGCGTCGAGGCCGAATGCGCGGCCTTGCAGGCGGGCGTCGCGTCGCAGTATCCCAACATGTTCGGCATTCCGGAACTCAAGACGCAGGCGTCGCGCTTCCTGAAAGCCTTCCTCGACGTAGAGGTGGCCCCCCTGGGCTGCATCCCCACCGTCGGGTCGATGCAAGGCAGCTTCACCACATTCCTGCTCTGCTCGCAGCTCGACCCGCAGCGGCGCAAAATCCTCTTCATCGACCCCGGATTCCCCGTGCAGCGCAGTCAGGTACGCATTCTCGGCATTCCCTCGGAGTCGTTCGACATCTACGATTACAGGGGCGAAAAGCTGGGGCCGAAGATCGAGAGCGTCCTCGCCGCAGGCGACGTGGCGGCCATCGTCTACTCGAACCCCAACAACCCGGCGTGGATCTGCCTCACGGAGGACGAGCTGCGCACGATCGGCGAGCTGGCCACGCGGTACGACGCCATCGTCATCGAGGACCTCGCCTACCTCTGCATGGATTTCCGCAAACCGTTGGGACGGCCTTTCGAAGCCCCCTACCAGGCTTCGGTGGCCCGCTACACGGACAATTACATCCTGCTGGTCTCCGGGTCGAAGATATTCAGCTACGCCGGGCAGCGAATCGCCGTGGCGGCGATCTCCGATGCGCTTTTCCGCCGCGAGTACCCCGCCCTGCGCCGGCGTTACAACATCGGACGGCTGGGCGACGCCTACGTACTGGTCTTTCTCTATGCGGCCTCATCCGGCACGAGCCATTCGGCGCAGCACGCCCTGGCGGCAATGTTCCGCGCGGCGGCCGACGGCGAACTGGACTTCGTGGGCGAAGCCTCGGAGTACGCCCGGCGCGCCCGGCTGACCAAGGAGACGTTCCTCCGCCACGGATTCCGCATCGTCTACGACAAGGACCGCGACGAGCCGGTCAGCGACGGATTCTTCTACACGGTCGGCTACGGCGCGATGACCAGCGCCGAACTGTTGAGCGAGCTGCTGCTCTACGGCATCTGCGCCATCTCGCTCACCTCGACCGGCAGCCGCCAGAGCGGCATCCGCGTCTGCGTCTCGCAGATGAACCGCCCCGAACAGTTCGAAATGCTCGAAGAACGTTTAACCGCTTTTGCAGAAAATAACCGCTGACAACATGCACTACACGACTGCCGCGGAGGCGGTAAAACTCATCCGATCCAACGACAGCGTCTACATTCAGGGCAGCACCTCGATCCCCGAAACGCTCGTGGCCGCAATGGCCGAACGGGGCGGCGAACTGGAGCATGTGACGGTCTATTCGGCCTTCGCCGTGGGAGCCTTCGACGCCCCCTACTGCCGCCCCGAATACAAGGAGTCGTTCCTCGTCAACAGCCTGTTCGTCGCCAACAACATCCGCCGGTGGCTGGCCGACGGCTACGGACAGACCATTCCGGCCTTCCTGGGCGAAATCCCCGCGCTGTTCCGCGACGGCACGCTGCCTCTCGACGTCGCGCTCATCAACGTCTCGCCGCCCGACGCCGAAGGCTACTGCTCGTTCGGCGTCTCGGCCGATCTGGCGGTTTCCGCCGTGGAGTGCGCCAAGACCGTCATCGCGCAGGTCAACAAGGCGATGCCCTACTCTTACGGCGACGCCGTGATCCACGTCTCGCGCCTGGCGGCGGCCGTGGAGGTCGATTCTCCGCTGGTGGAGGTCCCGACGGCCGTGCCGAGCGAAACGGAACGGAAAATCGGCAGCTACATCGCCGAACTGATTCCCGACGGGGCGACGTTGCAGATCGGCGTGGGCGGCATTCCGAACGCCGTACTGGCGGCCCTCGGCGGCCACCGGCATCTGGGACTGCACACCGAGGCGATGACCGACGGCGTACTGCCGCTGCTGGAAAGCGGCGTGATCGACAACTCGCAGAAGGCGGTGATGCCCGGCATGACGGTGGCCTCGCTGGCCCTCGGCTCGCGCCGGCTGTACGACTACATGGACTACCGCAAAGACCTCGTGATGAAGGACGTGGCATGGACCAACGACCCGTTCCGCATCCGGCAAAACCCGAAGGTCATGGCCATCAATTCGGCCGTGGAGGTGGACCTCACGGGACAGGTGTGCGCCGACTCGGTCGGAATGCGCATCATCTCGGGCGTGGGCGGCCAGCACGATTTCATGTACGGCGGAGCGCTGTCCGAAGGCGGCAAGACCTTCATCGCCATCCCCTCGACCACGCCCAAGGGCGAATCGAAGATCAGGGCGCTGCTGTCGCCCGGCGCGGGCGTCGTCACGACGCGCCACATGGTCCAGCATGTCGTCACCGAATACGGCGTGGCGCACCTGCGGGGCCGCAACCTCGCCGAACGCGCCCGGGCGCTGATAGCCGTGGCACACCCCTCGGTCCGCGAGGAGCTGGAACGCGCCGCAGCCGGACGCTTCGGCTATTCGTTCCTGCGCCTCAAAGCATAAAGCCCGGCCCGGTCCCCGAAAAGACCGGGCGAGCCTTTTTACCGATAGGCAGATATTCCGCAATCACCTCTTTTTCACCCCCGACGACCGCCGCACGACCGGCGCGATCCGCCATGCGCCCGGGGAACCGGGAACCGCCCCCGCGAAGCGGCTGCGGCCCGAAGGCTCGGAACACGCGGTGGCCGTCCGGGACACAAATGCGCCATAGCAGCCGCGAATACGCCGGCGTCCCGCTCGACAACCCGATCTTCAACCGCCGGGCCGCGCGCAACGACATCAGCAAGGCGCAGCTCGCCGTGCGCAGCCAGCAGCTCGCCGTCACCCAAACCGTGCAGGCCAAATACGAGTTCGTTTTCCGTCGAAGATTCCCGATTTCCACCGCGGGAAGCCGTTGCAACTCTGAAAACGGGAGATTCTGATAAACGAATTCAAACAAAAAGGGTGACCTAAAACGGTCACCCTCGCTGCTACCCGGAACATCAAGTTCCTGAATAATCCGGGCGGCTGCCGGATTGGATCCCGGACCTTCTCCGGCAGAAAAGTCCTTCGTGCGTCACTGATGATCTGTGTTTATCCCAGCAATACAAAAGTAGACAAATTATCCCAACCCACAATAGGTAGAGCGTTTTTGCAATAAGGCTCGACCAAAATGTTATACCCCGAAAAGGCAAAATAATACGCCCGGACGCATACGGACCACTTTTCGTTCTGCAAAAAAGCGGCAATCCGGAAAATTTGACCTACTTTTGCAACGGTTTCAACAGTTGAAGGAATGGAATGGTTTAAAGAATTGTTCGTCGAGCACTCGGCTTTGCAGGCCGTCGTGGTGGTTTCGCTCATCTCGACGATCGGTATCGGACTGGGAAAGATCCGCTTTTTCGGAATCTCGCTCGGAACGGCCTTCATCTTCTTCGTGGGCATTCTGGCCGGGCATTTCGGGCTCTCGCTCGACCCGGCGATGCTGACCTATGCCGAGAGTTTCGGACTGGTGATCTTCGTCTACGCCCTCGGCCTTCAGGTGGGGCCGGGCTTCTTCAGTTCGATGCGCGCCGACGGACTGCGGCTCGTCTCGCCCGCCATCGCCATCGTGCTGCTCGGAACGGCCCTGGCCATGGCGATGAGCTACGCCTTCGGAGTCTCGATGCCCGACATGTCGGGCATTCTGTGCGGCGCGACGACCAACACCCCGGCGCTGGGCGCCGCGCAGCAGACGCTGCAACAAATGGGCATCGACGCCAACGGAGCGGCGTTGAGCTGCGCCGTGGCCTACCCGCTGGGCGTCGTGGGCGTAATTCTGGCCGTGGTCTTCCTGCGCAAGCTCTTCGTGCGTCCCTGCGACATGCCGGGACCCGACGCCGAACACCGCAAGAACGTCTTCATTGCCAGCTACCACCTCACCAATCCCGCGGTCTTCGGCAAGAGCGTCCACGAAATCGCGACGCAGAGCCACCACCATTTCGTCATTTCGCGCCTGTGGCGCGACGGGCGGGTTTCGATCCCCACCTCGGACAAGACCCTACAGGAGAACGACCTGATCCTGGTCATCACCACGCCCGGCGAGGCCGACGCCCTGCGGCTGATCTTCGGCGAGCAGGAGACCAAGGACTGGAACACGGAAAATATCGACTGGAACTCCGTCGACAGCCAGCTCATCTCGCAGCGCATCCTCGTGACACGCCCCGAAATCAACGGCAAGAAACTCTCGCAGTTGCGCCTGCGGAACACCTACGGCATCAACATCAGCCGCGTGTACCGCTCGGGCGTGCAGCTGCTGGCCACCCCCGACCTGCGTTTGCAGCTGGGCGACCGTCTGACCGTGGTGGGCGAAGCGGAGGCGATCCGCAACGTCGAGAAAATCCTCGGCAACGCCGTCAAGAGCCTCAACGAACCCAACCTCGCGGCGGTGTTCATCGGCCTGATCCTCGGCCTCACGCTGGGAAACATTCCCGTGGCGATCCCCGGGATTTCGATTCCCGTGAAACTGGGACTCGCAGGCGGCCCGATCATCGTCGGCATCCTGATCGGCACGTTCGGTCCCCGGCTCCACATGATCACCTACACCACCCAGAGCGCCAACCTGATGCTGCGCGCGCTGGGCCTTTCGATGTACCTCGCATGCCTCGGGCTGGATGCCGGAACCCACTTCTTCGAGACCGTCATGCGCCCCGAGGGGGCCTTGTGGCTCGGCATCGGATTCGCCCTGACGTTCGTGCCGGTGGTGCTGGTGGGGCTGTTCGCCCTGCGGGTGCTGAAGGTCGACTTCGGATCGGTCTCGGGACTGCTATGCGGCAGCATGGCCAACCCGATGGCGCTCAACTACGTGAACGACACGATCGAAGGCGACAACCCCTCCGTATCCTACGCCACGGTCTATCCCGTGTGCATGTTCCTGCGCGTGATCATCATTCAGGTGATGCTGATGCTGGTGCTTTAGCCCCCTCCGGGGCGGGCTGTTCCGCCTGCGGCCTTTGCGGGGCGGCCGGCCGGGATGCATGCAGGGGCGGCGCATTTTGCGGGGCGGCCTGTGAGGAGGCCGGCGGAGGTGTCTGCGGGGGTGTCTGCGGGGGTGTCTGCGCGTTTGGAGAAAACGCATTGCGCAGCGAGGCGACGTCCTCCCCCGACGGATTCTGAAAGACCCGCAACCCGAATTCGGGAATCACGGCCAGCACATGATCGAAGACATCCGACTGAATCCCCTCGTAATCCACCCACACGACCGTATCGGTAAAGAAATAGAGCTGCATCGGAAGCCCCGTTTCGGTGGGCTGCAACTGTCGCACCATCAGCGTCATATCCTTGTTCACCGGAACCTCGTTCCGGAGGTAGCGGACCAGATAGGCCCGGAAAACCCCGAGGTTGGTCTGATGCAGGCCGTTGATACGCCGTTCCCCGGAGCCGATGCCGTGCGCGGCGTTGTACTCCTCGACGCGGCGTTCGGTCTGATCGACGTAGTCGCGGATCAGGTCGATCGTACGGTAGTGGTCCAGCATCTCGGGGGTGCAGAAACGCACGCTCGTCATGTCGATCGCCACGGAGCGCATCACGCGCCGCCCGCCCGAAAGCTGCATGGCGTGCCAGTTGGTGAACGAATCGGTCGTCAGCAGGTAGGGCGGCAGCATGACGAGCGTGTTGTCCCAGTTGCGGATCTTGACCGTCGTGAGCGACACCTCCTCGACGTTGCCGTCGGCCCCGTACTTGGGGATCGAAATCCAGTCTCCGACCTTGAGCATGTCGTTGGCCGCGAGCTGAATGCCCGAAACGAAGCCGAGGATGCTGTCACGGAAAATCAGCATCAGCACGGCCGCCGAGGCGCCCAGTCCCGTCAGCAGGATGGCGGGCGACTTGTCGAGCAGGATCGAAACGATCAGAATCGTGCAGATCAGCAGCGCAATGCCCTGCGCCGTCTGCCGCAGGCCCTTGATGGGTTTGTTCTGCCAGGCGGGACGCGCCGCAGCGATGTGGAAGGCGGCATAGAGCAGGGCGTTGACGAAGCGGAAAACCGAAAAGACGATATAGGCCTCCATGAACCGCAGGACGATGACGCGCCCGGTGGATTTCTCCTCGAAGGCCACCGGGAGCACGACGGCCAGCAGAATGGCGCTCAAAATATGACACATGCGCCGGAGAACCGGAACGCTGAAAAGCGTGTCGTCCCACTTGGCCCGGGTGCGCTCCACGAGTTTCCGCACCCCGTGTACGATGCCCAGTTGCAGCAGCAGGTCGAAAACCACGGCGGCCAGCACCACGAGCACGAAAGCCGCCCAGCGGTCGAGCGCATCGCCGGTGGCCGAAGTCAGGCCCAGCCATTCGAGCAGGGCGTGCGTCCAACGTTTCAGAAGTGTCTGCATACCCGTACCCGCATCAACTTTCGGGCCTCAACCGCAGCGGCGGCCGAAAAACCGGAAACGACGCCGGCGCGGACAACGGAATCACCCGAGAATCAATCCGGCTTCGCCTTCGAAGTTGGGTGTGAAAACACCCTGTCCGAGGTTTTCGCGGATTTCGTCCGGGGACCAGAAACGCCCGCCGTCAAGCTCCCCGCTCGGACGGACCTCGCCGTCGTAGACCGTGCGGAAGACATGGACCAGTTCGTATTCGCGTTCCGAGCGGAACGGATAGACCGTAACCGCCCCGGGCACGAAATCCGTGATGCCCAGCTCCTCGCGCACCTCGCGCCGCAGGGCTTCGGCGATCGTCTCGCCGTAGTCCACATGGCCGCCCACGGCCGTGTCCCACCGTCCGGGCTGAATGTCCTTCCAGGCGGGGCGTTTCTGCAAATAGAGTTCGCCGCGCGAATTGAAAACATGGAGGTGCACCACCGGGTGCAGGAGCATCGACCCGCCGTGGCACTCGCCGCGCGTGGCTTTGCCGACGACGTTCCCCGCCGCGTCGACCACGGGAAAGATCTCTTCGCTGTTATCGCTGTTCATGCCGGGGATATTTACGGATGTAGATCATGGCGGCCGTCATCCCCAGCAGCACGAAAGCCGCGCCGGGAATCGCCGTATATTCATAGCCGAGCCCGTGCCCGATCGGCAGGCCGCCGACGTAGGCCCCCAGGGCGTTGCCCAGGTTGAAAGCCACCTGCACGAGCGCCGCGCCGAGCATCTCGCCGCCGCGCGAATTTTCGAGGATCAGCAGTTGCTGGGGCGACGATACGCAGAAGAGGCAGGCCGTAGTCAGACACATCAGCGCCAGCGAAAGATAGCGGACATGCGCCCCGAAAAAGATGCCGACGAGCGCCAGACAGGCCGTGCCGAGCGTGAAGCGCACAACCCGCTCGGGCGTGAACCGGTCGGCATAGTGACCGCCGACGATATTGCCCGCAAACATGCCGAAACCGGCCAGCATGACGATCAGCGTCAGGTCCTCGGAACGGAACCCCGAGGTGTGGACCATCAGCGGGCTGACGTAGCTGTACCAACAGAAGATGCCGCCGTTGCCCAGCATCACCGACGCCAGCACCAGCCACGGAGCGGCGCTTTTCAGAAACCGGAACTGCCCCTTCATCCCCGTATCGGGCAGCGCGGGCAGAGCCGGAACCCACAATTTCACGAGCAGCATGGCCACGGCTCCCCACACGGCGACGATCCCGAACGTGGCGCGCCACGTCACGACGCCGCTGATATAGGTTCCCAGCGGCACGCCGAAGAGGTTGGCGACGGTCATGCCCACGACCATGATCGACACGGCCTCGGCCCGCCGGCCCTTGTCGGCGACGCGCTCGGCGACGATCGACCCCACGCCGAAGAAGGCCCCGTGGGGAAGTCCCGAGACGAAACGCATGGCCAGCAGGGTCCAGTAGTTCGGCGAAAGCGCCGCACAGGCGTTGCCGAGAATGATCAGGCCCGTGAGGGCCAGCAGGATGTGTTTCAGCGGCCGCGTGCGGGCCACCAGCACCGTGAGGGGCGCCCCGAAGCAGACGCCCAGCGCATAGGCGGAGATCAGGAGCCCCGCTTCGGGGATCGAGACGCCGAGGCTGCGGGCGATGTCGGGCAGAATGCCCATCATCACGAACTCCGCCATACCGAGCGCCAACGTCCCGAATGCCAGGGCGATCAGACTTTTCTTCATGGGAAAACAGACATTAACGGCTAACCGGCTGCAAAAATAGCACAAAAAAGGTGAAAAGTTTTTGCGTCTTTTCACCTTTTTCCAATTTTTCAGAGCTTGGGTCCCGAATCCCGAGGCTGGCCCACCTCGAAGCCCAGCGCCCGCATCCACTCCACGGTGGCGGCATCGACCTGATCGTTGCGGTCGGCCCAGCGGCGCTCCTCGATCAGCTGCTTCTTGCGCTCCTCGAGGGCTTTCAGAAGCGGGAAATCCGGATGTGCGAGATGCCTCTTCTCCTCGCGCTGCGAGGGCCGGACCCTGCGGTCGAAAACCGCCCCCTGCGTCGGACGCCGCGCGCCCTCCCACTTGAACCCCTTGAGGTAAAGCTCCTGATCGGCGGGAATCTTGTCCATCGGATAGATGTTCCAGTCGGGGTCCTTGCGGTAGACGATCGTCACGACCTGTTTGTCCTCGATATAGAACGAACAGTCGCCGCTCTCGATGACGCCCATGCCCGTGATCTGGGGCGGCTCGCCGTCCTGCATGTAGTAGATCGTCTGGGCATTGCCGTTCACGTCGTTGCGGTAGATCTGATTGTCGCGGAACCACGCCGTCATCTGCTTGCCCGCCACCTGGTTGTAATGGACCGTGTCGAGCTGGGAGACCATCATCGGAGTGCCGATGAACTCGGCGCGCGTGATCTGCTGGTTCTCGGTGAATATGTCCATCACGTCGGAGGTGATCTGGTTGCCCTGGTTCCACAGCACGGGATTGATGTAGAGGTGGATCGTCGAATCGGTGCTGATGGCCGTCATCGAGTCGCATACGGCCTGGAAATCGGAACGGAAAATGCGCACATTGCGGAAACCCTTCATCAGGCGGTAAACCGAGTCGGCAGAGTCGGTGAGCGAATCGACCGAGTCGGCCGGAATCCGCATCGCCAGCGAGTCGGCGGCCAGCGAATCGGCCATCTGCAACAGCAGCGAATCCATCTCCCGGTCGTTGCGGGCGATCAGCGAGTCGATCTCGCGCAGGGCCGTGGAATCGACCGGAATCACCTTGCCTTTGCGGGCGGCGCGGGCCTGACGGGCGCGGAGTTTCGACTCGGCCTTGAGTTTGCGCGCAGCGAGACGCCGCTCCTCCCGCTCCTTCTGGGCCAGCAGTTTGGCCGTCGTCTTATCCTGGCGTTTTTGGGCGATCTCCTCCAGTTTTTCCTTCCTGGCCTTGGCCGCAGCGGCTTTTTGGGCCGCCTTCAACTTGGCGGCCTGCTCCTTGAGGTAGGCTTTCCGGGCATCGCCGACCAGCGTGTCGAGCGGATCGACGGCCGGAACGACCAGCGAATCCGGGACGGAAACGCCCAGCAGCGAATCGGGGACCTCCCGCCGGGCCAGCGAATCCGGCCCTGCGGCGTCTTCCGGCGAACCGGGACCGACGGCCGGAACGCGGGGACTTCCGAGCGAATCCGCCGCAGGACGGCCTTCGGGAAGCTCCCCGGCCGGGTGGTGCGGCGTCCCGAGAAGGGCGGAATCGGTTTTCAGACGCGCCAGCGAATCGGCTTTGGCCGCAGCGGCGGCCCGGCGCAGTGCGTTTTCATTGATCGTGAAGAGGTACATCGAATCGGCGCGCATGAAAAGCGAGTCGCCCTGCGAAAGGTCGTAACTCACCACCGCGGGCCGGCGCGTGAGGAACGCATTTCCCGGCTCCTTCCAGTACTCGCCGTAATCGCCGAAGGCGATCACCTTGTGTTCGGCGTCGTCCAGCTGCAAATCACGCCGCAGGATCACATGGTCCTCGGCGCGGTAGTAATGGAGGCTGTCGCTCCAGATCTCCTGCTTTTCGGTCAGGATATAGCCGTTGCGCGTCACGATGTAGAGCGTATCGGCCTTGTCGTAGGAACCGCGGTCGGCATAGAGGTAGTCGCCGTCCTTGTTCCAGATGTTGGTGCGGTCGAAGAAAAAGGCGTTGTCGGTAGCCATGTTGTAAACCACCGAATCGCCCTTGAGTTCGTATTCGTCGTTGCGCATTTCGACGCGGTCGACGGCGATCAGCTCCTTCGTGTCGGCATAGTAGTAGCCGCGGACCGATTCGAGCAGGTTCTCGCGGTTGAGCATCACCCCGCCGTCGGCGAATTCGCCGATGTTCTTCTTCGTGTTGAACAGGAATTTATAGGTGTAGAGCGTGGCGTCGCCGTCGACGACCTTGACGATGTCGGAGTAGACCCGCGCCTCGTTCAGCTCGCCGTCGTACTCGGCCCGGTCACCGTAAATGTAGGTCGTATTCTTGTTGATGAGCACGTTGCCGAAGAACTCGATGCGCATGTCCGAGTAACGCACGGCCGAGTCGCACGTGATGACGGCGCCGTTGTGCTGTGCGGCGAAGTTCCCCACCAGGAAAACCACCGAATCGCCCGGGGCGATGGGGCCCATCAGGTCCGACTTGAGGTCGATGAGCTTTTTCTCGCCCTCCGGCTCCGGCGCCTGCATGCCGCTGCGCGCCGCGACCACGGCGGCGGCCAGCACCACTACGGCTATGGACAAGAGCCTGCGCACGGCCTATTTCACCCAGTGTTTGTTCTCGAACTCCCCGTTGCGGAATTCGGGCGAGATGTAGACGTACATGCCGTCGATCTTCTTCGAAAGCCACTCCTTGAAGACCCGCTCCTGCTTGTCCTGCAAGGCCATCTCTTCGAGCCGCAGGTAGTCCTCGTTGAGCGAAGCCGTATGCGTGGGGATCACCTCGACCAGCTTGACGATCTTGGCCATCTGGTTGCCGAGCATGTCTTCGGTGAGGTAGGCCTCCGAAATCTCGCCGGGTTTGAGCCGGTTCAGGGCGTTGTAGTCGTCGAGACTCTTGAAGCGGCCGAAGTCCTCCTTGAGGAATTTCGTGACGGTCAGCTTGGCGTCGAAGGCGTTGAAACGCTCCAGGATGTCGTGGTTCGAGACGATGCCGCCGTTCATCTTCGACTGCGCGTCGTCCGAATAGAGCAGCGCAGCCCTCTCGAAGGTGATAGAATCCTTGCGGATCACCTTCACCAGACTGTCGAGCGTATTGAGCGAACCGCCCAGCTCCTCGGTCGTGTAGACCGGACGCAGCAGGATGTGGCGGAAATGATAGAGCCGGCCGCGCTTGTCCAGAAGCTGGATGATGTGGAAGCCGAACTGCGACTCGACCACCTCGGAAATCTGGCCGGGGCGCATCTTCTCCAGCGCCGCGCCGAATGCGGGGTCGAGCTGTTCGAGCGTCGAGGGGTCCATCTCGCCGCCGCGCATCATCGTGCCGGGGTCCTGCGAATACATGCGGGCGAGGTTTTCGAACTTGGCCTTGCCCGTGATCACGCGTTCGCGCATGTCGATCAGCCGTTCGCGCGTACGCTGCTTGGCGGCGGTCATCGACTTGGGAAACTTGGTGATCTGCGCATAGACATACTGGTCGGCGACGAGCGGCAGGCTGTCCTTCGAGATCGACTTGTAGAAACGCTCCACCTCGCCAGGAATCACCGACACCTTGTCGACCACCTCGGTCTGCATGGAGTTGGCATAGGCCTGCTCCTCGTAACGCTGGCGCATGATCTCGCGGATGTTGAAGATCGGCATGTGGTGCTTGGCTTCGAGCTGGGGGATCGAGCCTTCGGCCTCGACCATCTGCTGCACCTGCTCCTCGACGCGCGCCATGATGTCGGCGTCGTTGACCTTCACCGAGTCGATCTGGGCCTGGTTGTAGAGCAGCTTCTGGGTCATCAGCGCTTCGAGCGCCTCGTTCATCGGGTCGCGGTCGGAAGTGTAACCCTCCTGGCGGCGCTGTTCCGTCAGCTGGCGCGCATAGTCGTCCACCTCGGAGTAGAGGATCGACGATCCGCCCACCACGGCCACCACCTTGTCGAGCATCACCTGTCGTTTCTGCGCAAGGGCGCCTGCGAACAACAGGGCGAGCGCCGCGGCCATCATAGCTTTTTTCAACATCTTGGTTTCGTTTATCGTTTTATTTTTATTCGTCTTTCTTCGGTTTCTCGTCGGCGAAAATCTTCACCTCGCCCATCTCCGCGGCCCGGGCGCAAAGCTCCTCCTCGTGCGCGCGGATGATCTCGCCCTTGCGCTGGTTGAACAGGATGCGGCGAATCGTTCCGCGCAGCCGTTCGAGCGGAATCGGCTCGCCCTCGCGCAGCACCGCATCAATCTGGAAATAATAGTGCGCATGGCTGTCGCGCATCTCCTGCACGGCAGCAGTCGCCAGCACCGAATCATAGCTCTGCGAACGCAGCGTCGGGAGGTAGCTCAAGAACTCCGGGAAATCAATCCACTGGTCGCGGAAATCGTCCACCGTGAAATCGTTCTTCTCACAGATGTCCCTGAAATCCTGCTGCTGCGCCTCCGACCTGGCCCCCATCAGCGTCTTGAGCTTCGCGGCCTGCCGGTACCCCTCGCCGAAACGGACGATGCGCCCCTTGACGATCGTGCGGTCGAGTTTGAAATCGGCCTTGTGAGCGTTGTAATAGGCCGCGATCTCGTCGGCGGTGAACACCATGTCGATCGAACGGTCGACGTAATGCTGGTCCAGCTGGCGGATCAGCAACGCCTGGCGGTACTCCTCCACCATCTTGTCGATGTCGCCCGCCGAAGAGGAAAAGAGCGTCTCCGCCTCCTGGAGCTTGAGCTGCTTGAGCACCCAGCGGTCGATGTAAACCTTCATAAAGGCCGCGCTGTCGTCGCCCGAAAGCCCCTGCGGGACCACCGACCGCACGTCGCCCAGCCGCAGGTCCTTGCCGCCGGCCCGCGCAATAGTCGTGTCGCCGGCAAAATAACGCGGCAGCTCCCGGCAACCCGCCAGCAGCAGCACACCCGCCGCGACCGCTATTTTCGCTCGCAAATTCATATTCCGAAGGGCAAAGATACGTTTTTTACTTGTAAGTAACGCAGTGCGGAGCCGGATTATTACGCCGCGGACGGATTTTTCTCCGCCTCCTTCATGCGCCGCAGCGTGCGCAGCATCATATAGCCCGACACGGCGGAGAGCGCCAGCGCCGCGATGTAAATCAGCACGTAAAGCGTCCGGCTGCCCACCAGGTCGATCAGCAGCGCATTGCCGTGCCCGGTGGCCAGCGCCAGATAGGCCACGGCGTTGTTCAGCGCATGGAGGATCATCACCGACCACAGCGAATCGGTCGCCAGGTAAACGTAGCCGAGCACCAGGCCGATGACCGTGGCGTTGATCACCTGCACGGGCTGGCCGTGGAGCACGCCGAAGAAAAGCGACGAGACGAGCCATGCGGTCGTCACGCCGAACTTACCGCGCAGCGACCCCAGCACGACGCCGCGGCAGATCAGCTCCTCGAAGATCGGAGCGAAGATCACCAGCGAAAGGATGGTCCAGAATCCGCGGCCCACTTCGAGCGACAGTTCGGGCATCAGCCGCAGCAGCGGTTCGAGCACCACGCCGACGGCGAACATCAGCACGAAGGCCCACAGCAACAGCGCGGGATTCAGCCCCCGGGCCGAGAAACGCGCCCACGGACCGCTGCCGCCGCGCGCGCGGCGGTAGTAGAGGATGCCGGCAAGCGTGATCGACATCGAGCAGAAATAGAGCGCCGCCATCACCTTGCCCAGCGCAGCCGGCTCCAGCGATTTGAAATCAAGCCCGTGCCCGGCGAAAAGCAGGAAGACCATCGCTGCGGTCCCCACGACGATCTGCGCCCCGAAGGCGATACCCAGCATGGCGAACAGGTCGCCCACGGTCGGGAATTTCCGGCGGCCCGGACGCAGCTCCGCCGCCGGGACTGCGGCCGGCTGTCCCGAAGCTGCGGACTCCGCCGCGGAAGCCGGCGATTTTTTTTCTTCCATAGTATCGTATAGCTATCAATTCATTCCGACCGTAAAGATAAGCATTTTTCCGCTACGGTTATGGATTTCCATTTAATTTCACTAAATTTGCCTGCTTATAAACCGAATTCAAACATGGCAAAGGTAATCGCATTGGCCAATCAGAAAGGCGGCGTGGGCAAGACCACGACAGCTATCAATTTAGCGGCTTCGCTGGCCCTGCTGGGCAAGAAAGTCCTGTTGCTGGACGCCGATCCGCAGGCGAACGCCACCTCGGGGCTGGGCTTCGACATCAACCTCGAAGGCATCTACGAGTGCATCGCCGGACAGAAACAGGCCGACGAAGTGCTTCTCCAAAGTCCCGACGTGAAAAACCTCTGGGTGCTGCCCTCGTCGATCGACCTGGTGGCCGCCGACACCGAACTGCCGAAGATGGAAAACGCCCACCACGTGATGAAACGCATCGTCGACTCGGTGCGCGGAAAGTTCGACTACATCTTCATCGACTGCTCGCCGTCGCTGGGCTACACCACGGTCAACATCCTCACGGCCGCCGACACGGTGCTGATCCCCGTGCAGTGCGAATACCTCGCCCTGGAAGGGCTTTCCAAACTGCTCAACACCATCCGCAAGGTCAAGGGCGGACTGAACCCCGGCCTCGACATCGAGGGCTTCCTGCTGACGATGTACATGCGCAACCGCCTGAACAACCAGGTGGTGAGCGAGGTCCGCGAGCACTTCGGCCCCCTGGCCTACGACACAATAATCCAGCGCAATATCCGTTTGGGAGAAGCGCCCTCGCACGGAAAACCCGTGATGCTCTACGACGCCGGGGCCGTCGGCTCGGAAAACTACCTGGCCCTGGCCCGGGAATTTCTGAAACGCAACCGCAAACGCAGCAAATAAACGAATACCGATATGAAACAGAAGGGATTAGGACGCGGACTCGACGCCATTTTCGGCAGCGATCCCGTGGATGCCAAGCTCAAACCGATGAGCCAGATGGCAGAAATCGAAATCGCCGACATCATACCCAACCCCACGCAGCCGCGCACGCAGTTCGACGAGGAGGCTCTGGACGAACTGGCCGACTCGATCCGCCAGCTGGGCGTCATCCAGCCCGTGACGGTGAAAAAGGGCGACGGAGGCAAATACGTCATCATCAGCGGCGAACGCCGCTGGCGGGCCGCGCAGCGGGCCGACCTGAAGACCCTCCCGGCCTATATCCGCGAGGTGGACGACGAGAACCTGCACGCCATGGCCCTCGTGGAGAACATCCAGCGGCAGGACCTTAACGCCATCGAAATCGCGCTGGGCATGCAGCGCCTGATCGACGAGTGCAACCTCACGCAGGACGCCCTGTCGGAGAAGGTGGGCAAGAAGCGTTCGTCGGTGTCGAACTACCTGCGCCTGCTGAAACTCCCCGACGAGGTGCAGCTCGCCCTCAAGGAGGGGCTGATCTCGATGGGACACGCCAAAGCCATCGCCGGGGCGCCCGCCGACCAGCAGCTGCGCGTGCTGAAAAGGTGCATCAAGAAAGGCCTCTCGGTCCGCCAGGTCGAGGAACTGGTCCGCTCTCTCTCCGAAGCCCCGGGCAAAGAGGCACAGAATGTGGAGGACGAAGAGTATCCCGAAAGCTACCTGAAACTGGTCGAGCAGCTCGAAAAGTTCTTTTCGCAGGAAATTTCGATCAAACGCGCGAAAAACGGCGGCGGCAAAATCGTCATCGGCTTCACGGACGACAGGGACATCGAACAGTTCATCGAACGTTTCGCTAAACGCTCCTAATTAATATATGGTGACAATCCGGTTCAGACTCCTGCTCCTGGTCGCAGCCCTTTCGCTGGGACTGCCCGCCGGGGCGCAGCTCCACCGCGGCGCACGCACGGTCGTCCGCGGCGGACTGCTCGAAAAACCGGATTCGCTCAAGGGCCGGCGCGATTCGCTGCGCCTGGCGGGCCTCGTACGGCAGATCGACTCGATCGCCGCCGCCGAATACGCCGCCGACTCGGCGGCCGTCGCGGACCTGCGCTCCGACGACCTGCATTACCTCGACTCGCTGGCCCTGGCGCGCTTCGACGCCGCACAGCGGGGCGTGGACACCACGACCAAACGCAAGGTCTACAAAAAAGGCTGGTTTATGAGCGACTCGATGTCGCTCTCGAAGGTGTGCTGGATTTCGACCGTGGTCCCCGGCTACGGACAGATTTACAACAAACAGTACTGGAAACTGCCGATCCTCTACGGACTGGTGGGAACCGGACTGGGACTGTACATCCACGAAAACAAGACCTACAAGCCGCTCAAGCGCCAGTTCGAATCCTATACCGACGTGAACCTCTCGCGCACGCCCGAGCTGGACGCCCTCCAGTCCAAGATGATCCGCAGCAACACGCGGCGTCAGGTTTACCTGGGGATCACGATCGCCTCGTACATCTACTTCATCGGCGACGCGGCCGTGAGCTACTCGACCAACGACGTGTCGAGCGTCAAGAAGGCCACCACGCTGGCCTGCATCTTCCCCGGAGCGGGACAGATCTACAACAAAAGCTACTGGAAAGTGCCTTTCGTCATCGGCGGATTCGCCTCGATGATCTACTGCATCGACTGGAACAACCGCGGCTACCAACGTTTCAAAAAGGCCTACAATCTGTTGAGCGACTACGACCGCAATCCCGACAAATACCCCGACGGACCGACCGACGAGTTCCACGGACGCTATTCGGCCTCGTTCATCCGCAACCTGCGCAACAACTACCGGCGCAACCGCGACCTCTGCATCATCCTCTCGGGTGCGCTGTACGTCCTGCAGATCGTCGATGCGCATGTCGACGCCCACCTCAAGGACTACGACATTTCGGACGACCTCTCGATGAACCTCGAACCGCTGGTCGACTACACCTACGTCCCCACCCTCGGGGGCAACCGCCCGGTGTTCGGCTTCAATTTGAGCCTGAAATTTTAGACGATGAAGAAACTCCTTACCATAGCGCTGCTCCTTGCCGTCGCCGCTTCGGCGTCGGCCCTCGACCGCAGCCCCCGCAAGAAGAAACGCGACAAGAAAGCCAAAACCGAAACCGTCGTCCCGGCGCCCGTTCCCGAGGCCGAACCGATTCCCGTCCCCGAGCCGGAACCCGCCCCGGCCGAAGAACCCGTCGTCAACGACATGACGCTGGGATTCTCCCCCGAACAGACCGACTCGCTGCTGGCCGCATGGCGCGAACGCCAGCGGCAGGACGCGTTCAGCGAATTTTTCAAACAGTACATTCTGGAGGACTCCACCGAGGTGGCCGACAGCACGCCCGACTCGGTCTACTCCCGGCGGCTGCTCGACCTCGCGTCGCCGATCCAGTTCCCCTACAACAGCATCGTAAAGGGCTACATCAACCGCTACACCAACTCGCGCTACGGCACGATCAGCCGCATCCTCGGCATGTCGCAGTACTACTTCCCGATCATCGAGGAGGAGCTGCTCCGCGAAGGCCTTCCCGTCGAGCTGCGCGCGCTGCCGATCATCGAATCGGCGCTCTCCCCCACGGCTGTGTCGCCGATGGGCGCCGTCGGGCTGTGGCAGTTCATGCCCACGACCGGCAAGAGCTACGGACTCGAAATCAACTCGCTGGTCGACGAACGCCGCGACCCCTACCGCGCCACGCAGGCCGCCTGCCGCTACCTGAAAGACCTCTTCGCCATTTATAACGACTGGTCGCTGGCCATCGCCGCCTACAACTGCGGCCCGGGCAACGTCAACAAAGCGATCGCCCGCTCGGGAGGCAAGAACTTCTGGGAGATTTACGACTACCTGCCCCGCGAGACGCGCGGCTACGTGCCGGCCTTCATCGGCGCGTCGTACGCCTACGCCTACCACCGCCAGCACGGCATCGAGCCGACCGAAGCCCCGATTCCCCTTTCGGTGGACACCGTCCGGATCAACAAACTGATGCACCTGGGGCAGATCTCCTCGACGATCGACCTGCCGATCGAGACCCTGCGCCAGCTCAATCCGCAGTACAAACTCGACATCATCCCGGCCACGACCAAGCCCTACACGCTGGTCCTGCCGCAGCGGTATGTCATGCAATACATCGCTCACGAGCCTGAAATCCAAGCCAAAGACTCGATGTACCTCAAGGAGTACATCAACCCGGCCAACATCGACAAGAAACGCCAGGAGCGCAGCGGATCGGTCTACGTGGTCAAAAAGGGCGACACGCTGGGAGCCATCGCCCGCCGTTACCGCGTGACCACGGCGCAGATCATGCGCTGGAACAAGCTCAAGAGCGCCCACAAACTCCGCATCGGACAACGGCTCCGCATCGAAGGCAGGTAATGAACACCGATCACGATACCATCGTCGCCCCTGCAACCGCCGCCGGAGGGGCTATCGCCGTCATCCGCATCAGCGGCGGCGAAGCCTTCGCCGTCTGCGACCGGATATTCCGGGGCCGGCGGCCGCTCGCCGAGGCAGACGGCTACACGGTGCATTACGGTACGATAGCCGAGGGCGACCGCGTGATCGACGACGTGCTGGCGGCCGTTTTCCGCGCCCCGCACTCCTACACGGGCGAAAACTCGGTCGAAATCTCGTGCCACGGCTCCTCCTACATCGTCTCGGAAATCCTCCGGCTGCTGACCGCCGCAGGCGGACGCATGGCCCAGCCGGGCGAATTCACCATCCGCGCCTACCTGGCCGGGAAACTCGACCTCTCGCAGGCCGAGGCCGTGGCCGACATGATCGCCTCGTCGTCACGCGCAGCGCACGCGCTGGCCTCGACGCAGATGCGCGGCGGATACTCCGAAGAGCTCGAATCGCTGCGCGAAAAACTGCTGAACCTCACCTCGTTGCTGGAACTGGAACTCGACTTCTCGGAGGAGGATGTGGAGTTCGCCGACCGTACGGCGCTGCGCGCGACGATGCAGCGCATCGCTGCGGAGATCGACCACCTGCGCAGTTCGTTCGCACTGGGCAACGCCATCCGGGAGGGCGTCGCCGTGGCCATCGCCGGAGCGCCGAACGTCGGCAAATCGACGCTGCTCAACCGACTTCTGAACGAGGAGCGGGCCATGGTCTCGGAGATCGCCGGAACCACGCGCGACGTGATCGAGGAGTGCGCCAACATCGGCGGCATGCTTTTCCGGTTCCTCGACACGGCCGGCATCCGCCCGACCGACGACCGGCTCGAACAAATGGGCATCCAGCGCACGATGTCGAGCATCGAACGGGCGCGAATCGTCATTCATATGGTCGACGCCTCGACGCTCACGGGTCCAGTTCCCGCCCCGGATTTTCCGCTCCGTCCCGGGCAGAAACTCCTGACCGTCGTCAACAAGACCGACAAGGCTCCGGCCGCATGGCGGCTTCCCGAAGGCGTTGTCGGCATTTCGGCCAAACACGGCGAGGGTATCGACGCCCTGTGCGACGCCCTGCGGGAGTCCGTCGACACCGAAGCGCTCTACCACGGCGATCCGGTCGTCTCGAACAGCCGCCATTACGAAGCGCTTTCGGCGGCCCGCGAAGCACTCGGCCAAGCCCTCGACGGTCTCGCCCACGGCCTTCCGACCGATCTTCTGAGCGAAGAAATCCGCCAGGTCATCACCCACCTCGGCGCCATCACGGGCCGCGGCGCCATCGCCCCCGACGAAATCCTGCAAAACATCTTTTCGAAATTCTGCATCGGAAAGTAACTTGGCGCAGCAAAATTCGGAAAATCGAAGAATAAAAACACTGGTAATCAGCAATTTACAGCTACACGGAGAAAAATTTTCCGAATTCTCAAATCTCCATTCGAGGCGCGTTTTTGCAACATATTTGTAACGTTTGCACTTGCATGTTGCAAATTTTATCCCTATTTTTGCAACACACCAATCGAAACGCACGCCTATGGAGATTAAGCTTATCAAACGCGAACTGAAGAACGGGCGAACCTCTTTGGTATTGGAATACTACCTGGGGTACACCCTCGGGGCCAACGGCACCACAAGGCCCAAGCGCAAATTCGAGACCCTCGAATACTTCCTCTACACCACACCCCGCAACAAGGCCGAGCGCGACCACAACAAGATCAACCTGGAGATGGCCGAGAAGGTCAAGGCCAAACGGCTGCTCGCCGAGCAGAACGAGCAGTACGGATTCGCCGTACCGTTCAAGATCCGCACCAATCTGGTCGAGTTTATCCGCGGGATGGTCGAGCAGCGCAAGGATTCGCCCGGCAACTGGGGCAACTGGGACAGCATGCTGAAACACCTGATCGCCTATGCGGGGACGGAAACCACCTTCGAACGGGTCGACCGGCTGTTCGTCGAGGGGTTCCGCAACTACCTCGCCAAGGAGGCCCGCACGAAGAGCGGCACCGCCCTCTCGGCCAACAGCCAGAACAGCTACTTTCTGAAGTTCAAGGCAGCGCTGAACCGGGCCGTCGAGGAGGGGATCGTCCCCCAATCGCCCGCCATGGGGGTCAAGGCCACACGAACCGAGGACGTCCACCGCGAATACCTCACGGTCGAGGAGCTGCAGCGGCTGGTCAAGACCGACTGCTCCTACCCGGTGCTGAAGGACGCCTTCATCTTCTCGTGCCTGACAGGCATGCGCTGGAGCGACATCAACAAGCTGACGTGGGGCGAGGTGCAGGAGTTCGACGGCGGCACGCGCGTGGTTTTCCGCCAGAAGAAGACCCGTGGTCTGGAGTACCTCGACATCGCCGAGCAGGCCGTGCGCTACATGGGGCCGCGCGGCAGGGCCGACGAGCGGGTCTTCTCGGGGCTGAAATACTCCGCCTGGCACAATCTCGCGCTGCGCGAATGGTGCATGAAGGCGGGCATCACGAAGCACATTACCTTCCATTGCGGGCGCCACACCTTTGCCGTGCTCCAGCTCTCGCTCGGCACAGAGATCTACACCCTCTCGAAGCTCCTCGGCCACCGCGAGCTGAAGACCACGCAGGTCTATGCGCAGATTATGGACGAGAAGAAACGCGAAGCGGTGAACCGGATTCCGGAATTATGATTATCTTTGAGAGACAAGGCGCCCACCCGCGCCACATCCGTACCCACGCCTAAACCGACCGCCCATGAACCGCATCGAATACATCCGCTACTCGCACCGTCGAGCCAACAGCCGGGTCCGCGCATGGATCGGGAGCGTACGCGCGCAACTCGCGCGTCGGAGCCGGTTGCTGGGCTGGTTATGGATGGTGCCGGCGTCAATCTTCTACGCGCTGGTCGTCCTCTTCAGCTGGCTCACCTTCTGCGTCGTCCTCTTCCGGGATCCCCGCTTCACGCTCCACTACCTGGAGAGCGAGATCGAGTGCCGCGGACTCTCCGGTGCGGAGGCCCGCCGTTACCTCGACGAGCAACACCGCGACTACGAGCGTCGGCTGGCCTATGGCAACTTCACCCGCGACGAGCAGCGGCGCATCGACCAGACCTTCGCGTACCTCCACAACCGCTACCCTGCCCCCGTACGGGACGACCTCAAGACCCAACTGGACGAGGTGCAGAGCGCCGTTGCGGAGATTGCCGGCTTCACGCGGCAACGGCAGGAGGAGCTGGAGCAGGCCCGGGAGCGCGAAACCGCCCTGCAGACGCAGGCCGAGAAGCGCCGCGCCATCAACCGCAGCCGCACGGGTTTTGACCCCACGCCGGAGGACTTCTCACCGCGCCTTACCGACCGACAGCTCGACCTGCTGACCGAGCACATCAACCGCATCGGTCTCTTCCGGCGCGACGTCACCCGCCCGGAGGTCGAACTGCTGCTCGCCTGCCAGCTTCCGGAGCCGTTGCAGACAACCCACAACAAACTGCTGGCCCTGCTGCTCGAATCGCTGAGCGCCGCGCGGTTCATCACCCCGAAGTGGCAGCGCGTGGCGGGAACCAAAGGGTGCTTCCTCTCGAAGCTGGGCAAGCCGCTTACGGCCAAGGATCTCTCGGCGGCCAAGCAGATGGCCGACATCATCGACGCAAAACGCGAGCAACAGATTCTCGACTGCATCCGGGCCCTGGAGGCTGCGCAGTCATAGCCTCCCCGAAAAGGCCAACAAACACGGACGATGTCTCCCTTTGCAGGGTGCCGCCATCGTGTTTGCAGGGTGCCAGTACGCGGAAAAAAGATGGGAAAGATTGTCCAAACAAGCGGAAACGTTGGCAGACAATGTCGCCAGCCTTTTTTCTTCGTTTCTTTGTCTCTGTAATTACAAGCCCGTGCGTTGCGCAACGCCTTTGTCAAACCTTTTAAATTGTGTTTTTATGCAAATGAGTCTAACCGTCGAGGAGCGTCTCGACCGCATCGAACAACTGTTGCGCGGACAGAAGAATGTCCTGAACTTTTCCGAAGCCTGCGACTTCACAGGCATCTCACCGAGCTACATGTACAAACTCACCCACAGCGCCCGCATCCCCCACTACAAGCCCCACGGCAAGAATGTCTACTTCCTGCGCGAGGAGCTCGAACAGTGGCTGCTGCAGAATCCCGTGCGGACCGCAGAACAGAAGGATCGCGAGGCGACCGAGTTTGTCCTTCGCAAACGGCGCCCAAGGTAGCGGCACGCATCGGTCCGACCGGTCCCAAGCCCATCGGGGCGGCCGGATTATCTACCCCTAAAAAAGCGCATCGCTCACCTTAAACGAGCGGATCGCCCGCTCCTTTACGACATCACCCTCCTCCATACGGCCGATCAACAACGGCGACGACGGGTCATGCAACGCTCGGTTCCGGTACACCGTCTTCGTATCGGTGTTGGCATAGCAATACAGACAGCCGTGGCTGCATGTATCATAAGCCCCGATATCCACACTCTGCACACATCCACACTCCGGCCGTTGATTCCTGTCTTTGGCGACCTCCAACCTGCACCCCAGCAACTCTTCAATCAACACACGGTCGATGCATCGGCCATGCCGGATGCCCATCGGCTCCAGGTCTATCCGTTCCGCGCAACTCTGAACTCGGATACCATAGCTTGATGCGATGGAGGCCAGCCCCGCAGCCAATCGGGTGATTTCATCCGCGCTCGGTTCCCGGGCCGTTGTCGCCTTTAAATTGCGCCGCGTCTTCTGATACAGATCCACAAAACTGATTACGCAGGTTTGGGTATGGGATGCCAACCGTTTGGCGATTGCCTCAAAACCGTGCAGATGATAGCGGATGTCCATGCCTTGCGAGAACAGAATCGGGTCATACCGCCAAATGACCCGCTTGGGGCCAATCCGGTCGGACAGCCGCCTGAACGTATCAATAATGGATTCCTTCTGCGGGAGCCCCTTCTCCAACTCCCTGTCGTATGGAGTGACCGTAAACTGGAAATAGTACATGTAGTCCGCAAGTTCGTCCAGACGCGGCAGCATCGGCGCCGGATTCTTGCTCCAGAAGACGATGCAATCAATCAAATCCGGGGATAACCGGATTTTGCTGACCTGATGCCGGTTCATCGGATTCCGGACGCACACCTGCCCCTCCCGGATCCGGTTGTAAAACCAGTCCGAATAGAAGGCGGGAATATCGGTTCTTCGGCTGACGCTCAGTATCATCGCGAATCAGTTTATCGTTCCGCCGCACTTTGCCGACGACACCCGGCAAGAGCATCTACTCTTTAATCTCCGCAACCACACCTCGGCTATCCGGATCAGTCGACCACTGTATTTGCCATATGGTTCCCAGCTTCTTATCCATCAACAAAAAAGTATACATATTTTGAGTTGGATACAATTCAAATCGACCGATGTTTGACAACGCACTCCAGTCTTCATCCAATGATAATCGCACGGAAACAAATTGACTTTGCCCTCGATTAGTGCTGTTAATAGCATATTGAACCTGCCATACTCGCCCGGTTCTGGTATCTAACTTCAAAAAAGTCCACATGTTTTCAGTCGGGTACAATTTATACCTTTCGGACTTTTTACTTTCATTTGCATCTATGGCCGCAGTTGTTGCCATATATATGGCATCTTCCAGCCGCTCATTTTCAGAAGACATTGCGGATACGGAATAGCGACGAGGCATATCCTTCGACTCGGGAGATACCGTCTGATCATTTTCTTGTCCTGAGACACTGATTGCGGACAAAAGCAAAACAACAAGGAGAAGATTCTTCATATTTAGGTTCTTTAAGGGTTAATTGCCTTAGCCATGAATCTTGCGAAAAGCCAGGAATTATGACACAAAAAAGCATAAAACGGCATGAAAGAATAGACAAATCAAGCTATTCTCAAGGGATAACGTTCTATTGTAAAGTTATAACCATTTTATGATATATGCAATATCTCTGGAATGCTATTCCGATAAAATGAATTATCAAAAAGGAGGTTTTCCGATTTAATTTCCTATTTTTGTAGATGGTTCCGTGCCGATCCGCGGGACTAACATATTACGAACGTTTCGTTACGTTTTCTTTCGTACTCAAACTTCGCAAACTTGACACGATGAAAGAGATGTGACTGGACGCCTCGTGGACGCATGTATTGTGCCCGCAGGCCTTTGGCTTGCTATGTGCACGATACACGTTTCGCGTGGGCTGTCCGTGTTGCTTATTTCATCGTGGGGCAGCGAAGGCCTGAGTACGGGGTAAGTCAATGCGGCAACCCACGTTTTTTATGGCTTTCGATTACGATTACACCGGAAACCCCGCCCTGCTCGACCGCCGAAAGGTCGCCTTCTTCGCCTCGCGCATCGTCTCGCCGGCCGTCGAGGAACAAGCTCTTCGCTGGGCCGAGGCGTGTTGCACAACCGACCGCGTCGTAATCAGCGGTTTCCAGTCGCCGCTCGAAAAATCCGTTTTTGAACTTCTGCTGAAAGCCCGGCACCCGGTGATCTGGGCCCTGGGGCGAGCCCTCTACCGCCGCTACCCTCCCGCCGTCGAAGAGGCCCTGGCCGAGCAGCGCATCCTGATCTTTGCCGTCCGCAACGCCCGCCGGACCGGTTGGCAGACCGCCCAAACCCGCAACTACACCATCGCCACGATGGCCGAAGAGAGCGTCTACGCCCTCCGCTCGGACGGCCGCCCCAGTTCGCTCGACGTCCTCTGCGGGCTGGAGTTTGGCCGTAAACCGGTGCGTTGTTTCCCGCAATAAGCGTCCCGTTTCGCAGGAGAATTGGTACTGAAACCGCTTCAAAACCCGGTTCTGAATGACCTAAATTCTGCAAAATCGAACGCCGGGAGAGGACAAATTCCACGGCTTTTTAGGACGCAAATGTCGGATTAGAGGCTCTCAATTGGATGAATTGAGGGCTTAAAAGCACGTCCAAATTCGTGAAATTTGTCCAAAATTTTGCATCCTTAACCGCCGAAAATCGGTCGAAAACGGGCTGCTCCGGTGCCTGATTGGAGCGATAAACCGCCACTTTTCCACGCCAAAATGGCCGGATCTTCCCTGTATTCTGGCGAAGGGGTCTCGAAAATCCTTCGCCGGCCAAATTTCGGGTCGGGCCACGGTGGCCCCGGTAAAAAACGACGACTTCGGAGGAGTTTTCCACCCCCTTGCGGGCAAGCTGTTTTCTGTTACGAAATCTATTTCGCGTAACGGAAAACACAGCTTGCTGAGTCCCGAAACATATAATGTCCCGGGGACTCAAAAACGGGTCGAATATCACGTCCCGTTCCCGCTTGTTCGCCGGCCAATCTGAAGAGGCGAACCACCCGTTCCCGAAGCCGACATCGGGAACAAAACCGATCAAAAAAGGAAGGCCCGCAGGGCGTCTTATTCAAAAAGGCCGACTGACTGATTGATTGACGTCAGTACTGACTGACTGAAGCACTGACTGACTGAAATACTGACTGACTGAAGTACTGACTGACTGAAGTACTGACTGACTGAAGTACTGACTGACTGAAGTACTGACTGACTGAAGTACTGACTGACTGAAGTACTGACTGACTGACTGAAGTACTGACTGACTGAAGTACTGACTGAAGTCACGGTTTTGCTGTTTCGCTGTTGTGTTGACACACTGTTTTGTTGTTTTACTGACGTAGTGTTTTGCTGGCTCTCTGTTTTGTTGTTTTGCAGACATATTGATTTGCAGATACCAGTTGGATACATAGGGCTGGAGCGGCAACAAGACTTCGGCCATTGTCCTCATTCTTGCATCGGGGATGGTTGGGCGTCGCGCCTACGGCGGAGGCCCGATAAACACACGACAGGAACCACAGAAACAGGCCATACACCTCAAAAACCACCACAGAGCATTTTTATATCGCCAAACTCCATCATGGCTCAAACGCGAGAAAAATGGGTAACAAATTGATCTTAGGCGGACACAAGAATCAAGAAGGAAGGGCGAAAGATGGGGCGGGAAACGGGGGCCTCAACACCCAGCCGAAGCATGGTTTTTCTCCTTTCCATCGGTAGCATCTTCAAAAGCGGGCCGGAGCGAATACGACAACCTTTTCCGCGGGGAAAGGGCTCCACCGAAAGAGGCTTTTCTCTGCGGAAACCCCACCGGGGCCTGAGGTTGGCATTTCGCTCCGGGCCCTTACCTTGCTGCCGGATGAAAAGGAGCTGAACTCACAACCGCCCGTTGTCGTTCCACTCACCAGAGAGGCTCTCCTTCGGATGTTCCTCCCATCAAAACATTACGGGATCAAAATGACCGATTTTGTTAGATTTATCTTAATTTTGTATTCATTGATATTCGGGAAACACGCCCCACAATCTACTCGTTATGACTCGTTGTCTATATCACGCCTCGATACACGAATTTTTACAGCAGTCTCCAGAGGCTCTGTTGGGAACCTTCGTGAATAACTATCACGGAGTTGCTATGACCACAACCAATGAAGCTTGGGCCGATGAAATCCACATCATGCAGGAGGTTCTGCTACCGTGGAAGGATGAAGATGGACAGGTCATTTTCGAGTACGACATTCCACGACTCGGAAAGCGAATCGATGTCGTTCTGCTGCTTCGTGGGCTTATCTTCTGCCTTGAGTTCAAAGTCGGAGAACGAGAGATGCTTCAATCAAATATCGAACAAGTCCTGGATTATGCTCTCGACCTGAAGAATTTCCATCTGCTAAGTCAAAACAGAACCATTATCCCGATTCTCATACCGACTCGATTCCAAAGCAGTTCAAACGAGTTTCGGCCATCGGTATATGATGATTCCATATACAACCCTTTGGTGACGGGAGCCAACGGACTTCAACAGCTCATTGCGGATGTTCTGGCACATGCTGGAGCCTCAGTTCCAGATCCGAGTCTGGGTACCGATTGGATCATCAGCCCCTACTCTCCCACTCCGACCATCATCGAGGCAGCCAAAAGGCTCTACGAGAACCACTCGGTAGAGGATATCACTCGTCATGAGGCGGACAAGGTATCGACCGACCGCACGATTGCATATATCCTCGATGTGATCAAGACCAGTCGAGAGAAGGGCGAGAAGAGCATTTGTTTTGTTACGGGCGTACCAGGAGCCGGGAAGACGTTGGTCGGGTTGGATGTTGCCGTCAAACAATCCTACCAAAATGGTGAGAAATTGAGCGAGAATGAAGGGGCCGTTTATCTTTCGGGCAACGGGCCGTTAGTTGCGGTGCTGACCGAGGCTCTGGCCATCGACAACCAGAAGAAGTGCCAAGCTCGGGGCGAGAAAAAGAACCGGTCGGATTCGCGAAGGGAGGTTGGCAAATTCATCCAGATTATCCACCGCTATCGGGACAACATGCTGGCCAAGCTAAAAACCCCGATTGAGAATGGCGTCCTTGAGATTGATCCCAAGAAAGCGATCAAGCTTGCCAAAGCCGGCTATGGCGAGGTGGAACATGTCGCCATTTTTGACGAAGCGCAGCGTTCATGGACCCACAAGCGGCTCGCAGATTACCTCAAACGGGGAGGAACCTACGGCAACAAACTCAAGATCCAGAACTTCCCCTACTCCGAGGCGGCTTTTCTCATTTGGTCGCTGGATCAACGGGAGGATTGGGCAACGATCGTATGCCTAGTCGGTGGCGGGCAGGAGATCAACACCGGGGAGGCCGGCATTTCGGAATGGATCAAAGCCCTCAACGAGAAATTTACACACTGGAAGATCTATATCTCCGACAAGCTAACCGAGGCGGAATATGCCGAAGGGCGTGTCAATGAACTACTGGCCGGCAATGACAAAGTGACCTTCTCTCCGGAACTCCATCTGGGGGTTAGCCTGCGTTCATTTAGAGCCGAGAACCTCTCCGCCTTTGTGCACGCCTTGCTCTCCTTCAACCCGGATGCCTCTGCGCTGTACGACACGATCAAAGCACACTATCCGATTGTTCTGACCCGAGATATGGCCAAGGCAAGGGCTTGGCTACGCAAGAACACCCGGGGCTCACAACGCTCCGGCGTGCTCGTCAGCAAGACTGCCGCGCGCTTTAAGCCGCTGGCCGTTGATATTCTGGGTCAGGGTGACGAAAATGCTGTCCACTGGTTCCTGGAGGACAAGACTGACATCCGCTCTTCCAACTACCTCGAGGATGCGGCAACCGAGATCCAGGTGCAAGGGCTCGAACTGGATTATACCTGCGTCCTTTGGGATGCCGACCTGCGCTGCGAAAACGGAAGCTGGCGATACTTCAATTTCAACGGCCGAACAGCCTGGCGCGAAGAGGCCGGGCAAACCGAAAGCAGCCTTGAACGCAGAAAATATATGTTGAATGCCTACCGTGTCCTTCTAACACGCGCCCGTATCGGCATGGTCATTTGCGTTCCAGAAGGCAATCCCAACAAGACCGTCGACGGTTTCCCGGAAGATGCAACCCGACTTCCTGAGTTTTATAACGGCACCTACAAATATCTCAAGTCAATAGGGTTGGAGGAGATATAGTTGAATAACTATACCTCTATCATCATTGTAATACTGACGCTGCAGAAAAAGTTAACTACGGCTCCAAAATGGGATCACTTTCAGAACCGTAGTTAGTATATACTACTCTATCCAAGACTCACTTCTTGAAACACTACCCCCGCTAACGAAAACTATGAAAGGATATTCAGTAAATGTCCCTATTTAATAATTGATCGAGTAGGAACACTCTTCCCTACTCGATTATTAATCGTTATATTATTTACGCACCTCAATATTAGGCATTCTTGTGTTAAATTCCTCGTCGATATTATGGCACTGCGTTTTGATAATGCCTCGACGCATAATTGCAGGTTGCAGGCAATACTGATCAAAATCATCGAAGTCAACATCAGCAACACTTTGCCAATGAGGGAAGAGCAGCTTCATGTATGCTGTTGCAATACGTTTTACGGCAGTAAAATCACGCATATCTGCATTTGGTTCAAAAGTGACTAATGCGTCAAAGAGTAAGCCATATGTATTTTGTGTACGCAAAGAATGCATCAACTCTGAGAAATATTCCACGTTGATAGTCCACCCTTTAAATATCATACTTTTATTTATTCTAGGGAGATACCAGCCCTCGATAAAACAATGGAACCGATCCAATAGCGCTGACTCTCTAAAATTCTGAGGCAATGAATCAAAATAGCGATAAGATAAGGGCCTACGCTGCTCATTCAACGGAATATTACCCATTAGCATCAAACCGCACTCTGATGAAAATTCTGTATTATCAATCGTTGTTTTACCGCTCTCAAGATATGATTTTAAGGCTGCTTGAATCTCCGATGGTTCCTGAAAGACAATAGTTTGTATCTCATCGAATGCGGTATAATCGTGGTTTTTGATAATACCATTCTGTTGTTTCTGTTTATCATAGAACAATTTGGCTCGTGTAACCTTTCCTCCACTGACAAGCCATCCGTACTTAGACAGATTACCAAAAACATACGATTTACCAGTCCCTTTAGGTGCAAGCTCAATAACATTTAATCGTGGCTCAACAAAAATGAGTAGTCGGGTCAAAAACTCTAGTTTTTGGCTAATACTATCAAAGCCATCTGGGTCATACTCCATAGCAGACAGCAGCACATCCAGCCATTCGGAAGTTGTAAAGCCTTTCCGCGCTTCTCGTAAATAAGCTATATCAACAGATCGATAAGGTTTGAATGGTTTGTATTCGACCATCTCTACATGATTCTTTTTACCATTCTCATCAGGGAGAACGCATAATTTTATGACGCCCCATTTCTCTCCATCGACAAGATCTCCCGAATGTTGTTGATATACATATTCAGGTATTTGACCCTCATTTAGTTTTATACCAAGGTCTGGAATGGAGAAACGACGAATACCTTTTACAAGGTCAATATAAATGATAAAACGGGTCAGTAACGTTAATTCCTGGCCATTTCCCAATCTGTCTTTAACCGATGATGCATCTTGCGGGATTACATTGTCAAGGAACGCAGTCAAAGCCCCTCTATCGACCTGGCCATCTGCATTAATATACTTCTTCAGAATAAAGTCTTTCACAAATGATGGCAGGTTGCGGCCCGCAAAAAGGCTATTGGTAGATGCAGGGTCCTTATAAATTGCCATTGAGGCAAAATACTTCTTTATTTTATCGCTGATCTCTGTTTTCATATTTCTGATCTCTTATATCAGGTCATCTTCGACCACGCCGAAATTAATATTGAGTTGATACTTTTGTTTAGAGGTTCCTACGCACAACGTAATATCTGATGCATCAGTGGTTAAATCCATATGACTGGAATGGTATTCGGAACCATTGTCTGTGCTCAACTTATACTGCTTGCCATTGTAAATGACATATGGAACTTCTCCCTTTAATCCTTTTATAGCGAATCTCACAATCGGATCAGCTGCAGATAATTCTGTGGTCAACAACTTTGCAGTCCAGGTCTGAGCGAGTTCCTGATTGGAGATAATAAATATCGGGACAAGAACCTCCTCAGGTGTTGCTCCCCCATGTGCCCCTTGACCGACTGGCACTTTTCCACACAACGACGAATGCCCTAACGAACAGACAACATCATTCTCCACTACGATATATTTATCATCAGGAGGTATGTTTCCACTCTTCTTTTTAGCCAAGCGCCCATGATGATCCGAATCGAATCCGACCAAATTAAACCCAGGACAATGTTGGGATAAATAGGTCATACCATGATCAGATATTATAGCAATTTTTTTTCCTGCATATGAATCTATAATGGTATGAATAGCCCTTTTTACGACATCAAATTCTTCGATGATATATCCCGGATATTTATTATTTGTTTTATGAGCCAAATTATCCAAGTCACCTATTTTAGTTAGGTTATCAGGAACAAGTTTCTCTAAATCTGCTTTATTCTTGAAAGTCGTTGTAGGCAATAGCGCTTTCCCAATAATTAACTCATTTAGATATATGCCATTCCCCTTTTCACGTTCAATGATACTACAAATTACCGGAATCCAATCTATACCCAGGCCATCAATCCAATAAAAGACATCTATATCAGATCGGTCTGACAGAATAGTCCGAACAGTTTTGAAATCTTGATACCATTTATTGAAATCAAGCTCATTGTCGCTATGGACACGTATAATGTCTTCAAGACTTTGGTCGTATTTATTGGCAAATTTTGCCTCTTTATATTTTTCAATATAACCCTCTATCCATGATTGAGAATCAATAGGCAGTCCGCAATTTTGTAAATAGCAATAGAAATCCGGGAACGCGTCGCGGATATCACATACCGAAATAAGACCTTCTCCCAACCACTGAATAGCAATCTTTTTCTCGATATCAGTGTATGATGTGAGTACACTCGCAGCAGTTTTATATCCTACATCTGCTGCCAGTTTGTGTAATCGAGCTTCTAATCGCTCTTGTGCATCCATAGATGGTGCGCCATTATACTTGAGCAATCTAAACAGGGCGATTCTATCTTGGATATGTACTGTGAAGTTTTCAAAATCGAAGATTGACAACAATATTTGCTCAAAAAGCTCCCGATCATGATACGCTTGACAATATTTCAATACAGCAGACAAATAATCATCATCAAATTCGCTTAAGTAGTATGTTACCAATAACCATTTATCAAAGTTATCTTCCGTATTATGCCAAGCCTTAATAAAGTCTTTATAGTCTTTTAGCTCAAACAGTTGAAAATATTCGTTGATAAATTGGTCAAAGGAAAATCGTGTAACATCTATCTTTGCTGCCAATTTGCGCCAAAAAGCCTCATCACTAGCTTTGTATTGTACATTGCCAAAAGACAAACCTAGTCCAAGTGTTAAGAACTTATATACATTCTCACATTTGTCGAAGTTGAAAGCATTATCCGGCAGCGCGTTTTGCTCATAGGCGTATATCGCAGGTGATGTTGAGATAATGGTGTTTGTAACGTTTGTTCCATTTCGCCATAAATCCAACCACTCTTTAATACTATGAACAACTGTGTATTTCTCGCAAAGTTTCTCTACGCCATAATCCGTCCCGTTGGACAAAACCAGTCTATAATTAAGCTGTCGGTCATCAGACTTCAAATACCAGGCAAACATCTGAGCGTCATTCTCAAAGTTAGACACCTTACCATATTGACCTACAACCACAATATACACACGCTGATGCTTGGTATATGCTTTATTCGAACTTTGAATCGCTTTTAATGTGGTAATAAGCGCATCAAACTCTTTGAATTCAATGTTATCATAGAAACGAGCCAACTCAGAAAACGGAGCAATAACACAATCGCGTCCATCTAGGTCCTCAATGTGGTTAGCGATGTGATTAGCCAACTCAATGCGCGATATGAACATATCATCGTATTGAGGATTCATCCATTGATCTACGCTTTGTATTTTAATATCCATATCAGACATCCTCGAAATAAAGTCATAGGAATCTTTGAAATTATCAAACAAAACAAAGCGCACAGGGAATCTATTGGCCGTGCCGGAATTGACACCGTCATGTGTCTTATCGGTGGCTATTGCCGCAAATAGCTCTTCTATGTTAACAAATGACTTAAGCATCGAATTCGTTAATGATATTAATTATTGAACTATTGTTTGCCTTATCAATAATCATTTCCAGAATAGCTCTTGCTGTATGAAGATCCTGGATTTGTCGTACCTTATTACGTGCTGTGGACTTTTTCTGCAGAAGTTCTTCTGGATTATCTGCTAAGTATCCACTCTGCTTGTCATGAGCCTGCAACTTCTGCCATTCCTCTTGGCGACGGCGTTCTTCCTCTTGTCGGCGTTGTTCTTCTTCCTGTCTTTGACGCTCTCGGTCCTCTAACACCTTATTCCTCCACTTCACAAAAGCTATACGCACCTCATCTTCGCTCCATAAACCAATATCACCTTGGATATGCTGACGAAGGCCATCGATGGCGACAGTAGTCTCCATATCATTTAATTGAAGGCCATTAGCATCTGCAACACTACGCACAAAAGTCTCAAACCCGATTTTAAACGCCTCATCGTGTTTAAGCAACTCTTTCAATTCAAACTTACGTTGTTTCATCTCTGTAAGAGTCTGCGTTAACAGATGAGGTTGGTTGCGGAAATCCTTCTCTACACAAATCTTTACAATATTATCAATTAATTTATGCAGATTTTCATCAGTAGTAGCGTATTTCAAAGACCACAACGGATATCCTTTACCCGTAATATACTCATGTGTGAGAGCCCAACGAGCATCAGTGAGGCTGCTGATATCATTATACCCTTTCAGTTCGTTCAACCTGAAATTTTGGATAAACAATTTGCATAATTCGCCCGACTCTTTGGTTTCAAACATAAAGTTGAGCGTATTATTTACTTTATCGCTCTCCCATGCTTGGAACATCTTGATAACAGCATCGGCAATGTGGGTAGCATCAAGCGGTTTGCCGTTCGTATCAAAAATCTGCTTGACATATTTACGCATCGCAAAAGCTACCATACCCATGCATGCACACGACTGGAACAATCCAAACGGAGGCAGCGTTAAATCCTTTAATTTCTCACCGAGGTTAAAATCGGTATTTTTATTGACCCCATGCAATTTCTTGTCAACAAAATCCGACACAAGTTTCAAAGGATGATTAGGATCGATTGATCCCTTCCATTCGAGATTCTCGTCTACACTATCTTGCAACAACAATGGCATATGTAAATACTGCCCCGTACAATGACTGCTTATGTCAGTTTTGGTATTATTGGTCAATACGGTTTTCACTGTATCGCGAGCCAACTGTTTTTTCCAAAAAGTCGTAGACTTGGAACGTAATAAATCATAAGAATCCGGTCCACTGGAAAAAATGGTGGGTGCTACGCAGGAATTGATGGTCAAAGCTATCTTCAGGGCAGAATTCACGTCGCTTTTGTCCCTTAAGTAATAGGTAAATGTTCCGCGCTGCAATTTCAAAACCCATTCGCGGATCATTGCATTAGCAGAGCCAATATGAGCCTCGGCCTGATCATTGGAGTTATAATTGCGCGCTACCGATGCATTGGCCTGATATTCGATAAATCGTTCATAATTGGTCTCACCAAAAGGTGTTTCATACACAACAAATAGCGTATTCGCAAAACGGCCCAAATCATCGTTAGACGAGGCCTTATAGGCAATCTGTTTTAATTCGCTGATTTCTTGTGTGTCTTTAGCAAAGAGTAATGCAACGAATATCTCATATGCAGGACAGCTCTTGCGCCCTTTTTCAATGGCATTAAGTAATATATACTCACTGCTATCAAGTGAGTACATTTTGTACGTGCTCGGACGAGTAACCGTCGAGAAGTTAGATTTCAGAAGCCGCTCTGCTTCGTTTCCAAAATTGATAATTTGAGAAGTGTATTTAAACTGAGTGAGCTTCAATTCATTCTTCTTCGCTTCAATATCTTTGGTCGGAAGGGATGAGAATTGAATCGAGTACAATCCTCCCGGAGCTCGCTGAATGATGCTATTGCTATCCAGGTAGTCGAGTACCTCTTTAAGCTTCGGTTCAATATAGGTTCCTGCAAATAGACGTGCGATGTTTTCCTCCGAGGGAGTAACCGTCACATTATTCGCTATGTTATTAAGCGCATTGAGAAGTAAGATGCTTTTGAACACTGCGTAACATTCAGGACCACCTTCATTCTCGACCTGCAGTTTTCTCGAATTGAAGCGCTCCGTAACAGCACCAAACTTAGATACCTTCTCATTGAATTCATCGACCACAAAATCCCATAAATAGTCGGCCGTAATCACACGGCCTTCTGCATATACCGCCTCATCGTCAAAAAACTCTCGGATTTGAGGATTGGCCCCGATAAACTCAAAAACACTTCGAGAAGAAGAACCTGCCTCACGAGCGTAATAGGTTGCCAGATTGGCCGTGCCAGGATGCAGTGGGAACAGGTTATAAAGGTCTTGCTTGGTCTCTTCCGGGCTGGTCGAGGTCGAAATCTCGGCAAACTCACTATAAAGCCCTTCATGCGGACCTATGAATGCGCTTCGTTTATATTCATATACAACATCGTCGTCAATAATCCTGAATTTGCGCGACATAATCTTATATGCCGAAACAGTCTCCATATTATACGGCATATAATGATAACGTCCTTTGGTTTTTTCTCGTTCTTCAACTTGCAGGCAATCCAATGCCGAAGGATGGGAGATAAACAAAAAATAGGAATTATTCTTGGCCATCATCATGCGTTCGCTGATACCCTGAAGCGTAACAAGAGCTGATAAACCGAATGCCGATTTAAGCACATCGGTAAACTCATCCCATACGATAAGCAAACCATCATACACTCCTTGAGCGGCTAATTTATCCTGCACCTCGAAAATCCATTTTTCAAGGTCATCACTCTGCAATGGAATCACTCGATTCTGTCGGCGAAGTGCATTTTTGATATGACGAATTACAGATATATCACGGTCGCTCAATTTGTCAATCAATAACTCGGTTGAAGGCGCAAGCGCTTTAAGTTGAGCATCTCGCTCGATAATAAGAGACCAGAACTCACCATCCTTCTCTATATCTGCAATATAATGGTCAAAATCGGTTTGCACTTCAAACTCGATACCCTCCCGATTCAACGCATCTACAATATGCGTCTGCAATACAAAAGGCAAATCTTCCGCAGCAGCCATATTGACAATGCCATAGAGGGAGACCGGAAACAATCGTTTTTTGCTTCGGAGATTCAAAATGTCTGAGCGAAGAAGAGCCAACGATTCATCCCGATATTCACACTCTATATACTCTCGAATATCGTCAATCGGATCACATAACAAGTGTTTGATTACGGCTCCTGCATGGCTTTTGCCACTTCCATAGGTGCCAGAAATCCAGAACGGTTTATGAAAATCGGCATTGTTGTTATACACCGAATTCACAACCTTTCTCAACACTTCATTAAACTGCTCGTTTGGAATAAAGTCTCTCCAATCGCCATTCTCCGGTTGGATTTTGAATGCGATGGCGGATTCCCGAATTTCGATTAGGTCAGAGTATTTGGTCTTCATCGTTTGAAATGTTCTCGGTTAGTTGTTTGGTCCCAATTTAAAGAATCGTATTATCTCACTCTTCATCAATTCTCGAATATCCTTATCCTGAAGCAAATCCCATAATGCATTGTCGAGATAGGCATATTCAACATTATCCTTCATAAACTTAATGCTTGGCGTATGACTTAAGCCTTGATACTTTTGACGCCACTTGACATGAAAGTATTCAGATGTATCAAGATGAAAAAAAGGAAGAATTATCCGCGTTCTGTTATGATACGCCTTACTATGCTTGTAATATATCTCTTCAAACTCACTATTGCCCCATAAAAGTCGATTATCAACAAATATCTTTTTCTCAATAGCGTCTATTAACGAGATAACAAATATCGGCTTGGCATTTGAGATCCTACCTCTATAATTTCCACGTTGCGTAAAAATTATGAGGTCTCTATAATACTGATATGGAGCAATGGTTCCCATTATAACATTTCCATCTTAAGAATATCAATCGGCTGAATATCATCTCTAAGAGTGATATGATCCAATCCCATGTTTAACTCGGCAACTAAAACTCTATTGGTTGTAGAATTAAGGAATCGCAGTTGTTTTTCAAGAGCATCTTTGGCTATACCAAATTCTTTATAGACACCAGATTCGACTTCAGGAGAATATAAATCCGACACGCGCAGCATACTTATGTTTTTAGTCCGCGCAAACTTATATATCGAATAGGCTATTGCTTCAGGACTGAGCTCATTGTAACCACCTCGAATGCCGGTGCTTTTATCAACCTCAGCATATTGGCCCAATGTAGCACCTATTGGGGACTCTTTTAAGGTTCGTAATATCTGGTATACAGCATTTTGCACTGTTTTCCCCTTGTATGTAGGAAACTCTGTCGACAATTGTTCCTCAAGAAGGGACTTGGTGAATGGAGTATTGAACTTTTGACGTGCAGCAAACCACTTAGCAATAAACGAGTTGTATGTCAGATTAATCCATATGATTTCCCACGGGAATATGGTGTTATACTCAAAAATGCTTTGCAGCGTACGACCAAGTTCTGTCATCTTCGCTTTCGCGTCAATGATTTCAGCATCTTTCAGCCAATTTTTCAATGAAGGAACCTGGTATGTCGGATGCAATCCGTGATCACCAGTCCAAAACGCGTCACCTTCGGGTAAATACATACTTACCCATTCGTCTCTTAACCCAAAATTCTTATATCTGTCAATACTTGTCTGTGCTTGCATTTTATTATTTCCGTTTGTTTGAGTCAAAGAATCAGCTACAATACATCCTTTTTCGTGAAAATCCAAACATTTATGGCAGTGAATGCATTTTGATTTATCAATGGTAACTTTCGGCCATACGCTCAAGGCTCCGGTCGGACATTCAACCTCGCATACTTCACAGTGGACACAATATGCAGCTTTATACAAGGCTCTCTTTAATAAGCCTATCAAATCGCCATCATGCACATTGTGCAATGTTATGGTAAACGACTGTTTGCTCTTAAATTCAACCTCGTATTTATATATCAGTTTATTAAATTTAATTTCTCCAAAGCCGGTATTACCTTCCTGAGTGTATGTATACTCACCTACTGTAATAAACCATGTTTCTAATGGCAAATGAGCATTATCGATGTGGGCTGAGAAGTTGCCATTAGTTTGAGAAAAGGAGACTCGGACATTTTGTGCAATCAAATCTCCGCTAGCTCTCCGCTTCCATCCTCCATTTTTGATATAGTCCGACACATCCTTTACTCCAGCCTTTTTTGCATTTGCGATAATCCTTTGCTCAAAAGGTTTGATGTCATCGTTATAGTGAAGCTTCGCAATATGCTCATTCCATTCTGACGAAAAAGGACACAATAAACAACCTACGCGAGTCATCCCTTGACGATATGCGGGATTAATCGGTAACTTATGCTCGAACATATATAGGAATACCTCAGTTGTATTCCAATACAATATCGGCCTGGCATTTATTACAGTGTCATGTTTTACGCCTCTACCCTCCCTATTGTAACCGGATCGTCGGGTGCTTTCTTCGGCACGTACGCCATCAAATGTCAAAATTCGAGCTTGCTTATTGGTGCCCTCGATTTTCAGCATACGATAAAGTGGAGCCGTTTTCATAATGGAACAGCACCAGCGATGAGTATCGGACGGCGTACCTATTTTATCCCAATAATTAATTACGCTCTCATGATTACGAGCCACCGAGAATTTAAGCGTAGGAAACTTCTGATGATAGAATTCGATAATCTGGTCATAGAGAGCCAACGAAGGCGGCAACTCGTACCCCGTATCGGAATATATCACCTCAAAAGACTCCGGAGGGATAGCTCGGGTACACAAATCAAGGACAACCTGCGAATCTTTTCCCCCCGAGAAGGATGCCAAGAACTTATCAATCCGAGTGGTCTGATAGATTTTCTTACCCTGCTCCTGCGCAACCTCCAACGGCATGACATCAAAACTATCACAATCCTGTTTGACAATAGCCATCTTATTTTTCGTGCGCTTCTCCTGTTTTGCAGCCAATGCTTCAAAATCCATCTGATTTGCAACAGCTTTTTCCACGGTTTTGCGCGCAGAAGAATATTGCGCAAATTTATCCCGAATAAATTCTACCGCCTCACTTTCAAGCAGAAACATCTCATTGTTGACACGTTTTAACATCTCATCAACATCGACAGGTATGATGTTAAGCTTTTCTTGTCCTTCTTGAAATATTACCGTTGGATCATCATATATATTAGCTCCTTTTACATCAAAAGCCAACACTCCACGATAGAAATATTGCTTATTGCACGCCCACAACAAAGGTTCTTGACACCGAGGGTATTGCCACCCCAATTTGTCAAGCCCCAGCATATCAAGTTCCTCAAAGAAAACAGGACGAGGCGACACAGTTAAAGCATCAGATGTGAAGTGCGATTGCAACCTCACTCCCCCAGTTTCCTTATCCCATATAATTTTGAACATATTATCTTAACGTTATCAAAGTCTGAATATCAACACCCAACAAAGTCGCAATCTGTTGAAACTGCTGAATAGACGGTTGTGTTTTATTGGAGCACCATCTTGATATAGTATTCTCTGATTTTCCCATCTGTTTTGCCAGCCATCTATTTGTTTTCTGCTTCTCAACAAGGGTAACCTTAATCCTATTCATCACTATTTGTTGAATATTCGACATACTTCTTCAATTTATGGCTATTATTTGTACAAATATACCCTTGTTTTTTAGTTCACACAAGATTATAGCGCTTTTTCTTTTACATTACGGGCAACATGAGTGCATAAAACTTGGCTTACCCCTATACGCCCTCGCGTAGAGATAAGCCAAATTGCTAATTACTACAGACCCGTCAAGCGATAGGCTTCACGCGCTCCTCCGGCTGCCATTCTGTAAGCGAGACAATCGCATGATATTGCCCCCGAGTCAGGGGCGAATCGCCATCGTCCGAGCATTCGTATTCCCACGGCAGTTCGTAGACGATGCCCTCCTCCTGATAGCCCATATAGTTGTGAAAGGAGCTAGGAACCAGCCGCGCCCAATCCTCTTCCCGTAGGATTCGCAGGAGCTTCTCTGCGTCGTATATCAGTAGCGGCGCTCCGGCCTTATACAGGGCGGTAGCCACCTCAATAGCCAGTCCGACATTAGCCGAATAACTGTTGGAGACAACGATCATCCAGCCCTGCTGACGCTTGTTTGAGGCAAAGATATTCAGTCGCGAAAGCCCCAGTTCACCGTAGTGGTCCGTTGCAAACCGTATGAAATCCTTCGGACTGTCAATGTCGTACAGAGCCTCCACATCCACGAACTTCATCCGCTTGTAGTAGGCTACATCCCGCAGCTCTTCCGGAACATCCTGCGGATCTTCATAAACACGTCCGCTGGCGCCCCGATTCCGATAATAAGCCTCATACGCCTCGTTGGCAATGCGGTAATAGGAGCAATACCGCCGGATGGTCATACTCTCCAAAGGAGGCACGGAACGCTCATGCACTGAGTCTTCCAATGCCTTGATGGCCGTTTCCCGATCTTCCACCTCAATTTTGAAATTCGGCACGATACGGTTAAACTCCTTCTGTGCGATCCGTCCTGTACGCTGCTGGTACGGCAGGATGTGCGCCACGTAATCGTTGAACCCGTCGGGATTCGCGACAACGACATCAATCATCCGTTCCAGATAGTCGAAGAGACGTGTGAGAATATCCCTGCACCACGCATCATCGGGGGCCCCATCAGCACAAGCAGGACAGTTCGTGATGATGAACATGGTACGTTTCCGGTCCGTAACACGAAGCGACCGGGAATCACCGTATCGGGTCGAGGCGACATGAAACCACCTCGTCTCCATCGGGTTGAATGCAAGCCAATCCGCCAAGAACGCCTCCCGGCTGTCATATTCCCCCGAAGCAATCAACTCCTCGGCATCGCCCCACTCTTCCGGCGCAGGCCGCGGCACCTCGATATAGAATCCCCGGTACTCATCGTCGCCCATCACGGCCAGTCGCTCGAATTGGCGCTGAATACCAACCAGCCGTTCCAGCATATCGCCGCCAACGACAATCTCCCAATGCTGCCTTGCGCCCAGCGCCTCCAGGTGCGAGGCATTCAGGCCAACCTCCTTCGCCAAATCGGCAAGGAGTTTTCTATCTATGCTCATTCTTTTGTTCATCTCTTTATGCTCATTAAATCTCAATAAACTTTCCCGGATCAAACCCATTCGCAAGGGGTTCGTTTTCGAAGACATATCACACCTCATTCAGGTGCAGATCGCTCATGTATTGTATTTTCATCCTATTGCTCTCCTTTCTTCGATTGTTCAATCTGCTTCTCGATAATTGCCTTCACCTGCGCAAACGAGACGGGAGTAAAATCGTTATTGTCTACTCCAACATCATATTGTGTCGGGAAAAGCATATTCAGCCGAGGAGCATCCTTTCCGGTATTGTTCCTACTGGTATGCACGTGTCCGAAAAGTTGCCAGGTGTCATCGTATGAGCCGCCATAGCAGAGGAACGGACAGTGATTCAGATAAATCTTCTGTTTATCCACCTCGATATACATCTGCATCGTTATCTGCTCGAAGTATTTCGAGTAATTCTGCCTTAGGTTCTTGATGTCGTGGTTACCGGAAATAAGGTATATTTTTCCGTTCAGCCTATTCAGTATGTTTACCCATTCGGCAGAGCCGCCCAAACAGAAATCGCCCAGGTGGAACACGATATCCTCCGGGCCGACTACGCGGTTCCAGTTGGCAATAATCGTTTCATTCATGTGCGATACATCCTTGAATGGCCTGTTGCAGAACCTAATGATATTGGTATGGTTGAAGTGGGTGTCGGATGTAAAGAACACCCTGCTTCCGTCAAATTTATAATCTTTTCATTCATGCGCATCACTGCGCGGTTAATAATACATTACAATTCAGCCCATGGACGGAATTGACGGAGAAGAGCGCATCATGCGAACGTCACCAACAGGCACAAAACAAAAACCGTCGAAAAGCTTGGTAAGGACTTTCCGACGGTTTTCATTTATCGTTTCAGCGGGATACCAGCATCATCGTATCCCCGATGGTTTATCAGACGCTCGTCGGAAAATGTCTCCAAAAGTATAGAATGCTCCAATGCCCGAAGTATGGACACACGACAATCTCTCAAGGCATTTTATGCCTCGATCCAATACGGTGTTCCAGTTGTTCATTCTTCTTTGCAGCATTGTAAGCTTTATGTTCTTATTCAATTGACGGTGCAAAATTACGGATTTTCTTGAGAACCAACAAATCTCTTGATAGCAGAAATATACTTGTACAATTCATTTACGAATTTTACAAAATGAATCTTAATTATAAATTGCCGACATTATAAATCGCATCATATTATTGTCATCTTAAAACAAAAGCTATTGTATTTTATATATAGACGACAAGACGTTTCATAAAACAAAACATACACTCCATCAGATCTATTTTTCAATAATTTTCGCTTTTATAGTAACCTCATCTGGTTTCAGTTCTAATTTATCATGAACTTCAATTGATTCTATCCGGTCCTCTATTTGGGGATCCACATTGATAGTCAGGTATCCTTCTTTCTGATAGTCCTCACAAAGGAACCGCCAGATTAAAGGTAACCGCTTTATCCCATCTGCAGGAATTATACTCATCTGGAAATCTCGATAGTCCTTCTGTACAAAAACGGAATTTTTAGGTATATACTCTAACTGATTCTTATATGTTTGGAACACCTCTCTCCTCGCATCCCTTCCAGCATTAATCTGTGCTTTCGCCGCTTCATCTATACCAAAAGCATTGCAATAATAAAAATTGTCATCAATTTTGACAATATCTTCTGACCGGAAAGACACAACAAGCTTTGGTGTTTTAATAACAGTCTTCCCGATGTTTTCAATTCTTATACCTAGTTTACACCATCTTTTATCAACTTTAGTTGGTCTGTTCCATGACATAATTGATGCGCCAAAGTTCACAGCCTTCAAATCTTTTAACTGTGCTTGGCAAATTTGTTCTAATGGAGTCAATTCTTTATACTCATAATGTTTAATAACCCTAATATATTCTGGATGGACGGTTATTTCCTCCTTCCCACCAAAAGACACAGAAACATCTGTAGTATCCTTAAACTGACAGTTGTTCACATACCAATTATAAGTCGTTTTATATCGCTCCAATTGGTCAACAATATCTTCCCATGATGCAATATCAACAGCGAATAGCCCCTTCTCCCTATTTTCAACGTCTTTCTTTCTAATGTATCCTTCTATTTTTGCATCTTTATTCGCTGTAGTAGCAAAAACCAGTAACTTTAACTTAGGCTCGAAGCCCAGCGCTTTTTCTATTTCTGTATCAATCTCTCCTTCTGTTAATTGAGCATTCGCATAGTCATCCTTACCTTTGCACTGGATACCACAATATCCGCCATATTTTTCAACATACGAAAACACATCAACACCATGCTGATTTTGACCTTGACGGCCATGTCGTTTAATAGAATCTTCACAAGACCATATTTCGCCCCACAATAGTTTGCAGAGTTTTTCAAAGTCTTGCCAATTACTTGGCTTTTTCAATTGAGTTTGTGCTATCATACAAAAAACATATTCCTCGTTTAATGATTTTTATTTCATGCCAAATAACTCACCCAATGTTTTCTGCGGCTTTATAGTCACATCTTGAGCTTCATAAGTATCATCGATAATGAATCTTACATATCCAGAAAAATCATTGGGAGTCGAAAATCGCAATACTGTCCCCAATATCAATTCATATATAGGTTCATTATATCCTTGAAAATTCTCAATATTACTGCAGATTGCTTTTCCCTTTTTTATTGGCTTAAGTTCCTTATTGTTCTCTATGGGTAATAATGTTACTAAAGGAATCTCGTTCTTTTTCATCACAAAAAAGCACTTAATATCCAACAAGACATTTAGAAGAACTGAAATATATGGCAATTCATCTATTTTTTCTGTAGCAATAATAGCATAATTTCCATTAAGTCCCATATCTTTTAGAACATTCGGAATCTGCTTTCTTGGCACTTTAAAATCGCCTAATCGCTTAAGGCTACACAAACAACGCAGGTATTTGTAAGCTATATCACTCCAGTAATTTGAAAAATGCACATATGGAATGCAACGACAGTCTATATCCTTAAAACTACTGTAATTGATTGTTTCCAAATTAAATGATCTGATAACATTAATGGATGATGTTTTTCCGTTTGCATATTCATTAGAATATTGAAGTATACTTTCTATCCTGCTAGCTTCAGTCTCTATACCATTAAACAACTCCTGATATTTCTGAATATTTACCACTGGATGTTCTTCTTTATCTTTCTTATCCATCTCACATTGCTGCTGGTATTTATTCAAAAGATCTTCAACTTCTGCCTTATCTACAAATCTTAACCTTGGAATATTTATAAACACCTTAGTATCATACCAAAAACCGACTTCATCCAACATCATTCTCATCATTTGAGCATCCCGTTCATTATCATTGAGTTTTAATGGTGATGCAGGTAAACTAAATAATTGCGTATTATCAGCCCCTCTTCCTTCAAGAGACCATAATCTGATAACTAATAGGCTTAGGTATTTTAACGCATCTCTGAAGAAATACTTATTATCTTTAACGCCACTCATTTGATCGTGATAGTAAAAGCCTTGTTGATAGAAATAGGTGAAGTCTGTACACATTTTATCTATCAGTTCCAACATGACTACAATCTCACTAAAAGAACTGGGTATTAGACCGTAATATTCAGGTTCCGAATGAGTGAAGAAAAATACATCATTTAGCCAATTGATTCTTCCATAATGTAACAGCATCCCACCAATCATGACATGACGCACCATAAACATTTGCTTGTCATGTCTTAAAGGAGAATCATAACTAACAAAATGGTATTTCATAGAGGCATAACTATCTGCGTATTGCCAATATTGGTTAAACCATGTATGATTGTTAAACTCTATAGCATCATTCAACAGGATCCACATCAGTTGATGGGATTGTAAACTAAGCCGTGAAGCAGATGTTTGATTATAAAATATTGAAGTTATTTCATTGTTGCCATATAAAAAATGATGCCCATCATCCATACGGATATATTCCTTCAATTTTCGTACGATATTAACAGTCACCTCATCATAGAAAGCGGGTGGTTTAATAGTATCAATTTTTTGATCAAATTGGTCTCCTTGCTGTTGTTGGATATATGAAAAAACTTTACTTAAACTTTTGATGTACAAATCCAAATTGTGCTGAGCATCCGCATAGATAGCTATATCAAGAATCTCCATAACATTGTTTTGGTCAATTTGTTCTCCTTCAACTCTTTTTAGTAATTCTCCTGCATTTGAGAAAAGCAATATTAGTTGGAACAACATAATACTGCATCCGATAAGAGCGACAACTAATACTGCTTGAACTGTTATGACTACTTGATTAAACCATCCAGCTTGTAATAAGAATGGGGCTAATATAGCAACAACCATATTGACTATCATCAGAATTTGAAAGACTTTATACACTGGTTCTTTCGAGAACCGGCATGAAAGCAAATCCGAGTCATATTGATTGTATATACTTCTAATAGTCTGTATTATTAAAGGATAACCAATACCGTAGATAGAGGCTAAAATAGAAAGAAGACCACTGAATGTATAGTTAGTAAAATCAAACATCATTTCTTACCTCCTTTCTGTTGTGCTTTTTTAAGGGTAATCGCAACATTGTTTAGGCTACTAATTTCCTGCTTCATATGCAAGTCCATACTATCAATTTTCACAGAAAGTGTTTTTAGGTTGTCCTTCATATTTATCAATGTGTGTGTCAAAATAGAATCTTTCTTCTTATTTTGAAATTCTATACTATTATCTTGTTGTTGTCTCCTATTGAATGAAACTATAGAAAGAATAATAACTGAGGCTATTACCACTATCGTTCCTATTATCAACAGAATATCATGTTTATACACATCTTTCTTTTTGTAGTCTATGTTTTTCACTACAACACTTTGCTGCGTATCTTTAGGCTTTAGCACTTCTTCCACAAATGGATTTTCGATTTCTCTCATATTTATAATTCAATACCGTTATCTCTTCTAAAGAATTTGCTGATTGCAAACAATAATATAATTATCACAAATATAGACGGTCTCGGCTCACTTACCACTATGACAAAATCTATAACAATCCGCTAAGAGTTCTCCAATTAACCGTAGGCCAGTTCTGTCAATCAAAATTAATAAGCACACAAAAGCGTTTCATGACTTATTTTTAGATGCTCTCTCTCGCTTTCGCAAACCTAAATCCTGCAAGGCCCTTCCCATTGTATCTTCTTTGGCAAGGAGAAGTATATCATCATCCAGTTGAAGCGCATAGAGAACTCTAAGATAAATGCCGATAGCTACCGTCGGTGTCCCCTTTTCAATACGGCAACCGTAAGTGGTGAACAGGTTGCACGTTCAGCGACCTGAGCCATACTTAGGTTCCTACGCAGTCTAGCTAGCCTGATCTGCTCACCCACAATCTGCATTTTTTGCTCCAATTTTCTTGGCAACTTGGTGTCCATTGTATTCTTTGCCATGTTCAATATATCATATAATATATGAATATACTACTTTTTATCTATTTAATGATGTATTATAGCTAAGAAATCGTAAGAATAGAAGATGTGGTATTTAAGCGGTTCTACACTTTTTCAAGCGAATAAATCGAATTCGTCACACTTTTTCCAGCGAATCAGATTCCATTTATACACTTTTCCATGAAATCATCAACTTCACTTTATCCCGTATTCATATATATGTTCATTAAAGTAAAGTCAAAATAAGGGAAGAGATTAGATGGTTGCGCCATAAAATGGTCTCAGCCATTTTTCTTTTGGCTGCAAAATATTTCTCCGAGCCAAATACACCAACAAGTTTCTCGGCATATAAATTGACCTCCACCTAAATTGCTTTCATAAAGTTTCATTTATAGACTTTTATTCTTATATTTGCTAAAACAAGTATCAGATTTGATATGTTGGACAATATATACATACTGACAGACACCGAACTTTGCAACAGGATTGCAGCCAAAATAAAAACAGTGCGCCTAAAGCAGAATATGTCGCAGGCCGAGCTGGCGAACAAGAGCGGTGTTTCCATCTCCACCATAAAACGCATGGAGGACGGGGAGGTAAAGAACTTCGAGTCGCTGATCCGCGTCCTGCGCACCCTGGGCAAGCTCGACATCTTCATCCCGCTTGTCGAGGAGGAGCAGTTGAGTCCGAACGAATACTACGAACTGGCCAACAAAGCAAACAAACCCATGCGCAAGCGGGCATCCAAAGGTTACACAAAAGAGAATAAGGAGGAATCGGAATGGTAGACGTAGCTCGTGTCAATCTATACGGCCAGCCCATAGGCTCGGTACGTTGGGACCAAAGATATGAAGTCGCACAGTTCGAGTACGATCCGGACTTTGTGCGACAGGGTATAGAACCTTCGCCGCTGATGATGCCCGTAAGGGAAGGACGTGTGTACAGTTTCGGGGAGCTCGACAAAACGACCTTCAAAGGACTGCCCGGGATGCTGGCTGACTCCCTGCCGGATACATACGGACGAGCTCTTTTTGAGAAATGGCTGACCTTGACGGGCCGGACCAGCGGCAATGCGATCGAGACGCTTTGTTTTCTGGGCAAACGCTGCATGGGCGCCCTCGAATTCGAACCGGCCATCGATGCCGTAGATACGGATATTCGGATAGAGGTCGATTCTCTGGTGGATGTAGCCAGAGAAGCCCTTGCCGACAAATCAAGTTTCAACGTGAACATCGGCTCCGACAAGAAGGCGGCCATTGCGGAGATTCTGCGCCTCGGCACCTCAGCCGGCGGACAACGCGCCAAGGCAATCATTGCCTACAACAAAGCCACAGGAGAGATCCGTTCGGGACAGGTCGAGGCTCCCGACGGGTTCGACTACTACATCATCAAGTTGGACGGCGTATCCGCCACGGCCGGATTTAGGGAGACGGAGAACTTCGGGCGTCTGGAATACTCCTTCTCACGTCTTGTGAAGGAATGCGGAATCGACATGGCGGAATGCTCGCTGATCGAAGAGAACGGAAGGGCCCACTTCCTGACAAAGCGGTTCGACCGGATAAACGGAGCAAAGGTGCACATGCAGACGCTCTGCGGCATCGCGCACTTCGATTACCGGCTCCTCAGGGCCTACTCCTACGAACAGGCGTTCGCCGTAATGCGCGGACTGCGGCTCACCTACAAGGAGGCGCAGGAGATGTTCCGCAGAATGGTGTTCAATGTCGTAGTGCGCAACCAAGACGACCACACGAAGAACATCTCTTTCTTGATGGACAGAGGCGGGAAATGGCACCTTTCTCCGGCCTATGATATGGGATACGCTTACAATCCCGACGGCCAGTGGACCTCGGCCCACCAGATGTCGATAAACGGCAAATTCAGCGGCATCACCAAAGACGACCTGCTCGAATGTGCGGCCAAGAACAACATCAAGAAAGCCGCACGGATTATCGATGAGGTTTGCCAGGCGGCATCCGGATGGCCGGAGATCGCCCGGGAGTGTGAGGTGCCGCAAAAGATGATTGAGGAGATCCGGCCGAATATGGTTTTCTTCTAATCGATACAAGAAATCCTAACTACAGTAATGTCCTTTTTATTCTCATGCTTTTTGTATATATATATATATCAGCCTCTAGGGGCCAATTCACAGATAGATAACCTTCTTATTCTTCATACCTAAAAACACCAGCTATGAATTGGATTAAAAAGCATCAATTATATTGTGACATCCACTATGCAATCGAAACATGCATAACAGGATTATCTTCAAAACAAGAACCGGATTATATAGCCGCATTAGTGACACGGTTACCATCTAAACTTTCGAGCATATTAGGGCGTCAATATAATGTCGGTGGTTGTTTCATCCACCAAAAACCGTGTGCAAAATTTTGCAACCCTGCATTACAACACTATAAAAGTCCAGAAATTGGAGATCTCCTAATCGTATACAAAGAAAATAGCCCTAAAGGGGAATTATACAACGCATTGTTATTACAGGCAAAAAAGACGGGTAATATTTACAATACAACAATATCTGCAGGAGATACTCATCAACTGATATTATACACACGATGGCCCCGATTTCAATATTGCAGAGCTGGATATCTTAATGGACAAGAAAGAAGTATAAACCCCAAAACAATAACAACAGGTGCCCAATATTTATTAATAGACGAAAATAAATTTTATAATACTCCCTGCGGACATCATACCTTTTGGTGTGCCTATGCGGATGAGCACTTAACTGCATCCAAGTCCCTCGCATTGCAAATAATTAATTTACTCGAATTCCAAACGGGACGACCTTTTGTATCTAAAAGACTGCATATGGATCATTGGTCGCAAATGATATGGGATCTGTTACAAATCTCGGCAAACTCCTACTTCAACAGACGTCATGCTGGATTTAACAATACCCCAAGAGGTTCTGAGATAATGGATTTCTTTACTGAAATTTGTAATCAAGATTCAAATCAAGATCTAAATCAGGATCAGGATACAGATCAGGATAACGAAGATTATGGAATATCCACACTTCTTATCGTACGAAATTCCCAAGAATAAAATATACGGCTTTACCACATGGACAATTATTGCAACTGTTTGAAATAATACATCATCATGGATTTGTTCGGGAATACACATTCACACAGCCTATATATAATTGGCAATGGCTTTGATCTTGCCCACGGCATGAAGACATCATGGCAAGATTTCTATAACTGGCTGAAAAGCAACAGCCATAGTTCTCTAATAACTTTCTGCGAGAATAATTTCAGCTTAGAGACTGACCTGTGGCAAGATTTCGAGAAGGCTCTTGGGGAATATGATCTTAATTCAATATTTGATTATTGCACAGAAGATATTGAGATTGACGAAGAACACATGATGCGCACCAACTTTATCATTGAAGATTCACCCGACGCTCTCTTTGTGCCTCACAAGGATGAACTCATCGAATGTTTTATGGAGTGGATTGCAAATATAGAGATTTCGGACAAGCCACTCAATATTGAGATTCCACCAGAAGCTAAATATCTAACATTTAATTACACTAAAACTTTAGAAAAGTTATACCATATACATCCATCTCAGATACTTCACATCCATGGAGATGTCAACAATCCTATATTTGGGCATAATCAATTGATAAAAGAATATTGGAATGAGCACGAACTGCTATCTGAACAAACAGCAAAACAGAAAATCATTGCGGGGATGAATGAACTTCATAAAGATGTCCAAGGTATAATAGCCGATAATTCCGGCTACTTTGACTCCATTTCAGACATAGATGAAATCATCATCAGAGGCATTTCGTATGGGCCTATCGACCTGCCCTACTTCAAGAAGATAAAAGACTCCGTCAAACCTAATTGCCTGTGGAAATTATCATGTCATAGCCAGAAAGACAGACTCGCAACCAAGGCCTTTACTGAATCACTGGGAATCGAAGCAGAATTGTTCCAATTCTAAAGTGTATACTCTTTTTTAATCAAACTCGCATTTTCGTTGCCCTTATATTTTTTGTAATGTTCCTCTGCTTGTTTGGAAATTTTTGCCAATGCGTTATTCGGATTACTCTTGGCTTTTTCGATTTGCTCCCTATATGTCTTTGTATCTGTTAATACAGGCACAGCTATGTTTTCTCTTCCATATGATTTGTAGTGCAAAAATTGAATTGGAATATCTGTTTTTTCCAACAGTTTCTCAACCATTAAGCACTCAAGACTATCATACGAAGTAAGATAGACTGCAGAAATAGCTCCTGAAATATCTAATTTATCTTGATCGGGGCAGACAACTCTATATTCGTTTTCACTTGACCAGCTTTTCTGTTTAGTCAGAAAAATTTCTTTAGCATTCTTCCTAACATAAATTTTAAGATCTTTCTCAGTTTCCAAATTAGGCGGGAGTTCCAAATCTCGTTTAAGATATTTCACATATCTGACAGGGCCCTTAATGACGTCTTTGGGAAATTTCAACTTATCAAAGTCCAGTTCTATACACACTCCAGAGCATTTGCCACCATAATATCCCCACATCATAGGGGACATGCACCCTTTGAGATATGTGTCAAAATCCATAGTAAAGCTTAATTGCTTATATGTTTTATTGCGCATATTGTTCAACGCAGGGCCAAGAGGAAGTTGTTGCATATTCGTGATAGTTACTGGCCTGTCTTTTTCTTGAATATCATTAACCCCCATAACCTCACCAAATTTCAAAGATTGAGTACACCATATTCGTACAAAAGAATCAAACGAGGTATAATGATAAAGTTTTTTATACCGGTTTTTGCCCGTAAGCCGTTCTCCAAATTTTATATTATTCGCCATCTAAATTCAATTTCATTAATAAAAAAATCTGTTGGCCAAATCTTCAGTATCAAAACTCAAATGATAAAGGTAACAAATTATGGCAGTAGTTTTCTTAGATTCTCACGAAATAATGCTTTAGTCAGCACAATCAATGTCTCGGGTACAATAAGAAAGCCACCTTTCGGTGGCTTTAGTGGCAGGGCGGGATTCGAACCCATGGAGCCTTCATCGTAATATATGGTTACACTCACTGTCTTCATGTAAACTTCCTGTTTCGGCCTGCCGCACCGGCCCCTACCGCCTTCATTAGAGTTTTTTTCATACTTATTGTCTCCTTATCCATTGTAGTATTAAAATTAAAAAATGAAACTGCTCCCAAAACAAGCTGGAAGTACGATGGCATTGGAAACCCAAGCGCACATGAAATTAAGCAAGTGATTACGACTAAGCGTAAACATCATACAAATTTAGCAATTATTTTTAATCCATCAAATGATATCACATGACTACAGAATTGCTATGTGATAAAAAATTCTTGCAATTCGGTATCAAAGAGCGTCTATCGCAAGCGAAGCTGCTTACTGAGCATTTTTACACATCCACTTTCCGGTCCTCGTCCAGGCATCATTCCTAGCAAGTACGAGCGCATTACTGCAGATGACAAACATACACAAGACTCCTTCCGTCAAGCCGTCGGATACTTGCCCATGGGTAGAGCGGTTTCAAATGATTGCTATTCTGCCTACGCCGCGCTCCGGTAGATCCGTCAATCATTATTTTAAGTTTACAGATCAGTTCTTGCATTCAAAAGTTGCATAAACAGCAACCTCCAATTTTATGACTAAAACAGAGTTTTAAGTACCTAAATCAGGCCACATCAAGTGGCACAAATCTCAAGAAATTTCTCTAGACAGTATGCATAGCGCATTCCACTTACAATTACTGGAGCCAAAGATTAAAGAAGAGGCTGCGCTCATACCGATTATACCCATAAGTATCTGCGAAGAATCGCAAACGAGCCCAGCGTGACTTTTCCTAAATTTAGTTGACGGTTTAGTATTTTACATTTTTTCGAACGAATCATACCTATTATCTCCTCTTTTCCCAACGAATCAGACTCCATTTATACACTTTTCCATAAAAATTGAGGCTTGAAACTACACTTTTCCATAAAATAAGCCACTTTACTTTATCCCCGTATTCATATATACGTTCGTTAAAGTAAAGTCAAAATAAGGGAAGAAAAGAGATGGCTGCGCCATGAAAATGGCTTCAGCCATTTTCTCTTTTGGCTGCAAAAACTTATAAGCGACCCGAGGCAAAGGTCGGTCCCCAACGGCCACTCCGATCAAGCATAAAATACCTTACTCGGAACCCAAAAATATCCGTGAATCCATCCTCGATTTTACAGCCCATTTTGGCGAAATAAACCCCGACATACCCTATCTTGCAGACGAGGGTCGTCGGGGCCTGAAAGGACTGTTTTTGCCTCTTTTCCCTCTGTTAGGAGAGAGACGATGAAAAAAATCGTTAAATCGTCAATTTTTTGCGAAAAAACAAGTAAATTTTTAAGGTTTCCATCTTTTAAGCCGTAAACTATTGATAATCAACAGCCATCTGATGCTGCATCGGACTGTAACCCGGTCCGGCTTTTGGGAGATTCTTCATGGAATTTCCGGACAAAGCAAAATGAGGCGTCACTGTTTGTTCGCCGGACCGGGTTCCTTCCGCACGTCTTTTTAGCGTTTGAGCCGATAGTCGATTCCCGCTTTGCGGGCCTGCGAGTGCTGGTAACGGCGGTGGATGCGGTACATGCGCCCGTCTTTTACGAACCGCGCCCCGGTCTGGTGGAAGCAGAAGGAGATGTCTGCCGCCACGCACTGTTCACGCAGCCCGAGCACCCAGGCGTAGTCGCACGGCCGGGCCTCGTTGCCCGATTCGCCGCCCGCCGAGACCTCCTCGACGGCGGGCGAGAGATAGCGTGCGATGTCGAGCGGTCCCAGCAGCGGGGCGCAGACGATGAGCCGGTGGCGGACCGGCGTCGCGAGGAACAGCAGCAGCCGGTAATCGGCCATCGCCTGATTTTCGACCGTGCAGCCGATGACGACATTCTCATATCCGTCGCCCCAGTCGGGCGGCAGTACGGCGGCCAGCCGGTCAATGCGCTTGGTGAAGAAGAGGAACCGCAGGTCGTGGCGGATGCGCATCATCTCCCAGGCCTCGGCACGCCAGGCGTCGGCCTCCTCCAGCAGAAAATCCGATGTGAAGCAGGTGTAGACCATCTCGCCGGCGGGGACCTTGAACCGTCCGTCGCGGCTACGGCGCACCGGACGGTCGAACATCGCCGTCTGCCGCACTTCGCGGCTGTCTTTGTCGTGGCGGCTGTCCTGCCGGTAGACATAGCAGTTGCGGCAGCCTTCGCTGATTTTCCGGCATCCGTGCCAGGGGTTCCACGAAACGGACATGGTTACATGAACTCCATGCGCAGGCGCACCATGTGGCGGCACTCCACGCCGTTTTCGAAGATCGGCGTAGGGCTGTGCTTGCGGAAATAGTCTACGTCGATGCCGCAGCGGACGAATCCGCAGCGTTCGTAGAGGGCGATCTGCCCGAATCCCGAATTGCCCGTGCCGATTTCGAGCAGGCGGAACCCCGCCCGGCGGGCCGTGTCGACGGCGTGGGCCAAAAGGGCCGTGGCGATGCCCTGCCGCTGGCGGTCGGGCACGACGGCGATATTCACGACCTCGGCCGTGAAGGGCCGCGTGTGGATCAGCACGTACTGTCCGACGATCCGGCCGTCGTCGCAGGCGGCGTAGCACGTTCCGCGGCCGATGTAGTCGGCCACCGAGGCTTCGACCTCGTCGGCCAGCAGCAACAGTTCCCGCGAAGGGGTTTCGGTTTTGCAAATTTCCATATCAGAAAAGGGATAGGGCGCCCCGGAAGGTCGCCAGTACGACAATGTAACGCAGGGTCTTGCCCGCGAGCATCGCGCCGCCGGTCAGCCACACGTTGCTGCGCATCAGTCCCAGCACGATGGCGATGGCTTCGCCGATGGTGGGCAGGAAGGCGAAGAAGGCCATCAGCGCCCCGCGTCCCGAGAGGAATTTCCGCGCCCGGGCCAGTTGGCGCGTCGAGACACCCAGCCGGGTGATCCATTCGGTCTTGCCCAGCGTCCCGATCCAGTAGCAGGTCATGCCGCCGAGCGTGTTGCCCAGCGCGGCCGCGACGACGCATCCCACGGGATCAAGCCCCATGCCTGCGAGCACCACCATCACCGCCTCGGAGCTGAAAGGCAGGACGCTTCCGGCGATCAGCGCCGAGAGAAAGAGGCCCCAGTAGCCCCAGTCGATGAGAAATTCGGTGATTGTTTCCATATCTATCCGCACGGGTCTTTCGGCGGCCCGTGCAGACAAAGATAGCGATTTTTTCGGTTCCTACGCCTCCCCGGCCCAGCCGCGGATCACACGGCTGCGGACGTCGACGCCCATTTCGCGGGCGCGGGCGAGAATGCGGCGCGCCAGGGCGGCTTTCCTGTCGTCGGGCGCGTAACGGAAATAGGCTTCCGCCGCGCGGATGTGCGCTGCGTCGACGAGCGGGAATTCGCGCGTTTCGGGGATTCCGAACGCCGATGCGGGAAGTTCGCGGCGTTCTTCGACGGTGAGCCGGTCGGGAGTTTTGGTTTTCGGAGCCATGACGGTGTGGTTTTTCTTTCCGGGCGGCAAAATCCGGGCCAGCGGAGCGGCGTTTGTCTGCGAGGTGGCGTGCCGACGGCGTGCGAATGGCTTTCAGGGGGCCGGGGTCAGAGCCGCCGGGCGATCCGGCTGCCGGCGGCATACCGCCCGGGACCGGCGATCCAGAGCAGCGCGAAGGCCGCGAGGCAGAGCATGTTTGATGCCTTCGTTTGGTTCTCCCAAATTGATGGATTATCTTTACGGCCGTGAATTTCAACCGCTACATAACGGAGGCCGAATTTTCGGAACTCGCCGCCTTTATCCGCCGCGAGGGCGTCGTACGGCGTTTCGCCCGCGGCGAACGCCTCTCCGGGCAGGGACTCCGCAGCCACCGCTGCGGACTGGTTGTGCAGGGCGCTTTCCGTTACGTGCACGCCGACGCCGCGGGAGAGGAGCATGTCGTGGGTTACGCCTTTGCCGGAGAGTTCGTCGGCGACTATATCTCGATGTGCGTCGATGCGCCGTCGCAGGTGACGATCGAGGCGATGTGCGGCGCCGAGGCCCTGCTTGTTCCCGGCGAACGGCTCGAAACCTTCTACCGCACCGATGCCGCCTGCGAGCGGCTGGGCCGCAGGCTGGCCGAACACATGCTGGCCGAGGTTTACGAACGCCTGCTGGACCGCTATGCCGCCTCGCCGCAGCAACGCTACGAGGCCCTGACGGAGCGTTGTCCCGACGTGTTGCAGCTCGTTCCCCTGCGGGAACTGGCCTCCTATCTGGGCGTGCGTCCCGAGACGTTGAGCCGCATCCGCCGCCGTGTCCGCTGATTTCTTGATCTGCGTCAACGTTTTTTTGGGGCGCACCCGTTAACTTTGTTTCCATGAAACGAGCGATTGTCATCGGGGCCACTTCCGGCATTGGCCGGGCGTTGGCCGAACGCCTTGCGGCCGAAGGATACCGGGTCGGCGTGACCGGGCGGCGCGAGGCGTTGCTGGAGGAGCTGGCGGCCAGCCGTCCGGGCAGCTTTTGTTACGCCGCGGCCGACATCATGGACCCTGCCGCCGCCTGTGCGGCGCTGGAACGCCTCGCCGGAGAGCTGGGCGGCATGGATTTGTGCGTGGTCAGCGCCGGAACCGGCGACCTGAATCCCGGACTGGACTATGCGCTGGAAGAGCCGGCCATCCGCACCAACGTCGTGGGCTGGACCGCGGCGGTCGACTGGGCCTACGGTCGTTTCGAGGAGCGGGGCGGCGGCCATCTGGTCGTCATCACGTCGGTCGGGGGCCTGCGCGGCGGCGGTGCGGCTCCGGCCTACAACGCCTCGAAAGCCTATCAGATCAACTATGCCGAGGGCCTGCGGCAGCGGGCTGCGAAGTCCGGACTGCCCCTCCCGGTAACCGACATCCGTCCGGGATTCGTCGCGACGGAGATGGCCAAGGGCGAGGGGCTGTTCTGGGTGATGCCCGTCGACCGGGTCGTGGAGGGGATCGTGCGGGCCATCCGCCGCCGCCGTAGCGTGGCGGTCGTCACACGCCGCTGGCGGCTGCCTGCGTGGCTGATCCGGCACATGCCGGAGTGTATTTACCGTAAAATGGGATGATGATGAACGGATGGTTTCTGGCGGCCGGAGCGTTGCTCGCCGCCGCATTCTTCGTACACGTGTTTTCAGGCAACCGCTTCTACTCGGCGGCGCGCCCCGATGCGGCAACGGCCCCTTCCGGAGCTTACGAGGCGTGGCTGATGGGCCGCTGCGGCGTTCAGATGATTTCAGTGGACCTGTTCCTCTGCGCGGCTTTTCTCTTGCTGCTGGGGACGGGCGTCCTGCCGCGCAATTTCGCGCTCGAACTCCTGCTGCTGCTGGTGTTCGGCGGCTGGTGCGTCTTCTGGCTGGTGTCGCTGCTGTGTGAAAAAGCCGGAGGGCGTCATTACCTCCGGCTGTGCCACTGGGCGTTGTTCCTCGTGCTGTTCGGTCTGGTGCTGGGCGGCATGCTCGGGTAGTCCTACTCCTCCTCTTCGTAATAGACTTTGTAGAACTTGCCCTTCTCGTCCTCGCCCTGCTCCAGCAGATTGCGGTTGCCGTGGACGTAGATGTGGAAATTGCGGTCGAGCTTGATGACGCTCTTGTACGACCGCGCCTGCTTCTTGACGGCTGAATCCGAGATGCCGAATTCGTCCTCGATGCGGATGTCGCGGTCCTGTTCGTACTCCTGGCGGAAGCGCGTGAAGCTCTCCACGACCTCCGGCTGGCGGATCACCTTCTCCGAAAAATCGTCCATCGAAAAGCTCTCCTGCTCCTGGAAATACTTCATCGTCTCGTTGAGCAGCTCGGCCTGGTCGGCCTTCGACACCTCGAACTCCTTCGAGAGGTGTTTCGTGACGTATTTCTTGCACATCGCCAGCGTGTTGTGCGTATTGTGGTAGTTGTCCTGCCGCTGGCGCACGCGCAGGAAGTCGTCGATCCAGTAGCGTGCTTCGGTGCGGTTGGTGTTGTCGACGACGAAGACCGCAAACCCCTCCTCGCGTTCCGTGTTGAAAATGACGGCTCCCTTGTCCAGCCGTTTGATGTCGATGCCTTCGCGGGCCGCGATGTGCACCCCTCCGGCCTGCTGTTCGACGTCGAGGAACGTGTCGCGCGTCTCGGACTTGAACAGCCCCAGCGCGTCGCAGCGTTCGCCGCCGAAATTGCAGTCCGAAAAGTAGGCCGTGTAAAATTCGCCGCTCTTGATCTGCGGGTGCATGCCGCTCTCGTAGAGGTGCTTGGCCAGGCTCACCGAATGTTCGAGGAGCGCCTCCGGATCGTCGAAGATTCTGCATGCGAAGTTCCAGACCTCGTTGCACCCGAGGTCGGTCTCGTGGTGGAGGTTGTAGCACTCCTCGCTCTTGAAGCCGCCGAGGAAATAGGCCGTGAGCGTGCGCATCAGCCCTTCGTCGGCGACCTGTGCCGAGAGTTCGGGCGAGACCGTCAGGGGTTCGTCCTTCGATTTGTTGCCGACGACGTGTACGGCCAGCGCTTCGATGCGCGTATCTTCGGTGTATAACATGTTCGGGGTAGTTTAACGGACGACAAAGATGCGCATTTTTTGTCTCCCCGGCAAGTCCTGCGGTCGATAAAAAGGCCGGAATCCGCGGGGGACTCCGGCCTTCGGGCGTGTGGCGCGGCTTATAGGCGGGTCGCAGGCGCGATCTTCAGGCGGAACGTGTAGTCGGCGTAGGGAATCCGGTATTCGGGCAGCGGCAGCGCGCCCCACGAGTTGACGCACGCCAGTCCGTACTGCACCTTGTCGAGGCATACCGAAACGTTCTTCTGCTTTTCGACCTCGGGCGAGTGTCCCTGTCGTTTTGCGGGGCCTTCGTCGAGCGACTCCTGCGGGTAGTGAAGCGCCGAGGCGGAGAACGGAGCGTCGGAGGTCACCGTAAGACCCCGTCCGCCGATGTCCGCGAGGTGCCACCAGCGCAGGTCGCTCTTCGTGCCGGTCTCCTGCGGGCGGATGTAGGGGTGGAACTGCTCGTCGACGCTCTGGCGGTAAAGTCCCACGAAGGCCGACGATTTGCGGTCGGCGTAGTTCTCGCCCGGTCCGCGGCCGTAGTATTGCAGGCGGTCGAACGCCTCGGACATCTCGAAGCGCATGCCGAAGCGGAACATGTCGGGAACTTGGGCCCCCGGCGTGGCGTGCAGCGACTGTGCGATCGTGACGGCGCCCGTGTTGTCGACGGCGTATTCGATCTCCAGCGTGGCCTGCACCCCGGGCATTTCATAGCCGGCCTTCACCGTGACGATGCCGTCGGCCTCGGCATGGGTCAGCGTCTTGAGTTTCATCTCCGGCTGTTTCCAGACGGCCATTTTGTGTTGCAGTCCGGCGCCGAAGTCGTTGTCGGTCGGCGCGCGCCAGAAGTTGGGGCGCAGCGTGGAGCCGTCGGCCAGAAAGTCGAGCCCGCGGACTTCGTAACGGGTGATGAAGCCCGTCTTGCGGCTGAAGTCGAGCCGCAGGCCGTTGCCCGCGACGATCAGGAAGTCTTTGTGGTTGTCCGCAACGAAGAGCGATTCACCTTCGGCTGCGGATTTCGCCGCGGGAGCCGTGAAGACGTATTCGCGGATTGGCAGCTGGGCGCGTGCCGCGGTGTGGCCCGCGGGCAGGATGCCTTCGGCCGTCTTGAGTTTGTAGGCCACGTCGAGCAGCAGTTCGCCCGCCGCGGGCAGCGTGGCCGGATCGTAGGGGAGCGCGATGCGCACGCGCTGCTGCGGCGCGGCTTTCAGTCCGTCGACAACGCCCCGGCAGACGGGCGTTCCCTCGCAGAGCACTTCCCAATGGAGGTCGTAGTTTTCGAGGCCGCGGAAGAAATTTTCGTTGAGGACCTCGACCGTATTCCTCGCATCGCCGGCCCACGTCGTCCAGACCGACTGGTAGTAGTAGCGCACCTCCTCCATGTGGGGGTTCGGAATGCGGTCGGGACCGATCAGGCCGTTGTCGCAGAAGTTCTGGTCCGAGGGATCGTAGGGGTTCCAGTCGCCTCCGTAGCCGTAGACCGTCACGCCGTTGCGCCCCTTTTTGTGCAGCGACTGGTCCACGAAATCCCAGATGAATCCGCCTTGGTATTTCGGTTCGCGGCGGATCAGCTCCCAGTACTCCCTGAATCCGCCCATCGAGTTGCCCATGGCGTGGGCGTATTCGCACTGGATCAGCGGTTTGGCGGGATTTTCGGCGAGGTATTTCTCACACCGCTCGTAGCCCCAGTACATCGGGCAGATAATGTCCGTGTTGCGGCTGCCGGGCGAATAGACGGCCCGTTCGTGGTGAATCGGCCGCGAGGGGTCGTAAGCCTTGATCCAGTCGTAGCAGGCGTCGAAGTTCGGCCCGTCGCCCGCTTCGTTGCCCAGCGACCAGATGATGACCGACGGATGGTTGATGCTGCGCTGCACGTTGCGTTCGTTGCGCTCCAGATGCGCCTTGGCGTAGAGCGGATTCTTGGCCAGCGTCTTTTCGCCGTAACCCATGCCGTGCGACTCGATGTTGGCCTCGGCCACGACGTAGAGTCCGTATTGGTCGCAGAGCGAGTACCAACGGGCGTCGTCGGGGTAATGGCACGTGCGCACGGCGTTGATGTTGTTCTCCTTCATGATGCGGATGTCCTCCAGCATGCGCCCCTCGGAGACGTAATAGCCGTAGTCGGGGTCCATCTCATGCCGGTTGGCGCCCTTGATCAGCACCGGCCGGCCGTTGACGAGCAGCTGCCCGCCCTCGATCTTCACGTCGCGGAATCCGATCCGGAGCGGAATGACCTCGATCACTTCGCCCGCCGGCGCGCGGAGTGTCGCCGTCAGTCCGTACAGCACGGGCGTCTCGGCGCTCCACAGGGCGACTTTCCCGGCGTCGAGCGTGCAGCGCTCCTCGTCCTTCGTGACGCGCAGCTGCTGCGACGCGACGCTGCGCCCTTGGGCGTCGGTGAGCGCCAGTTCGACGCTGCATCCCCGCGCCTGCCTGGGGAAGAGGGCTTTGACGGCTACCGTTCCCGCGGTGTAGTCGGCCGAAGGCGCGGCGTCGACCTGAATGTCCGTAATTTGCCGTTTGTCGCGCGCGTAGAGGTAGCAGTCGCGGCCCACGCCCGAAAGGCGGAAGAAGTCCTGATCTTCGAGGTATGTGCCGTCGCACCAGCGGAAGACCTGGAACGCGATGAGATTCCGGCCGGGTTTCACGTAGGGCGTCAGGTCGAACTCGGCCTCCAGCTTGCTGTCCTCGCTGTAACCCACATAGCGGCCGTTGACCCAGAGGTAGATGTTCGACGTCACCGAGCCGAAATGCGCGACGATCTGTCTGCCGGCCCATGCCGCGGGGATGTCGACCATACGGCGGTAGGAACCCACGTGGTTCTGCTCGACGGGAACGTGCGGCGGATCGTTTTTGAACCAGCCCCGCCAGGCGTAACCGACGTTGAGGTAGACCGGATCGCCGTATCCGTTCAGCTCCCAGAGTCCCGGCACGGGCATGTCGTTCCAGCCTTTGTCGTTGTAGCCGACGCGGAAAAAGTCCGTCGGTCGCTGGTCGGCGTCGCGCACCCAGTTGAATTTCCAGTTTCCGTTCAGCGTGACGAACCGCTCCGAGAGGGTCTTGTCGCCTGCCTGTGCGGCTTCCGGCGACTCGTATGCGAACCAGGAGCCATGCATCGGCATTCGGTTCACGGCATTCACGCCGGCGTCCTGCCATTCGTTGCTCTGCGCGCCGGCCGTCAGCGCCGTCGCCGCGGCCAGCCAGCATAAGAGGATTTTCTTCATCGGTTATCTCTGTTTTTAAGGTTTAGGCATAGTCTGCCGAAGCGGTTTCCGCTGTGCCGGATGTCCGGCGCGGTCCGATCGGTTAAATTTCGGAAAAATGTCGGGAAACTCCAAATATGGCGGCTGAAAAATATTGTTCCGGTGCATTTTTGCCGGGTGACGGTTATTTCCAGTCATGTACCTGGTCCGTTCTCACGCCGCTGCGCGCAGGGCAGTCCTCCTATAAAAAAGCAAGGACGCAGGTACAACCCCTACAGTCGGCCCGTTACAGCCTTATGATGGTAGTTGCCCTTACGCCCAAGCCTGTCCCCCGCCCGAACGGGCAGGGACAAGGCTCAAGTTTCAGACAAAATTTATACCGTGAATAAAGCCGTATTACTACGACAGTCGCAAGTTTACCATAAGTATAAAGGTTTGTCTTAACCTTTGTTTCTATTTTCTATTGCGAAGATAGTCAAATAATCCGACTAACCAAAAAATCCGGCCCCCTTTCGGAGGCCGGACCCACTATAAATAACTATGACAAAAACTTTCGTTTATGCGTTGGCGGTCGCCAGCGGCGAAGCCTGCGTGTAGGTGCGGGCGGCCAGCTCCTTGTCGAGCATGTACAGCCCGAACTTGTTGCCTTCGACGGCCTCGCAGGCGGTGATCATCTCGCGTGCCGACTCCTCCTCCTCGACCTGCTCGTCGACGAACCAGACGAGCATGTTCGACGAAGCGTAATCCTTGTCCTCGGCGGCGATGGCGGCCAAATTGTTGATCATGGCCGTAACCTCCTTCTCATGGGCCAGCGTGTCCTGGAACATCTCCAGCGGCGAAGTCCAAGCAGTGCGCACCTCCTCGATCGGGAGCAGCTTCACCTCGGCGTCGCGCGAGAGGATGTAGTTCATAAAGATCCGCGCATGGTCCTGCTCCTCCTGGAACTGTACGTAGAACCAGTTGGCGACACCCTTCAGCCCCTTGGCCTCGGCGTCCATCGACATCGAAAGATAGAGATAGGCCGACCAAAGCTCGGCATTGATCTGCGCGTTCATCGCTTCGTGTAATTTCTTGCTTAACATAACTGTATTGTTTTAAGTTTGCGGTTTATCATCGTTCGTGATACAAATATACAATAGTTTTTCGTGATTTGTATCAAAATAGCCATCAAATTATTTTATATCGAAATAGCGAGACATTATAAAACAAAATAGACGGCGTCCGAATACGTATTCGGGCGCCGTCGGATGGTTTTCAGCGGAATGCGGATCAGTCGTCGATCTCGATCAGGCGGAACTGAAGGTCGAATTTCAGGTCGAGACCGTTGTCGAGCTTCACCTCCCAGTCGCGCTTGTCGCGGTCGATCGAGACGATCTTGCGGCCTGCGAAGTTCTTGGCGACATAGTCGCGGATCTGCTGCGGAACGATGGCTGCGGGAACCTCGCCGTACTTGCAGTCGACCTCCTTCCAGGCTCCGTCCTTGGCGAACTCGACCTTCGAGCCGTTGACGAAGACCACCTTGTAATCCTTGTAGAACAGCTCCTCGTCGACTTTGGCGTAGGAGACCTCGACAGCCTTGAAGTGGGTCTGGACGAACTGTTGCGCAACGGCGGGAAGTTCGCCGACGGTGATGATCCGGTCTTTACCGGCGAAAGCGGGAACCGAAGAGGCCATGACGGCCAGCGAAGCGAGAAGAATCGTGAACTTTTTCATAATCGTAGTGTTTTAATTGAATTTCGTACTGCAAAGTTGCGGCCCGAAACTGAAACGAATCTGAAAAAAGCGGATTTCCTGCATTTTTTTTCACGCCGGGAAATCGACCGCGAAGCAATGCCGCCCCTCCTTATAAGAATAGGACACCTTCAATCCGTAGAGACGGCAGACTGCGTCGACCACGGCAAGGCCCAGCCCCGTAGAACCCTCCTTCTTCGTTCCCTGATAGAACCGGTCGAAGATACGTCCGGCGTCGAGCGGACCGCCCGCGCCGCTGTTGCAGACCGTGAAGCGACGCGGAGCGACGCGCACCGTCACCTCGCCGCCCTCGTCGCCGTGAACGAATGCGTTTTTCAGCAGGTTGGCGACCACGCTCCCGGCCAGCGACGGATTCATCCGCGCCGTGAGCGGCCCCTCGTCCACGAGCGCAAAGCGCATGCTGCGGTAGGCGTAAATCTCCTCCATGTCTTCAGCCGTGCGGCGCACCAGTGCGTTCACGTCGACCTCTTCGGCCTCGGGGAACTGGCCGTTGTCGATCTTCGACAGCAGCAGCAGCGAACGGTTGAGCCGCACGAGGTAGTCCAGCGTCCGCTGCACCTTGGCGATCTCGCCCAACTGCTCCCCGGTGAGCGCATGCGCATCGTCGACCAGCATTTCCAACCGGTTGCGGCAGACCGCCAGCGGAGTCTGCATCTCGTGCGAGGCGTTGCCGATGAACTGTTTCTGCCGCTCGAACGACGACTCGGCCCGCTCGGCATAGCGGCGCGCGGCATCGTTGAGTTTCCGGAACTCCGTGACGGAGGTCTCGACGGCCAGCGGCGCATTCCGCGCCCCCACGGTGTAACCGTCGAGCCACCGCAGCAGGGCGTAGAGCGGCCGCATCGTGCGGTAGAGCACGATGACCGTGACCAGCAGGATCATCAGCAGCAGGAAGAGGTAGAGGCAGACCATCCACCGGAGGATCGACTCCCGGAGGTCGTCCTTCTCGATGGTCGGAGTCATCACCGTCAACTCGCGCCATTGCCCCGCGCCGTCGCGGAACACCTTGCGCAGCACGCGGGCCGGCTCCTTGTCGTCGCGTTCGGGAATGAAAATCTCCTCGTCGGAATAGCGTTCGTGGTGCTGTGCGGCGGCATATTGGGGCGACACTTCGTGCAGGAAATAGCCGTTGTTGCCCTCGTCCGCCGGAACGGGAAGCTCCCGTCCGGCCAGAACCCGCTTGACGATCACTTCGGCACGAGCTTCGAGCGCGTCGTCCACCTCGTCGTTGATCTCGTCGATCAGCGTGAAGTAAAACAACACGGCCCATGCCGCCAGAAGCAGCGACAGCGCCCACGAAAGGTGCAGCAGGATGCGGTAAACCAGTTTCACGGCTGTACGAGTTTATAGCCGAAGCCGTAGACGGCGCGGATCTCGATGTCGGCGCCCGCATCGTGGAGCTTGCGGCGCAGGTTCTTCATCTGCGCATAGACGAAATCGAAATTGTCGGCCTGGTCGATATGGTCGCCCCAGACCCCTTCGGCCAGCGCGGTCTTATCGACCGTGTGGTTGGGGCGGGACATGAAGTAGTGGAGGATGTCGTACTCCTTGCGCAGCAGCTCCACCTCGCGGCCCGCCACCTCGACCCGGCGGCTGTCGGGCCACAGGCGCACGTTGCCCGCGTCGAGGCTCTCGTAACCGCCGCGCTGGTGACGGCGCAGGACGCTGCGGATGCGGGCGCTCAATTCCGCCAGGTGGAACGGCTTGGGAAGGTAGTCGTCGGCGCCGAGTTCCAACCCCTCGATCTTGTCGTCGAGGGAATCGCGGGCCGAAATGATGATCACCGCAGCCGGGCTGCGACGCCTCTTCAGCTCTTCGAGCAGCCGCAGGCCGCTGCCGCCGGGCAGCATGATGTCCAGCAGGATGCAGTCGTAGTCGTATGCGGCGATCTTGTCGAGCGCCGCGGCGTAATCGGCGGCCTGCTCGACGACGTACTGCTCCCGGGTCAGCGTCCGGGCCATGATCTCCCGCAGGGAGGGTTCGTCTTCAACAATGAGTATTTTCATAATACACTCCTTTTTCTCGGGACAGTGGGAGGGGCGAAAATCCGGTCTTGAAACCCGCGGCCCGCCACCGCCCTCCGAAATCCGTCTTTCAGACGGGCGAAATTACGGCCCGAATCCGAAAGGAAACTGAAATGCCGGGAATCAGCGCTGCCCGGTGCGCCGGAAATAATTCTGCAAGACCAGCAGTGAAATGATCTTTTCGCGCCGGCGGTCGCGGAACTGCGCGACGTATTCGTGCGCATGCGCGATGATCGCCTCGGCCTCGTCCGGATGCTCGATGTAGTAGCGCATCCGCTCTTCGAGGTCGGAATAGTCGGGCCGGATCTCGACGTAGTGGTAACCGGGGATGAGCGTACCCTCCATGAACCACGTCTCGTAGGTCGGACGGGGCATCACGGCCAGCGAGTTCGACGACATGATCCACTTGAGGTTCGTCGCCACGTCGTAGCCCTCGATCGCCAGAATGAACTTGTAGTTCAGGTGGTCGTACATCGAAATATGGGGTTTGGTCCACTCCGGGGGATATTCGGGACGGGGCGTCGAGATGCCGGCATCGCAGCACTCCGAACCGAAATACATGCGCATGAAACGTTCGCGGTGGGGACGCCGCGTGATCGCCAGCCGGAAAATCGCCTTGTCCGACTTCTTCCGGAACGGAATGTCGTCCCGCAGGAAGATGAAATGGCGGACCTTGTCGAGGTTCAGCAGCACCGAATTGGCGTTGTCGCCGCAGATCGGCCGGCTCTTGACGATCGACGGCACGTCGGGAACCGTCGTCACGTCCCCGGGAACGGTATTCCACAGCAGGCGGTCGCTGAACCAGCGGGTGAACTCGTAGGTATCGAAGAAATAGGCCGTCTTGACGCCCCGGCGGAACTTGTGGTCGCCTAATGGACGCAGCCCTTCGCGGGGGGGGGTCGCAGGCGCAGGCGACAGTTTGTTGTAATAATCCGCCCGCCGGCAGATGTACTCCCAGTCGGGGCGGCGTTCCGCCTCGGCGAGTACCCGGTCCAGACGGGACTGCAACAACCGTTTCGGCGTAAGGTAACGCGCGAAACTCCGCAGGAACCAAAACAGTTTGATCTGTTTGTTGTGAAAAATACGGTTCAGACGGTTCATCGGCAATGGGTTTAGCTCAACAAAGATACGAAAAAGTCGAATGGGTTGCAAAACGGAATCGTACAAGATTCCATAAAACCGCCTACTGATATAAAAGGGGCGTTACGGCTCCAAAGATAAAAAAATTCCGCGAAAACGAACAAAAAAAGGCGGAAACCGATGTTTCCGCCTTTTGCCGGGGATCGCCCCGCTTATGCCTTCAGGCCGTCGTAGGCCCACTTCACATAGGTCGCACCCCAGGTATATCCGCCGCCGAAAGCCGACAGAATGAGGTTGTCGCCCTTGCGCAACTGGCTCTCGTAGTCGCAAAGACACGAAGGAATCGTGGCGGCCGTGGTATTACCGTTGCGGTCAATGTTGATCATGCACTTGTCCTGCGTGATGCCCATACGGCGCGCCGTGGCGTCGATGATGCGCAGGTTGGCCTGATGGGGAACCAGGAAACGGATGTCCTCGCCCTTGAGGTTGTGACGCTCCATCATCTCCACCGAAACGTCGGACATCTTCGACACGGCAGCCTTGAACACGGCGTGGCCGTCCCACATGATCGTGTGCCAGTTGTTCTGCACGGTTTCGACCGAAGCCGGGTAGCGCGAACCGCCCGCCTTCATGTAGAGCTGCATCTCGCCCGAGCCATCGGAATGCAGGATCGAATCCACGATTCCGAGACCTTCGGTATTGGCTTCCAGCAGCACGGCGGCAGCGGCGTCGCCGAAGAGCGGGCAGGTCGAACGGTCGGTATAGTCGACGATCGACGACATCTTGTCGGCGCCCACGACGATGACCTTCTTGCTCGTGCCGGCCTCGATGAACTTCGCGCCGGTGGTCAGGGCGAACAGGAAGCCGCTGCAAGCTGCCGAAACATCGAACGCAAAGGCGTTCTTGCAGCCAGCCTGGTCGGCGATCAGGTTACCCGTCGAGGGGAAGAACATGTCGGGGGTCACCGTGGCGCAGATCACCACGTCAATCTCCATGGGGTCCACCCCCGTCTTATCCAACAAATTGATGACCGCACGGGCGCCCATGTAGGAGCTGCCGATACCCTCGCCCTTGAGGATATGGCGCGTCTTGATACCCGTATGCGACATGATCCACTCGTCGTTGGTGTCGACCATCCGGCTTAATTCGTCGTTGGTGAGGATATATTCCGGAAGGTACTGTCCCACACCCGTAATAGCTGCTGTTATCTTACCCATTAGCTTTGGCTTTTCGTGTTTTGGTTAATTTTGAAACGCACGTTGCAGTTTCGCTGTCAGATCGGCCTTGATGACCTGTTCGGTCGAAAGGATCATGCTCCGAATCGCCTGGGGCGAAGAGCATCCGTGACCGATGATAACGGGCGCGTTGACGCCCAGGACGGGTGTTCCGCCCACGTTTTCGTAATTCATGGCGTCCCAGAAGGCATTGCGGCAGCCCAAGGCCGTGTTGATGCGGTAGAGGCCCTCGGCCATTTTCAGCGCCGTGTTGCCGACGAATCCGTCGCAGACGATCACATCGGCGACCTTGCCCGAAAAGAGATAGGAACCCTCGACATTGCCCACAAAATTGATCCGGCTCTCCGCCTTCAGCAGTTCGTAGGTGGCTTTGGTCTGGGCGTTGCCCTTGGTCTCCTCCTCGCCGATGTTGAGCACCGCCACGCGCGGACGCTCGATGCCCAGCACCGCCTCGGCGTAAATCGAGCCGATCAGGCCGTACTGCGCCAGCACCTCGGGCTTGCAGTCCACATTCAGGCCCACGTCCAGCAGCAGCGCAGGACGCCCTGCGATGGTGGGAACGATGGATGAAATCGTGGGACGCACGACACCCTCGATCGGTTTGACGGCATACATCGAACCGACCATCATGGCGCCGGTCGAACCTGCGCTCGCAAAACCGTCGACAGCTCCCTTGGCCAGGTAGCCGAACCCGACCGTGATGCTCGAATCCGCCTTGGACTGGAAGGCCTTGGCCGGATGGTCGCCCATCTCGATCACCTCGGTGGTCGCTACGATTCCGAACCGCTCGGCGGGACATCCCTCCGAAGCGAGCACGGACTTAATTTTCTCTTCGTCGCCGAACAGCACGATACGGCTGTCCGACCCGATCGCATCGAGCGCCATGACGGCTCCCTTGACAGCCGCTTCGGGTGCATAATCGCCGCCCATGGCATCTACGCCAATCTTTATCATACTCGTACGAGTGTTGGTTGATATCCTGTCCCGCTCCCGACCCGCCCCCGGAAAACATGCACGACCGGGGATTCAGGTAGCCAGAAGGGAACCTTCATAAATTAAAAAAGAGGCACTCCCCGCGGGGATGCACTCTTTTGAGCGCCGGAATTATTCGGCAGCTTTCTTCTCGATGGCGAGCTTTCCGCGATAGAAGCCGCACTCGGGGCATACACGGTGATAGAGCACCGCTGCGCCGCAGTTCGAGCAGGTAACCACCGTCGGAACGGTAGCCTTGTAGTTGGTTCTGCGCTTATCGCGTCGCGTCGACGAGACTTTGTGTTTAGGATGTGCCATTTTTAAATATAATTTATAAGTTTAAACGTATCTTTATCCGTGTTTATTTCGCGCCGCCGGGTTCTTCGCCGCCTTCGCCTTCTTCGCCGTCCGCGCCTTCGGCCTCCATCCGCTCGCGCAGGGCGGCCAGCTTGGCCCATTCGCCCCCGCCGCGCTCCCCGGCGCCTTCGGCCGCAGCCTCGATCGACGCGAACTCCCGGTCGGAAACGATCCGGAAGCGTTCGAGCATCTCGGGGTTGCACTCCCCCTCGGGATGCACCCGCTGGTAGGGCAGCGACAGCACGATGCTTTCGTAGATGTACTGCGCAAGCTCCACGCGGTCCTCGCCCGGCAGCATCCACATCACCTCGCCGTCGTATTCGTGCACCTCGTCGGAGAATTTCACCACCAGCTGCCCCTCGAAATCAATGGGCACACGGCAGTCCTCCAGGCATCGGTCGCATTCGACGACGACATGGCCCGTGATCCCGACATCGAGCGTGAGCTGCTTCTCCGAGCGGTCCACACCGACCGAGACCTCACACCGTCCGTCCTTGATCTCCGTGCTTTCGAAGGCTTCGAACAACGCCTTGTCGACCTCGAAACGGAAGTCGTGACGACCGTTTTTCAGCCCTTTCCAGGCAATCGAATATCGTTGAGCTACCTCCATTTACGCACATTTAGTGCGCAAAGTTACGAAAAAATAAGACATTTGCAAAGAAAACCGCGAGTTTTAGCACTCCCGGCCCGGCGGGGCGCAAATAAATTTGGCGTTGCACGACAGTTGTATTATTTTTACGGAAAAATAGTCCGCGCACGGCCCGCCGAACCGATCCGGCGCTGCATCCGGCCCGCGCGGCCCCGACAGAACATGGACGAAAAAGGATTTACAATCGAAGTCACGAGCCGCTACGAAGGGTGGTGGCGGTACAATGCGGCGCTGATGTGCGGCTGTTTCGACGCCGCCGGCCGGCGCATCGGATTCGCCTCGTCGGCATCGACCGTGGCCGACGTCGGCTCGAACCTCACCGAACGCCCCGCAGACATCGCCGCTGACCGCACGGCCGCGCTGCAAACCATGCCGTGCGACCACCTCGTGCTCTACCTATATATAATCCCCCACACGCTGCCCGCGGACAACGAAATCGACGCGACCAGGCCCTTCGGGATCGAGGTGAGGATCTCCTATGCCGGACGCCGCCTGCGCACCGAAAAGCGGGAGATCAACCAATGGTCGGGCGCCTCGGTCGAAATGCGGGTCGATTCGAAAAAATAGGCTCCCGACCGACCCGGAAGCCGATATAAAGAAAAGAGGAAACCATCGCTGGTTCCCTCTTTTTCTATCGGATGGCTTTCGACTATTTGTTGTTGAAAGCGGCCATCTTCTCGATCAGCATGAGGACCTTGTTCGAGTAGCCCCACTCGTTGTCGTACCACGAAACGACCTTCACGAAGGTGTCCGTCAGCGCGATACCGGCAGCCTTGTCGAAGATCGACGTGCGGGCGTCGCCCAGGAAGTCCGACGAAACGACAGCCTCCTCGGTGTAACCCAGGATGCCCTTCAGTTCGCCTTCCGAAGCCTCCTTCATGGCAGCGCAGATCTCGTCGTACTTGGCGGGCTTGGCCAGGTTTACGGTCAGGTCGACAACCGAAACGTCGAGGGTCGGAACACGCATCGACATACCAGTCAGCTTACCGTTCAGCTCGGGAATCACCTTGCCTACGGCCTTTGCAGCGCCGGTCGACGAGGGAATGATGTTGCCCGAAGCGGCACGGCCGCCGCGCCAGTCCTTCATCGAGGGACCGTCGACGGTCTTCTGCGTTGCGGTGGTCGAGTGAACGGTGGTCATCAGACCGTCGGTGATGCCGAACTTGTCGTGCAGAACCTTGGCGATGGGGGCAAGGCAGTTGGTGGTGCACGATGCGTTCGAAACGATCGTCTGGCCCTTGTAGGTATCGGTGTTCACGCCGCATACGAACATCGGGGTGTCGTCCTTCGAGGGAGCCGACATAACGACGTACTTGGCGCCGGCTGCGATATGAGCCTCGGCCTTCTCCTTGGTGAGGAACAGACCCGTCGACTCTACCACGTACTCGGCGTTAACCTCGTTCCACTTCAGGTTTGCGGGGTCCTTCTCGGCGGTTACGCGGATAGCCTTGCCGTTTACGATCAGCTGGCTCTTCTCCACGTTGAAATCCACCGTACCGTCGAAACGGCCGTGCATCGTGTCGTACTTCAGCATGTAAGCCATGTAGTCCACGGGAACCAGGTCGTTGATGCCCACCACTTCGATGTTGTCGTTCGTGCAAGCGGCACGGAACACCAGACGGCCGATACGACCGAAGCCGTTGATACCGATTTTAATAGTTGCCATAATAATTTGAATTATTTGTTAATAAAAAATTGCGTTATTTTTTTAACAGCACAAAAGTACATACTTTATATAATTTACGCAAATAAAAAATTAAATTTTTTTACGAACCGCGGACGCATCCGTTTCCCGGCACGCACCCGTCCGCCGGAAACCTCCGCCGTCTTCAGGCGCACAACACCGCGGAAGCCTACTGCGCAGCCAGTTTGGCCCGTTTGGCCATGGCCGAGGCGAAGACGAAATCGTTCAGCTCGCGGTTGTCCGCATGCAGGATGTCGTCCTTCGTCCCCTCCCACCATTTACGGCCGTCGTGGATGTATACAATTTTCTCGCCGATCTCCATCACGGAGTTCATGTCGTGGGTGTTGATGATCGTCGTGATGCCGTACTCCTGGGTGATCTCGTGGATCAGGTTGTCGATGACGATCGAGGTCTGCGGGTCGAGTCCCGAGTTGGGTTCGTCGCAGAACAGGTAGCGGGGATTCATCACGATGGCCCGGGCAATGGCCACGCGCTTGATCATGCCGCCCGACAGTTCGGCCGGATAGAGTTCGTTGGCCCCGTCGAGCCGCACACGCTGGAGGCAGAAATTCACGCGCTCCATCTTCTCCCGCTCGCTCTGCGAGGTGAAGAGGTCGAGCGGCAGCTTGACGTTCTCCACGACGGTCGAGGAGTCCAGCAGCGCCCCGCCCTGAAAGATCATGCCGATGTCCTTGCGGATACTTTTGCGTTCCCGGAAACCGAGTTTCGAAAAGTTCACCTCGTCGTACCACACGTCGCCCGAATCGGGTTCGTGCAGGCCCACCAGCGTCTTGAGCAGCACGGTCTTTCCCGAACCGCTGCGGCCGATGATGAGGTTCGTTTTTCCGGTCTCGAATTCGACCGAGATGTCGTCGAGCACCACCCGGCCGTCGAACGACTTGACGATATGTTCGGCGCGTATCATATAAGCAGGACTTGTGTCAGGATCAGGTCGAAAAGCAGAATCACCACGCAGCTGGCCACCACGGCGCGCGTCGAAGCCGCGCCGACCTCCAGCGAGTTGCCCCGGGCGTTGTAGCCGTAGAAGGCCGAAATCGAGGTGATGATGTAGGCGAAGAAGACGGTCTTGATCAGCGTGTAAGTGATCGAATAGGGCTTGAAGTCCATCAGCAGGCCGTCGACATAGTCGGCGGGGATCATAATGCCCGTCGCGGCGGCGATGAGGTATCCGCCCAGAATGCCGATCAGGATCGAGAGGATCGTCAGAAAGGGGAAGAAGACCATCGCGGCGACGATCTTCGGGAGGATGAGGTACGAGGCGGAGTTGACGCCCATGATTTCGAGCGCGTCGATCTGTTCGGTGATGCGCATGGTTCCGATCTCCGAGGCGATCGACGACCCGACCTTTCCGGCGAGAATCAGCGCCACGACCGCCGACGAAAACTCCAGGATCATCGTCTCGCGCGTGGCGTAACCCACCAGCGAGCGGGGAATGAACGGCGAATCGAGGTTGATGCACATCTGCAACGTGATGACCGCGCCGATGAAGACCGAGATGATGGCCGTCAGGCCGATCGAGTTGACACCGAGCGACTCCATTTCGAAAATGATCCGCCGGCGGTAGATGGCGGCCTTCTCCGGACGGGAAAAGACCTTTCCCATCAGCATGAAATAGCGCCCTATGAGTTCGAAAATCTTCAACATGCTACTGCTTTTCCTCTTCGAAATCGACGTAGTCGCCCACATCCTTCGACACGCGCTTCTCGGGCGTTCCCGGGATTTTGTGCACCTTCACCTCGCCTTCGCGCTCCTTGCGCGGCTGCTCTGCAAAGGGCGAGCCGAAACCGCCGAATCCCTTCGGTCCGGACTGCTGTCCGAAGCCTTCGCCGAACTGCTGCTCCATCTGCTTGCGGACCTTGTAGATCCGCCAGCGGAAAGCCAGCATCAGCACGACGACCAAAATAACAAGTCCCATAAGAAAATACAAGATAAACAGCGCGATGCCCTTGAGCAGCGCGGGGGCGCCGAGCGCCAGTATGACGATAAGGAGCGTCGTCAGCGGATTGCGCTGCACGAAGCCCACCAGGGAGTCGATGATTGCCAGTATGAAATTCATTCCGATTTCGGTTTACATCTCCACAAAGGTATGGAAAATTATGCGTATTTCAATTAAATGTCGTAAATTTGGCGTCTGGAAACGAAAAACAAATCACAATCCCATATGTTAACTCCCCTCACCGCCATCTCGCCCGTCGACGGGCGTTACCGTAATAAAACGGAGAAATTAGCCGATTATTTTTCGGAGCAGGCCCTCATCCGCTACCGCATCCGCGTCGAAGTGGAATACTTCATCGCCTTGTGCGAACTGCCGCTGCCGCAGCTGGCCGGCATCGACCGCTCGAAATTCGCCGCCCTGCGCGCGCTCTACCTCGATTTCTCGGACGCCGACGCCCGGCGCGTGAAGGAGATCGAGTCGGTGACCAACCACGACGTAAAGGCCATCGAGTACATCATCAAGGAGAAAATGGACACCCTCGGGCTGGAGGCCTATAAGGAGTTCGTGCATTTCGGCCTCACGTCGCAGGACATCAACAACACGGCCATTCCGCTCTCGCTCCGGGAGGCGATGACGGGCGTCTACTACCCCGTCGTCGAGGAGGTCCGCGACGCTTTGGCGTCGTTCGCCGAGCAGTGGCGCGAGGTTCCGATGCTGGCGCGCACGCACGGGCAGCCCGCCTCGCCGACCTCGCTGGGCAAAGAGTTTTCGGTATTCGTCGAGCGGCTCGAAAAGCAGTTGTTCATGCTCCACGACATCGCCGTTCCGGCCAAGTTCGGCGGCGCCACGGGCAACTTCAACGCCCACCGCGCGGCCTACCCCGAAATCGACTGGGTGGCTTTCGCCAACCGGTTCGTGAACGAGACGCTGGGGCTGTGCCGCTCGCAGTACACCACGCAGATCGAGCACTACGACAACCTGGCGGCCATCTTCGACAACATGAAGCGCATCGACACCATCCTCATCGACCTCTCGCGGGACATGTGGACCTACATTTCGATGGAGTACTTCAAACAGCAGATCAAGGCCGGGGAGGTCGGATCGAGCGCCATGCCCCACAAGGTCAACCCCATCGACTTCGAAAACGCCGAGGGCAATTTCGGCATCGCCAATGCCGTTTTCGAGCACCTTTCGTCGAAGCTGCCCGTCTCGCGCCTCCAGCGCGATTTGACCGACTCGACCGTGCTGCGCAACATCGGCGTGCCGATGGCCCACGCGGTGATCGCCCTGCAATCGCTGCTCAAGGGGCTGAACAAGGTGATCCTCAACCCCGAGGCGCTGGCGCGCGACCTGGAGAACAACTGGGCCGTGGTGGCCGAGGGCATCCAGACCATCCTGCGCCGCGAGGGTTTCCCGAAGCCCTACGAGGCTTTGAAGGCCCTGACGCGGACCAACGCCCACATCACCCGCGAGTCGATCGCGGCATTCATCGAAACGCTCGACGTCGCCGAATCGGTCAAGGAGGAGCTGCGCGCCCTCTCGCCCTCGACCTACACGGGCGTGTTCCGGTAGGCCGGAACCGGCATCGAAAACAAAGGCAGGACCCGAAAGCGTCCTGCCTTTGTTCGTCCCGACGGACCGTCACTCCTTGCAGCAACGCACCGTATAGCCGTAAGACCGGTTCATGTCCAGTTCATTATTGATCGAACCGCTGCTCGACAGTTTGCTGCGGAAGAAGAGGTAATAGGATTTGACCGAAGAGGTTTCCGCCGACCAGTAAGCGCCCGAACCGCCGGTCGAGCTGCGCAGCCCCACGATGGCGCCCGAACTGTAATTGCGATAGCCCTGCGCCGGATACCAGGCCGTCTGTTCCCCGTGGGTATAGGTCATACCGTAGTTCGTTCCGTCCCATACCGAAACGCCGTCGATGTACTGACGTCCCGAAATCAGATCCTCCCATGCACCGGTTTCAGGAACCCTGTACCCCGGCGGGCAGGGGTCGTTGAGCGTTTTGGCCTCACCCCACAATGTCGCGTTCGGCGACGCAAGCCAGTTATAGCCGGTTCCGACCTTATCGTTGTAGAACGTCATGGGATTGGCGGCAGCCCCGTCGGTCGTCGTCGCACTCTTGCTGAAAGCCCAGTCCAGCGCCGGATAAGCGGGATTCACCACCGTGCCGTTCTTTGCTTCGAGGAACGCATTGGCCGAAGTTTCCGTTTTTTCGCCCCCGTAGAACGGGTCCTTGCGCCCCCACTGGTAATACATGCCGTAAGCGTCCGTACCGCCTGCGGTCGTACCTACAGCGCCCAGGTTGCGGTCCATGAAGACCGTCCCGTTCCCGTAGGTCATCGTCTGCGGAGCGTCGGTCACCCAGACATGCCAGCTCCAGACGACCTTTCCGTCCTGCATCAGGGCGACCAGCGCGTTGCCCCTGCCTTCGCCGACCGTGAGGAAAATATCGCCGGAGGTCGTGTCGAGGGCGACTCCGGAAACGAGTCCTTCGGAGTCGGTCCACAGCCAGTCGGCCGTCATGCCGTCCGCCATCTCGATCGCCGGCTCGAATCCGACCCCTTCGCCGGCTCCGTTTCCGCGTACCCGGGCATTGAAAACATACGTTCCGGGCGCCGAAACCACATAGCAGTTGGCCGTCCCCGCAACGCTCAAGTCGTTGACCTGCGCCGCCGAAAGAGTCCCGCCGTCCGTCAGCGCGATTTCCACCCGCCCGTTTCCGGCCTTTACCGACCGGAACAACTCCACCTGCTCGTCGCCCGTGGCTTCGACCGGATTTCCGGAGCCGTCCTCGATCTGCCACGGCGTCACGGCGGCGTCCGTCGTCACGGTCCAGAAACCTTTATCATCGCGCCCCACGACGGGGACAGGCCCCGAAACAGGCATTTTCGCTCCGGCTGCATCTTTCAGCCAGGGAATATCCTTTTCCGCGGCGAGTGTCCAGTAATACGCATCCCCGTCGACCGCAATGCCGATCAGCGGCGCTTCCGCCGCCGCATTGCAGGCTACCGTCACTTCGGTCCCGTCGCAGAACGTAAGGCGCACGCCGTCCTCCGTCTCGGCCAGCGACCGCACTTCCGACTGCGACACGGCTCCGGCCAGCGTCTTCAGCGAGACCAGGCCCGCATTCAGGTCTTCGATCTTTTGCAACAGTTCGGCCGAGGGAGGGGGAACGGGTTTGTCTCCATCCGGGTCCGAAGCCCCGGATTCGCTCTTGCAGCCGCCGAGAAGCAGCGCCCAGGAGCAGATCACAAATAATTTTTTCATCATACCTTGTTTTTTAGTTAATGGTTCCATCTGTTCCGTCCGTAAAGGACAGACTTCACGGAGAATACCGCGCAGGCAAAAACAGGCATGACGACCCGGCAAAGCATGGCGACGACTTCCTCATCCAACCGTAAAAAAGTCTGTCCGAAGAGGTTCGCAGCAACAGGAAAAAGAGGGCCGAAGCAAATAAGGACGCACGGAAAAACCGCCGGCGACGACTTCAGGCGCTCCCTTTCTCCGCAGGAGCAAACACCCTATCGCGCAAGGCAGGTCTTCTGACTTGTCCCCCGAGGCGGCGCCTTCCCGGTCCCGGAGGACCAGTGGCTCAAGAATGCCGCAACGAAAAAGCCCTTGCGGGCGGGACTCACAGCAGCGGGAACTGTTGCCGATTCACACGGCATTCCCTTTTAATTCCCCTCCACGGGGAAACCATTGCACGGCAAAGATACGCTTTTATCGGCAGGAAGCAAGCGATCCGGCGGAATATTTCCGCGAAACGCGCCCCGCCGCTCTGCGCAGCGGACCGTTCCGACCACGATGCGTCCCTTTTCCGGCAGACGGCGGCGCGACTTTGGCACGCGCCTTGTACTTATTTCAGTCAGCTGCGGCACAGCAACCGCAGTGAGGTTTCTTCATTTATTTAAGTTTGGGTTAGTAGTTTTAGGAGGGCAACCTCCTGGGGGCAGCAGGCAATCGTGAGATTCCCTGCTGTTTTTTTATCCCCGGAGGGCATCACTAACCGAACAGGTCGTTGAGCACGGCGGCCAGACGATACGACGCCAGGATCAGCTGGCGTTCGGGCAGCAGATAGGTGTCCGTCACGAACTGCTTGCCGTAGGTCCCGTCGGCCCGCTGCCAGTCGTAGATCACCCGGCAGGCGACGGCCGTTTCGTACAGCCATTCGCGGGGCGTACCCTTGGCCATCCCGGCCTTCTCGCGTTTGGAGAAGGTGTCCAGCAGCAGCCGGTACTCGCTGTAACTCCAGCCGTGGGCGCCGTCCAGCACGCCCCAGTCCCACATCGCATGGTAGGACATCTTTTTCCCGTTGAGGTCCGCACGGCCGCTCTTGCAACCGGGGTACTTGACATGCGAAGGGCAGTGCATGTCGCCCACGATGTGAATGACATACATCAGGTTCAGCCGCACGAGCGAGTCGCTCATGTTCCGGTAGTCCTTCAGCCGGTCGATGGCGTGCATCAGTTCCACGACACAGTTGGTTTTTCCCTTGCGCAGCGTGTCGACCAGCTGCATGTCGGCATCCACGTAGCTCACGTGCTCGACATTGCGGAATTCGGGGGTGTCGCGGTACTTGTCCATCCACGAAGCGTAGTAAACGATCGAATGGTCGAGGTAGCGGGCGATGTTCCTCTTCGCCCGGGGCGTCAGGTTGCACTCGGCGATGTAGGCGATGGCGTCGTGGCGTGTGCGGTCCCATGCCTGCGACGGCAGCGCCGCGCAGAGCATAAGGCCCAACAAAAACAGTTTCAGGTTCTTCATTGTCTTTCAAATTAACGGGTTAACGATTCGGCGCGGAAGTTATCGAACGGCACGCGGTTCTTGCTTTTGACCGCCGGGGCGAACACCACGCGGGTCGTAGCATCGGCTCCCGCAACGGCGAAGGCTGCAGATTTTCCTTTAAAGGCACTATCATCAGGCATATGCCACAAATAAAACAATAAAAAGAAATAAAACCAAAATTATTCCGGTGAAAATTCCACGACAAGACCCGATAATCGACCAAACGGTCTGCGGCGGACGGCGATTGCAGGTTCGGCACGCGCTTTGTACTTATTCCGGTCAGCTGCGGCACAGCAACCGCAGTGAGGTTTCTTCATTTATTTAAGTTTGGGTTAGTAGTTTTAGGAGGGCGACCTCCGGGGACAGCAGGCAATCGCGAGATTCCCTGCTGTTTTTGCGTCCGCATGCCGGGCGCGCCGCTCCTGCGTGCGCAGGGTCCGAAAAAGCCGCCCGGTGTTCCGATCGGTTCTTTGCAACGCTCCGGCTGCCGATTTCACGGGGCGGCAATGCGCTCCGGCACGAAAACTGTGCGGCGGACGACGAGGGAAAACAGCAAAATCCAACCTACCCACCATGGCAAAACGTAAAAATATCACCACGACGCAGCTGGCGCTGATGACCGCTGCGGCCGTCATCAGCCTGCGCGGGCTCCCGATGATGGCCCAGGAGGAACTGACGATGTTCTTCTACATTTTCTTCGCGACGTTCCTCTTCCTGATTCCTGCGGCCCTCGTGGGCGCCGAACTGGGCAGCGCCTTCGCCGACCGCGGCGGCGGCGTCTACACCTGGGTCAAGGAGGCTTTCAACCGCCACCTGGGTTTCTCGGCGATCTTCCTGCAATGGATTCAGAATGTCGTCTGGTATCCCACCGTACTGGGATTCGCCGCCGCGTCGATCGCCTACATGATCGGCGTTCCGGCACTGGCGCAGAACGGGCTGTACGTCGGGTTGTTCTCGATTGCAATGTACTGGTGCGCGACGCTGGTGACCCTGCGCGGCACGTCGGC
>QWCE01000492.1_pt1 | contig 91759 bp, 90 predicted proteins | sample 1972531 | NCBI WGS metagenome assembly QWCE01 (sample SAMN09866716, study PRJNA288562) | Human gut metagenome isolate term4_stool, whole genome shotgun sequencing...
GCATGCTTCTCTTGCATACCAAACACCCCATGAGTTCTTTCACCAATAAGGTGGTGAAAAGACGAATGTAGGCTCTACTATTTGGGGGACACTTCAAAAAGAGCAAACTACCACCCCTGAGACGGGGAGATTGGCGGCTTTTGGTAGTGTTGGTTCGCCGGAAAAGGCCAAACTACCACCCATGGGGCGGCAAAACCATAGTGGTGATTTGCCGAAAAGGCTAAATTACCACCCATGAGGCGGCAAAACCAGAGTGGTGGTTCGCCGAAAAACGCCAAACCACCACCCATGAGGCGGCAAAACTAGAGTGGCGGTCCCCGAAAACCTCAGATTGGGACGGAGGGATGGAAAATGGAGACAACCCGGGACGGCGTAGGCGGCCTCATTCTTTTATACTCTATACATAAGTAGCGTTGGCCGATTTGATGGGGAAGGGAGAGGATATGACGGAGCTGGAGAATGAGCTGAGGAAAAGGGCGAAGAAATTTCGGGCGGTGAAAAGTTTCATTGAGGAAGAGCCGGTAATGACCATGGAGGGCTGGCTGGAGACTCGGCAAAGGGGGGCGGCTAGGCGTTATTATTATTGTGTTTATGACCGGGACCAGGGAAAGACTGTGCGGAAATATCTTCGAAAAGATCAGCAAGGCCTGGCAAAGAAGCTGGCGCAAAAGGTCTATTATGGAAAAATCCAATCTGCCATCAATCGCTGTCTTCCTTTGATGGAGGAGCTGAGCCGGAGAATCCATGAGGTGGACATCGATAAGTTCTATGATGATTTACCGGATGCGCGAAAGGAGCTCATTCAGCCGGTCACGATGACGAAAAAAGACCGCTTGGCCCGATGGATGGATGAGGCCTACTCACCTAACCCCATGCCCAAAAGTTCTCGTGCTATTGTGACGAAGCTTGGGGAAAGCGTCCGGTCCAAATCGGAGAAGATATTGGCGGATTTTTTTCATGATGCCAGGGTGCCGTATAAATATGAGTGTCCATTGCGGCTCCGGGATGGCCGCATCCTCTATCCGGATTTCACCTTCCTGGATCCGAGGACCATGGAGGAGGTCTATTGGGAGCATTTTGGCTTGATGGATGATGTGAGCTATATGAATCGGGCTCTTGAAAAAATGAAGCTTTACGGAAGATCGGGCTATCGCCTGGGCGAGCGCTTGTTGGTTTCCTTTGAATCCAGCGAGGTGTATATCGATTTTGACCTGGTCCACCAAATTGTTGAAGAGCGGTTGAAATGGCCGGGGTGAGGGGGAGTGCGAGAATAGTGGTGGTTTGGGAAAATAGACCAAACCACCACTATTGCTACAAGGACATGTCGGTTGTATTTGAATCTAGCAAGATATCTTTCAATTCAGAAGTAGTCCACCAAGCCTTTGTTCCGATAAAGTGATATATTGAATAATAAGAAGTTTGAGAGAGAATTTATTTTAAGACCAGGTGAACTATGGGACAAATCATTGAACTGCCGGATTCCGTAAAATTGAAGAAAGAAATTCGAAGACTGAAAAGCCTCCTGGAGGACCTTGTCCTTGAGCGCGATGAGCTCCGCTTTGTTACTTGCGAGAATATTAAAATGAAATATAGGTTGGAGATTGGAGGTCTTGAGCATAGGGTCTATCAAGCACATTGTGAGTATCTTCGCTTGCGACGGAAAAAAGAGATCATTCAAGCAAAAAAGAATCGCCAGGAAACGATCAATATGGATGCGATTGAAAACCTCCTGGACGAAGAATTCTTGACCTATCAGAAGAAGCTTGATGAAAAGATTCATGAGATGAATCAGGCGCTGGAGCGATCAAAACTTGAGTCCCTGACAGAAGAGGAAGAGCAAGAATTCAAGAAACTATATCGAATTATTGTGAAGACCCTACACCCTGACCTAAATCCGAACCTATCAGAGGCAAAAAAGGAACTATTTATTAACGCTACGGACGCATACAGGCGGGGGGACCTCGCTGATCTTCAAATCATCTTTCAACTCGTTGGAGCGGATATGAATCTTGAAAATACACCTTCTTCCCTCATCCTCCTTCATAAAGAGAAACAAAGACTGCAGAGCCTCCTTGACCAGGTAAAGGAAGAGATCAAGAAGATAAAAACAAGTCCCCCCTATACCTGGAAAATTTACTTTGAAGATGAGGAGAGAAAAGCGGAAAGAATTGATGAATTAGAGAAAGAACTAGGGGCTTTTCAAGAAGCGATCCGCACGCAGAAAGAGTGGATTCATGAGTTGATGAGGAAGTGAACATGAACGATTTGGCAAACAAGGGCCAGAATGAGCTGATTCAATACCTCTTTAGCAAAGAATCAGGTCTCGACTTACCCAAACCCTATGAGCAAGATATTTTTCTTTTTGATACAGTCGTAGCAGGGACGACCCATATTGAGAATATTGATGCGATCGGATCGTCCCTTCATGAGGGAGATAAGTTGGTTTTCTATCGCGAACCGGATAATCCTCATGATCCGCAAGCCATACGGATTGAGACGATCCATGAGAAAAAAATTGGCTATATTCCTCAACAGGATAATGTGGTCTTTTCACGGCTGATGGATGCCGGGAAGCTTCTTTTTGGCAAAGTGACGGATAAAGAAATGCGAGGGAACTGGCTTCGGATAAAGATCAACATTTATTTTCATGAAAGCTAGGAAAACTGATGTACTATACCGGTGAATGGATCTGGGAAAATATTTATTTGTTGGATAGCCATGATATGGCAATGGACTTGGTACATGGCGAGCACTGTTTTCTCATTGGTCATCATGTCAAACACCCATCTATTGTGAATCAAACCTCTGCCAAGCTGATCAAAGGTAGTTTCTATGATTTTCATATTTTCGGCCAGCAAGCTCATTTATGGGAAGAGGCCCTCTTTCAGGCGGCTGGACCAGGCTCTCCCATTCAAATTGAGGCCAGTACAGTAGCAAGAGAAGAAATATCCTATACCCTTGCTATGCTTGCCTCTTTGGAGCCATATGCCATCAATTTCGTCCTCTCTGATGATGAATACTTTACAGAATATCTCGTTGAAGATTTACGAAATATCTTTTCCGGAAAGTCTAAATTTTCACCTCATGACTGGCAAAAACTTAGGTCCGGATTTGAATTCAAGTTTCATGGAAAAGATGCCATTGTTAGTGTCTGTAATGGGGTAGTTGTTGGATTTCTTGGGGAAGAAAAAATCTTTGATACGATAAACAAGGGCTTTCGAACCAAGATATTTGATGGAAGGAGCTTCTATGAGATTTGGGAGGAGAGGGTAAGGTAAGTGGATGTTATTCTATCCATTAAGGGATGCTTCCGCAGATACCGAAAAGAAAGAGGTGAGAGGCATTCGTGAGCTAGGTAGTCATAGTGGTGGTTTGGGGAAATAGGGCAAACCACCACTACTGTGGCGGAGGAAAAATAGTGTTGGTTTGGTGAAAAAGGCCAGACCGACACTATTTTTTATGCCCAATGGTAGTGTTGATTTGGCGAAAAAGGTGAAACCACCACTACCATGGCGAGGGTTAAGGCAGCTGGTGGTAGTGTTGGTTTGCCAAAAAAGCCCAAACCACCACTACTGTGGCGTGGAGAAGGGCGGCTCATTGTAGTGTTGATTCGCCAAAAAAGGCGAAACCACCACTATTGAGGCTGCAACAACATTATGATTTGCACAATAATGTTGCCATAACAACATACATTGTTTGGAGGTAGGGATATGATGAAAGAAAAGGGAAAGGAGTTTCTTGTTATGACAAAGAAAATTGATTTGAATATGAGCGTGTATGCACTCACGCAAGAATATCCGGAACTGATCCCCATTATGGCTGAGCTTGGTTTCTCTGAGATTACGAATAAGGCCATGTTACACTCTGTTGGAAAAATCATGACAATTCCAAAGGGTGCTAAAATGAAGAATATTCCTATGACGGATATCGTGATGACCTTGGTGGGACGGGGCTTTGAACTCGTAGGGAATATGCCGGACATGGCGGCTGCCGGGGAGCCGGAAAGCAAAGCGGAGGCGGACAGCAATTCGACCAACAGTCGGACGGACCAGCTCAAGGGCTATTTGAAGAGGCTTGGCCAAGGGGAAGCGTTGGAGACGGTCCGGGCGGATTTTGCCCGTGAGTTCGGGGAGGTGGAAGCGGCTGAGATTATGCAGGCGGAGCAGGAGTTGCTGGAGGAGGGAACTCCGCTTACCGAGGTCCAGAAGCTTTGCGATGTCCATGCGGCGCTTTTTCATGGGGCCACGACAGAAGATCGGAAGGTCAATGCTGATGTATTGGAGATGGTGATTGGCCATCCCTTGTATACACTGACCAAGGAAAATAGGGCGCTATCCAAGCTGCTTGCAGAATATAAGGAAGGCAGGGAGGATCTCCTCCCGGAGATTCGTCAGCTTTCTACCCATTATGCCAAGAAGGGAGACCTCCTCTATCCCTTGCTGAAGGTGAAGTATGGCATATCCGGGCCGTCCGATGTGATGTGGACGGTGGATGATGAGATCAGGGATGAGCTGGGGCGTCTTTCCGCTGAGGGGGACCATGATGAGACATGGAAGGACCGCATGGATGCGGTATTGACCCGTGCCGAGGAGATGGTTGATAAAGAACAGAATATTCTCTTTCCCATCTGCGCCGCCAATTTTACAAAAGAGGAATGGGTTGGGATTTATCGGGATTCCAAGGATTATGAGGTCTGCTTTGGCGTGGGACAGGAGGTCTGGCAGGATGCTGAAAATGTAGAACCCCCCGTGTCGGCCGGCGAAGAGGGGGAAATCGTCATGCCGGGTGGCCATCTGACGGTCACCCAGCTGACGGCCCTCCTGAATACGATCCCGCTGGAGATTTCCTTTGTCGATGCGGACAACATCAACCGCTTCTTCAACGAGGGGCCGAAGGTGTTCAAACGTCCCACTATGGCGATTGACCGCAATGTCTTCTCCTGCCATCCGCCGAAGATTGAGCCGATGGTGCGGAAGATCATTGAGGATTTCAGGAATAAACGCCGCGACGAAGTGTCTGTTTGGATGGAGAAGGGCGGACGAACTATGCTGGTCAAGTACATGGCCGTTCGAGATAGGGAGGGTGAGTATCTGGGAACGGTAGAGCTTGTCCAAGATATGGAATTTGCCAAGGATCACTTTCTTGGAGAAAAAATGTAAGACTGTTCAAATACCATAGGATTGAAGAGAATATGGAGGGTCATCCGCTATGATGAGGGTGGTCCTCCCGCTTCTTTTATCCACGCATTTGTTCCATTAACCATTCTTTGAGAACAAGAGCGTGATTACACTGCTCATTTTTTGCCGAATAAAGAAGAGTAATTGCACTTTCTTGTATCTTTTGTAGGCATAGATCTTTAAATTCCTCCGAAGCCGGGTTGTCAGCTAATTCTTTTCTGTAGCGTTCATGAAATGCAGCATATTTTTCGGGAATATGAGAAAACCATTTTCGGAGTTCGTTAGATGGAGCAATCTCCTTAGCCCACAAATCAATATTAGCCTTTTCCTTCTTGACGCCTCGCGGCCATAGTCGATCCACAAGAATACGAAAACCGTCTGTTTCTTCGTATGCCTCATAGATGCGCTTGCACGATATTTTATTCATTATGCATAGCCTCCCTTTAAAGTAAATTCATTCTTACGGTAGGTGATCAATCCGTCTTCCTGCATTTTGGAGAGTTCCTTGGACATCGAACTCCGATTAACGGCAAGGTAGTCAGCAAGTTGCTGGCGATTGTAGGGGATGGTGAAGTGGGAGCTTCCGGCTTCCAGCGCTTGTTCGGACAAGTAGGACAGAAGCCTCTCTCGTAGAGAGTAAGAAGCCGTGTGCATCATCCGTCTAGAAAGATTCAGATTTTTCTGGGCGGAAATCCGAAGCATATTTTTAATGAGCCGGGTGTGGAAGGCGCATGCCCGCTGGCATGGGGTCAGGAGTTTTTGCATATTAAGAAAAAGCACCCGGGTCTCCTCGCTGGCAATGACATCGCAGATGAGGTCTTTGCCGGGGATCGCCGCATAGTTTTCTCCAAAGATCTCTCCGCTGGTGATATGGCCAAAAATATTGCTGTTCCCCCAATAAAAATTCACCACGATATTGACGCTGCCGGATTCTATAAGGCCGATCTCGCTGATCGGTGAGCCGGCCCGGAAGATGACCTCATCTTTTTGGAATGTCCGCTCTTGTGCACCCAAGCAGGTGAGCAAGACGGAGATCTCGTCTTCGGTGATCCCCCGGAAGAGGAGAGTGTTTGATAAGAAAGAAGTATTCATAAAAACCTCCGATACGTTGCCATGACAACATACTAGTTGCAATAATTATAGTATGATCGAGGTAGGAAATCAAAAGAAGTCGAAGGAGGGTAGGATGAACAATGTAATCAAAGCAGGTGAAGTTTTCAAATTGGCAGGTCTTGTTTCTTATGCAGAAGGCCAGATCGCCAAGATGAATGTGGTGGACGATGATAGGGTGAAATTGATTCTTATGGCCTTTGATGCAGGATCGGAACTTCCGGAACACGCCGCTCCAGGCGATGCCATTGTCTTCGCTTTGGAAGGTGAGGCCGTGATTAGCTATGAGGGACAAGACCATACGATCAAGACGGGCGAGAATTTCCACTTTGCGAAAGCCGATCGTCACTCAGTAAAAGCGACAAAACAGTTTAAGATGGCACTTCTTCTTATATTAGAGTAAAAGAAAGAGAGGTCGATGACAATGAAGTATAGAGTCAATGAAGGATGCATCGGATGTGGACTCTGTGAGGGAACCTGCCCGGAAGTTTTTTTTATGACAGATGAAGGTGTGGCTAAGGCGATCGAAAGTGATGTCCCTGCTGATTTCGAAGAAGTAGCGGCAGAAGCGATGGACGGATGTCCGGTTGGAGTGATAGAGGAAGCATAAGGAGGGACAGGCTATGGCAGAAACGAAGATGTTTTGTTTCCAGTGTCAGGAAACAGCAGGATGCAAAGGATGTACGATTTCAGGAGTTTGCGGGAAGAAGCCGGAAGTGGCAGCAATGCAGGATCTTCTGGTCTATGTAACAAAAGGACTTTCAGCAGTAACAACAGGTCTCCGTAAAGAGGGGAAGAAAATCCCAAAAGAGGTCAATCACCTTGTCACAATGAATCTCTTTATGACGATTACAAATGCAAATTTTGATCGTGAGGCGATTATTGGAGCGATTAAGAAAACGCTGAAAGTGAAGGAAGACCAGCTTGCCCGGCTTGACCACAAGGAAGGATTGACGGAGGCTGCGCTTTGGAATGGCAGTGAAGGAGAGTTTGAAGGAAAAGCAGGAACAGTGGGTGTCCTTTCGACGAAGGATGAGGATGTTCGTAGCCTTCGGGAGCTCATCACTTATGGATTGAAGGGGTTGGCTGCCTACTCCAAACATGCGAATACACTCAATCATGACAATGAAGAGGTTGATGCCTTTATCCAGGAGGCCTTGACCAAGGTTCAGGATGATTCTCTTTCGGTCGATGAACTTGTTGCTTTGACACTTGAAACAGGGAAATTCGGTGTGGAGGGTATGGCCCTCTTGGATAAAGCCAATACCGAAACTTATGGCAACCCGGAGATCACAAGTGTTGATCTCGGGGTCCGAAAGAATCCCGCTATTTTGATTTCCGGCCATGATCTTCGCGATCTGGAGATGCTTTTGGAACAGACGAAGGGTAGTGGAGTAGATGTCTATACGCACTCCGAGATGCTGCCGGCCCAATACTATCCGGCATTCAAGAAATATCCTCACTTTGCCGGCAACTATGGCAATGCATGGTGGAAACAGAAGGATGAATTTGAAAGCTTCAATGGCCCTATTCTGATGACCACCAACTGCATCGTACCGCCAAAGGAGAGCTATAAAGACCGTCTGTGGACGACAGGATCAGCGGGATATCCGGGATGCCAACATATCCCGGGAGAATATGGGCAAGAAAAAGATTTTTCTGCGATCATTGAACAAGCAAAAGCTTGTCCGGCCCCAACCGAGATCGAGACCGGAACAATTACCGGTGGATTCGCCCATAACCAGGTGTTTGCTCTGGCGGAACCCATTGTCAATGCCGTGAAGGCAGGAGCCATTCGCAAGTTTGTTGTCATGGCGGGTTGCGACGGGAGACAGAAAGGCCGTGACTATTATACGGAGTTTGCTAAGGCCCTTCCCCAGGATGTGGTTATTCTTACCGCCGGTTGTGCAAAGTATAGATATAATAAGTTGAACCTGGGTGATATCGACGGCATTCCAAGGGTTTTGGATGCGGGGCAGTGCAACGATTCTTATTCATTGGCGTTGATTGCTCTCAAGTTGAAGGAGATCTTTGAACTTGAGGATATCAATGACCTGCCGCTGGCCTTCAATATTGCATGGTATGAACAGAAGGCTGTGATCGTACTCTTGGCCCTTCTTTCCCTAGGGGTAAAGAATATCCATCTGGGACCCACACTTCCCGCCTTCCTGTCACCCAATGTAGCCAAGGTCCTGGTAGAGAATTTCGGGATAGCAGGAATAAGGACGGTCGATGAGGATCTGGAGATCTTGATCGGCTAAAAGGAGTATCTATCATGATTTTTAAGAATAACGATGAAAAAACCTGGCTGGAAGATGAGGCAGGCAAGGAGATTGCACGGATTGACCATCCGGTGATCCGCCCCGGTGTCGTCAACATCCTTCATACGGAGGTGGATCCTTCTTATGGCGGTCAAGGCATTGCGGGGAACATCACCCAGGAACTGGCCGACCGGCTTCGCCATGAGGGCATGAAAGCGGAGCTATCCTGCTCCTATGCTATCAAGTGGTTTTCCACGCATCCGGACTATGCGGATGTGGTGGTTTAGGGAAAACGAGGAGACGGCTACTAGTGTTTTGGCCTCGGAATAGTGTTGGTTTGGCGAAATATGGCAGACCACCATTACTCTAGCGGGGAGAAAATAGTGTTGGTTTGGCGAAAAAGGCCAGACCAACACTATTTTTTATGGTTAATGGTAGTGTTGATTCGACGAAAAAGTCCAAACCACCACTACTTTGGCAGAGAGAAGGACGGCTCAAGATAGTGTTGATTTGCCGAAAAAGCCCAAACCACCACTATTGAGGCGGGGAGAAGGGTGGCTCATGGTAGTGTTGATTCGCCCAAAAAAGCCAAACCAACACTATTGGGCCTTCAAAATCGTAGTGTTGATTTGCCAAAAAATGGCAAACCACCACTACGGTTGCGACAAATCCTGGTTTTCATTTGATAAAATCATAAAATAAAGGGGAATCGGTTGGTGTAAATAGCGGAAGGAGGCAAGATGATGACTAATCTTGGGCCAAACGGGCGGAAAAAAGGGATCCAATCTTTTGAGGAGAGTATTCCCTTCATTAAAGAAATTAAATTTACTTATGGTGAATGGTTTGTTGGGTATGAGACGAGGAAGATTACGTTCAAAGGGGAAGATCTTTTTCTGGATGTCGATTATTCTTGTTTCAATCAGAATGGGATAAAGCCATTTGTTCAGAAATTTCCCGGCATGAAAAAAGATTTCTTGGATGCCCTGACCGCCTTACATGTTGGCGAGTGGGAGGAGCGCTACGACAATTGGAATGTTTTAGATGGATACTCCTGGAGCTTGGAGATCTGTTTTTCCAATGGTCATAAAGCGGTGGAAAAAGGTGGCTCCAACGACCATCCGGTCAACTTTGACGATTTTTACCAGCTGGTGAAGTTGGAAGATAAGGATTCGATGAAATGATTTTTGGCTGTAGCCAACGCCTATTTGGACCGGCGTTTTCTGTGGACAAGCCTGATAAGCCCCATCCATCCTCATGTTACTTTTCATTGCTTGTGGCAATGGGGACAATGGCGGTATCCTACCCACAAAAGGAGGATTCAGCTATGCTAAGTGAGAATATCAAAAGAATACGAAAAGAAAAGGGACTTTCTCAGGAGGAACTTGCCGGCAAAGTGTATGTGGTGCGACAGACGATTTCGAAATGGGAACAGGGGCTTTCTGTGCCGGATTCGGAAATGTTGATTGCCATATCCAAAGCACTTGAAACACCGGTTAGCAGCTTGCTGGGGGAAAATATGATAAAAGCAGAGGTAGATGACCTGGATATCCTTGCTAAAAAATTAGAAGTGATCAATTTTATGCTCTCTGAGGAGAAGGAAAAAAAGAGAAAGAGAATTCATGGTCTCTTTATTATTTTGGCTCTGATGATCCCGGTCATTTTCCTGGTCTTGCTCTTCCTTAATAGTCCATACCTAAATTGGGACTATGGTAATCCGGAAAGTGCGGTTCTTGGGACTGCTTATCATTCCTTTGAATGGGCTTTTGCCCGCATTGCCCCTATCGCTATGATCCTTGCGGTTATTGGGATCATTCGGACGAGAAAATGATCCTCGCTTCACCACTATTGATTTTGCCCCCAGATAGTGTTGGTTCGTCGAAAAACGCTTAACCACCACGAATGAGGCGGAATAATCAAGGCAAGGAAATCGCCTCATGGTCATTCTTGACAATCCGGCTTGTGGAGGGCATGATTATTTCGATACTCTTTTCAATTTTAGATGGGGGAGGAATGATTGGTGAAATCCACTGAGAAAAACAAGCGTATCCGAAATATCTGCAATGGACTCATGCTGTGCCTGGCCCAATTGGTCCTCCTGGCAGGCTTGGCGAGGACCTTGGTCAAGCCCAAGGATACCAATCTTTATGAAAACCGTCCGGCCAATCAGGTCGCCGCTCCGACATTGGCTTCCTGGTTGGATGGGACCTTTCAGGATTCGGTGGAGGCGGCACTCAGCGACCAGGTTCTCTTAGCCCAGACGATGAAAAAGACCTATAACGATATAGAAAACCAGATTCGATATGAGGCGATGATGCGGATTTCGTCCCGGCATCCGGATATCCCCGTCCAGTATGGGAAATTCTATGTTTATGGGGGGAAGTATCTTGCCTATCCACCGACCACGCTGGAAAGCCTGACCGAGGCCCTTGACCGTCGTGTGGAAAATTGTAACCGGCTCATTGCCGCTCATCCGGATGTTTCCTTCTATCTTTATTATATTGAGCGGGATAGCGACAATTTCTTCGATAGTGGGGAAAAGACCGGGGCCTATGAATATCTGGCTTCCCGCGTGAACCTCCCCAAGGACCGGATGAAGAAATTCGCTGTGGATGACCTGGAAACTTTCGAGCGGGATTTTTACCAGACCGACCACCACTGGTCCAACCAAGGATCCTACCGGGGCTACCGCGAGTTGGCAGCCATGTTCGGCTTAACCGACCCGGTGGAGCCGGAGGGGAAGGTCTCTTTAACGGACCACTTTGCTGGGTCCAAGTCCCGGTCTCTTGGTGCCCAAGGCCAGTTTTTCGAACCCATGGACATCTACCGCTTTTCCTTTCCGTCCATGGCCATCCAAATCTGCGGACAGCCGGTGGAAGATTATGGCCAGCAGACGGCCGCAGCGGAGGGCAGGGTCACATCATTCAGCTATGGTGAGATCTATGGCCAGGATGATGGCGAGATCATCTTCGACAGCGGAACGACCGGACGAGGTAACCTCCTCATGCTCGGCGAATCCTACGACAACGCCATCCTCAAGCTCATGGCCAGCCATTTTGACCGGGTCTATAGTGTCGACCTCCGAAGCTATGAGAAGGATATGGGGAAGCCCTTCCGCTTGGCGGACTACCTGGATGAACACGGGATCACCAAGGTCCTCTGGGTCGGTTGCATGAACTACTTCTCAGTCGATGATTTTCTTTTGGAGGACTAAGCCATGGTATTCAGCAGTCAAACCTTCCTCTTTTTCTTCCTCCCCTTGGCCGGCCTCTGCGTCTTCGTCCGGTCCAAGCCCCTGCAAAACGCCCTCCTCCTCATGGCCTCCCTCCTTTTCTACGCTTGGGGCGAACCCAAGATGGTGGTCCTCATGGCCCTGGTCACCCTGGTCGCCTACCTCAGCGGCTTTGCCATGGTCCATTTCGAGGGGCGGCCCGGGGTCAAGAAGGCGGTCCTGGTGGCGGCCATTTTCGTCATTATCGGCAACCTCTTCGTCTTTAAATACCTCAACTTCCTTTGCCGGACCCTGTCCTTCCTGGGCTTGGAAGACCCCCATCTCGCCCTTCCGATCGGGATCAGCTTCTACTCCTTCCAGGTCCTCTCCTATGTCATCGACCTCTACCGGGGGAGGATCGGCCTCCAGCGGAATTTCTTCTATCTTCTCATGTATGTGAGTTTCTTCCCCCAGCTCATCGCCGGCCCCATTGTCCGCTATGAGACGGTGGAAAAAGAAATTCGCTCCCGAAGCGTGACCATGGATGACCTGGCTACCGGCTTTCGGCGATTTGTCATGGGCCTGGCTAAAAAGCTCCTTCTGGCCAACCAAGTGGCCCAGGTAGCAACCATTGTCTACGCCGGCAACCCCAAATACTATGGCTCGCTCATGTATTGGTTGGCCGCCATCGCCTACACCCTCCAGATCTACTTCGACTTCTCCGGTTACAGCGACATGGCCATCGGCCTGGGCCGGATGTTCGGCTTCCACTTCCTGGAGAATTTCAACTACCCCTATATCTCCCTCTCGGTCACGGAGTTCTGGCGGCGCTGGCACATCTCCCTGTCCACCTGGTTCCGTGACTATATCTATATCCCCCTGGGTGGGAACCGGGTTCCCCGGGGAAAGTGGATCCGGAACATCCTCATCGTCTGGGGACTGACGGGCCTATGGCATGGGGCAGACTGGAACTTCCTGGCCTGGGGCCTGTCCTATGGCCTCATCCTCCTGGTCGAAAAACTTTGGCTGGGCAAGTACCTGGAACGACTTCCCAAGCCCGTCCGCTGGCTCCTCTGCATGATCGTCGTCTGCGTTGGCTGGGTCATGTTCAACCTGACCGACTTCACCCAGATGCGGTTTGCCCTGGTCCGGATGTTCAACTTCACCCACGTTCCCTTGGTCCGGTCCCTGGCGGCAGACGTTAGCATTGTCCCGCCCCTCCTCTGGATGGTCCCTGCCCTCATCTTCTCTACCCCCATCAGTCAGGGCATCCGGCTCGGCGACAGTTGGCGGGCCGAGGTCGTCCGTAATACTCTCTGCCTGGCCCTTTTTGCAATCTGCATCCTCTTTTCTGTGAGTGCAAGCTTCAACCCCTTTATCTATTTCCGCTTTTAATGGCTGTAGGGGTCTTGGGGGTGGTGCTGCCGATAGTGCTGATTCGGCGAAAACGGCAAACTACCACTAATGAGGTAGGGCAAGAGGGGGCCTCGATTAGACGGTTTCATTCATGTTATAATATATTTATTAGAGTACAGATTGATGTGAACGAAAACATACCGGGAGGTGACATCATGAGGAATTTTTTTAGAAAAAAACGAAGTATCGTATTGATGGCAATGGTTTTGGTCTTTCTCTTTGCCTTGACAGGCTTTCCAACGCATTCGCTCGCTAGAGAGGATGAAAAAGCCATCACGCTGATTAAAGATGGGAAAGCTGTTGGCGAATACGACACCATCAATCAAGCCATTGATCAGATGTACAAGGATACAAAAGATGGGTCAAAGTTCAATTTTGTTGTCCAAGTCAACAAAGATATCGAATTAACGGAATATAGTCAGTTTGGTTTTCCTTATGGCGAGGTTACCCTTAGGAGTAAGAACCCAGAAAACCCAAAGACGATTACAGCTAATGTTCAAGATCATGACATGATGCTTGGTGTCGTCAATGGGGCTCATCTCACTGTTGAAAATATTATCATAGATGGGAATCATCAAGCACGCCTGATTTGGGTAGAATCTACGGAAAGTCTGCCGGCACAGCTGACAATTAATGAAGGAGCTATTTTAGAAAACGGCAAGGTCCAGGAAAATGATCAGACAAAGATTGGTGGTGGAATTTATTGTCAATATGCCGGTGATGTGACCATCAACGGAGGGATCATCAGAAACAACGAGGCCGGCCAAGCCGGCGGAGGCATTGCCTACATTGGGAAGCGGACCTTGACCATTAATGGGGGAGAGATTTACGGCAATCAGGTTTCTCCTGAATCCGGTTTTGGTGGAGGAATCCTCCTTCAAGGGAAGGGACAAGTCAAGGGTGGAAAAATCTATGGAAACTCGGCCTATGATGGTGGAGGCATTGCCACAGGGAAAAATGCGAATCTGGAAATCAAGGGTGGTGAAGTCAGCGGAAATACTGCCAGCTATGCCGGAGGAGGAATTTATTTATTCAAGAATTCCATCGTCAAACTTTCGGGTGGTCAGGTATCGAATAATAAAGGGAAATATGGTGGTGGCGTAACAGCAGCTTTTAACAGCCATTTTATTATGGAGGGATCAGGGCTGGTCTCCGGTAATGAAGCCTATACCGGAGGAGGCGTGTATCCTTGGGGGACAACGCCGGCCTGTGATCTGATTTCCGGAACGATTGAAAAAAATAAGGCGAATTTTGGGGGCGGGATACGACTTGGATCTCCAAAAACAAAAATTGCTGGCGTTATTATTCGTGAGAACATTGCAAATTATGGAGGCGGCATATACTCTAGCCTACCGGATGGAGAGACCATCACTATTGATGGGGTCAAGCTGATCAAAAATGAGGCGTTGTCCGGTGGTGGAGTTTCCTTGCCACAGGGAGGAACTTTAAAATTTTTAAATTCTCACTTTGAGGGAAATACAGCCTATTACGGTGGAGGCATTTGGACAAGTCGGCCAATGACGGTTGAAAAGACGTCCTTCACGGGCAATGAGGCGATCAAATCGGAGCCCCCCATTTTGCCGGATGGCAAGCATGAGAACAATGGCCATGGCGGGGCGATTTATGTGAATACGGAACTAGCGAAAGATGGTGTCGTTACTGTCAACAACTGTTCATTTAAAGAAAATAAGGCCGATAAGTCCGGGGGCGCGATTTCTATTGATGAAACCCATGGCTTGGTGAAAGTGGTCAATCATACGGTGTTTGACGGAAACCAGGCTACCGGCGAGTTGGGCCATGGCGGTGCCATCTATAGCAACCTCCATGCTTATAATCCGGAATATGATGACGGGTCGACAGGTCCGCTGGTCCAGCCACCGACGCCCAAGGACTATTACCTAAATATCAATACAGATGCCACAACCGTTTTTAAGAATAATAAGGCTTTCCGGACATTCACTCCGCCGAGCACGAAGGATGAGTTTGATAAGCTTTTGTACCAATCAACCTCCCATCCGGGTACGAAATATGACCATCCCTTGAACAATGATGATGTCAACCTCATTGTCTTTAACGAGGTGATCTTCGATTTAAACTATGATACGGAGGATCCCATCCATGCGGCCTATCTAGTTCTGGAGAAGAGCAAGTTAGGGGAAGATTTTCCGGAAGATCCGATAAGAAAAGGCTATCAATTCGTCGAGTGGAATACCCAAAAAGACGGGAAGGGGACCAAGTTTACCAAGGATACCGTGATTGAAGGCGATATTACCCTCTATGCCATTTATAAGAAGATCCCGGAAACTCCGACTCCGGGGACACCGACGCCGGATAAGCCAACTCCGGATAAACCGACACCAGATAATCCAACGCCGGAGAAGCCGACGCCTGATAAGCCGAATCCGGGTAAGCCGACACCTCAGAAACCCAATCCTCAGGATAAGACGCCTGGGGAGTCAACCCCCTCCCCTGAAAAGCCATCGGGAGGAAAGACAGATAAGCCGAAAACAAAGCCAGGAAAGGGAGCACCGAAAACAGGAGATGCTGCCCTCTTATCCTTCTATGCTCCTTCTATTCTTGTAGCCGGTGGAGCAATGGCCTTTTTGAGAAAAAGAAGAGCTGATCGATAATGAGGATAGTCTAGAATAGTCAAAGCCGCTGGAAGCTTATGCCTTCCGGCGGCTTTTTTCCATTGGAGTGGTGGGAAAATCGTGTTGATTTGGGGGAAATCGCCAAATCAACACGATTTTTTGTGTTGAAGATAGTGTTGTTTCGCCAAAAAAGCCGAACCACCACTACTATGGCAGAGAAATGATAGTGGTGATTCGGCGAAAACAGCCAAACCATCACTATTTTGGCGAGGGATTTTCCTCATGGTCGAAAGCTGAGCATCCCCGACCCTATAACAGCTGGGGAAACGGATCCGCCATCCAGGTGTCCGCATGCGGAGAGAGGATCGAGGGTCCTATTGCCTATCGTCACCTATGTTCCTCAGCTTATTGATCTGGTCCTCCCGTCCCAGGACGATGAGAACATCGCCAAGTTGGAAGGGATAATCGACGGGAGGATTGAAGAGGATTTTTCCTTCAACAAACATGGCCACCACAGTGAACAGTACATAACCCACGATAACGATAGCCATCAAAAGCAGAAATGCATAGAGGATAAATTTGAGTTTTCGCCTTTCGTCCATGATGCTCTCCTTCTTCATCCGATCATAATCGAATTCTCGAAAAAAGCTATGAGAAGATGTTGGCGGAGAGGGCATAGGCCAGGGCTACCCGGGTGCCAAGGGAGATGACGGCCGGCTAGTCCTGCCTCATCACCAAACCGGGGGAATGTACATTTGTAAATGATGTGAGACCAAAAAAGTAACTTGAGATCTCCTGTGTGATATCCTCATTACTGGCGGGCTAGCCCGCCAGTAATTGGGCTCTTTTTTCCATAGGCGTTAGCCATTGTAGCGTCTGCATAGGTAGTCGGTTGGATTTGTATAGCTTGTCTGAATAGAGTTGACAAGATTTCTGGCTCTTGTTAGTGTTAAAGGAGACTTTTTTACTAGGGTTAATGAGAACCCATAAATAGGTGAAGGAGAGGTTATCTATGAAGAAGACAATAAGAAACTTACTATTTCTTCTATTTATCTTTAGTTTTTCAATTCAAATGAATGTGACAGAGACTTCGGCGAAAGGCGCTGAAGGAGATCAGGCTTATGAGGAAGCCGTAAAAGAGGGATATCATACTTTTAAATACAGTGTTCCAAGCGTATCAACTTCTTCAACGTTTTGGATTTATGATGGGAATAACCCAGATAACAAGATGACAATATCCCCTGATCAGGAGATCAAAGTTCCGAATTCCTGGTTTCTCGCTGGGGAAATTGTTGTCGAATCGGGACAGACGATTACTGCAACTGGAGCAGGAAACTCCTTGAGAATAATGGACGATTTAGCGAGTGGAAAGAAGTCAGATTTTACGATTGCTGTGACGGGTTCAGGTGATACCGCTTTTTTAACATACCGCCTGGAAGGCTTTGAGCTTAAAGAGAATCTTAGCCTATCCGGCTGGCAGTCCACATTTTTTAATTTTGCTGAATATCGGCCGAATGGGGGAACTTGGACCGATCCCAATGGAACACATCATCCCGGATGTGATCTTGGTTGTAATAAAGGGGAATACTACCGCATTCATATTGCACCCACCCAATCGGTTTATCGACCCAGTGATCCCGTTAGAGAGGGCTATACTTTCCTTGGTTGGTCAGGGAGATCAACACTAACGGCAGAAAATAATAAGAAGGAAGACCATTACACTTGGAAGAATCCTTATCCCTTTGAAGAAAAAGATCCTAATATTAGTATAGGCTATGCTCGTGGCAAAAATGTTGTATTAACTGCCTCATGGGCAAAAAATCCGGTATTGGAAGTTGAAGATAAGGAAATCTCTGTGGGAGATGCATTTGATCCGAAGGAGATGGTGAAGAAGACGGATGGAGAAGTGAATATTGATTATCCCCAGGATTATGACAAGGATAAGGAAGGAACGTATACCTTTACCTTTACGGTAACCAATAAAGAGGGTATCAAGATCACCAAAACGGCGGTATTGACGGTCAAATCGAAAAGTCCGACAAAGCCGGAGAATCCCACTAAGCCGGAGGATCCTGTTAAGCCGGAGGATCCTGTTGAGCCGGAGGATTCCAGCAAACCGGAGGATCCCATTAAGCCGGAGGATCCTGTTAAGCCGGAGGATCCCAACAAACCGGAGGATCCCGTCAAGCCGGAGGATCCCAACAAACCGGTAGATTCCGACAAGCATGAGGATCCCACCAAGCTCCCAGCACCCAAGAAGCAGGAAGAGAGCAAAAATACCAGCCCGAAGACGGGCGATGCCATGATTGCCTCCTATGCGGTTCTTTCCTTGGTATCTTTAGGCGGATTGGCTGCGGTATCCAAGAAAAAAGAAGACTAGTTGGTCAAGAATTGAAATAGATATGCCCCCCTTTATCGATAAATGGTAAAGGGGGTTTTCTTTGACGAGGGAGGAGCCTCATTAATGAAAAGCCTGCTTTATTTCAAGTTATTCATGATATTATAGCCGTCATAGATTATAGAGGACCCAATCTATGCGCTCCACGGGAATCTCGGTTTGACAAAATCGGCACACCAGGCCCCCCTCATAGTCACTGACCTGATGGCTGCCGCAATGGGGGCAGGTAAATTGGTCGGGGAGATAGTGGACCGGAGTTAGGGTTCCGTAATTTCTGGCCATCCGTAGGGTTATTTTTTTTCGTCTTTCACGCAGACGGACCCGGCCCGGACTGCCCTCAAGGTAGAGGGCATCAACCTTTCCCCGGCATTCCACAATTTCCAGAAGGTCTTTTCTCTCATACCGCTCAAATTGCAGCCCCGTTACATTATGACAAATCACTCCGGACGTCTCTGCTTGGCGGTTCTTCCCGGCCAATAGGATTTCGGGGTGACGGGCCAGCGAGTCGATGAGGCGGGTGGTGAAGATCTCTCCGGAAAAATGGGGGTCATGACGTCGGATCTTGTGGAGTACGCCTTGGTGGCGGAGGATGGCCATGAGCCCTTTGATCAGGGCTAGGAAAAAAAGAATAGTGAGGAGGATCCCGCCAAGGTAGGAGAAGAGACCGATTTGCCACTCGCTTAGGATTCCTTTCACCTGCAAGATCGCCATGAGGAAAATGGGAATGAAGAAGAATAAGGCATAATGAAAATTGTGAAAGGCAGCTTCGATGAAGAAACGGGCCATCTTGTACTCATAGGCCTCTGCATGATAGTGACTTTGACAATAGGGGCAAAAGTAATTTTCGCTTTCCGCCTCCATCTGGCCGCCGCAGTTCAAGCAGCGGGGCGGATGGTGGGGATCATAGGCGAGAGTCTGATTGGTCCGGAATACGGTGCTTTCGATAAAGGCATGTCGAATTTTTCGCTGATGGCGCTTTCGATTTTGACCATCTCGATAGGTCTCTTGAATCTTTGCATTGGAAACGGAGAGGATGATGTCGACCTTGCCGTCAGTCAGTTTTCTGGCCGCCGTTTTCTTGTCTTGCGATTGATCCAGGCGGATATCCAGCTCCTTATGGATGCCGAAAGCTTCCAAGGTCTCCAGCTCCTTACGAAAGCGGTCCACTTGAGAGAAACTGGCGTAGTTTTTTATTTCATCGATGCGATTTGTTCGATACATTCGTTCCAGGACGGGGAGAAATTGCAAGTGATCAAACTCATGAGTCGATACTCCAAATGGCATAGGGGTCTCCTATTGGGGTCACAATGCGACGACGTCTGTACGCCTCATTTTTTACCCGAAAAGAGGAGGATGTAGACAGGGGAGGGGTTGTGGTTTGGCGAAAAAGGGCAAACCACCACTCATCTGGCGGCGAAAAAGTAGTGGTGATTCGGCGAAAATGACCGAACCACCACTCCTGCGGAGGGCGAATTGGCGGCTGCGGATAGTGTTGGTTTGGCGAAAATGACCAAACTACCACTCTTATGGCGGAAAAATGATAGTGTTGGTTCGGCGAAAACGGCGAAACCACCACTCCTTTGGCAGCGAAAAAAGTAGTGGTGATTCGGCGAAAATGGCCAAACCACCACTCCTGCGGAGGGCGAATTGGCGGCTGCGGATAGTGTTGGTTCGGCGAAAAAGGCCAAACCACCACCCCTTTGGCAGCGAAACTACAGTGGCAGTGGAAAATAAAAAATTGCAGTATCAAACAAGAAAGGAAGATGCTTATGATTGGTGCCATTATTGGTGACATTGTCGGATCTCGTTTTGAATTTCAGCCGATAAAAATCAAGGGTTTTTCCCTTTTTACCCCGGATTCCGATTATACGGATGATTCCCTCATGACCATCGCAGTGGGGATGGCCTTGGATGAGGCGATTGAGCGGGGAAAGGGCTGAAGGATCTACTTCCTCTCGTCACCCAGGTTCCTCAGCTTATTGACCTGGTCTTCACGGCCCAGGACCATGAGTCCGGTTTTGCTGGGGATCTGGGCTTCCAGGAGGGTCTTGTTTTCCAGATAGGAGTCGGTCTTGACGATGACCTCCTCCAGGTCCAGCTCCACGTCGCCCATCCGGGTAACCACATCCAGGAAGGAAATGATATTGGGCTTGATCATTAAAGAAGCCATCCGCCTGCCCAGGGAGATGACGGCTAGCCAGTCCTGCCTCACCCCCAAACCCCCAAACCGAGGGAAAGACCTGGTCTTTCTCGTCTTTTACAGTATAATAGAAGGTAGTGTGAAAAGAAATGAGGAGGAATCATGCTTGATATTAAAAGGATTAGAGAAGAAAAAGACCAGGTTTTAGCGGGCTTGGCCAAGCGACATGGCGAATATCCGGTGGATGAGGCGCTTAAGCTCGATGATGAGCGTCGGGGCCTCTTAGCAGAAGTGGAGCAAAAGAAGGCGGAGCGCAACCGGGTTTCCAAGGAAATTCCCCAGCTGAAGAAAGAGGGGAAGGATGTTTCCGAAGTCATCGCCTCCATGAGGGAGCTGGGGGATGAGATCTCCGGCTATGATGACAAGCTGCGCCAAGTGGATGAAAAAATCCGCGACATCCTCCTGAATATTCCCAATGTGCCCAATGCTGAGGTCCAGGAAGGGAAAGATGACTCGGAGAACCTGGAACTCCGTAAGGTGGGCGAGCCCCGCAAATTCGACTTTGAGCCCAAGGCCCATTGGGACCTGGGGACGGACCTGGACATTCTGGACTTTGAGCGGGGGATCAAGCTTTCCGGCTCCCGCTTTACGGTCATGAAGGGACAGGGAGCCCGTCTGGAGCGCGCCATCGTCAACTTCATGCTGGTCCTCCATACGGAAGACCAGACCTATACCGAGGTTGCCCCTCCTTATATTGTCAACCGGGCATCCATGACCGGAACGGGTCAGCTACCCAAGTTCGAAGAGGATATGTACCACTGCACCGAGGACGACCTCTTCCTGGTTCCGACGGCTGAAGTGCCGGTGACCAACCTCTTCCGGGACGACATCCTGGAAGCCAAGGACCTCCCCATCCACCTGACGGCCTATACGCCCTGCTTCCGACGGGAAGCCGGATCCGCCGGTCGGGACACCCGGGGCATCATCCGTCAGCACCAGTTCGACAAGGTGGAGCTGGTCAAGTTCTCCAAGCCGGAGACCTCCTACGATGAGCTGGAATCCCTGACCGCCGACGCGGAAGAAGTCCTTAAGCGTCTGGAGATCCCCTACCGGGTCGTCCAGCTCTGCACCGGAGACCTGGGCTTCTCCTCGGCCAAGACCTATGATATCGAGGTTTGGATGCCTTCCTACCAGTCCTATGTTGAAATTTCCTCATGTTCCAACTTCGAGGACTACCAGGCCCGCCGGGCCAACATCCGCTACCGCGACGAAGAGGGCAAGGTCCGGTTCGCCCACACCCTGAACGGATCCGGCCTGGCCGTGGGACGGACCTGGGCAGCTATCGTGGAGAACTACCAGAATGAGGATGGGTCCATCACCATCCCCAAGGCCCTGGTTCCCTTCTTCGGCAAGGACAAGATTGAAGCGCCTTCCAAGTAATGAATAAGAAAATCATACTGACCGGCGGGGGAACTGCCGGTCATGTTTCTGTCAACTTAGGCCTCATCCCCCGCCTGAGTCGGGAGGGATGGACCATCGACTATGTGGGCTCGGAAGAGGGCATTGAGCGGGATCTGGTCTCTGACTTCCCCCAGGTGACCTACCACGCCATCTCCACGGGGAAGTTCCGCCGTCGGCGGAATTGGGAGAATATCAAGGCCAACATCGGGGACGTGGGCAATGTTTTCTCCGGCATTAAGGAAGCCAAGGCCCTGGTGAAAGAGATCAAGCCGAATATCGTCTTTTCCAAGGGGGGCTTTGTCTCCGTGCCCGTGGTCTTTGCCGCCTCCCGCCTGGGCGTCCCCGTCATTGCCCACGAATCCGACCTGACCCCCGGCCTGGCCAACAAACTCTCGGCCCCCTTTTCCCGGAAGATCCTGACCACCTTTGAAAAGACCCTGGACTACCTGCCCAAAAACAAGGGCCTTTACTTGGGCCCCATCATCCGGGACCAGATCAAGGAGGGGTCCCGGGAAAAGGGCCTGGAGGTTTTCGGCTTTGATGGAAATAAGCCCATCCTCCTGATCCTTGGGGGATCTTCCGGGGCTGTCCGAGTGAATGAAGCCATTTGGGCCAATCTGGATTCCCTTCTGAACACTTTCGATATCCTTCATGGTGTGGGCAAGGGAAAGGGGAGGGAGGAGCTCAACCGCCCCGGCTACCGCCAGGTGGAGTTCATCCGGGAAGACATGAACCATGCCCTGGCCATGGCCGACCTCATCATCTCCCGAGCCGGGTCCAATGCCATCTTCGAATTCCTCTACTACCGCAAGCCCATGGTCCTGGTCCCCTACCGCCTGGGATCAAGAGGCGACCAGGTGGACAATGCACAGGTCTTTGTCGACCGGGGCTTCGCCCTCTCCCTCAATGACCAGACCATGAGCCGGGAAGACTTCCTGGAGGGGGTCAATGAGGTTTGGACCAAGCGGGAGGACTTCATCCGGGCCCAATCCGACTTCAGCTTCGAAGATGGGCTGGGGAAGATATGTCAGATTTTGGATGAGGACCAAATGCCCTATTCCTCCCGTTCCTAAAGCCGTCAACAAGCGGCAGGGATCGTCATTATAGAAAGCGAGTAAGCATGGATTCCACTGTATTACCGGGCCTATTATTGCCCTTCCTGGGGACCACCCTGGGCTCCGCCTGCGTTTACTTCATGCGGGGGGACCTTAGCCCTAGCCTTCAAAAGGGCCTATCGGGCTTTGCCGGGGGGATTATGGTGGCCGCCTCCGTTTGGTCCCTGATCATTCCCGCCATCGAGCAAACGTCCGGGGAAGGCTTCGCCAAAGTCATGCCCGCCTTCGTGGGCTTTTGGCTGGGCACCCTCTTTCTCCTCCTCCTTGACCATGTCATTCCCCACCTCCACCTTGGGGAAGAGGAACCGGAGGGGCCCAAGGCCAACCTGGACAATTCAACCATGATGGTCTTCGCCGTCACCCTCCACAACATCCCTGAAGGAATGGCCGTGGGCGTGGTCCTGGCCGGTATGATCTCCGGTCAGACCACCATTACCGCCGGGGCTGCCCTCTCCCTGGCCTTGGGCATCGCCATCCAAAACTTCCCGGAAGGGGCCATCATCTCTATGCCCCTCCACGCCCAAGGGGACACCAAGAACCAGGCCTTCCTCAAGGGCTTCCTCTCCGGAGCGGTCGAGCCCATCGCTGCCCTCTTCACCATGATGGCCGTGGGCCTGGTGGTTCCGGCCATGCCCTACCTCCTCTCCCTGGCCGCCGGGGCTATGATGTATGTGGTTGTGGAGGAGCTGATTCCGGAGCTCTCCGAAGGCCAGCACTCCAACGTCGGCGTCATCGCCTTTTCTCTGGGCTTTACGGTCATGATGGCCTTGGATGTGGTTTTAGGCTAGGATTCATTTTGTGTGTTATAGATATTTTTTTATGAACCCCTAAATATGTTTCTTACTCCAACGCATAAATTTGATAACGCTATTGAAGATCTCATAGAATCTAAATGATAAGAAATATTTTCATTAGCACATTACATTTTTTGATAAAAGTAGAAATTTCATGGAATAGATAGAGGATATAGAAGCATAGTAAATTTGAAAAAATATATCTTGTTTAAGATTTACTGAAAGTTTATAATTTTTTTAGGGTATTATAAAAACTAGATAGGACAGGAAATAAGGATATTTATATTATATTTGTATCTTTAATTTGTGAAATGCATCACTTGTTTTCGTCTTATCAGTTTTAGAAGGAGGAAATGTTATGAATTACAATAATCCTCAGAGATATAAAAATGGGGACATAATATGTTCAATTTAGCATAGTGTATGATTATATCTTTTTAGCTGGGAGGCTCATAATGAAAAATAGAATTAAAAAGATTGTAGTATCATTATTAGTGCTATCAGTTGTTTTCTTGTTTTCTGGAGTCACTAACGTTTTTGCGCATGAGAATTATATTGATGACAATCTAAATCCTTACAGCTTTCCGACAAAGATAGATTTTGATGCGAAAAAAACAAGTAGTGATGATATTAATGAATTGTCAATTATTGAAGCAACACCAAACGACAAAGTTCAAGCGATAGTGAATGGTGATTTTGATTTAATTAATAAAGTTTCATCAGCCACTGTTGCAACGATGAGGATATTTGCGATTAATAGTGGAGGAGGTTCGTCATTTAATACATCGGGACATGCCTTTTTAAGTATAAAAAACGTCAGTCAATCGTCAATCTTGGTTGGAGGATTATCTGTAGGTCCTGGTAAAACTATCACTGTAGGAACCTGGGGAAATAAGAAAGAACATACAGGATTATGGTATAATCTTGAAGGCTACTTTCAAAAAACATCAAATGCTTATGTTAATGCAGTATCTTTAAGAGTAAACTTATCACCCAACTTATTAAGCACAGTGTCAAAGAATATTAAGAATAGTGATTCATGGTCCTTACTATCCAACTGTTCAACATTTGCAACAAAAGTTTGGAATTCAGTATGTTCCACGAAAGTTAATGCTGGTTTCCCGAATACCCCAGCTGCTACTGTACAAAGCATTAAATCGTATAGTAATCTTTATTCTACAGGGGTAAGTATTCCATATTTTGGAAGAATATATTATGGCAATCCTCCTGTGATTAGCTCTATTCATTAGGAGGAAACAATGAAGGATAGAAATATTGTAAAAATTCTTTGTTGCTTGATTCCGGTTATTATCGGGACCTATCTATCGGTGAGAGACTATATAGAGCTTCAAAACCATCCGGAATGGAGTGTTTCTCCGACAGTCGTATGGATAAAATTTGGGATAGGACTGGTCATCAGCATCATTCTGCTTTTGGTCGTTTTTAAACAAAAGAAGTAAAACAAAAAAAGCCCCCGGACTTCGGAAAGCAAGTCCGGGGGCTTTACATTATCCCTTATCTGGAGCCCGGTCTTGAGCTCTTTTTATTGGGCAGTCCGCTGTTTGATAGATTCGACAATTTCCTCTAGGCGAAGGGCCCGGGAGGCCTTGACCAGGACCAGGCTGGCCGGCTCGATCAAGGTCTTGGCCCGGTCGACCAGGTCCGACTTCTTGGAGAACCAATAGAGGTGGTTGTCCCGGAAGCGGAGGCTGGCCCCTTCCATCATGTATTTGGACAGGGGACCGAAGAAGAGGACGTCCGAGAAGACCTCGGGGTCAATCTCCTGGCCGATGTCGAAGTGGATCTTCTTCTCCATGGGTCCCAGCTCCAGCATATCGCCCAGGATGGCGATCTTCTTCCGGTAGCCCGCCAGGACTTCGGTGGTGTGGAGGGCTTCCCGAAGGGACTGGGGGGAGGAGTTGTAGCAGTCGACCAGGATGTCGAAGCCCTGAGCATGGATGAGCTCGGACCGCATCTTGGTCTGGTCGGTGACCTGGAGGCCGGCTTGGATGGTCGCCTCATCCAGGCCAAGTTCCTTGGCGCAGAGGATGGCTGCGGCGGCGTTGTACATCTGGTAGGAGCCCAAGAGGTTGACGGAAAATGGCTCCCCTCCCAATGTGAAGCTGGACCCGCCTTCATTGGACCGGGTCAGGGAGAGGGAGGAATCCGCCTGGGAATCCTGACCAAAGGAGAGGGTCCGGGGGAGGAGGCCTTCTGCCGAGGCCTTCCGCCGGTCGACCTCATGGGCCAGGAAGGAAGAATCCCGGTTGTAGATGAGGAGGTCGTCGGGGCCCATGCCGTTGACGATTTCCATTTTGGCCTTGGCGATATTCTCCTGGCTGCCCAGTTGGTTGAGGTGGGACTGGCCCACGTTGGTGATGATGGCGATGTGGGGCCGGGCCATCTTGACCAGGGTGTCGATCTCTCCGAAATCCGACATCCCCATCTCGATGATGGCGACTTCCGTGGACTCATCCAGGTCCAGGAGGGTCCGGGGAACCCCGATCTCATTGTTGAGGTTGCCGATGGTCTTGACGGTCCGGAATTTTCGGATTAAGACGGAGGCCAAGATGTCCTTGGTCGTCGTCTTCCCGTTGGACCCCGTCACCCCGACCACCAGGACGTCCAGGCTCTTCCGGTAGTTGGCGGCCAGGGTCTGGAAGGCTTCCAGGGTATCGTCGACCACGAGGAAGATCTTGTCCTTGAAGTCATCGACCAAATCCAGGTGGTCCCGGTCGATGAAGGCAGCAGCAGCCCCCTTTTCAAAGGCCGTAGCCAGGAAGCGGTGGCCATCCATCTTCTCCCCGATGATGGGCATGAAGATTTCCCCGGTCGTCATGGTCCGGGTGTCGATGGAGACTCCCTTGGCCATGGTATGGTTGGGATCGTGGAGGCTGGGGTCAAGTCGGATTTCCGCTTGGGCCCATTGGGCGATTTCTGTGATGGAATGTGGCTTCATTGTCTACTCCCAGGAATAAGTTAGGGCTTGGCGGTTGGCGTAGGATTCTTCCCCAAAGCGGATGATGGCATCCAGGTAGTCGGAGAAGGTCATGTCGGTCAGGGCGGTCCACATCTTGGGGGCTAATGAGGTGGGAGTCATGCCGGGCAGGGTATTGACCTCATTCACATAGAAGCAGCCATCCTCCCCATAGAAGATGTCCACCCGAGCCAGACCCTCACAGCCCAAGGCATGGTAGGTCCGGAGGGCCAGGTCCTGGATCTCCCGAGTCTTTTCTTCAGAGAGGGGGTGGGGGATATTTTCCACCAGGGTCCGGTCCAGGTACTTGGCCTCATAGTCCAGGACCTCTCTTGTTGTGGTGTAGGAACCCGGCTTCGATGCCTCGGCCTCCGCATTCCCCAGGACCGAGACCTCCAACTCATGGCCCCGGATCATCTCCTCCACCAGGATCTTGTGGTCGTAGGCAAAGGCCTCATCCAAAGCCCGGTCGAAATTCTCCCGGCTGGTCTTGGTCACCCCGACCGAGGATCCGTTGTTGCAGGGCTTGATAAAGCAGGGGAAGCCCAGGACCTTTTCAACCCGGTCCATGAGGATCTTCCGGTCCAGGCCCTTCTTTTCCACGATGATGTACTTGGCCTCCGGGATCCCCAAGTCGGCCAGGACCTGGTTGGTGTAGCCCTTGTCCATGCAGAGGGCTGAGGCCATGATCCCATTGCCCACATAGGGAAGGCCCAGCATCTGGAGGAAGCCCTGGACCTGGCCATCCTCCCCGCTCTGGCCATGGATGACGGGAAAGACCATGACATCCTCCAGGCGGTCCATATCCCGGGCGAAGGCTTCGATGGTGGAGAGGACGGAGGCCTCCGACTTTACCATGAGGTCCTCCGGCTGGTCCACATGGTGCCGCCGACCCAGGGAAAGGAAGCGACCCGCTTTGTCCACATAGTAGGCCACCACCTCATATTTCTTTTTATCCAGCTCATTGATGACGGTCCGGGCGGACCGAAGGGCAATCTCATGCTCCGTGGATTGGCCCCCACATAAAACCACAATTGTTTTTGCCATGAAAGTCTCCAAAATCTATTGCACCAGCAGAATCAAAAATGCGACCACTCATATGCCCCCTATTATAATGCAAAAAGAGAGGAAATCCCAGATGGGCCAGGCAGTCCCCCAGATACGGCCAGGCAGTCCCCCAGACCCGCCTTCGCTTAGGCAAATCCTCCGGATTTGCAATGCGCTCAGGTCGGGCCTGGGGACTGCCTGGGGTGGGGGGCGTGAGGGTTGGGGCAGTGTGGAGAGATCGGGTTCCCCTTTTTTGGGGTCACTCTAGGGGTTACCCCTCATTTCCACCGCTCTCGCCACTTGGAGGGGCATGGGGACACCCCTCCTTTCCGCCGTTCTCGCCACTTGGAGGGGCATGGGGATACCCCTCCTTTCCGCCGTTTTCGCCATTTGGAGGGGCGTGGGGATTCCCCTCCTTTCCACCGCTCTCGCCACTTGGAGGGGTATGGGGACACCCCTCCTTTCCGTCGTTTTCGCCATTTGGAGGGGCACGGGGATACCCCTCCTTCCCGCCGTTCTCGCTACTTGGAGGGGCTGTGGGCAGCTCCGGTTCGGGCCCTCATGAGCCACGAGCCGGAAATTATTGAAGGGAGGGCGGGTCTCGGGTATCATTAGAGGTGATGAAAATAGTGATAGAGTGATGTGCTTGGTTGGGCGGGAGCGCTCACAAGCCATCAGTAGATCCTTGAGGAGGAGAGTATGAAGATTAAGTTGTATTCGGATGGTGCGAAGTTTGAGGAGATGGTGGAGGATTATAAGAAGGGCCATGATGGCTTCACGACCAATCCGTCTTTGATGAAGAAGGGTGGGGTGACGGACTACATGGCTTTTGCCAAGAAGGTCTTGAAGGAGATTCCGGACCGGCCGGTTTCTTTCGAGGTTTTCTCAGATGATTTTGACCAAATGGAGAAGGAGGCCAGGGCCATTTCTGCTCTGGGTGACAATGTCTTCGTCAAGATTCCGGTGACCAACACCAAGGGTCAGCCCAGCCTTCCTTTAATTAAGAAGCTGTCTGCCGAGGGCTTCAAGCTGAACATTACGGCCATCTTCACCCTCAAGCAGGTGGAGGAAGTGGTAGAGGTCTTGAGCGAGGAGGGCGAATCCATCGTCTCCGTCTTCGCCGGTCGCGTGGCGGATACAGGTGTTGACCCCATGCCCCTCATGAAAGAAGCGGCGGAAATTTGCCATCGGAAGAAAAATGTCTACCTCCTCTGGGCTTCCACCCGTGAGGCCTTTAACATCAAGCAGGCGGAATCCATTGGCTGCGATATTATCACGGTTCCCCCCAGCATCCTGAAAAAGCTGGACCTCTTTGGCAAGGACTTGGATGAGTATTCTCTGGAAACCGTCCAGGCCTTCCTCAAGGATGCGACCGATTCCGGCCTATCGATCCTCTAAACCAATAAAAAAGGGCCCCCTCCCGGATCCGGGAGGGGGTTTTCCTTTTGGGCTGGAGACCTAGGCCAGGTCGGCGATTTTGGGGATGGCGTTGGAGGCCCCACGGGTCAGGCAGGTTTTCGCGGCGGCCCGGCTGGCCAGGCTCATGGCATCTTCAATGGACCGGCCCTTGGTGATGGCGGCGAGGAAGTAGCCACAGAAGGTGTCGCCGGCGGCAGTGGTGTCAACGGGTTGGATCTTCTCGGCGGGGGCGAAGAAGCGGTGGTCCTGGTCCTGGTAGATGGCCCCCTTTTCACCCAGGGTCAAGACCACGGTGGCCTGGGGGTATTTTTCCTTGAAGAGGGACAGGATCTCCTCGCTGTCCGACCCGCCGGTCAGGGCCTGGCCCTCGATTTCGTTGATGAGGAAGCAGTGGACCTGATCCAGGGGGGCGGTCAGGACGTCTTCGTCGATGGGGGAGGGGTTGAGGTAGATCCGGAGCTTGCGTTCGGCGGCCTTTTCCATCACCTCATGGAGGCAGGAGATTTCATTTTGGAGGAGGATGAGGTCCCCTTCTTCAAAATGGGCGAGGACGGTATCCACATAGGTCGGGTCGATGGCCCGGTTGGCCCCGCCGGAAACGATGATGGAGTTGTTCCCCTGGCGGTTGATCTGGATGACCGTGTGGCCGGAGGGGAGGGGGGACCGGCCCACAAAGTCGGTATGGACCCCGGCACCCTGGAGGGCATGGACCAGGCTGTCCCCGTCCTTTTCCCCAACCAGGCCCGCATGCCATACCTCCCCGCCGGCCCGGGCAATGGCGATGGATTGGTTGAGGCCCTTGCCCCCGACAAACTCCTGGTAGGAGAGGGAGGAGAGGGTCTCGCCCTCCCTGACCATATGGGGGACCCGGTAGGTTTTATCAATATTCAATGATCCGAAATTTACGATCCGCATGTTGCCTCCTTATTGGCTCTTTCTTCTTGTCAGAGTGTTGCGCCGTCTTTCTTTGGCGGGGCTCATGGCCTCTCTCCTAATCCACCAAGGTCAGCTGGATGTCCAGCTGGTCCAAATACTTCCTCCACTTGGGGCTCAGCCCTCGGTCGGTGATGATTTCGTCGATCTCTTCGAAGGAAGAAAAGAAGGCGGGCTTGGTGATCCCGAACTTGGAGGAGTCGGTCAGGAGGTAAGTCTTGAGCGAGGACTGGATGGCCGTCCGCTTGGTGATCACCTCATATTGGCTGAAACAGGTCAGGCCGTTCTTCTCTACTCCGGCGGTGGAGATGAACATCTTGGTTGCCCGGAGGTGGCTGAGAAATTCCACGTTTTCCGTGGATTCAAAGGACCGGGACTCGTGGTGGTAGTAACCGCCGATGAAGATGAGCTGGATGTTCCGGCGGAGGGTCAGGTAGGGGAGGAGGTTCTCACTATAAGTAATGACGGTATAGGGAATATCCGTGGGCAGGAGGGAGCCCAGCAGATTGACCGTAGACCCGGTATCCAAAATGATGATGTCGTTTTTTTCGATCAAAGAGGCCGCATATTTGGCGATCCGGCCCTTCTCCTCCTTGGCATCCTTGCAGGCCTTGCTAAAGACATAGGACCCGCTGGAAGGGACGGACTTGGGGAGGTCCCATTGGTGGGACAAGACCCCCTGGTCCTCCAGGTACTTCAAATCCCTTCGTATGGTCATTTCCGATACCTTATACTTTTCCGCCAGGGAGGAAATCTTGAAAGCGGGATTTTTCAAGATATCCTGGGCCACGGCCATTAAACGCAATTTCCGTCTCATCTTCCACCTCTCCGAATCGTTTGCGAACCTACTTCCTATCGCCTCATTTTCTTCTTCAAATTATATCAAAAATTAACATAAAAATGTTAGAAAATGTGAAAAACCCCCTTATTTTCCGAAAAAAAGAAAGATTTTGGACAAATTATGTGAAAATCTGTTGACAGATGGGAAGAAAGTGCTAGAATAGAAATACAGGAAATCGATACCAGTAACATATATTTTGGAGGTGTAAAAATGTTGCGAAAACGGAAATTCTTAGCTCTTCTACTCGCTTTTGCTATGGTGCTAACCTTTGCAGCCTGTGGAAAAGACGGAAACAAACCGGCTGAAAGCACTCCCGCTGAAAGCTCTGAAACCAGCGAACAGGCTCCGGCCGACCAGGGCACTACAGAGAACCCCGTCAAGGGAAAGAAAGTGGCCTACATCATGCAACTCCCGTCCGCCACCATTTTCCAGATGTGGAAGGACTCTTGCGCAAAGCTGACCGCTGCTTTGGACGTGGATTTTGAATTCTTCTTCTGCGATGGAGACTTCAACAAATGGCAAGATACCATCCGTACCTGCGCCTCTGCCGGTTATGATGGCCTCCTCGTCAGCCACGGCAACCAGGACGGCTCCTATGTCTTCTTAAAGGAAATCAAGGAACAGTATCCTGATCTGAAGATCGTCACCTTCGATACCCAGTTCTACACCGACGGCGAATACCAGAAGCTCGAGGGCGTTACCCAGCTCTTCCAGCAGGATAAGTCCCTGGTCACCGTTCTCCTTGACCAGATGATTAAAGATAAGGAAGACCGTGGAGAAGAAGGTCCTGTCCGCCTGATCAAGGTTTGGAGAGGGCCCAACTTCAACAGCCCCTTCGACCGCAGAGAAGTTGGTTGGAAAGAATATGAAGATGCCGGCAAGATCAAGACCGTTGGCGAGGTACAGCCCCTCCAGGATACCATGGACTCGGCCAATACCGTTACCGCTGCTTACTTACAGAGCATTAAGAGAGAAGATGTCGATGGCATCATCGCTTACTATGACCTCTATGGCCAAGGCGTTTACAAAGCCATTTCTGAAAACGCAGCAATGAGCGGCGACAACCCACTGCCCATGGCTTCTGTCGATATTGACCCTGTTGACATCACCAACATGCACACTCGCCCTGACATCTGGACTGCAGCCGGAACCACCGACTGGACCCTGAACGGCGAAATCGGTATGCGTCTCCTCCTCCTGGAAATCGCCGGCGAATATGACAAGATCTATGATCCGGCCACCCAGAAGAGTGGTGTTGACGTCGTCGAAATACCCGGAACCGCCATCCTGGCTAAGAACCTCAAGCCTGAATCCACGATTGAAAACCTGGGAGAAATTGCCGGTGAAACCTATGGCAACCTGGACTATCTCTCTGAAACATCTTGGATGCCCAAGGATTTGATTCACAAATAAGCTTTGGCTGAGATTGTGTGACGAAAATCTGACATTGTCTGGAGGAGAGAGTGAAAACTCTCTCCTTTTCAAAATAGGGATTAGGGTGAAAATATGCAAAAAATGACATTAGAAGCCAAGAATATTTCCATCAGCTTCCCGGGCGTCAAAGCCCTGGACCAGGTGGATCTCACCATCTATTCAGGAGAAATCGCCGCCATCGTTGGTGCCAACGGGGCCGGGAAATCGACCTTGATGAAGGTCCTATCCGGAGCCAACCCCAAATATGAGGGCCAGGTCCTCCTGAACGGACAGCCTGTCGAACTCCGTAGCCCCCAGACCGCCCAAGAGCATGGCATTCAGACCGTATATCAGGAAGTGGATACCGCCCTAGTTCCCACCCTATCTGTTGCTGAGAACATCATGCTGAACGATATGGTTCTACAGGGTGGCGTCAGGGTCAATTGGTCGCAGATGGCCGATGAGGCCCGGAAGGCCCTGAAGCGGTTGAACATGGACTCCATCAATGTGAAGGCCCAGGCCCAATCCTTGACCCTGGCCCAGAAGCAGATGGTCCTGATTGCCCGGGCCATCCGGGAAAACTGCAACTTCCTCATCTTAGATGAGCCCACGGCTCCCCTGAGCAACAATGAGACCAGGGAGCTCTTCAACGTCATGAGGAAGCTCAAGGAAGAATCCAACCTGGGCATCATCTTCATCAGCCACCGTTTGAATGAGGTCCTGGAGATCTGTGAAAAATATACGGTCATGCGGAACGGAAAGATCGTCGACACCCAGGAAATCACGCCCTCCACCACCTCATCGGAGATTGTGGAGAAGATGCTGGGGCGGAGCTTGTCCGATAGCTACCAGAAGACCAAGGTCCCCATCGGGGATGTTATCTTCGAAACCAAAAACCTCTCCTCCGAAGTGGGGCGGTTGGAGGACATCAACATCACCGTCCATGCCGGAGAAATTGTAGGCATTGCCGGGCTGGTGGGTGCCGGAAAGTCGGAACTTTGTAAGACCATCTTCGGGGCTTATCCCAGCGAAAGCGAGGCCTCCAGCCTGGGCGGCCAGGCGATCAAGATAAATTCGCCCTCCCATGCGGTCAAGGCGGGGATCGGCTTAGTCCCTGAAGAGCGGCGGAAAGAGGGCGTCCTGGTCCATGAATCCGTCTCCTTCAACCTGGCGGCAGCTACCCTGGGCAAACTTTGCGCCATGTCCTTTATCCAAAGGGATAAGGTGAAAAAGAATGCCGACAACTATGTCGATGCCCTGGGGATTAAAACCCCCTCCATCGTCCAGAAGGTCGCCAACCTCTCCGGAGGCAACCAGCAGAAGGTGGCCGTAGGGAAGTGGCTGGCGGCAGACTCCCTCCTTTATATCTTCGATGAGCCCACAAAAGGAGTGGATGTCGGGGCCAAGCGAGATATCTTCAAGCTGATTAACGACATTGCCGGCAACGGAAAAGGCGTCATCTACGCCTCCAGTGAAAATGACGAACTGCTCTCTCTCGCCGATCGAATTTACGTCATGTATAGCGGGAGAATTGTCGCAGAGCTCGTCGCTTCAGAAACCACGGATGAAGAAATAATGTACTATTCGGTCGGTGGATCCAAAAAGAACCGAGAGGAGATCGCATGAACGTAAAAGTTGTTAAGGAAAATAATTCCTCAAAATCCAATGATTTTCTACATACCCTCATCAACTGGGCAGCCCTTCTTGCCCTTATCCTCAGCTTCCTCCTCTTTTCACTTTTAAGAGGACAGGCTTTCCTGTCCGGGGATAACATGATCAACATCCTCCGGGCCATGTCCATCAATACCGTCTTCGGGATCGCCCTGACCATCACCATGGCCCCGGACGGCTTCGACATGTCGGCATGTACCCTGGCCTCCTGCTCGGCCTATGTCTTCGTTTCCGCCTACCTCTGGTTCGGCCTGAGTCTCGCCATGTCCATCATCGTCTGCCTGGTCGTCACCTTGATTATGTACCAGCTGACCATGTTCATGATCCTGGTCTGCAAGATTCCAGACATGCTGGCCACCGTTGCCCTCATGTTCGTCCACCAAGGGCTGGGCCAATGGTATATCGGCGGCGGCGCCGTCTCCACCGGAATGAAAACCTCATGGGGAGCGGAGCCTGCCCGGGTTATGCTGGAGGATTCCTTCTCCGCCCTGGGACGTGCCCCCATCATCATTATCATCATGTTCGTCTGCGTCATCGCGGCCCATGTTTTCCTCAACTACACCAAACAGGGTCGCTACCTCTACGCCATCGGCGGGAACAAGCAGGCTGCCCAATTATCCGGAATTAATGTGAAAAAGTACCGCTACATGGCCGGGATGATCACCGCCGTCTTTATCGCCATCGGGGCTATCCTTGTTGCCTCCCGGTCCAGCTCGGCCCAGGTTATGGGGGCGGACAACTACTTCATGCCCTCTTTGGCCGCTGTCTTTGTCGGGAAGACCGTAGGCGGGATCGAAAAGCCCAACGCCCTGGGCACCATGCTGGGCGCGGCCCTGGTCTCCACCCTGGAGAACGGCTTGACCATCATGGCCGTTCCCTTCTATGTCCTGCCAGCCGTTAAGGGCGCCGTTCTTGCCCTGGCCCTGATCGCTTCGTACTCCTTGAAAGAAGAGTCCTACAATTAAAGGCGAAAGCCTGTATGCCCAATAGGAAGGGGAATAGTTCATGTACGATTTTTCCAAATACTTTTTAATGATTGATGAATCCAATCCGGTGGAGACCGAAAAGGTCGTCATCGAATACGTCCTCTATAAGACCGAGGGAACCGGCGACAACCAGATCCCCTGGGATAGGGAGACCATGAAGGCGGTGATTCCTGAAGAACACGGAAACCTCAACCACGTCTGCCGGGTCTTCGACGATAAGGGCCACAGCATCTACATCAAACAGGCCGGGGACACCCTCCGGATTTCTGAAGATATGACTGCCACCCTGGACCGGAACCGCCAGGAATCCGAGATCCTCCAGATTGAAGAATCTCTGGCTCCCGGTTACGTCCCCCATGTTTATTTCTATGACACGGTCATGTCCGCCAACGGGATGGAAGACTGCAGCGACTACAAGGTCATGCGGAATGCCATGCTGGACCATGAGATTTACGAAGGTTTTGATGAGGATATTTCGGAATTCCTGGTCAGGACCCTCCTCCTTTCCAGCGACGTAGTCATGGACCACAGGGAGAAGAAGGAGTGGACCCGCCGCTTCATCACCCCCGACCTCTGCGACATCACCGAAAAACTGGTCCTCATGGAACCCTACCTGGGCGCCGACCGGAACAATGTCTTTGAACCCAACCGGGCATTCGTGGAGAAGTACCTCTATGGCGATCCCGAGCTCCACAAGGAAGTGGCCAAGCTGAAGTTCAACTTTATGACCAATGCCCAGGCCCTCCTCCATGGCGACGTCCATACGGGCTCCATCTTCATCAAGCCGGGCGCCATCAAGGTCTTCGACTGTGAATTCGGAACCTATGCCCCCATGGGCTACGATACGGGCAACCTCTATGCCAACCTGGTCTTTGCCTACTGCAACGGCCGGGCCTACGGTAAGAATGAATTCTGCGATTGGATTAAGCGGACCATCGCTTCCGCCTTTGACCTCTTCGCCAAGAAGTTCGTCGACCTCTATGAAAAAGAGGCCACCGAGCCCATGGCCAAGGTAGAGGGCTTCCGCGACTGGTACCTGGCCTCCATTCTTCGGGATACGGCCGGCTATGCCGGGACTGAGCTCCACCGCCGGACGGTGGGCATGGCCAATGTCACCGACCTGACCACCATCGAGGATGAGCCCTCTCGGATGATTGCCGAGCGGACCTGCATCTTCCTGGGCATCGACCTGATCAAGCACGCTGATTCCTTTGTGGACGGGAAGTCCTATATCGAAGCCCTGGAGCGGGCCGAGCAAGCCGCTATCGAATCCCTCAAGTAAACCGTCGTTTAGAAAATGGAGGTTTTTCCATGATTAAAGAACTGCAAGGCTTCTTTGACCGGGTCATCTCGGTCAAGCTCCCTGAAAATAGAGAATACGTCGACATTATTGACCAAACCCTTCTGCCCAATGAGGAGAAGCGGATCGCCCTCCGGACCCGGGAGGAAATCTGGGAGGCCATCAAAAAGCTCCGCGTTAGAGGGGCCCCGGCTATTGGGGTATGTGCCGCCTATGGGATGGCTGTCCTGGCCAACCAGTATTCCGCCGAGACCTATGAGGACTTTTCAAAGGCCTTCATGGCGGACAGGGACTACCTGGCTTCCTCCCGTCCCACGGCCGTCAACCTTTTCTGGGCCCTGGACCGGATGGGGAAGGTGGTGGAGGAGAACTCTTCCATGCCCTTGGACCAGCTGAAGGACCGTCTCTTCGACGAGGCCAAGGCCATCCAAGAAGAAGACATCCGGATCAGCCGGAACATCGGGGAGATCGGCTTCAAGCTCATGGAAGAGCTGAAGAAGCCCGGCCAGCCCCTGGGGATTGAAACCCACTGCAATGCGGGAACCCTGGCTACGGCCATGTACGGGACGGCCACTGCCCCCATGTATACCGCCCTGGATAAGGGGTGGAAGCCGGAAGATATGCATGTTTACTGCGATGAGACCCGTCCTCTCCTCCAGGGAGCCCGCCTGACCGCCTATGAGATGAACAAGTCCGGGATCCCCACGACGGTGGAGTGCGATAGCATGTGCTCCATCCTCATGCAATCCGGCAAGATCCAAATCATCTTTGTCGGCTGCGACCGGGTGGCCCGGAACGGAGATGCCGCCAACAAGATCGGGACCTCCACCCTGGCCATTGTCGCCAAGCATTACAATATCCCCTTCTATGTCTGCGCCCCCTCCTCCACCATCGACCCCGAGGCTAAGGATATCCATGACATTCCCATCGAATTCCGCGACCCGGAGGAGATCAAATCTGAATGGTATGCCAAGCCCATGGTTCCGGCAGAAGTAGAAGGCTACAATCCGGCCTTCGACGTGACCACCCATGACCTCATCACCGGCATCATCACCGAAAAGGGCCTGGTGACCGGAGACTTTGAAAAGGAATTTCAGCGGTTGGGGATCTTCTAAGATCGGGAGTCCTGCTAGAGGAAATTCACGACATGAGGAGGCAAAACGTGGAAAAACAAGGCTATCAGTACCCAAGCGATGAAGAGGCCAAGGCCTTAATTATCGATATTGGAAAAAGAATCTATGCCCGGGGTTTTGTCGCCGCCAACGACGGCAACATCTCCTGCCGGGTGGCAAAAGATGAGATCTGGGTCACAGCGACCAATGTCAGCAAGGGCTTCATGACGGAAAAGAACCTGGTCAAAATCAACCTCGATGGCGAGATTCTGGAAGGGGACGAAAAACCCTCCAGCGAGACCAAGATGCACCTCCGGGTCTACCAGGAATCGGAGGACCTAAATGGCGTGGTTCACACCCACCCCATGCATGCCACCGCCTTCGCCTGCGCAGGCCTGCCCCTGGATAGCCGCTTCCTTCCGGAGGGCATCGTCCAGTTGGGCAAGGTCCCCTGCATCCCCTTTGCCATGCCGGGGACCGAGGATGTGCCCAACTCCATTGCACCCTATATTACCCAGTACAATGCGGTCCTTCTCGGAAACCATGGGGCCCTAACCTGGGGCGATTCCCTGGTCCAGGCCTGGATGCGGATGGAGACTGTAGAATACCTGGCCCATATCACCATTCTGAACAAGTACATTTTGAAAAAGTACAATGATTTCACGGATGAAGAGATTGACCTCCTCCTCGGCGGCCGGTCTTCCTTCGGGATCCGTGGGGGGAGCCGGCCTTCCTAAGCCGTTCTCTTCATCTCACGAGTGAAAGGAGACACTATGCTGCGAGGAATCCCATCAACCATTTCTTCCGACCTCCTGAAGGCCATGGCGGACATGGGGCATGGGGACCTGATCGTGGTCGCCGACCACTTCTATCCCCCCTATTCAAAAAGTCCCAATGCCCGCTCCATCCAAGCCAAGGGCATGAACTGCGCCACCCTTATCGGTGACATGCTCAAGCTCTTCCCCCTGGATGCCGACTTCAGCGAATACCCTGTTCTCTGCATGGTCCCCGACGGATCGGGCAAGGAAGCCCTCATGGACCAAACCGCTGCCCAGGACGTCATCGAGAAAGTCATCGAAAACGGCTACTCCGAGTCCTCCATCGGCGCCATCGAGCGGACCAAATTCTACGATTTAGCGGCCCAGGCCTTTGCCACCGTCTGCACAAGTGAGCAAGAACCCTACGGTTGCTTTATCCTAAAAAAAGGCGTCAACTAGTTTCATTTCATTATGATTTATAGCCTCATGGAAATGATCCATGAGGCTATAGATCCCTCCTTCTTTTATTTTTGCTCGACTTTTTATTGAAAAGATGGAATACTTATCATATGCGAATTAAATTCTATCAGCGATTGGAATTTCAATTGGGTAGTTTCATGTCAGTCAGTCTTTTACTCTATTGCATATTGCGTTTAAAGGGAGGGAGGAAAAATGGATACGAATATATTCCGCTATATATTAGAAGTAGATGATTGTAGGAACATCACCTTAGCTGCGAAGCGATTATTTATTTCTCAACCGGCTTTATCAAAGCAAATTACGAATTTAGAAAAAAAACTGGGCGTTGTTCTATTTGATCGTAGCCATAGTCCCATTTCTATAACCCCTCAAGGTGAAATATTTGTTGATTTTGCTAGGCGCTATGTGCGGATGGAAGAGGAAATGTTCGATGCTTTTCAACGGGTCAACCAGGACAAGCTGGAGAGTGTTTCTATAGCAACCACTCACAGGGGAGGAGCCTACGCAGGCATTTTAACAGCTCAATTAATGAGCCTTTTTCCTGAGATAAAGGTTGAGTATTTGAATCGCTCATCTGCCGAATGTGAATCAGAGCTAGAGTCTGAAGCGGTTGATTTAGCAGTTTACACAGAACCGGTCTTTTCTGATCAAATTGAATATTTACCTGTCCAGGAAGATCCATTAATCTTTGTAATACCGAAGGAACATCCTATTCTAGAAGGTCTTAATGTAGAGGGAAATAATCCAAACCATCCCATTGAAATAGATATAGACCGTTTCCGGGATCCTTCAATAAAATATCTTCTTGCCAATCCAGGTCAAGGCTTATATTATGCAGAAAATTCATTTTTCAAGAAGTATCATATTACCCCGATCAACCCTGAACGGATCGAGTATGTGGACACCAGATACCAAGTAGCCTGTAGCGGATATGGAATTGCTCTTTTACCGAAGATAACTATTATTAAGTATTTAGAACAAAGCAATGAGATTTATGGTGTAGTAAAAGGTGATAGCATGTATCGGTATGTTATTGTGGCTCGAAAAAAGAGTCGTCAATTATCACCGGCAGCGGAGAAGGTTTGGCGATTTATGGTCCGTGAATCCATCAACTTTCGATAACTTTTTAGAATACTACTCATAACTCAAAAAAATAGACGCTTATCTTAGGGCATTCGTTTTCCCAGAAAGCGTTTCTTTTTTTTTGCTTATTTCTTGGAAAGTGATTCGAATTAGTTATGATAGCGACTCTTTAATTGAATGGAAGGCGTGTTGCGGCTTAATGATGGGACTCTGTAGAATGGAAACAAGATGGTTGTACATACTATCTCCGTATGAAAACATTTTAGAGAGGGGCTGTATAATGGATATGCTAAAAAAGGAAAAAATTCTTGGATTTCCGATTTGGATGTACTTAATTCTAAGTGTCCTCATGATGATAATGGCCGCGAATGACTGGATGCTCACCAATATGGTTGGTGCACTTGCCTTTGCCATGATCATTGGCACTTTATTTGGATGGATCGGGGATCATATTCCCGTATGGAAAACCTGGTTTGGTGGGGGTATGCTCTTTGCCTGCTTGGCGGCAGGTGCATTGAATACGTTCAATCTTATCGGGCCTGAATCAAAAGAAGCGATCAGCACATTTAATGGGAAGACCGGATTTTTGGATTTTTATATTTTAGTTTTAATTACCGGATCGGTACTTTCCGTAAACAGAAAAACACTGATTAAATCCTTTGTTGGTTTCATTCCCACTATTTTGGCCGGCATTCTTTGTGCACTGGGTCTAGCGGGTATTGTAGGAGAAATTACGGGAGTGGGTGCCGTTGATGCCATCGCTACCTATGCCATCCCTGTAATGGGAGGTGGTAATGGCGCAGGAATAACTCCAATGAGTAAAATGTGGGCTTCAGCGACGGGCGGCGATGCCTCTGTCTGGTATGCATCTGCATTTGCCATTATTAGTCTTGGTAATTTGTGTGCAGTTTTCTTTAGTGCCCTCTTGAATAAATTGGGCAATATGAAACCCTCATTAACGGGTAATGGGATGCTAATGAAGGGTGATACTGCCGTTCAAGAAGAGACTCCTGAAGAAACAAAAGCAAGCGTTGGTGATTATGCAACGGGCCTAGCTCTCGCTATTGTTTGTTTTAATGTAGCAAACTTATATGCAAAAGAGATTTCATTGATCAATCATGCGGACCTTGGATTTAGTATACACACATTTGCCTTCATGGTTATTTTGATCGCCATACTGAGCATTTCCAATATCCTTCCGGAAAACGTCAAGGCCGGAGCGAAAGGGATGCAAAAGTTCTTTGTTAATTATATGTCTTTCCCCCTTATGATAACTGTAGGGATTGGGACAAATTTGAGCGACTATGCAAAGGTCTTTACAAACCCGGCATACATTTTTATTATTCTCGCCACCGTTGTCGGTTCCATGATTGGAACATTTTTCGTGGGAAAAATCTTCCGTTTTTATCCTGTTGAATCCATGTTAACTGCAGGACTATGCATGGCCAATGGGGGTGGTGCCGGTGATGTTCAGTGTCTAGGTGCCGCTCATCGAATGGAATTAATGTCCTATGCACAGATTTCATCAAGAATCGGTGGTGCAATCATGTTGGTTATCGCCAGTTTTGTATTTGGTAAATTTTTATAGTAGTAGGGGGTAATTAATGGCTGAAGTGAATCCATTGTCTTCAAACCTAACAATAGAAGAACAAAAGAACCTTTTTGGCAATGCTTATATTAATATGCTCTGGCATTGTCCAACAGATCCACGTTTTCATTATCGCATCCATTTGCCCGACTCCTATTATGATAACCCGGAGGAGACTTACTCTCTCATGGTGATTATTCACGGAACTGGGTGTGAGATCGAAGAGTATTTCAGGCAGATAAAAGAGCTGGCGGATCAATATAAAGTAGCTATCTTAGCGCCTATTTTTCCCGGAGGCCTGATTCAACGTGATGATTTTAATAGCTATAAACTTCTATCATGTGATGGGATTCGCTATGATCTCATTTTATTGGATATGATCGAGGATATGGCTAAGAGATACTCACGGGTTAAAACAGACCAGTTCTTTATGTTCGGGCATTCAGGTGGAGGGCAATTCACCAATCGATTTTTATTTGCACATCCAAACTTGCTTAAGGCTTGTTCCATTGGGGCACCTGGAAGACCGACGTTCTTGAATCAGGAAGAGGATTATTTCTGGGGAGTCCGCGATTTCAAAAACTATTTTGGACACGATGTTGATTTAGAGGCAGTAAGAAAGGTGTCCGTCCTGATTACTGTGGGAGAATTAGATAATAAGTTTATTGGAGAATCTCCCTATGGCAACAACAGGGTTGACCGTATGAAGAGCTTAAATAGAAATCTGAAAGAGAATGGCGTAGTATCCGAACTGAAGATTCTTCCCGGCTTGGGGCATGAGGATGGAGAAAAGGAACGGGTACAGGCTGCATTCCATCATTTCATTCAATTTTTATAGTTCTAGTTAATAAAGGTCGTGGTTGAAAAGTCCCACTTGTTGCATAACTCCTGACTAGCTAGACAGATGAAAAGTCCTTACTTATACTTTAGATAAGTTGATATTCATTATTCGTAAGGGGGAATTTTTATGTGGGATATTACAGCCCTGGGTGAGCTACTTATTGATATGGCACCCGTTTCCGTAGAAGACGAAAGCCATCGGGTTGTTTCAGCCTATCTGCCGAAACCCGGCGGTGCACCGGCGAATTGCATCGCCCAATTAGCCAAGCTAGGGAGAAAGGTGGCGATGATCGGTTGCGTGGGTGATGATGTCTTTGGGCAGAGGATCCTTGATGCATTAAGAGATGTGGATATTGACGTTTCCTGCATTCAGGTGGATACCGAGATTCCCACCACCCTCGCCTTTGTCTCCCTCAATGAGGAGGGCGACCGGGAGTTCACCTTTTACAGAAAACCGGGAGCCGATCTTCGGGTGAAATGGAATCGTCAAGCGGAAAAGCTGATCAAGGAGTCTTCCATTTTCCACCTGGGGACACTTTCCCTCGTGGATGAACCCTCCATTACGACGACCATGAAGGCCCTGGATTGTGCACGAGAATCGGGAAAGCTGATTTCCTTTGATCCCAACTTTCGTTTAAATCTCTGGACCTCCTTCCATGCCTTGAGAGAGGCCACGGCTGCCATCCTTCCCTATGCCCATGTGGTGAAAATCAGTGGCGATGAATTACGGGCCTTTTGCCATCCCGACCAAGTCCAAGAGCTGGTTAATTCAAAGGGAAAGAGGGAATACTTCCTGCCGGATGTCCAGCCGGAGGAGGACAAGGTTAGAGAAGACATTGATCAGGTGTTTAAAGACTACCCCCAATTAAAGCTAGTGGCAGTGACCTTTGGAGCCAAAGGGTCTATCCTGGCCATGAAGGACCGGAAGGTTTTTATCCCCGCATTTTCCATTCGTGCGGTGGACACTACAGGAAGTGGAGATGCCTTTATGGGCGCCCTTCTGTCCGACCTTCTGGAGAGTAAGCTGGAGGGCAAGTTCGGGGTGGATGGGATTCCCTGGGACAAGCTCGCCCTTGAAGAGATGGGGGGATTTGCCAACGCCTGTGGAGCCTATGCCGCCTTGCGCTATGGGGCCATACCTTCCCTCGGAGAAAAGGACAAGGTGGAAGACTTTATCCGTGGTTTTAAATGGCGCTAGAGATGATATAAACCACAGTATTGAACCAGATCATATAATGGAAAGGAAATTTTTAGGAATTCCTTGCAGAGATTCTAAAGCATCTAGGGAAATCTCATAAAAGTTCCTTTGAGGTATTAATCCAGATATTTTTTTCTAGCAGTAAAGTACTGGCATAGTGTAATGAGAGAGGGAAGTTTGGCAAGTTTTTATATTGGGAAATATACACATTTTATATGCCATAAGTAGAGATATGTTCAAAAGAAATCTATGCTTCATCTATTCGGCAATTTGTTATTGTTCAAAGTTCCCAGGTAGGCAATCCTATAATTAAAGAGAGTCAACACTACTATAGTTTTCATTTTTTCAGGAAAGATTGACATCTTTCTAGAAGCCTTATTTATGTCCTTATCGCTGACCGATAACAGTTAATAAATATAAGGATTGACAAATTCTTATTTAATTCTTATGCTTAGGTCAATTAAACGTTTAATTTCTGAAGGAGTGAATATGCGTATTGTAAATTTTGGTTCTCTAAATATTGATAAAACGTATTCTGTCCCTCATATAGTTCAGGAGGGTGAAACGATTTCGTCTCTTGATTACCAGGAGTTTGTTGGTGGAAAAGGGCTTAATCAATCGATCGCCATTGCTAGAGCAGGCGGTCAGGTTTGGCATGCAGGCTTAATTGGCCAGGAAGATGGCAATGTTCTATTACAAGCACTCGAAGATTCAGGAGTTCATACAGAATTTGTAGAAAATCGCCCCATTGCTTCAGGACATACTATCATTCAAGTTGATAATGAGGGGAAGAACTCAATCATTGTCAGCGGCGGTGCCAATCGAGCTATCGATGAGCTATATATCGACAAAGTCTTATCTCATTTTTCGGCAGGTGATCTACTTCTTTTGCAAAATGAAGTCTCCTGTTTTTCTAAAATTATTGATAAAGCCCATAAAAAAGGCCTAAAAATTTATCTTAATCCCTCTCCTATGGATGATGAGGTTTTGTCAGCTGATCTCAATAAAATTGATTGCTTTCTAATTAATGAAATTGAAGGACAGATTTTAACCGGAGAAAAAGACGCATCAAAAATCATGCATGCTATGCAAGCACAATATCCGGAATCCTCTTTAGTTTTAACTCTAGGAGCAGAAGGCGCATATTATCAGAATGGAGATCAACAGATTTTTATTCCTTCCTTAAAGGTTAAAGCGATTGATACAACAGGTGCAGGGGATACTTTCTGTGGATACTTTATCGCTAATCTTACCCGGGGAAAAATTGTTGAGGAAAGTATGAAAAGGGCTAGTCGTGCGGCATCTTTAGCTTGTACTGTTAAGGGGGCCTCTAACTCCATTCCAATGAGGGAGGATGTATATTGAGAACGACATTAAAGGATGTGGCTAAAGAAGCTAATGTTTCAGTAGCAACTGTTTCATTGATTTTAAATAATAAAGCTCAGCATATACGGCCGGAGACGATAAGTAGAGTGAATAAAGCCATTAGGAAGCTCAATTATTCACCAAACTCCTATGCTCGATTTTTGCAAAAAGGAAAAACGAATTTACTTGCACTCTTAGTGCCTGATTTAGGGAATGAATTCTATACCCAAGTTGCTCAGGGAGCTTTGGAACGGGCTCAGGAAGAGGGGTTTTTGCTTACGCTACTTAATCTTTCACAAGTTGATGAATCAACCCGAGAAATTCAAGTAAATCTTTCAGGCGGTCAATTTGCCGGGGCACTTGTTGTTTCACGTCGATTTGACAGAGTATTGGAGAGGATGGTAGAAACGAGTGATTTCCCTATTGTTCTACTGGATGAATCCATCACTATTGACAATGCATTTAGCTTAGTCACGGGAGATAATAATAAAGGCGGGATGATCGCAGCAAACTATCTTCTAGACTGTGGACATGAATCTTTTTTCTGTATTTTAGGCCCCCAAGAGACACCAAATTCTCTACGTCGACTTTCTGGGTTTATTAAGGGATTAAATGCGAGGGGGTATAATTTACCGACAGATCATATTTTTTTCGGTGACTATAATTTAGAAGGAGGTTATCAAGCAGGTTGTAGAATCTCAAAAATGCTAAAAGAGAATAGAAAACCTGTTGCAATCTTCTCCTTTAACGATTTATCAGCAATTGGATGTATCAGAGCACTCAAGGAATCAGGTTATCTAGTGCCTAAAGATGTTTCAATTATGGGATATGATCGTATATCTATCGCCTCCTATTTCCCCATTAAACTAACAAGTATTGACCAACAAGCTTTAAAGATTGGGGAGAGGGGAGTTGATACGTTATTGAAAAAGATTAATGGTTTAGAGCACACTGATAAAGTTCTAGTAGAACCCATCCTTTATGAAGGCGAGAGCGTGATCAATTATAATATCAAATAAGATATGAATGTTGGCCTACCATCCTAAAGTGTAGATCAAGTTATCTTTACATAAAATAGGATAAATTACTGAAAGATCATGGACAGATCGATACTTTTTATAATGTTATTTTAGGTCAATATGTCAACTTATTTCATGAATATGATAAACGATTGCATTTTTTCAATTCTTTATATATAATAAATTTATTGTTGGCGAAAGGAGATTATAAAACCAGTTAAACGTTTTATTAAATAGAAAGGAGTAAGCAATAGAGAGGTTGAAGCATATCTAGACTAAATATCAGCTTATGCAGAGTCGGTCTTTGTAGTATTAATCTATATGGACACATAGGCCAACGGTGAAAAACAACCTCGAATTTTAAAAGCGTTAAAACGTTTTACTTTTTTCCGTGTCATTTGGTCTTCTTTATTTCCAGTGTTATTGAAGGGAATAAAAGAAAAAGAAGAGGTTTTCAGGCATTTTACTTTTTGAAAAGACCGTCTTTATTTATAAATGTGCAAGCCTATCTAAGAATAGGCGATCTAGAACTTGATCCTTCGGTTCAGATCCCTAAAAAAATGAGTGGCAAGATAAGGGTTAGTTTCATGTTAATCAATCAATACCATTCGAGGACCACGTTTTAGGAGGTTATTGTGTTCATACAGCAATTAATTAACGGGATATTCATAGGTGTGACCTATGCCCTTGTAACCATCGGGTTCAATATGGTGTATGGCGTACTAAAGTTAACAAACTTTGCGCACGCATCTTTTTATATGTTAGCGGCCTACATCGCCCAGTATATTGGGGCTAATTTTTTACTAACTAGTGGAGTATCCTGGTGGGTGGTTTTACTTATTAGTGTTTCAATAACTGCTATTCTAGGAGCAGGAATGGATCTTTTAGCTCTGCGGCCAATTCGAAAAAAACATGGGGCGCCGATCATCGCACTAATCAGTACGATTGGTGTCCAAACAATGATTAATAATGGAGTTTTGCTAGTTTTTGGAACCGTTCCCTTGATGATGCCGGATCCCTTTAATTTTGGTTCTGTACAAATTAGTGGTGCAGTGGTTCAGGGAATGCAGATATTTATCACCACTCTTGCAATTCTCCTACTGATAGTCTTATCAATTATTGTATATAAAACAAAATTTGGAACGGCTATGCGAGCCGTCTCCCAAAACCCAACGGCAGCTAGTTTGATGGGGATCAATGTACCTAAAATCATCTCTTTGACATTTTTTGTGGGTATCGCTGCTGCAGGAATTGCAGGCGTACTAATGGGAACATACTACCAAAGAGTAGACTCATTAATGGGAGCATCAGTTGGATTAAAATGTTTTGCGGCAGCGGTCCTCGGTGGCATAGGTTCAGTACCTGGTGCGGCCCTAGGAGGGCTACTAATTGGCATTGCTGAGACCCTGTTTGCGGGATATGTAAGCTCCGGATATAGAGATGTGGTTGCATTTGTTATTCTTATCTTTATACTTCTTGTGCGTCCGCAAGGATTGTTGGGCAAAAAAGAAATTAAAAAGGTTTAGGAGTGTGGGCAATGAGTTTCTCAGAAAAGATCAAATTAACTTGGGCAAAGTACGAGAATTGGGCATATGTTGCCTTTTATGCCGTATTAATTATTTTGTCCCTTGTATTTACAAATGTTTATTTTTACTCGGTGGCCATTAATTGCCTGATTTTCACAGTATTATCTTTTTCGCTTAACCTGATGACAGGCTATATGGGTGTTACTTCCTTAGGTCATGCTGCATTTTTTGGCATTGGTGCCTATGCAACGGCGATTCTCCAAACAAGATTTGGGGTCAATCAGTGGGTAGCCTTACTGACCTCAATATTGGTGACATCATTGGCTGGAGTTCTGCTAAGTTTAACAACGATGCGCGTATCCACTCGTTTTGTGGCAATCGTCACGCTAGGTTTTGCTGAGATAGTTAGAATGATTGAATTAAACTGGATGGATTTAACCAGAGGCCCGCAAGGGATCCCCAACATTCCAAGTTTTTCTTTTTTTGGCACTCCTATCAAGGATATGAGAGTTGAATTCTATATAATTATGGGAATATCCGTTATTATTCTTACGTTATATAGCTTACTCATTCATTCAAATCATGGGCGAGCGATTCAAGCTATTAAAAATGATGAGATTGCAGCATCTTCCATGGGCATTAATCCATTACGTTATCGCATTCTCGTTTTTGCGATTTCTGCAGGTACTGCTGGAATTGCTGGAAGTTTCTATGCAAAATACATGGGTTTTATTGACCCTAATGCCTTTAACTTTGATCAATCAATCTCCATATTATCGATGACGATCTTTGGTGGGCTTGGCAACCTCATGGGTAGCATTATTGGTGCTTTTAGTCTATCAATTTTACCGGAGGCCTTACGCTTTTTGTCTGATTATCGACAGGTTATCTATGGAGCATTGTTAGTCATTATGATGATATTTAGACCAAATGGACTCCTGGGAGGTATTAACTTTAAACAAATCAGATTGCTCGATCAACAAAAGATGGAGGAGTTGAAGAAAAATGGAAAACATTCTAAGAACTGATTGTATATCACAGAGATTTGGAGGAGTGAAGGCCTTAACTGATATTTCTCTGTCAATTCCCAAAGGAAGGATTTTCTCGATCATTGGTCCAAATGGCGCCGGAAAAACAACTTTTTTCAATGCGATTTCGGGTTTGGCAGCTCCCGTTGCAGGAAAAGTGTTTTTTGAAGAAGAGGAAATCACGGGTTTGAAATCATTTCAAATCCAACAAAGAGGAATTTCGAGAACGTTTCAAAATATTCGACTTTTCCCGGAGATGTCTGTGAAAGAAAATGTTATTGTTGGAGACCATAGCCGTAGTACAAAGAGCATTTTTAATTCCGTTTTACGGACAAAAGCGTATAAAGAAACTGAAAAACAAATGGAGGCTGAAGCTGATCGTTGGATGAACTTCTTTGGTTTATATCATTTACGTCACCAGAATCCTACATCTCTGCCATATGGTCTTCAAAGAAAATTGGAGATAGCAAGAGCCATGGTCAGTGATCCAACACTATTACTCTTAGATGAACCGGCCGCTGGGATGAATGAAGCGGAGACGATCGAACTAAGGAATGATATTTTAAAACTTTCAGAATTAGGAACAACGATTCTGTTGATTGAGCATGATATGAAGTTTGTTATGTCACTTAGTGATCATATTGCGGTTTTAAATCATGGCTGCTTGTTAAAAGTTGGTACTCCTAAGGAAATATTAGAGGATGAATTGGTGATTGATGCCTATCTTGGTACGGAGGTAGATCTATGAGTCTATTAGAGGTGCACAATTTAGAAGTCAATTATGAAGGGATCCGAGCAATTAAAAATATCTCTTTTGAAGTTGGAGAATCGGAGATCGTATCAATAATTGGAGCGAACGGCTCGGGAAAAACGACGACTTTAAATACAATTGCCGGTTCTAAAAAGCCGGATTCTGGAAAAATCTTTTTTCAGGGTCGTGATATTACAGACAAGAGCAGCCATTATCTAGTAAAGGCAGGGATCGCCTTATCTCCTGAAGGTAGACAGATTTTCTTTGATCTAACGGTCCAAGAGAACCTTGAAATGGGTGGTTATACAGTGAGTGAGGCAGAGATTAGAGAGCGCATGCAGTTTGTGCACAGCTTGTTTCCAATATTAAAAGAAAGGAGTAATCAGCCTGGAGGGACACTTTCTGGTGGTGAACAGCAGATGCTGGCTTTAGGAAGAGCGTTAATATCCAATCCGAAACTGTTAATGTTGGATGAACCGTCTCTTGGGCTAGCCCCCAAATTAGTTGTTACGGTTTTAAGTACCCTCCCCAAAATTAGAGATACTGGTACAAGTGTCATACTTGTTGAGCAAAATGCCCGGATGGCATTAAAGGTTGCTGATCGAGGCTATGTTCTTGAGAATGGGATGATTACTATGGGGGGGGCAAGTTGTGACTTACTTGCCGATAGAGCACTAATTGATGCCTATTTAGGGGGTAGTAGCTCTTAAAAATCAAGGAAAGGAGTGAAGATGAAGGCAAAGAAAAGATCGGCCGCACTTGATGGACAGAGAAACATTTGCCAAAGACGAGCTTCAACTATCAGCTATATGATTGAGGAGGCGAAGAATCAGGGAATTAGCGATGACTTTGCAAGACGTGCGATTTACCGATATGGCAAAGATATTGGGGAAGAGATGTTGAGAATAATAACAGATCCATCAGACCTTGCTGAGTTTCGTCATCTATTTGCCGCAATGCCACATCGTGATATCTATGAGATGACGTTGGAAGAAAACAATCAGGATAGTTTTTTAATCCATTTTCATTACTGTCCATATGTGGAAGAATGGAAAAAACAGGGATATAGTGGTGATGATTTAGCACATTTATGTGATATCACAATGGAAGGTGATCGAGCTGTTGCAGATTGCTTTCAGAATTTTAAATTTCAACTAGGTAAGACTATTGCGCAGAACAATGATGTCTGCGAAATATTTTTTACAAAAAAAGAAAAGGAGAATTAACATGAAAAAAATTTGGACGTGCTTATTGGCTCTGATGATGGTTTTATTAACTGCATGTGGAGGCCCTGTGGAAAAAGATGGACAATCTGGATCCGAAGCTGCACAGAAACCGGCAGGCGATTCCGATGCTATTTATTTTGCTTGGTATGGGCCTATGACTGGGGATTCCAAGCAGTATGGAGATACGGAAAAGGTAGCTGTAGAGCTGGCTTTGAAAGATCTTGAAAAAAAAGGTTGGGTACTTAACGGCAGAGAGATTAAAGTCGACTTTTATGATGATAAGAATGATGCTAAGGAAGCTGTAAATATTGCCAACAAGATTATTGGTGAAAAGAAATATAGTGCTGTCATTGGGGGATTTGGTTCAACCGCCAGCATGGCTGCAGCGCCTTTATATGAAGAAGCAAAAATTGTCAACTATTCACCGACTGCTTCGCATCAAAACTTCTCATCTTTGGGAGACTTTATTTTTAGAAACACACCTACTCAGCAGATGGAGACAACACAATATGCCGACTACGTCTATAACAAGCTAGGCATTAAATCTATCGCTATTCTTTACGTTAATGATGACTGGGGTCAGAATATTGCCGATATTTTTGAAAAGCGTTTTGCTGAATTGGGTGGAAAAGTTACTGATAAGCAATCTTATATTCCAAACCAGACAACGGATTTCTCACCGATGATTACTTCTGCAAAATCTTCTAATCCTGAAGCCTATTTCCCGATTGCCTACTACCAGGACTCAGCGAACATTCTTAAGCAATCAAAGAATCTGGGATTTGATGTACAAAAAATCTTATCTAGTTCTGTTTTAAAACAGGAAATGTTAGATTTGGCCGGCGAATATGCGGAAGACGCATTCTTGATGAATGCCTTTACTCCAGCTATTGATAAGGAAGATTTCAAGAGAGTGATGAGTGAGTATACAGAGAAGACTGGTAAAGAGGGTGATGCCTTCGTTATGCAAACTTACGATGTTGTTTCTCAGCTCGCATATGCTATTGAAAAAGCGGGTTCCTCCGATCCAGTTGACATTCAAAAGGCTATGGCTGGTATGAAGGATTATCCTTGCCTAGCCGGAGAGTATAGCATGAATGAAATTGGAGATGCACTACGTGGTCTAGTTCCTATGAAGGTAATTGATGGAAAGTTTGTTCCTATTGAGAAGTAACCAACTTTAGAAAAGAGGTTTGATTGAGTATGAAAAAATTTATCAATGAACCAAATCAATTTGTTGATGATACAATTTCCGGTATTGTCTCAGCCCATCCTGACCAAGTCAAATTATTGGAGGAGAATAACCGCGTGCTTTTAAGGGCACAGGAAAAATCTCAAAACAAGGTCGGAATTGTCACGGCAGGAGGGAGTGGGCACCTGCCCCTCTTCCTTGGTTATGTTGGAGAGGGCATGCTTGATGGCTGTGCAATTGGAAATGTTTTTGCTTCACCTTCAGCAGATTCCATGGCTCAGATGATTCGTGCTTGCGATAAGGGTGCTGGTGTCATTTGTTTATTTGGCAATTATGGTGGAGATAAAATGAATTTTCAGATGGCCTGTGATGAGGTTGAATTTGATGATATAGAAACCCGTCTAGTCATTGCTGGAGATGATATTGCCTCTAGTCCTAAAGGGAAAGAAGATAAGCGTAGAGGCGTTGCAGGAATTGTCTTTGCTTACAAAATTGCCGGTGCTGCAGCCGAACGAGGGGATGATTTAGATGAAGTAGTCCGAGTGGCTAATAAGGTTCTGGATAATACTCGTACTATGGGATTTGCCACATCACCTTGTATTATCCCTGAGGTCGGGGCTCCTTCCTTCCAGATAGCAGACGACGAAATTGAAGTTGGAATGGGTATTCATGGCGAACCCGGCATTGAGGTAAGGAAGATGATGACGGCAAATGAGGTTGCGGAGTTAGCAGTGAATGCCATCCTTGATGACTTAGACTTTTCTGGCAGAAGAAAATGCTCTGTTCTGATAAATGGCCTTGGTGCAACTCCTTTAGAGGAACAATATATTGTCTATAATAGGGTTTACGAGCTTTTGAAGGAGAAAGACATAGAAGTTAAGTATCCCCATATTGGAGAGTTTGCTACTTCTATGGAGATGGCTGGTCTAAGTATTACTCTATGTAAGTTGGATGATGAGTTGGAAGACCTACTTTCTGCCATTGCAAGAACACCTTTTTATACTAATTTTAATATTTAGAACAAAGGGGTGGATATGATTAATAAAGCAATTATAGAGAGTGGATTGAGAAAGATTGCCAATAAAATGGCTGAAAATAGAGACTACCTAATAAAACTTGACCAAAGAAATGGAGATGGCGACCTAGGTATTTCTATGTCTGTAGGATTTAAGGCAGCATATGAAGCCATTAAGGAATCTAAAGATGCTGATTTGGGTAGAGCCCTATTATCGGCCTCGAAAGCATTTAACAATGCTGCACCTTCATCATTAGGGACAATTCTCTCCATTGGTTTTATGGGAATGGCAAAAAGTTTGAAGGGAAAAGAAGAGACTGATCTATATGATCTGTCCGTTGCCATGGAAAGTGGCCTTGAGAATATTATGAAGAAGGCGGAGTCCAAACCAGGAGAAAAGACGATCTTGGATTCTTTGCATCCAGCTATTATGGCAATGAAGAAGGGGTCAGAGCAAGGCTTGACCTCTGAAGAAGTCCTTCAACATGCAAAAAAAGCGGCAGAGGATGGCGCAGAATCGACAAAAGATATGAAAGCAGTTCATGGCCGTGCTGCTTATTTTGCAGAGTCTAGTCTTGGAATTATTGATGGTGGAGCCATTGCTGGAAAATTAATCTTTGAAGCATTAACTGAGTAAAGGATGGTAGTATGGAAAATAGAAAACAGATCATTGAGCAAGCCTTTGCGAATGAGATTCCCGAGAGAGTTCCTGCTGCTTTTTGGTATCATTTTACAGACTTTTCGGAGCACTGCAGAGGATTATCGAACCCAGAAATCATACAAAGGGTAATTGACGGTCATAAAAAAATGTATGATGAGTTGAAACCGGATTTTTTAAAGATTATGTCTGATGGTTTCTTCGGCCATCCCAGTATGATTGATCAAGAATTTAATGAGGCAAGTGACTTAACGAAGATCAAAGCCCTAGGGCCTGATCATCCCTGGATTGAAAAGCAAATTGCTATGGTTAATGAATTGATTGAATATACTAACCATGAGGTACCGATTTTCTATAGCATATTCTCCCCATTATCGGCCATTCGTCTTCATTTTTTTGAGGACGAAAATGATTCGGAGAAGTTTACCAGATTATTCTTTGAGGACCCAGACCAAATGGTTTCTGCGGCGAAGGAAATTGAGAAGGATCTGTTGAATTTAGTGGATCGTTTGGCTAAGGAAACAGATATTGATGGCATCTATTATAGCGTACAAGAGGTGCAGGACCCCAGAGCGGATGAAACATTCCATAAAAAGTATGTTAAGGATTCAGATATATCTATTTTAAAATCTGCTCATGATCATGGCCTTAAAATTTTGCTCCATATTTGTGGTTGGGGAGACTTTACAAATAATCTGAAGCTTTATACAGATTATCCTTGCGATATTGTTAACTGGGCTACACACACTGAGAGGATTAGTCTAAAAGAAGGAAAGAAACTCTTTGGGGATAAGCCTGTTGTGGGAGGTTTCGATAATAATCCAGGAACCTTACTCTATGAAGGTAGTGATGAGGAAATTAAAGCTTATGTGGAGGAATTGCTCCAGGAAAGTGGAACAAAGGGAGTAATTATCGGAGCAGATTGTACGGTTGATCCCAGTATTGATCATAAGCGCTTACAGTTTGTCAGAGAAGTGGCTAAGAACTTTAGAGGCTAGAGGCCTTTTGATTTCGTTCCAATAGTTACTATGACCACGCTGAGAAGCTCGTTTTCGTGAAGGCAACAGAAGCATTCTGATGGTCACGATTGCTTCTCGGCGTGGTGTTTTTTATGTTTAAGGAGGATGGGTTGGATTATTTTAAAGATTATACCAACTTGTTAAAACAGGAACTTATTCCTGCCGCAGGTTGTACGGAGCCGATTGCCCTTGCATATTCTGCAGCAGAGGCATCGGCTCTATTACCAGGGCATGCGAAATCTGCTCTTATACGTGCAAGTGTTAATTTGATCAAGAATGCCAAGTCTGTTTTAGTGCCTGGAACAAATGGTCGATATGGTATTCCCATCAGCATTGCCATGGGAATGGTTATAGCAAAGCCGGAGTGCAAGTTAGAAATTCTCAGTCGATCTAATGACGAATACATTTCAAAAGCCGTTGAATTAGTAAATTCTGATTCTATTAAAGTTGAGCTTATACCTGGCGTTGTTGGCTTCTATGTCGATTTAATCGTTAAAGATGACCAAGGCAATGAAGCAGAGATTATTCTCAAGGATGAGCATACGAATGTTGTTCTTAAGAGATTAAATGATGAGGTTAAATTACAAAAAGAAATTAATGCGGAAGATGAAGTAAAAATTGACTTATCCTTTGAGAGAATTATGACCTATGTTCGCTCGGTTGATTTGGAGCAAGTTTCGGATATTATTGAGAAGCAAAAAAAACTGAACATGGAAATTGCTGAAGAAGGATTACATCGAAATTGGGGAGCAAATATAGGAGAATTATCTCAAACACTTAATGATGACTCTATTATCAGCAAGTGTATGGCTTATGCCAGTGCTGGTTCTGATGCAAGAATGGCTGGTTGCAATATGTCTGTTGTGATCAACTCTGGCAGTGGAAATCAGGGGATCTCTGTCTCTGTTCCGGTCATTGTTTATGCACGAGAAAAGAAGTACGAAGAAGATGTATTAAATCGTGCTCTATTACTTTCTAACCTCCTTGCTCTTTACCAAAAACAAAGTATTGGCAGGCTTTCAGCATATTGTGGAGCAGTAACCGCATCTTGTGCAGCGGTAGCGGGAATTGCATTCCTCGACGGATGCGGCGATGATATTATTGCACAAACCTATGTTAATGGTGCCACGCAAATATCCGGAATGGTCTGTGATGGTGCAAAAGCATCCTGCGCAGGGAAGATTAATCTTGCCCTATACAGTGCCTTCCTAGGATATAAGCAAGCATTATCAAATAATAGTTACCAATCCGGACATGGGATCGTCGCTCAAGATATTGATCATACGATTCGAAGCATAGGCCGAATTGCTAAAAAAGGAATGCATGATACAGATCTATGTATTGTAGAAGAAATGTTAAATACTAATATATAGATGGAAATGTAGTTTTGATCTTCTATGTGATTTTCGATGGATGGCGGAGGAATCTGCCATCCATCTTTTTGTTTCTTTGTTCAATTATTTTAGTGCTACAATGACAAGAGATCATTCTATTCATTGAAAACACTTTTTACAGATCGAGGCCCACCATGGTTGAATCCCCCAAACTCCTATCTTTCCTCAAAGACTACATGTCCATCTATTCCATCTCCGGGACATCTGCAGAGAAGGAGGTTCCTGCCTTTCTTTCCGCCCGTTTAAGGTCCTGGCCCTACTTTCAGGCCCATCCTGACCACCTGGGAACCTATGAGATTCCAAAGGATCCCTTGAAACGCGAGGTCTTTTGGGCCCTGGTCAAGGGGAAAGGGGAGAGGACGGTCATCCTCCTCCACCACTACGATGTGGTCTCTATTGACAATTTTGGGGCCCTTCAGGATTTGGCCTTTTGCCCGGAGGACCTGGCCCGGGCCATGGACAAGGAGGACCTGACTCAGGAGGTCCGGGAGGATCTGGAATCGGGAGACTATCTTTTTGGACGCGGAGGCTGCGACATGAAGGCCGGCGGGACTATCCAGCTGGCCTGCTTGGAGGAATTCTCAAAAATGGAAGATTTTACAGGCAATGTTCTCCTCCTGGCTGTCCCGGATGAGGAGAACCTGTCGGCCGGCATGCGGTCGGGCCCTGATCTTCTCTTGAATCTAAAGAAACAATTTGGTCTGGACTACAAGCTCCTGGTCAACTCGGAGCCCCATGGGCGGAAGGATCCCAAGCGGGCCACCCTTTATCTGGGCTCCTGCGGCAAGCTCCTCTTTTTTGTCTATGCCAAGTCGGTGGTGGTCCATATGGGGGAGAACCAAAAGGGGGTGTCCGGCCTGGGAATCATGAGCCGGATTGTGGCTAAGACCGACCAGAACCGGGGCATGACGGAGGAGGACCGGGGGGAAGTGACCCCGCCTCCGGTTTGGGTTTATCTCCGGGATACCAAGGAACGCTATGATGTTTCCATGCCTCCCGGGGCCTTCGCCGCCATGAACCTCATCACCTTCAAGAACGACATCCGGGCCTGGAAGGATCGGATGAAGGGGGTCATTCGGGAGGCCATGGAGGAACAATTAGGGGACAACCCCAACCACTTTGACTATAGGGTTCGGTCCTTGGAAGAGCTTCCGGTGGGCCGGGACCTCCAGGAGAAGTGGGGGAAAGAGGTGGAGGCCGGCCGGGGGAATTACCTGGAGGCGACCTATCACTTGGTCAAGGACCTATTGGAAGAGGATGATTTTTATGGGCCCCAGGTGGTCTATGGACTTCTTCCTCCCATGTACCCCTCGGTCATCTCAGATCATGAGACGAAGGAATGGGTTAAGGACCTCTTCCGCTATGCTAAGGAAAAATGGGGACTGGACATGGAGAGCCTGCCCTACTTTACGGGGATTTCCGACCTCTCCTACACCCGGGGTCAGATTTCTCCGGAGGACAGGGAGGCGGTCAAGAAGATGATGGCTTTTTATGGGGCTCCTTATGAGGTCCCCTTCGAGGGGATGGAAGCCCTGGAGATCCCTGCCATCATGTTGGGGCCATGGGGGAAGGACCTCCATTTGAAGACGGAAAGAGTCTATTGTAAGGATTTGCTGGAAGTGACGCCGGATTTGGTGTGCCACCTGATTTCATGGATTCTAAAAGAAAAAGGCCACAGGAGTTCCTAGGAATTCCTGTGGCCTTTTATAGGTGAATGATTAGTCAATCTTAGGATTTTCTAGATTTTCCTTGTCAACCTCCTGATAAGGTGCTAGTGTAGAGATCATTACCACTGGTTCGTCATATCGGTTGGTGACATAGTGGGTCTCATTTGGCTCAATATGAATAAAATCGCCCTTTTCCAAGGTTAAAGTTTCGCCATCAACCACAATATCTACTTTACCTTCTAGGATGAAGAAATTTTCTTCCATGATGTTGTGTTTGTGGTTTTGGAAGTCCTGACCCGGCATAAATTGAACCAGGGCAAAATTCATCCTTGGGCCTTTCATCAGATACTTGGGGCCATGGTCTCCGTGTCTGTATTCCTTGTCCTTTTCATTCAGTAAAAACATTTACTCCTCCTATACTCTTATTCATCAATTCCCGGAGCGGACCACATGTAGTTAGTCACACCCTTATCGCTCAACTGGAGAATGTGCTTGTAGATCTTTCTCCATTTATCGTACTCTTGCTGGTATTTTTTGAAATTTTTCGGGTTAGGTTCGTATTCTTCGGCCCAACGGACTGATTGGTTCACAGCTTCTTCAATACTTTCGTAGATTCCCACTCCCAAGCCGGCCAAGAGGGCAGCACCCAGAGCAGTTGCCTCTTTCACCTCCGGAACCCTGACGGTTTTATTGGTAACATCAGCCAAGATCTGTGCCCATAGAGGACTCTTTGCAGCTCCGCCGGCGAAGGTTAGAAAGCTGGGTTCAAAACCAGAAATATCTTTCACCATTTCGATGTGTCCCTTTACCAAATAAGCCGTGTTTTCAAGAATGGCTCGGTAAAAGGTGTATTTATTAAACTTATGCGAGTCCAGATTGAAATTAATAAAAGCAGGGGAAGCATGCTTCCAGTTGGTGAAATTCATAATATCACTAAAGCAACAGGACATCCCATAACTGCCAACGGGGATCTCTTCTGCCTTCTCATTAAGTAGGTTGTAAGGATCTAGTCCAAGTTTCACGGCATCCTCTTTTTCCTTTTGACAGAAGCCGTCTCGGAACCATCTCATCACCATCCCCGGCTTAAAGGCCAGCGCCTCGTATTGCCAGAGGTTGGGGAGGGCATGGCAGTTCACTCTTACCCGGCAGTCCTTATCCGTCAGGGCCTGGTCGGTAACTACCTCATATTGCCAGAAGGAACCTCCAAATACGGCAACTTGCCCGGGCTTAGTTACACCGACGCCTAGGGAGCCTAGCTGGCAGTCACCCCCGCCAATAATGACAGGAAGTCCCAAGGGCAGGCCGGTTTCTTCCGACGCTTTTTCCGTTACTTGACCCAGCAAATCTCCGTTTTCTAAAACGTCGGGGAAGATATCCGTTCGTATCCCACACATTTCCGCAATTTCTAGATCCCAATTCCTTGTTTTTAGGTTCATTAGTCCGGTCGTTGATCCATTACTGGGCTCAATTGCCAATTTTCCGGTGAGCCGGTAGGCCAGCCAGTCATTGAACATCCCCAACTTGCTAATTTTTTGATAGGTCTCAGGCATATTATTTTTTATCCAAAGCAAGCGGGGAATAGCATTGAGGGCAAAACTTTGACCACTGACCTGGTAGACCTTTTTTTCCAGATCAGGATGGTTTTTTATCAGGGCGACCACCTCATCAGTGCTTCGAGAGTCGACATTTGCACAAGCCCACTGTTCCTTGCCCTCATTATCGTAAAGAACAATCCCTTCACGCATACAGGTTGTAGAAATGGCCTTAATTTCAGTTGGATCCACTTTGGCCCTATCCATCAACTCCCTGGTGCATTCACAGGTGAGTTTCCAATTATTTTTCCAGTCAAAATCCATGCTCCCGGGCCATCTTGAATCTTCTGCATGCGTCCATTCTCTTTGGGCACAGTAGATTTGATTACCGTTAGTGTCGAACAAGACAGCTCGAATACTTCCTGTGCCGGCATCCAAAGCGAGCAAGTATTGGTTCATTTTTTCACCTTCTTTCATTTTGATGATCAGTGACAAACAGCCTATTCTTTTGCGATCAATTGCTCTCCCGTTGTTTCATCTGTAATTAAGACGTTGATATATTTGCCTTTCAGGACTGATAGAATTGCACTGACCTTGTTGGAGCCGCCGGAAACACCGATCACATTGTCGAGCTTCCTTAGGCGGTCTAAGGAAGTGGAAATGAGACGCTTTTCCAGGTCAGATGAAATAAGGTCTCCTTTTTCATCAAGAAAATGACTGAGGATATCACCTACGGAACCCATCATCTGAAGCAAACGAAGATCGTTTTTTGATAGGATTCCGTTTTTTACGATAGTGGCATCATCATTTAAGCCGCCGATTCCAACCACTGTCGTGTCAGAAAGATCCACCATCTTCTGAATTTCCACAACACTGGACTCCTGAATTAAGGCATTTCGGGTTTCTTCCTTTGATAAGAGAAGGGGGGATGGAATTAAATTTAGATTAGCATTAAAACGCTTGGAAAAAGAGGGAAGGTAGTAATTGACACCCCCGGTTAAACTGACAAAATTAATGGGCCGGTCTATGCTTGCAGCAAGATGGTTGATGACGCGGTTGAGGGTATCCCCATATCCTACATTAATATAGTGGACATCCGGCATGCGATTGATAATATACATGGCGGTCGCTACAGCCAAGCTTTCATTGAGGTTGACCAAGGTTTCAGATCTTGGGACTAGGCAGACATCGTTTAATTTAAACTTATCCATCAACTCTTTTTCTAACTTTAGGCGTTTATTATCGGACTGATTTAATTTGAAACTCACAACGCCTGTTTCTTTCGCATATTCCAGTAAGCGAATGACTTTTGTACGATTGATAGCAAGCAAGTCACTAATTTGTTTTTGTGTATAACTTTCCACATAGTAATACCAAGCAACTCGGACCACTTCCTCCGGATCATATTTGCTCATCTCAGCCCTCCCTAGGAAAGAATATTTGTTTTTAATGATAACAAATGTTCTTAAAAAGTCTATCATTGATTTATTTTATCGTCAATAGATGATTTCATTTCTTTATGGCTATTTTTACAACTATAAAACGTTCTATTTTGATAATTTAAAAAAACGAATCTTAAATTGACAAGGTTGGGAAAATGTTTTAAGATAAATACAAAATCAGTCAAATGTTTCATTGATGAACATTTTACCTGAAAATTAAACCCAACGACTGATCTATTTGGAAAGGAATCAGAATGAACCCTGCTGGCAATGAAGTGCTCTCCGTCAGAGAGATCTATAAGAGCTTCGGGACGAATAAGGTCCTTAAGGGCATCAATCTCCAACTGAGTTCTGGGGAAGTTTTAGCCCTTATCGGAGGAAACGGAGCTGGAAAATCGACCCTAATGAAAATCATAATGGGAATTTATAGTCACGATTCCGGAGATATTTTTGTAAATGGAGTAAAAAGATCCGTAAACAATCCGGCAGAAGCTTTATCCCAGCATATCTATATGGTCCCCCAGGAGCCCTTGCTTTTTCCCAACATGACCGTTGAAGAAAATATTTTAATAGGGATAAAGCGGTCTAGGGAAACCCTTAAGAAGGAGTTGAGGGAAATCCTTAGGGTCCACGGATGGTCCTTCGATTTGGGCGCTAAGGCCATGACCCTATCCATTGCAGAACAGCAGCTGGCTGAGATTATTCGTGGTTTGCTTCGTCAATCAAGGATTTTGATTCTTGATGAGCCTACCAGCGCATTAACCTTCGATGAGGTTAATAGCTTATTTGACATAATTAGAGAATTACAAAAAGAGGGGATCGGCATCATCTATATCACCCACCGGATGACAGAGGTCTTTGAGATTGCTACTCACGTCGCCATTATGCGGGACGGGGTGATCACAGTGAATGGAAAAGTCGATGAATTTACGCAGCAGGACCTGGTTAAAGGGCTTATAGAAGATGAAACAGATATCCCTCAAGATGAGGTCTGCTTTGATTGCCCGGTTGATTATTCGGTTCCACCGACTTTTGTATTAAACAATTTCACCGGCTATGGTTTTAAAGATATAAACCTCGAGGTTTATCCTGGAGAAATCCTGGGACTTTCCGGTGTGGTAGGAGCTGGTCGTACGGAACTGGCCAGGACCATCTTCGGAAAAGATACTCCTATTAGCGGATCTGCCCTTCTTAAAGGAGAAGATGTCACAGGATTACCAACGGATACCATCATCCATAAAGGGATCAATTACGTCCCAGAAGATCGCCATCTCAATGGCCTTTTCAAGATTTTAGACATATGTTCAAACACGACAAGCGCTCTCTTAAAAACCTCCAAAAAATTGGGAAACTTCGTCCTTGATTCGGAAAAGGAAAACAAGATTACGAGTGAGTATGTTGAACAATTCCATACAAAAATCACTGGAACCAGTCAAGAAACGGGGAGTCTTTCCGGTGGAAACCAACAGAAGGTAGTTTTAGCCAGGTGCTTGGCCACCGATCCCTCCTTCCTAATTCTTGATGAACCGACAAGAGGAATCGATGCTGGAGCGCGTGGTGATGTATATGCCATTATTAGAAAGCTAAAGGAAACGGGCGTGGCCATCCTTCTAATCTCCAGTGACCTGGAAGAGATTGTCGAGTTGGCTGACCGTGCCATATCCATTTATCAAGGAAGGATTAATGGGTCATTCTCTAAGGAAGAGATTGACCTCGACACCCTAATGTGTTCCGCCTTTGACGTTGAGGTAAAGGAGGAAAAGAATGACTAAAATTCGAAACTCTCGTTTCGGACGTGAATTGACAAGCCTTTTTTTCTTGATTCTCCTTTTTGCTGTCGTTGGTTTGTTCAACCCGATATTCATTTCACCCAAAAATATTAGTGCTTGTTTTAATACGTCAGTGGTCTATACACTGGTAGCGATTGGAATGGCCTTTACCATTTTCATTGGCGAGATCGATGTTTCCGTTGGATCGACCCTGGGTTTCGTAGCAACAGTTGTGGGATCCATGTTGAGGGATGGGCAGAACTGGACTGTAGCCTTTATTGTTGGAATTGCTATTGGCGCAGCCATTGGACTTTTTAACGGTTGGGGCATTTCGGTTATGAAGATCCCCTCTCTGATTTTTACCCTCGGAACAAACGGCATTTTAAGAGGACTCATGTATATTTACAACAACGGAGCATGGGTGGAAAATCTTCCGAAAGATTTCAAGGACTTTTCTTCGGTGAATCTTATTGGCGATATAACGATCTACTATGCCTGTGTCATCATTTTAATGATCCTCATTCATCTTTACCTGGAGGGAACTGAAAAAGGGAAATATTTTAAGGCCGTCGGCGACAACGCCGATGCAGCCACTTTGGTCGGCATCCCTGTCAAAAGGACAAAGGTGACTTCCTATTTGATTTGTGGAATCCTGAGTGCGGTTGCGGGAATAATTTTCTGTAGTCGGATCGGCTTTGTCACACCCTCTAGTGGTGCTGGGTATGAAATGAAAGCGGTGGCAGCCTGTGTCTTGGGAGGCATCAGCCTAGCTGGGGGAACCGGCACAGTCATTGGGGCATCCATTGGTGCCGTCATCATGGCTTCGATCAGCTACCTTCTTGTTTTCATGGGCTTCTCATCCAACTTCGATAACGCTATAACCGGTATTATCCTTATTGCTATCGTCGTAAGTGATTCCATCCTCCATAAGCGCTTGCTTGAAAACAACAGAAGACTCCGTCTCTCTGCAAGAACCCAAGATAAGAAGGACCAGGCTGGCGAAGAGAAAGGAGAAGGCCATGAAGAATAGGATTAGAAGACATTCTTGGATGTACTTTCTGGTGGCCATCATTGCCCTCGAGTTCATTATTTTCGGGCTGGCTAATCCCAAGTTTTTACGGCCACAACTGCTGTTTACGGGCATCAATGATCACTTGGCCATCGGAATCATCGCCATTTTTGTCACTATGGTCATGATTACTGGAGGAATTGATATTCAGGTACCGGCCTTGGTGGGATTAACTTCTATTACGATCGGGGTCCTTTGGCAAGATATGGGACTGAATATTTGGCTAGCTTCACTTATCGCCTTCATTTTTGTCGGGCTATGCGGGGCTCTGTCTGGCTTCTTCATCGCGTATTGCGATGTTCAGCCAATGGTAATTACTCTGGGAGGAAGCTTCCTTTATAGCGGTATCGCCCTGCTGATTTCAACACTATCTGCAACAGAAGCCTATCAAGGAATATCTGGTCTTCCAGATAGTTTTAAAATTTTGGGAAAATTTAAGGCTTTTGGGCTCATCCCCCTGCAGTTTTTTATCTTCCTCGCCCTTATTCTATTCGGGTCTTTTTTGCTAAACAAGACGAAGTACGGCCGAATGGTCTTCTTAGTTGGAACCAATTCGGAAGCCGCCGAATACTCCGGAATTAAGAGCAGGCGGATCATCATGTCCACCTATGTTCTCAGCGCCCTAAGTGCCGCTGTAGCAGGAATGATTATGACTTCTTATTTGGGCACGGCAAAAAGTGACCTGGGCGGAGACCTAACCATGGATATCATCACTGCGGTTGTCTTGGGGGGAACCCTGACCACAGGTGGCAAGGGCAATATTTATAGCACGGCCCTGGCAGCCATTGTTATCGCCATTATGAAATTCGGAATGCCTCTATGCTTTGGAATTAACACCCAGTACCTTGACATTCCGGTTGGACTTTTTTTGATCATTGTTGTCGTTGGCCGATCCTATTTTGGCCGGAAAGATTTTTCTTTCACTTCTTTGTTGGGTGGGAAAAATCCATAAATTGTTGGACGCAAAAATTCATATGAATTGAAGGAGGATATCTATGAAAAAAAGAATTTTAGCGTTACTAATGGTATTTGCACTGGTTCTGACGGCATGCGGACAGGGCGGAGAAAAACCCGCTGAGTCCAAAGAGAGTTCAAGTGCAGCGGAATCAAGCGCTCCTGCAGAGAGTACGACTGTGGCAAGCGTTGAAGGAAAGACGGTTGCTTTTATTCCAAAATTAACAGGGAATGCTTTCTTCGAATCCGCCAATGACGGCGCTCAGAAGTTTGCCAAAGAAGCCGGCTTCAAAGTCGACTACATTGGTGACTCCACCGCTTCTGTATCTGCCCAGGTTGCTGTTATTAACCAGGCCGTTGCTTCAGGCGCTGATGCAATCTGTATTTCAACCGTGGATGCTGCTGGCGTATCAGATGCCTTAAAAGAAGCAAAAAAAGCAGGTCTGACGGTTTGTACTTGGGATTCCGATAGTCAGGTTGATGACCGTGAACTGATGGTTTCTCAGGGAACACCCGAAGTTCTTGCCCAGATGCTGGTTGACATGAGTGTTGCTGGCCTGAAGGATCGTGGAATTGATCCCGAAAAAGATCCTGTTAAGTACGCATGGCACTATTCTCAAGCTACTGTTACCGATCAGAATTCCTGGCAGGTTGCGGGTGAAAAGCTGATTAAGGAAAAGTATCCAAACTGGACAAACGTTCAGCCGGACAACTACTACTCGGAACAGGATGCTGAAAAAGCGATTACAGTTGGTGAAGCCATTCTTGATGCCCACAAGGACATTGACCTGATCATCTGCAACGACTCTACCGCTCTACCCGGCCAGCTCCAGGCAGCTGAAAACAAAGGCCTTAGCAAAAAAGACGTGACCATTACTGGCTTCTCTTCCCCTAACTCCATCAAGCAGTATTGCCAGAATGACACCATCTATAATTGGGGTCTCTGGGATTGCGGAACACAGGGAGCCATGGGCTGCTATGTAGCTGCGTACTTGGCTGCTGGCAACAAGGTTAAGGTTGGCGATAAGATTAACATTCCTGGAATCGGTGAAGTTGAAGTTCTTCCTAATAACTCTATTGCTGAAGGTGCTGCAACTGCAGACGAGAATAACGGAGTAGTTATCCTGCCCGAAAGACTTGTATTCACTAAGGACAATATGAACGATTACAACTATTAATACGATTCCTTCTCTTTAAAACATTAAGGAGGCATTACTTGGCTGATTTAGATAATTTTAAGGTAGCAAAAAATTACCATTTAGAAGAGCCCTTTGCCAACCAAAAGGGCTTCTTCCTCAAGGGTATTAACTCCCTAGACTGGGGCATGAAAAAGCACATGTCCAACATTTTTAACAAAGATAGTGGAAACACTGTGATGTTTGCTTTCGATCACGGATATTTCCAGGGATCGACATCTGGCCTGGAAAGGCTGGATCTCCTCCTCCCCAAGCTGGCGCCTTATGTGGATTGCTTTATGGGAACAAGAGGTGCTATCCGGGCTACTCTCCCTCCAGAAATTACTTCAGCGGTTGCTCTCCGAGTGACCTCTGGCTCTTCAATGCTCCAAGATGACCTGAGTCATGAAGTGGTCGCTGTCAATATTGAAGATGCCATCCGGATGAATGCGGATTGTATGGCAGTTCAAATCTTTATTGGTAGTCAGGGTCAGCTTTCCAGCTTGGATAATGTCAATAGAGTGATTAATGACGGCATGAAATACAGCATTCCCACCATGGGTGTTTGCGCGGTAGGGAAAGAATTGGAGAGAACAGACAAATTCTTTAAACTTGCCACGCGGATTATTGCCGAGATGGGCGTCCAAATGGTGAAGACCTATGATTGCGAAAACTTTGAAGAAGTCGTGGCAGCATGTCCAGTTCCCATCGTTGTGGCTGGCGGGAAGAAGATTCCTGAAAAAGAAGCTTTGACTTTAGCCTATTCTGTTTTACAGAAGGGCGCACACGGTGTTGATATGGGAAGAAATATCTTCCAGAGTCAGCATCCGGTAGAAATGATTCAAGCCGTCAATAAGGTCGTCCATGAAGGCTTTACGGACAAAGAAGCCTATGAATTCTATGAGGACCTCATCCACAGATAATCGATTCCTGACATTTCATTTCAAAACCCTCCAAATATAGTGCAATAAGAGCTACAGCATGGCGGTCATCCGTCATTTGTAGCTCTTATTGTTTTGGAATACATCTCGGGAGGTTTCCGTCAAGTTGAATAATATTTTTATACCTATATAATTAATAATTGATTGTCAGCCAGCATAAGAACCAAAGAATTTTTTTAGTCACCCATAGGAGTCTTCATGGAAAATATCCTCTTTTCCCTTCGCGTTGTCTTTCCCTTTCTGCTTTATATGACCCTGGGCCTTGTTTCCCGCCGCTTCATCCGAGTGGAGAACCTATCCGGAATCCTTAACCAGGTCGTCTTCAAGCTCATCCTCCCCGTCCATCTCTTTTTAACCACGGCAAAGACCCAGGTGGATATTGGAAGCCTATCCGGGCTTTATCTTTTTGTTTTTATCGCTATCCTCCTCATCTTTCTGGTCTTTTGGTTCTACTATGACCGGAAGGACCTCCCCCGAAAGCAGAAGGGAGTCCTGATCCAAGCGGCATACCGGTCCAATTACATCCTTTTCGGGGCCCCTTTGGGGGCGGCCCTCCTGGGCGAGGACAATGCGGGGATCGTGGTTCTTTTGATTCCTGTCGTCATCCCCTTGTTTAACCTCCTGTCCATTTTTGCCCTCTCCTATTACGGGTCGGAGGACCATGAGGGCTTCAAAGGGGTCCTGGTTAAGATTGCCAAAAATCCCCTGATCCTGGGCATTTTAGCGGGTTTCCTTTGGAAGCTTACCGGATTGGACCTGCCTGACATCCTCGTCCAGCCCCTACAAAGGGTAGGATCCATGGCTACGCCCATGGCCCTGATCGGTCTGGGCCACGCCTTCTCCTTCTCCGCCACCAAGGCCTATTCCCACCAGCTGGTGAGGTCGGTCTTCATCCGCCTCCTCCTGGTTCCCTTCTTGACCCTGGGGGCAGCCACTCTCCTGGGCATCCATGGGGGAGGCATTGTGGCCCTCCTGGCCGTCTTTGCCTCGCCGGTGGCCATCTCCTCTTATGCTATGGCCGAGGCCATGGACAACGACGGAAAGCTGGCGGGGCAAATCCTGGTCTACACCACCCTGTTCTCCTCTCTATCCCTCTTCTTTATCATCTTCGTTCTGAAAAGTCTGACCCTGATTTGAGTCTGTATTTTTCCTGTTCTTCCTGAGGCCGGCCGGCGGGTCGGCTTTTTTCTTTGGTAAAATAGACCCAATAGGAGGGGATCATATGCAGGGGAGAGAGATTGGGACATATTTGGATGCTTTGGGCGGGGCCATTGGCCGGGAGCTGAACCGGGACTTGGGCTATGGCTGCGTGACTATGACCAGCCAAGGGGCTCATGATGACATGGACTTCCGGACTTTCCTCCGGTCCCGGGAGGGGATCCTCCGGGCCTTCCGCCGGGCGGATTGGGACAGTGTGGGAGACTTCCGGGACCTCCGCCAATTGGGCCGGGAGGTGGAAGGGGCCATGATGGATGCGACAGGGGGGATAAACACCCACAAGGGCCTGGTCTTCCTCCAGACCTTCCTCATCCTGGCCTGGGTCAGGGACGTGGTTTGGGATGACCTGACCCCCTATCTCCGGGACCTGGCCGCCCCCCTTCAGGCCGACTACCGGGAGGGGGCCTTCCCCAAATCCGCCCTTCTCAACCGGGAGGGGGTCCGGGACATCCGGCAAATCCCCCTCTCGGGCTACTCCTTCCTCCTCCAGGGAATGGAAGATTTCCGGGCCATGGATGACGGCGATTTGACCCTCCAGCTCCTGGCCCGGGTGGACGACACCACCACCATCGCCCGGTCCTCCCTCCCTATGCTCAGAAAGCTCCAGGCCCGGGCCGGGGAGATTTTGACAATGCCTTCCAAGGAAAGGGCCCGAGCAGCTAAGGACCTTTCCTCATACTATGTCGATCAGAAGATCTCATCCGGCGGGGTGGCGGACCTCTTCACCACCATCCGGACCCTGGAAGCCCTTCCTTGGGTGTAACAAGGAGTAGATATTATGCGGACACTTTGGGTAAAAGAATCAGCCTATGACCGGAAGGCTTGGGAAGGTCTTCTGGAGAAGGTCGGGATCCGGCCGGAAGAATCCATCAACCGAACCCTGGGCCTCTTTGAGGGAGAGACCCTGGTGGGGTCGGTCTCCCGCTTGGACAACATCATCAAATGTGTAGCCGTCGACCCCGACCACCGGGGAGGATCCGTCTTCAATGCCCTCCTCTCCCAGATGATCCAGGAGATCTACCAAGCGGGCTATGACCGGCTCTATGTCTACACCAAGCCGGAATCTGTCCGGGCCTTCGAAGCCCTCTCCTTCCAAGAGATCGAGAGGGTGGGGGAGGACCTGGTCTTCCTCGAGCGAGCCGAAGAGGGCTTCCGGGCCTACCTGGAGGGGCTCCGAAAGTGGAAGGAAAAGACACAGAGGGGGGATGAAAAGGAAGTGGCGGCCATCGTCATGAACGCCAACCCCTTCACCCGGGGTCACCTGGCCCTGGTGGAGGCTGCCCGGAAGGCCAGTGATGTTCTCTACCTTTTCGCCGTCTCCGACCCCTCCTCGGTCTTTCCTTTCGACGTTCGAAAGCGGCTCATGGAGGAAGGGGTGGCCCATCTGGACCGGGTCCATGTCTTGACCACTGAGTCCTATATGGTTTCCCGGGCGGTCTTCCCCTCCTACTTCCTCAAGGAAGCCGACCAGGCGACCGCCATCCAGGCCCGGCTGGACGCCAAGATCTTCAAAAACCATATCGCTCCGGCCTTGGGGATCAGCCTCCGCTTTGTCGGGGAGGAGCCCTTCAGCCCGGCCACCCGGACCTACAATGAGCAGATGGAGGCCGTCTTTACCGGCCCACCCAACCCGGGCAAACCCCGGTTGGAAATCATCCCCCGCCTGGAAGAAGGAGGAGAGGTCATCTCCGCCTCCACCGTCCGCCGGCTTTTGGCCCGGGGGCAGTTTGAGGAAGCCAAGCGCCTCCTTCCTCCCTCCAGCCAAGCCTTCCTGGACAGCCCGGAAGCCAGGCCTATCTTGGAGGCCTTAAAAAAAGATCTCCTTCAGGGAATCAAAGAGTCAGACGCATAACTCTAATTTTAAAAGAAGACTCATATTTTCCTTCGCTGATAGGGACGGTATAGGTCTTCTTTTTTTATTGGCAAAATGTTAAAATAAAGAAAATCAAGAAAACTTGAGATCTCAAGAAAATAGAGGAGTTATGATATGAATTTAGCCAAACTTTCAAAAAATGGACAGATTACCGTACCTCTTGAGGTTAGACGGGCATTAAATCTTAAAACCGGCGATAAGGTTCTTTTTGTCAAAAATAGGGAAGGTCAAATGACGATCGGAAACGCCTCCGATCAAGCAATTTATGAGGCGCAGACTGCCTTTGAGGGAGTTGCTGAAAGACTAAAACTGAAAGGTGATGAGGATGTCCAAAAGTTAGTTGACGAAGTGCGGTATGACATATGAGAATCCTGGTTGATACGAATATACTTATTTCAGCCATTCTCTTTCCAAAATCTAAACCGGCGAGAGTGCTTCATAAGGTTATGCAAGAACACAGAATGGTTCTATGCGAACAAAATTTGGAGGAATTTCTGGAGGTTGTTCGGAGAAAAGCACCGGACCATATTCAGGAAGCGGAAGCCCTTCTTTTAGGTCTACGTTACGAACTAATACCGTGTTCTATACGGGAAATAAGAAAGATTCGTGATCCTAAGGATCAACCGATTTTAAATGCGGCAATTGAATCTAAAGTGGACCTATTGATAACGGGAGATAAAGATTTTCTTGTTCTTCATCTAAAGCAACCTCGGTGTATAACGGCGGCGGATTTTTTAGAAAATTATTGATATGTTGTGGGAAAAAATCCTATAGTTTCTTTTATTCATAAGGCTCAAAGAGGTCGGCATGGGTCTTTTTAAATTCATTCACCTGGCTCATGAGATAGTCTCGTGCTAAAAGAAGGTGGTCTTCAATTTGGAGGGCCAGGGTATCAAAGTCCTTTTCTTTCATAGACTTGATGATGGCCTTGTGCTCAAAGAAGGCCCGCTCCCGGCGGGAGGATTCTTCATCTTTATAGGAGACATTTCGGAAGGCCAGGAGGTATTCCTTGAGCCGCTCCACCATGAAGGAGAGGCGGGGGAGCTGGGCATAGGTATAGATGGCATCGTTAAAACGGGCGGAGGTCTCGATAATCTGGGGGAGGTCCTTGGAAGCGATGGCCCGGGCCGTATCCTCCATGATTTCATTCAGGTGGTCATAGTCCTGGGGGGTCATCCGGTTGGCGGCCTCCCGGAAGGCCAGGAGTTCCAGGGCCAGGCGGATTTTGAAGATCTCATCAATATCCTCGGCAGAAAGGACCCGGACCCGGTAGCCCTGGTTCCGGCTGTAGTCCAGGAGGCCCTCATCATAGATCCGCTTCAGGGCGATCCGGACGGGGGTACGGGAGACATGGAGGTCCTTGGATAGGCTGACTTCATTGATCCGCATACCGACGGAAAAAGTGCCGTTAAAGATATTTTCTCGAATTTTCCGGTAGACGTCTTCCGACAGGCTGACTTGGGACATGGCTTCCTCTTTCATTCATGGATGAGTTTACTTTCTCCTATTCTACCAGAAAATCAAAAAAAAGCCCCTGCCGGGGAATCCGGCAGGGGTCTTTTTTGTAGGTTTGTCTCCTCGTCCCTAGAGCAAGAGGAAGGAGAAGGAGATGGAGGCGATGATGAGGACGATGGCTCCGCCCAGACGGGAAGAGAGCTGGGCATAGGCCATGAGGCCCATCCGGTCGGCAGCGCCCAATACGGCCAGGTCGCCGGATCCGCCACGGTTGGCCATGCAGAGACCGGCAGTGACCGCGGTGTCGATGGGGTAGAAGCCGACCAGCCAGCCGACGACGGCGGAGCCGACAATGGCCCCAACCACGATGAAGAGGGGAACGACGATGTTCTCGACGGAGGTCAGGGTGGCGAAGAGTTCATCCAGGTCAAGGTCGATGCCGACACCAACCATGATGACGACCAGGAAGACCTTGGTGAAGAAGGCTTGGAAGCGCTTAGCGCCCATCCGGACTTCAGCAGGGATGACGCCCAAGCCGGCCAGAATGACGACGAAGATGATCATGTAGGCCAAGCGGTGGATGGGGAAGCCGAAGATGGTGGGCAGGAGGTAGTTGCCGAAGATGGTACCCACCACGTAGGAAGCCAGGGCGACCAGGAAGCCGGCGCCGATTTCCTTGATTTCAGGAAGGACCGCTTTTTCCTTCTCTTCCTCATTTCCGGATAGTTCGGATCCGCGGATCAGGGTGGAGCGGTCCCCGGTCCAGGCGGGCTTCTTTCTACCCAACCCGTTGAGGAGGGCAGCAGTGATAATGGCGTAAATGTTGGCAATAGTCAGGATGATAATGGCAAAGTTGTAGTAGTTGACGGCCTTATCGCCGGTGACCCCCTCATAGATCTCGGACAGGGGGACAGCACCGCCGCCATTGCCTCCGCCCATGATGGGAAGGACGTAGTGGGTGATGATCCGGCCAGGGGCAATCCCAAAGACCAGGCCGATAGCGATGCCGAGGATGGCTGCCCCCAGGACCCCGCCTAGGATGGCAGGCAGGTAGCCCACAAAGGAGCGGATCAGGATCTTCCGGTCCAGGGAGAGGACGGACCCGGTGATGAGAACGATGATGAAGAAGGTGAGGAAGTCCTGGTCGCCCATGAAGGCATCAATCCCTTTTAAAAGATCCTCAGGAATCAGGTTGAAGTGAACATAGGTGGCTGTCCCCAGGAAGGCGAGGAGGATACCGCCACCGATATGGGTATTCCAGATGGGGATCCGTTCGCCAATTTCATAGAGGGGGATACCGATGGCCAGCATGAGGGCCATGACGTGGGGGAGGTTGCCTTTCAGGACACCCAGGGCGGCGCCCAGATAGATGACGGCCACGCAGGCCAGGGTGATGTACCAAGGAGCTCCGAAGAGTCTCAGGTTTTTTTTCTTTTCCATAATTTCCTCCAAGAATACGATGGATTTCCACTTGAAAGCTGGTCCCGGACTAGCGGGAGGCCGGCTTGCGGATGGTGTCGATGATGGTCCCGTCGCGGTATTCCACCACGGCGACCACCTGGTCGGTGAACTGGATGGGCTCAGGTTTGCCCAGGATGGCCTCAGCCTTGTCGCAGAGTTCCTCGATGGTGACTAAGGGGAGGCGGGTTTTCTGAAGCTCTTCCAGGATGTCCTGGCGCTTGGGGTTGACCGCAATTCCGTAGTCGGTGACCAGGACGTCCACGGTCTCACCGGGGGTGGTGACCGAGGTGACCTGGCGACGGACAGTGGCCAGCCGGCTCCGGATCAGGGGAGCGACGATGATGGTGCACTTGGCACCGGCTGCCGTATCGGGATGGCCGCCGGGGGCCCCTTGGATGGTCCCGTCGGAGCCTTGGACAGTGTTGACGTTAAAGTCGGTGTCGATTTCCAGAGCCCCCAAGATGACGTAATCCAGGTAGTTGACGAAGGCCCCCTTGTTCATGGGGTTGGCGTATTGGGAAGAGGAAATCTCCACATGGCCGGGGTCGGTGTAGACGGATTCAACGGAGGCGATGTCGAAGGCCTGGTCGTTGACCAGCTTCCGGATGTAGCCTTCCCGGAGGAGGTCCACCATGGGTTCGGTGATTCCCCCCATGCCCCAGCCCATCTTGATTCCCCGCTCATCCATAAAGGGTTTGAGGAAGCGGGTGACGGCCAGGGAAGCCCCGCCGGCTCCGGTCTGGAAGGAGAAGCCGTCTTTGAACCACCGGGTGGCAGCGATGACTTCAGCACAGGCCTTGGCCATCTTGAGCTCCCGGGGGTCCTTGGTCATCCGGATGGCCCCGGAGGCAATCTTGGAGGGATCGCCGACGGAGTCGACCTTGACCACATAGTCCACGTCCACGCCTTGGATGGGGGCGGGGAGGTTGGGGGCGTCGACCAAGGTGTCGGTGATGACCACGACCTTGTCAGCATAATGGGCATCCACGCTGGCATAGGAGAGGACGCCGCAATCGGCCTTGCCACCCTTGCCGGAGGCGTTGCCATAGGGGTCGGAGCTGGAGGCCCCGATGAAGGCGACGTCGATGTGGACCTGGCCGGTTTCGATGGCCCGGACACGGCCCCCGTGGGTTCTGATGGTGGCGATGTTCTTGAGCTTGCCGGAAGAAAGGGCTTCCCCGATTTCATCCCGGACCCCGGAAGAGGAGATCCCGGTGATGGTCCCGTCTTCGATCATGGGGACCAGGGAGGCCTGGGCCTTGCCCAAGGAAGAGGCGCAGATATAAAGATCCTTGATCCCCATCTCATGGATGACTTCCATAACCATGGCGCAGACGTAGTCGCCGTTGCGGAAGTGGTGGTGGAAGGAGATGGTCATCCCGTCCTTGAGGCCGGTCTTTTCGACGGCTTCTTTGATGGAATCCAGCATTTTGGATGTTCCGGGCTGGACCTGGGAGCGAATTTTTGGGGCGGCTTTCTTGAATTCATAGTTATCCCGATAGAAAGCCCCTTGGAAGGCTTCGACGCCGTCCTTCAGAAGGGCATCGGGGATTTCGCGATGGACTGCATTTTTCATACCAGACCTCCTTCATAGACGCCGGCAGCTTTGGCCAGCTTCAGGGTCCGCTTGGCGCCTTCGACGTGGGCAATATCGACCATCTTCCCGTCGACCGTCAGGACGCCGATGCCTCGGGCTTCGGCTTCCTTGACCCCCAGGATGATGTGCTCGGCCGAGGCGATGTCGGCTTCACTCGGGGTGAAGACGTCATGGATGACCTCGATCTGGCGGGGGTTGACGATGGACTTGCCGTCAAAGCCCATATTTTTGATCATCTGGGTTTCCTTGCGGAGGGTGTCCATATCGTCCAGGTCGGTGAAGACCGTGTCAAAGCACATGACTCCGGCAGCCCTTGCCGAAAGGACGATGGCGGACCGGGCGTAGAAGTATTCCTCCCCGGTCTTTGTGGTGGTGGCTTGCATGGTCCGGGCAAAGTCACCACCGCTTAGAGCCACCCCCATGAGCCGGTCGGAGGAGGTGCAGATTTCATAGCAGTTGATGATGGAAAGGGGAGTTTCCAGGGCGGCCATGAGGAGGACTGACCCCTTCTCCAAGCCGAATTCTTCTTCGGCTTCTTCCACCAGCTTTTCCACCAGCTGGACATCCTTGGCGGTCTCGCACATGGGGATCCGGATCCCGTCACAGCCACCGGCTACGGCGGCCCGGATATCTTCCTTAAAGTATTCGGTGTCCAGGGCGTTGATCCGGACCCATTTTTCCACATCACCGTAGTCCAGGTATTTTAGGGTGTTGTAGAGCTGGATCCGGGCCGAGTCTTTCTCCGACTGGGAAACCGCATCCTCCAAATCCAGGATGACGCAGTCCGGCCCATAGACGTAGGGGTCCTTGACCAATGAGGCCTTTTGGGTATTGAGGAACATCATGGTACGACGAATGCTTCTTCTCATAGCTTCACCCCCCAAGGCAGGTTGCTGGTCTGGTCGACCGAACGGAAGATGGCGGTTTGGACGCGGGACCGGAGGGTGCAGTCCAGGGCGCCCTTGTCCTCCACTTTGATTTTTCCCTTGCTGACTTCCAGGTTTTTCAGGACCTCTTCCACACTTTCCTGAATCTGTCGGCCGAATTGCTCTTTAACCGAGGATTCGATGGTGATGGTGAGGGCATCGCTGGGCTCTACGGTCACCTGGGCATCGCTGGATTCCAGGGTGCCGGCTATAGCCCGATGGATCAGTTCCATACTTCCTCCTTTTCTATGCACTTTACAAAAACAAGTTCGGATGAAAAAATAGAATAAAAGAAATGATAACTCTTTTAAACTTAAATTTATTATATCGGTTGAGAAAGAGAAAGTTTATAGAATCCGAGGAATAACCATTAAAAGAACACTTTGAACAACAAGGTAAAACACCTTTAAGGAGGCCGCTTGTGAATCATTTTCAAGAGGGGGATCGTCCAAGTCTGGAAGAGGTTTTAGAGAACCGGGAAAGTCGTCGGCGCCGGATTGATCAGCTTTTGGCGGACCGGCCGGAGACAACGGTGGTCTGCTTTAAGCTGAATATTCCGGGGCCGGTTAAGAACAACCCATGGCTCCGGAAGCTCTTCCGGGAGGGACTTGAGGACATAGAGGAGACCCTGGATCTTGCGACCAAGCCGCCGGTCGTTCGGGAGATTTTTCCTGACCTGCCCACAGGGCCGGAGGCCTTTTTGCTCCTGGACCGAGACACCGGTGGGGTGAAAAGGGACATGGTCGCTTTGGAAGACCATGAGGTCTTTGGCCGCTTCTATGACATCGACGTGGAAGGAGGACCGGGTTCGATCCGGCCGGGGGCGGTCAGTCGGGAGGACCTGGGTCTTTCAGAGCGAAAGTGCTTTCTATGCAACCAGCCGGCCAAGGTCTGCGCCCGTTCCCGGGCCCATGCGGTGGAAGATATGGTCCAATTCATCGAGGAAAGCCTGGCCAAGGAGGGATTCTTTAAATCCTAGAAAAATCTCATCTTCCTCCTGGGAAAATCCCATCCTATCCTTTATAATAAAAATAGTGTGTAAAAACCACGTTAATTTTTAAAGTAGGCCATTTTCTTGAAATCGGAAATCCGGGAGGATTTATGGATATTTGGCATATCTTTTCTCTATTGGGAGGCCTGGCCCTCTTCTTGTATGGAATGTCCTTGATGTCGGAAGGCTTGGAGCTGGTTGCCGGTTCCAAGATGCAGTCCATCCTCAACCGACTCACTTCCAATAAGTTCATGGGCGTTATGGTGGGCTTCCTGGTCACCGCAATTATCCAATCATCTTCGGCGACTACGGTCATGGTGGTGGGCTTTGTCAATGCCCAGCTCATGAGCCTGGCCCAAGCCATCAACGTCATCATGGGTGCCAACATCGGTACCACGGTGACCGGCATCTTCATCGCCATGGACTTCACCCGGATTGCCCCCTTTATTGCCTTTATCGGCTTTCTGATCTCCCTCCGCCACCACTCCAAATGGAACTATTGGTCCAAGGTGGTCATGGGCTTGGGTCTTCTTTTCATGGGCCTGGAAGCCATGTCGGCGGCTATGGTTCCCTTAAGGGAGTCGCCTTTCTTCATCAACTTTCTGAAAACCCTGTCTTCGCCCTTAGTGGCCATTGCCTTTGGAGCGATTTTTACCGCCATCATCCAGTCTTCTTCGGCCTCCGTCGGTATCCTACAAACCTTGGCCAACCAGGGCCTGGTTCCCTTCCACATTTCCTACTATGTGGTCCTGGGCCAGAATATCGGGACCTGCATCACCTCCGTACTGGCCTCAATCAACGCCAATATAAATGCCAAACGGGCGGCCCTCTCCCACGTTCTCTTTAACCTTCTGGGGACGGTGATCTTTTTAGTCATCTCCCTCCTCCTGCCCATCCAAGATTGGATCATCGCCTTTGCGCCTTCTGCACCGGCGGCGGAGATTGCCTTCCTCCATACGGTGTTTAATATTTCTACCACCCTCCTCCTCCTTCCCTTCTCTCGCCACTTTGCCAAGCTGGCTACCTTCCTGGTCCCGGGAGAGGCCAAGCGGTCCGAGCCCCGGCAGCTCCTTTATGTCAAGTCGGACACCTTCGGGGATAACTTGGTCCTGATCGCCAATATCCACCTGGAGCTTTCCCGGACCCTCAACATCTGCCGAGAGGCGGTGGGTGAGGCCCTGGACCTGGTTCTGGACTACAAACCGGAAGATGAGGAAGAGGTACGGAAAAAGGTGGAGACCATCCACTACCTCAACGGCAAGCTCAATGAAGTAACGGTCCGCCTGATCACTCGCCGGCTCAACAAGGTCCAGTCCCGGATGTTGACCAACGACCTGAAGATCCTGGCCGACATCGAGCGGATCGGGGACTACATCCTCAAGATCTGCAGTTTGGCGGAGGCCAATGAGGAGCGTGAAGTCATCTTCTCCGACAAGGCCCGGGAAGAAATCCGGATCATGGGGACCTACATGGACCAAATCTATGAGGCGATCAAAGACTTTGACGAGTTTGAAGGCGACCTCTCCAGCGCCATCCGGGTGGTCGAAGATTTCGACGGCATCCTGCATGTCTTTGAAAACAACCACCTTGACCGGATCGGGGTGGGGGACTGCGACGGCGAATCCGGCCTCCAGTACAACTCCCTCATGACCTCGGTTTCTCGGATTGCCTTCCATTACCAGAGTATAGCGGAAGCCCTCCAGGACAATATCGACCTGGATGACTGATTTTCGGACAGAAAAGGACGGTGTCAGATCTTTCTGACACCGTCCTTTTTTTTTGATGGATTTTGTCTTAAAAGAGTTTGCCTGCCTTATTTTCCTGGGCATAGGCCTTGAGGGCTTGAAAATCGTCTCCGCCCTGGGCCATGACGGCGGTCTGGACGGCCCCTTCCACCAGGGGAAGGTCGGCCAGAAAGACCCGGTCTTGGACCTCAGGGTTGGCCATTTCCAGGGCCATCTGGGCATTCATCATGGAGGAGCCCATATCGAAGAGGACGAAGAGGCCTTCCGGCCCGGCTTGGCCGATGGCCTGGATGATCTTTTCGCCGTCGGAGCCCAGATTTCCTTCGCTGTCTCCGCCAATGGCTTGGATGGGGACATCGGGGGCCATCTGCTCCGCCAGCTCTTTCACCCCTTGGGCCAGGTTTTTGGAGTGGGAGAGGATGAGGAATTCAACCATGGCTAGTCCTCATTTCCACTCAGGCATTGGATGAGGAGGCAGGAGGAGCAGGCGCCGGGGTCGATGTGGCCGATGGACCGCTCGCCCAGGTAGTAGGCCCGCCCTTTTTTTGCCTGATAGTCCTTGGTGGCTTCCATCTTTTCCTTTGCGAGTGCGGCCACCTCCTGGAGGGATTTGCCTTCCTGAAGGGCCTGGGAGACCGGCTCCAGGACGTCGACCATGGTCTTATCGCCGACGCTGGCCCCACCTCTTTGCTTGATTCCTTCCACCCCTTTTTGGAAGGCTTCGTTGAAGTCCTCCCGGGTGATCTCTTCTTTACCGCTGAAGACAGGAGCGAACCGCATGAAGAAGGTCCCATAGAGGGGGCCGGAGGCTCCGCCGATGGTGGAGATGAAGTCCATGGCCACCTTGGAGAAGAGGGCCTTGAGGTCGGGGAAGTCCATGTTCTGGACGTCTTCGTTGGCCTTCTGCATCCCCCGGTTGAGGTTGAAGCCGTGGTCCCCGTCACCGATGGCCGTATCCAGCTCCTGGAGGAGCTTTTTGTTTTCTTCAATGACCCGGGTCATTTCCCCGAAGGTCTTTTTCACTTCAACAATATTCACACTATACCTCCCGCCAAGCAATGGCGTCCGCCGGAGCATCCAGGTACTTCTTGGAGGTCTCATCCAGCTTGATGACCGAGAGGGAGAAGCCGGCCATATCAATGGAGGTCATGTAGTCTCCCACATAGGTCTTATGGGTGGCAATGCCCTTGTCCTTGAGATAGACATGGGCATCATGGGCGATGACATAGAGTTCCTGGAGGGGGGTCCCGCCCATGCCGTTGATCATGAGGGCGATTTCCGACCCGTCAGACAGGTCCAGCTCCGCCAGGATCTTGTCCATCAATTCCTCGACGATCCCCTTGACCGGCTTGAGGGCTTCCTTCCGGATTCCCGGCTCGCCGTGGATTCCGATCCCGATTTCCATCTCATCATCTTCCAGGTGGAAGGATTCTTCGCCGGATGAAGGAACCGTGCAGGCCTTGATCGCCATGCCCATGGACTTGATTTGGGGAATGAGCTTGTCCGCATAGGCCTTGATTTCCTCCAAGGACTTGCCTTCCTCCGCCATGGCCCCTAAAATCTTCTCCACGAAAATGGTTCCGGCCACGCCCCGGCGTCCGGTGGTGAAGGAAGAGTTCTCCACCGCCACGTCATCATTGACGACGACGGATTCCACCTTGATTTCCTCCATCCCCGCCATCTCTGCAGCCATATCAAAGTTCATGACATCGCCGGTGTAGTTCTTGACAATCATGAAGACACCCTTGCCGGAGTCCGTCGCCTTGATGCATTCCAAGACCTGGTCCGGTGTAGGGGAGGTGAACATCTGTCCGGGAACAGCCCCATCCAGCATCCCTCTGCCGATGAAGCCCGCATGAGCCGGCTCATGGCCCGACCCGCCTCCGGAAATGACCGCCACCTTATCCACCGGCGTATCCTTCCGTACCAACACATTGGTGCCTTCGACACGCTTGATCCGGTCCGGGTGGGCCATGACCATCCCTTCAATCATTTCTTCCACGACATTGTCCGCTAGATTGATGAGCTTTTTCATAGGAACCTCCTTTTCATGGGTTTCGCATACATCCATCTATCTTGTATTATATCTTCCGGCCTAACTCTGGGCAAGGAAAAAGGAAAGGGATTTCATGTGGAGGGGGTAGGGTGGGGTGTGGTGGGCCCCTCGTGGTGTCGAGGTGCGGAGGGCACCCTAGCTGGGGCTTGATTCCGCCATTTGCCAGGGTAGCCTAGCCCTGGCTGGGGCTCATATTTACCGCTAGCCAGGGAAGCCCGACCCTGGCTGGAGCTCATATTTACCGCTAGCCAGGGAAGCCCGACCCTGGCTGGGCTCTGATTTCCTCATGAGCCAGGGAAGCCCGGCCCTGGCTGGGGCTCATATTTACCGCTAGCCAGGGAAGCCCGACCCTGGCTGGGACTCATAATTGCCGCTAGCCAGGGAAGCCCGGCCCTGGCTGGAGCCCGATCTGGCCGACACCCAGGGCGGCCCCAGGCTGTGTTAAAATAAGGGGGATGAAAAGAAAGAGAGAAGGAGGTCGCATGATTCAGGTTCATGAGGGGATTTTCCTTGAGGAGATCCCTTTGCCCGACAATCCTCTAAAAGCAATAAACAACTACCTGGTCCTCTCCAAAGGAGAGAGTTTGACGGTGGATACGGCCTTCAACCGCCCCATCTGCCGGGACTGCATGGGGAGGATCCTCCGAGAAAGGGGGATCGATCTTAGCCACCATCGGCTTTTCCTGACCCACCTCCATTCGGACCATACGGGTCTGGCGGCCCTCTTTGCTGACCGTGGGACGGAGGTCCTCATGGGGAAGGCGGATGGGGACTATGTCAACCGGTCGGTTGATCCCCGGGGGCCCGTGTGGAAAGCGGTGGTCGATGAGTCGGTTCGAGAGGGATTAGCCCAGGACCGCCTGGATCTGGAGGACCATCCGGGTTTTGCCTACCGGCCTGAGCGGGGATTTCCTTTTACGCCCGTGGAGCCGGGGGAGGTCATCCCTGTGGGAGACTACCGCTTTGAAGTGGTGGCCCTTCCGGGCCATACGCCCGGCCAAATGGGATTGTATGACCGCGACCACAAGATCCTCTTTTGCGGGGATCATATTTTGGGCAAAATTACCCCCAATATCGCCAGCTGGGGGCCGGGCTTTCCGGACCCCCTGGGGGTCTACTTTGACTCCCTCCGCCGGGTCTATGATATGGACATCGACCTCCTCCTTTCCAGCCACCGACAGCTGGTCAAGGACCATCGGAGAAGGATCCGGACCCTTTTCCACCACCATGACATCCGCCTGAAGGAGGCCCTGGCTGCGGTGATCAAAGAAGGGCCTGTCAGCTGCCGGGACGTGGTCCAGGCCATGCACTGGGACATCTCGTCCAAGTCCTGGGCGGACTTTCCTCCCTCCCAGAAGTGGTTCGCTGCCGGCGAGGCTCATGCCCACCTGGACCGCCTGGAGGCCATGGGCTTGGTCACCAAGGAAGAAGGGGAGGGAGGCGTCTTCCTCTACCGGGCGACCATCAGTCAGCTTCCCGAGGAAGCCCTGGCCAAGCTTTGAATCAATCGACTCATTTTCAGATAAAGGAGATTATCTATGGACGTTGAACTTTTCCAGAAAATCCTGGTCCAGGCCATCACCCAGCTGGCTCTTTTCACCCTCATCCCTTTTCTTTGGTGGTTTTTCACCGAAAGAAAGGACGGGACAAGGCCGTTTTTCGACTGGATCGGCTTGAAGAAGGTCCGACTCAAGGGGGCGGGCAAGTTCCTTGCCCTGGGAATCCTGGCCTATAGCCTGGTCATGGTCTTGACCCTGTCCCTTGCGGGGGGACAACTTCCGGGCTGGCCAAACCTCAGGGGTCTGGGCCCGGGAGGCCTGGCGATCCTCTTGGTCTATGCCCTGGTGACCACCGGCCTCTCCGAGGAGATTTTCTTCCGAGGCTTTCTCTTGAAGCGCTTCATCGACAAGGATGAGTTCGATGTGGCCAATGTCAGCCAGGCCATGCTCTTCGGCCTCTTCTCCGCCGTCCTCTTTTTCGGGGCCATGACCTTCTGGCGGGCCCTCTTCCTCTCCGCCTTGTATGGGGTCCTGGCCTTTGGTCTAGGTTGGGTCAACGAAAAAAAAGGAGGGGGATCCCTCCTTTTGTCTTGGTTCATCCGGTCCCTGGCCGGCCTTCTCGTCGGCCTGGGGATGATGAGCGGTATTCTTTAGCAGCCGGCCTTCCCCTCCAGGGAAGGCTTTCTTTTTTCTCCCTCATTGTCGGAGATTTCCTGGACCTTGGGTTTAGAGGCAGGCTTATCCGGATGGGGGATGGTCCCGGCCCGGTCGAGGGCCAGCTTGGCCAGGATGGGGCCGATGAGCTCATAAACGATGGTGGCACCCAGGACGATGGTCCGGATCAGGCTCCCGGCTTGGGGACTGAGGAAAATGGAGGCGCCGGCGACAGGGGCCACGTTGGCATAGAGGCCCTGGGCCAGGGCGGAGAGACCGATGGCCACGCCGGCCTGGGGAAGGAGGGTCAGGCCCAGGTTCTCATAGACACTGGGCGGGAAGCCGGTGGCTTTGCTGGAAAGGGCGGCTCCCAGGTATTTCCCGATAGCCCGGGCGACGATGTAGAAAACGCCCAGGAGACCAACCGCAGGCAGGGCGGACAGGTCAAGATCGGCACCCGAGAGGACGAAGAAGAGGAGGAAAATGGGGGCGGTGACCTGGTCGATGACGTTGGCCGGGCGGCGTTTGGCCCGGGTGAAGTTGGCCACGAAGAGGCCGCAGGTCATGAGCAGGAGGAGGCTGGACAGGTTGAGGTAGAGGGCCAGGGCGGATCCTGCAAAGACCAGGGCTACGGTCAGGGTCAGGACCTCGCCCTTGTTCCGGGCCATACGCTCCAGACGGGAGTAGACCAGGCCCATGGCGATGCCGATCAGGATGGCCAGGAGGATCTGGCCGACAGGGAAAACGAACATGGTTAAGGGGCTGAGGGCCTGGCCGGAGAGGAGGGCGGCCGCCATGGAGGAGGAGATCCCGAAGGCGATGATGCAGACGGCATCATCCAGGGCAACGACAGGGATGAGGACATCGACCAGGTCGCCCTGGGCCTTGTACTGGCGGATGACCATGAGGGTGGCGGCGGGGGCCGTGGCGCAGGAGATAGACCCCAGGAGGAGGGCAAAGCCCAGGCCGGTATGGAAGATGAAGTAGGCGCCCAGGGTGACCAGGAGGAAGGCGCCCAGGGCCTGGATGATGGTGACGATCATGATCTTGGAGCCTAGGCTCTTGAGTTTGCCCAGGTCCATCTCCAAGCCGATAGAAAAGGCGATGAAGGCCAGGGCGATATCGTTAATGATGGAGAGGTTCTGGACGGCTTCCTTGGGCATGAGGCCCAGGACGGAGGGGCCGATCAGGAGACCGGCCACCAGGTAACCGGTCACATCCGGGAACTTCAAAACCCCTAAAAAACGCGCAAAAAACAGGCCGCACAGCCAGAGGAGGGCGACATAAAATAAAGTTTGCATCGAAACAATGCCTTCTTTCTATAACAATGTCGAATAATGGTAAATGAATCGTGAACGAATAAAAGGTCTCGGTCCGGGCCATCCGGTCCATGACGGGAAGAGAGTGTTACCCGTCCCTCTTTATTTGGTCAGCCCCTCGAAGGAGGACACGGGAAGGGTGAACAGGATCCCTGTATTCTCATGGCTGATATCCCCAACGACCTCGCGGACGCATTCCTTGGCCACTTCCACCATCTCTTCTTTTAATACCAGGAGGATGGTTTTGTTATAGGGTCGGCCTTGGTTGAGCATGGCCCGGAGGGATTTAAAGCGGGAGGAATCTGTCTCTTGAAGGAGGGTGGAGGCCAGGCCTTCAGAATCCAGGATGGTTCCGCCGTGGATCCCCCTCTCTTGGAGTAAGGGAATCAAGCTATAAAAATGATCTTCATGGTTTAGGATAATAACTAATAGTTCCATCTTTTTCCCCTTTCAACGAACTTAATTATTTTACTCCTATTCCCTCAGCTTGTTAACGAATAAAACGGGAGAATTCCCTAGAAATTCAGAAAATATAACAAAAAAGAAATAAATGAGTCGGCTAGTTTTTCCGGGTCTTCCGGTAGCTGGCGATGACATCCGCCCCACCCACCAGGATAAAGGAGATGTAGAGGAGCCAGACCATGAGGCCCAGGATTCCGGCCAGGGAGCCGTAGTAGATGGGGAGGGAGGAAATGTTGTCCATGATGAAGGCATAGACCACGGTGACGATGAGGATGGCCAGGCCGGTGAAGATTCCGCCCAGGGCCGCTTCCCGCCATTGGATGGTCCCCTTGGAGGCCAGGGGGGCGGTTTTATAGAAAAGGATGAGGATGAAACCGGCCGGGGGGAGGAGGCGGGCAAGGAGGGATTCGAAAATCCGGATGAAGGGGGCCAGGGCCTCTTCCACCATGAAGGTCTTGGCCAGGGATCCCAAGATGCCCCCGATGTTCTGGGCGTAGACCAGGAATAGGAGGAGGATGATCAGGGAGAAGATGAAGAGGACCGTATAGATGATGGCCAATATCCGGCGGACGGGCCCGTTGGACCGGAGGTCAAAACCCAGGGACCGGTTGACGGAGAGGATGAGCTTGTTGATCCCATTGGACCCCAGCCAGAGGGCGGAAAAGATCCCCAAGCTCAGGCTGGTGGTAGAGGTGGATTCGGCCAGGACTCGGATGACCTCCTGGAAGATATGGGCTACCTGGGTGGGCAGGATATTCCAGACCCCATCCAGGGCCAGCTGAGGGTTGTTGAGGAAAAGAGAAGCCAGCTGGAGGAAGATGAGGAGGAGGGGGATGGAGGCCATGAGGAGGGAATAGGCCAAGGAACTGGCCCGGACGGAAAGCCCGGACCGGCGTATAGTTTGCAAAAGATCCATATAGAAGGACCTGTCAGTCAGCGTCTTGATCATGTGTCTACCTTTTCTTTTTATCTGGGGATGGAGCGCCGGGGGTGCGACGTGGCGCGGCGTGGAGAAAGGCGCAGGGAAAAGCGGTGCTTTCTTATCCCCCTGATTGTACCAGATATGCCGGGTTGATTCAGGGTGGGGTATAATAGAAATAACTAAACGCATTTCAACGAGAAAGGAAGGGGGAAGCATGGATAATCGATATAAGCGCATGGTGGAGGGGATGGACCATCCCGGGGCCTGGCTGGAGGACCGGATTGCGGAGGCCGACCTCCTGGAAAACTACCTCCGGATGTCGGCCGATGAGCTCTTGAGGGAGGCGGACCGGATGCAGGCCAACTACCTGAATCCGGGCAATATCGGGCGGATTTCGGATGTCGGGCGGTCCCGGAAGGGGGTCCAGGTCATGGCCCAGGCGGACCATGCGGTGGAGGATTTTCTCCGTGAACTCGAGTGTCATCCTTCTTTCCGGGACCTGGTGGCGGAGATTCAACCTTTGGAAAGGGAGGACCTGGTTCTTCCGAGGGCCCGATTTTCCCGCCTGGTGACCAAGTTCCAGCTGGTCAAGCAAGCCAACCGACTCATGGAGAAGAGGGCGGAAATCCGAGTCCTCCGCCGGAGGATGCGGCTCCATTCCAAGGCCCTGATCCGGGAGAACGAGACCAGGGAATTGGAGGAGAAGATGGACCGCTTGGTCAATAAGGCCATGGACTTCACCCGCCCCTATCGGGAGGGAAGAGAAAGAAGGGGGCGCTATGAGGGTTAGAAAAGCAGTGATTCCGGTGGCGGGTTTGGGGACGAGATTCCTCCCCTTCACTAAGGCTACGCCCAAGGAGATGCTCCCCATCGTCGACCGGCCGGCCCTCCAGCTCATCGTGGAGGAGGCGTCGGCAGCGGGGATCGAGGAAATCCTCTTTGTGACCAACCGGGGGAAGACGGCCATCGAAAACCACTTCGACCACAATGTGGAGTTGGAGATGGCCCTGGAAGAGAAAGGGAAGCGGGAGGCCCTGGATGAGGTCCGGGCCATCAACAAGCTGGCCAACATCTTCTATGTCCGGCAGAATGAGACCAAGGGATTGGGCCATGCGGTCCTTTGCGCCAAGGCCTTTGTCGGCAAAGAGCCTTTCGCTGTCCTCCTCGGGGACGATGTTGTCTATAACCCCCAAGCCCCCTGCATCGGCCAGCTCATCCGGGCCTTTGAGAAGACGGGCCATACCGTCGTGGGCTGCCAGCGAGTGGCCCATGAGGAAATCTCCAAGTACGGGTCCCTGGAAGGAAGCCTGGTCCGGGAAGACCTGGTGGAGGGGACCGGGATGGAAGGCCGGCTCTGGACCATGGACCGGGTGGTGGAAAAGCCGGCTCCTGAGGATGCTCCCTCGGATATGGCTGTCCTGGGACGCTATGTCCTGGAGGCCGAGATCTTCGACTACCTGGAGAAGACTCCACCGGGCGTGGGCGGGGAAATCCAGCTGACGGATGCCATTTGTGCCCTGGCCCAGGATGGCCCGGCCTATGGCTATGACTTCGCCGGGCGGCGCTACGACATCGGGGACAAGCAGGGCTTCCTGGAAGCCACCATCGAATACGCCCTCCGAGATGAGAAACTGGCCGGTCCCTTTGAAGCCTATCTCCGGGACAAGTTCTCGGACCCGGCCGGCCTGGCCGGAAAGAGGGGGTCGGATGACTAAAAAACGCCTCCTCCTCATCGCCACCGGGGGGACCATTGCCTCGGTCCAGACCGAGGAAGGCCTGACCCCCCAGATTCCGGCCCAAGATCTTCTTTCCTATGTGCCCAAGGTCCGGGAATTTGCAGAGGTGACCCCCCTTCAGCTCATCAACCTGGATTCCACCAATATCGAGACCAAGCATTGGCTGAAGATTGCCGCCTGCCTTGAGGAGAATTATGAGGACTACGATGGTTTTGTCATCTGCCACGGGACCGACACCATGGCCTATACGGCGGCGGCCCTCTCCTACCTGGTTCAGAACTCCCCCAAGCCCATCGTCCTGACGGGGTCCCAGCAGCCCATCAACCTGGACTCCACGGATGCCCGGACCAACCTCTATGACAGCCTCCTTTTTGCCGCCCACCCCAAGGCCCATAACGTCAATTTGGTTTTTGACGGTAAGGTCATCTGCGGGACCCGGGCCCAGAAGGAGCGGACCAAGTCCTACGATGCCTTTGCCTCCATCAACTTCCCCTTCATCGCCTCCATCCAAAAGCCCCACATCCTTTTCTATATCGATGACAAGGACCGGGTGGACAAGGAGGTCGTCTTCCACCATGGTTTCCTGGAGGAGGTGGGAGTCCTTAAGCTCCTCCCCTCCATGAAGGCCCGAAGCCTGGTCCGCCTGGCCCAGGACTACCAGGCGGTCATCATTGAATCCTTCGGCGTAGGCGGCCTGCCGGCCTATGAAACCGGGGACTTCCGCCAGGCTGTGGCGGAGATCATCCGCCAGGGCAAGGTCGTGGTTATGACCACCCAGGTCCCCCTGGAGGGGTCCAACATGACCGTCTACGAAGTGGGGAAGGTGGCCAAGGAAACCTGGGGGCTCATGGAAGCCTACGATATGACCCTTCCGGCCACCGCCTGCAAGCTCATGTGGATCCTGGCCAAGACCCGGGACCCCAAGGAGGTCCGACGGCTCTTTGAAGAAGAGATCAACCATGACCGACTCTGGCCGGGTAAGGACATGGAATAAGAAACGGGAGGAAGATAGAATGACCCCCTAAAGTTGGAGGTTTTGGTCCAACTTTAGGGGGTCAGTCCGGCCATCCCGGTTTTGTTGATTTTTTTCTAATATTACTCCTGTTCAACCATCCGATTAATGATATACTTCTTAATTTCTTTGAACATATCCTGTTCAACATCTCCCAAAACATCTAATTGATAAACATTCAACACCCTTCCAGGATAGGATTCTTGGTCAGGTCCCTCCGCCCTGAAATAAACGACATTTCCCTCCCTTACTTTACCAAGTCCTTGAAATCCTTCCTTGGATTCCAAATATAACAACAACCAACCCTCGTCAAGCTTTTGGACAATGCTTATGTTGTCACGATCAATAGACTCAAAGACAACACCCGTACCGGAACATGAATTATGGACATCCAGATTAGGGATATCTTTTACGTCATAGGTCTTTGAGGAAGGGTGGCTCAAAGGAGGGGAGCTCTGTGATTTAGTAACAAGAATCACTGAAATGACGATCAAAGTGGCTATAATGGTCAGAATAATTTCATATTTCTTTCTCATATTTAGCCCCCTTTAAAGCGATTACAATAAGAGGTCAGTACACTTCTATCAGATAAGCGAACGAAAAACAATATTTTCTTATATAAAGAATATCACAGTGATTAAGTAGCCTCCAAGGGATATTGATCTTTTGAAAAGAAAAGTTTATAAAGCATTCATTTTACTCTCCTTTCTGTTCTCTCCCCAATGACAAGTACAGGCATTGAAACCTTGTAACATATTTCCTCCAGAATTTCCCCCTATGATAATGGAGATTCAAGGCCGGGCCATGCGGGCCTGTGCCCGATTCAACCATGAATAAGGCATACTTTTGTCCCCTTATCGGGGTAGAAGGGAAAAATATGGAAGATTATACAACAAATGGGGATCGCATCAACCAGGACCATCCTCAGTCTTTCGATGAGCGGGAAGCCCGGAAGCTCATCCGGGAGGAAATGCAGAGAAATTACCGGCCCAAAAGCAATTGGTTCCGGGCTCTGCTTCTGGTCTTAGTGGGTGCCCTTTTGGGCGGAGGGGTTTCCACCGCCCTCTTGAGTACGGGCGCTGTCAGCCTGCCCTATATGGCGATGGATGGCGCCAAGGAAGAGGGTCACCAGGAAGTCAATATCAAACTTAACCAGGATTCCACCGTGGAAAATGTCGTGGCCAAGAAGGCCACCCCCTCCATCGTGGGCATCACCACCCTGAGCCAGGGGGCCAGTCAGAACCCCTTCTTCTACGGCTATCCCAAGTACACGGAATCCGTGGGGTCAGGCGTCATCGTTTCTAAGGACGGCTACATCGTGACTAACTCCCATGTGGTGGATAACGGCAATGCCGAGAAAGTGAACGTCCTCTTCTCCAATGGCGAAGAGGCCCCGGCAAAAATTCTTTGGAATGATCCGACCTTGGACTTGGCGGTCATCAAGGTGGAAAAAGAAGGCCTCCAGCCCATCAGCTTCGGGAAGTCGGATGAGGTCAGCGTGGGGGATAAGGCCATCGCCATCGGCAACCCCTTGGGATTAGACCTCCAGTCTACCCTGACCTCGGGCTATATCTCCGGACTCAACCGGTCCATCACCCTCCAAGGGGGGAACACCATGGACGGTTTGATCCAGACGGATGCGGCCATCAACGCCGGCAACTCCGGAGGTGCCCTCCTCAATGCCAAGGGAGAGCTCATCGGCCTCAACACCGCCAAGCCCATGGCGGCCGACGGAATCGGCTTCGCCATCCCCATCTCCACCATCCGGACCATCGTGGACAAGATCGTCAAGGAAGGGTCCTATGAGCCCCTCTACCTGGGCATCACCGGACTTAACGTGGAGATCGCCAAGCAGATGGGGGCCGGCAAACTGCCTGTGGATAAGGGCGTCCTCATCCACGAAGTCATCGCCGGGTCTCCCGCCGGAAAGGCCGGACTCCGTCCCGGAGACATCATTACCTCCATCGACGGCAAGCCTGTGGAATCCATGAACTCCCTCAAGACCCTCCTCTTGAACTATGAGGTGGGGAAGAAGGCTAAGCTGGAGATCTACCGGGGGAAGGACCCCCAGACCATCGACCTCCTCTTTGAATCCTTTGTTCCCTCCAAGAGCCAATAGTTCCCTGGCTAGGCGACAATAAAATAGACAATGAAAAACCGGACCCTGGCAAGGGGTCCGGTTTTTCTTACATCACATGGTAGCTAGAGGAGTGAAAAATATCCATATGTATGTAGGCTTTATGGCTAGTGTTAGCTGGGCTTGGATGTTAGCACCGACTAACTAAGTAAAGTATCGCAAAGTTTTTATCTCTTGTCAAGCCTTTTTTTGAAAATTTTTAACTTTTATGTCTTTATAGTTCATTTTTTGACAATTCAACAAGAATTTTTTTTGATGAGAATAATCATTGATTTATTACCATCATTTGATCGAGATCATAAATGTAATCGAATTTCTTGAGGCTTTCATTCGTTATTGAGTGGGCTATATATACCAATGTCAGTTTTTTATTATTCAGCAAGGTTTTCTCAATCCTCAGTGAATTTTCTTTGTCCAAGGAGCTTGTTCCTTCATCAACAAATAGAATTGATTTTCCATGGATCAAAGCCCTGGCAATAACAACTCGTTGTTTTTGTCCTTCAGAAATATTATTTCCATTTTCACCGACAATGGTATCTATCCCGTCCGGCATATGCTCTATATCCTCATTCAATGAACTCTCATATAACGAACCACGGATTTTCTCATCATCATAATTATCATAGAGTGTAATATTATTCTTGATAGAATCATTAAAAAGAAATAAATTCTGATCAATATAGCCAATATCCTTATTTAGATGCGAACCGGGAATAGTTCTCAGATCGACTCCGTCGTAAAGGATTTGCCCGTCATAATGATCAAACCAGCCTAACAATATTTTCAGCAGAGTGGATTTTCCGGATCCGGATCTTCCTAATATCAAGTGTTTTTTTTCTATATAAAATACAATGTTTAAATTCCTAAAAACCACTTTTTCAGAGTAAGAAAAAGTCAGATTTTTAACCTCTATTCTCTCCCTTATGGCAAAGTCCTTAATTTCTTTCTTCTGATTTATAATTACATTCTCAGCATCTTCAAAATAGCTTTTACAGCTTGCTATTGAAAGTCGACTTCTATTTACTTCATTAAATCCATTCGAAACGCTTGAAATCAGATTGCTTCCCCCGACAAGTACAGCAAGGCTTAATCTTCCTTTTAGAACAAGCCATAGTATCAATAAGTCGGATAATAGTTGCATAAGTACATTCAAAAAAGCTAAAAACAGTGAAATCTTATCCTTTGTGATATTCAATTCGTAATTTATCTGCTCTGTTGATTGTCCATAACGATTCCCAAGAGAGATAAAAAGGTTTTCTTTATTAAATGATTTGAACACGCCGAAAGCCAGTAAAATCTCCTTAAATTTAGATGTTGATTTTCCTAAGACGGTTGAGAAAGCCTCTCCCAAATGTTCAAGTTTATTTTGGAAGAATTTAGGAACAAAGAACATGATTACCAATGTTATCCCTGCTAGACTGATTAGGCTCCAATCCAGATATGCTAGAGCAATGAGCGACCACATAATTTGTCCCATTCGCCCAATTCCATTAAAAAAAGGTTCCCAGGCAAAAGTTTCAATTTGTTTGATATTCGTTGTTAAGCTTGAAAGGTAATTTCCTGTGTCGGTTGAATAAAATTCATAGAATCCTTTGTTGATTAAATTTGATAACATCTTATTTCTCACATGAGAATTTAGCTTAATAATTAATTTGCCCTGTGATTTACTTAGGATAAAATTTAAATAAAAATAAGAAGCCCAACATAAAATGGAAATGCAGGTATAGATTAAAAACATTTTTCCATCTAGTTTTATGGCATACTCAAACGTTTTAATCATGAGGAGCTGCATTATTGTTTGCATTCCCCAAACCAATAATTGAAGAAAACTTACCAGAAAGCTTTCTTTTTTATATTTACTTAAATATTGCAATATTATGTTCATTCTTAATAAATGATTATAACTATTGTTTACAAACACAAATATAATCATTTCCTCCGTCTATTACTATTTTTTTTCTGCAAGACAAATTCATACACGCCAGCAAATCATCACATTGATAACATTCATCTTGGAGCATCGAGTTACACCATATTATAATATGATGATGGGAATTGAAAGTGAGATAAAAGGTAATGATTAATAATATCTGCTAGGCAAATGCCAATACTTGTAAAAAACCTATGGTAAAATGACCCATGGAGGATACCATGAAAAAAGCCATATACCGCGCTTTCCGGCCCAAGACCTTCGACCAGGTTCTGGGCCAGGACCATATCACGCGCGTCCTGAAAAACCAAATCCGGTCCGGTCAGCCGGGCCATGCCTATCTTTTTGCGGGAACCCGGGGGACCGGGAAAACCTCCTGTGCGAAAATCTTCGCCCGGGCAGTCAACTGTCTCCACCCTGTGGACGGGAACCCTTGCAACGAATGCGAAAACTGCAAGGCCATCTTGGACGAAACCACCCTGGATGTGGTGGAGATGGATGCGGCGTCCAACCGCAGGATCGATGACATCCGGGAGCTCAAGGAGCATGTGGTCTACCCCCCTTCCCAGCTCAAGTACAAGGTCTACATCATCGACGAAGCCCACATGATCACCCGGGAGGCCTTTAACGCCCTCCTGAAAATCATGGAGGAGCCCCCCGACCACCTCATCTTCATCCTGGCGACCACAGACCCGGACCAGGTCCCG
>QWCE01000362.1_pt1 | contig 91490 bp, 84 predicted proteins | sample 1972531 | NCBI WGS metagenome assembly QWCE01 (sample SAMN09866716, study PRJNA288562) | Human gut metagenome isolate term4_stool, whole genome shotgun sequencing...
CTTATATTGAATTTTGTTTTATGCCTGAAAAGCATTAATCTCCTCGATCATTTTACGGACTGCCAAAGAATATGGGATATTCCGTCGCCAGGCAATCACTGTGCTTGTCGTTATTTCAGGAGAAATTCTTCGCTGTACAAGAATATCCTCTCGCCAATACTTTGCAGCACCTTCGATTGATATTGGATAGCCCAGTCCATTTGCCGCCATGACTCCTGCATTTGTTCCGAGATTACTTGTAAAAGCAATCTGAAGTTTTGAAAAGTCTTTTCCAAACCAATTGGCAAGTTCACTTTGAACACTCACTCTTTCTGGCAGTATCAATGGTTTTCCTATGAGATCTTCTTTTTTTATAAACTCTTTTTCTGCCAGTGGATCATCCGGCCGCATTCCGACACACCAGTGATCACAATCTGTGATTCTGATATAATCCAACCCTTCGGTGTCCACCGGCTCCATGAATAATGCAATATCTACAAGTCCTCTGTTCATCATCTCATACACTGCATCTGCTGTTGCAGTATGTAATACAATCTGAACCAGCGGATATTTTTCTTTATACGTTTTACATATCTTCGCCAATGTCTCCACTGCCGCAAATTCACCACATCCAATGGTTATCGTGCCCTCTACAACCTCTTCTTTTCCTTTCAGTTCCTCAATCGTCCTTTCCTCAAGATTGAGAATCTCCAGGGCACGCCTTTTTAATAAAATTCCCTCATCAGTAAGCGAAATTTTCTTCCCGCTTCGAATAAATAATGTTACTCCAAGCTCCTCTTCAAATGCCGCCATCTGTCTTGAAAGCGTTGGCTGGGTAATATGCAATTGTTCTGCTGCTTTTGTAAAGCTCTGTTCTTTTGCTACTGTTAAAAAATAGCGCAATAATCTTAATTCCATATCTTTATATTCCTGCACTTTTTTGTTGTATTCATTCTATTCAGAATATAACGACGTACTTTTGGATCAATCTGCCATCCCCAGTTGCTTAGATTGACTGTTCCTTAAGGGTCTATATCATTTACAACAAATATTATAAGGCTTTCTATATTTTTACAGTTTCATAGCACTGCGGATGCAGTTCTCAATAAATTTTTCTCCCAAATCTGTATTCAGGCTGACTCCCAGGGAGTTTACAAACAATCCCACCAGAAATATTAAATATCGTTTTAGTGTCTCCATTTTTTTATTTCCTTCTCATTTCATATTTTTTATCGCCGGATTATTTCATATCTGCGAGATTTCGATAGATCCGGCAAAAAATATCCATAAACTGCTTCTGCTCTTCTTCGGAAATACCATTTAATGCAGTTTTTTCTATTTTCTTAAAAGCCTCCTCCACAAGCTTCTGATTTTTTTCCCGGATTCTGTCATAAAATATGAAAAGTATGACGGTTTCCATTGAGCATTTTTCTTTCGATCAGGTCTTTTTCTTCCATACGGTTCAAAATGGACGTTAAAGATCCTGCCTCGATGAGGCATCCTGCTGCAATCTCTTTCTGACTGGCACCATCGTGTTCTTTCAGGTAATCCAATACTTTGGGCTGTCCCAAGGTAAGACCTGTATCTTTCAGCTGTTCCATTAGTTTTTTCTGGACAATCATATGGTTTATCATAGACAAGTAGTGAACGGAAGCATCCATTTATTATTTATCTTCTTCTTTTATCATATAAATAGTTATAATTCAAATGTTTAGAATTATAACTATATTTGTGGTGTATGTCATTAATTTTTTTCTTTTTAATTCTACCAGCAGACAGCATCTCTTCAGAAATTGGCCATTCATCATAACCTTTGGATCCACTCTTTATATGCTTCCATATCAAGCGGATCTACTTTCGTAAATGATAAAATACCTCAACGCATCCTTAATATACTCCACCTCTGGGTTCTCTTTCTTGGACTTATTATAATTCACGCCCATGTCCAGACGTATTTAATCATAAAGCGACTTTTCCATTCTCATCTGTTTTTCCCCAATACGTTCCGCAGACATAATCTGCTTTGATATCCTTATCCAGCAAATACTGAGCCAACAAATCACTCGTATCTCCACAGCACGCAGAAATCTGCAATATATACTGTCATTATCGAATTTTCTGCACCAATGCCACAATATTTTCTATATGATACGTCCACGGGAACATATCCACCGGCTGGCACCGCTCCACCCGGTAGCCATGGCTTGTAAGATACTTCAAATCCCGTGCCTGGGTGACTGGATTGCAGGAAATATAGACCACACGCTTTGGAGAAAGCTGTAGCAGTGAAGATAGGAAAGCCTCATCACTTCCGGCACGAGGCGGATCCATGAATACCACATCGGCAGTCTCGCCCTGTGCTGCCATCTTGACCATGAATTCTCCGGCGTCCTCATTGTAAAATGTGATATTTTTCATGTTATTGCGCTTCGCATTGGTCACGGCATCACGCACCGCATCACGGTTCACTTCCACACCAATGACAGAGCCGGCTTTTCCTGCTGCTGCCATGCCAATGGTACCAATGCCGCAATACGCGTCGATTACCTTTTCTTTTCCGGTCAATCCGGCAAACTCGATAGCTTTGCCATAAAGGATTTCTGTCTGTACCGGATTCACCTGATAGAATGAGGATGGAGAAATGCGGAAACGAAGTCCGCACAGCTCGTCCTCGATAAATCCTTTTCCATAAATAGTAATATTCCGCTCCCCTAAGACAACGCTGGTGCGCCGGTCATTCACATTTACCACCACCGTTGTAACTTCCGGATGCTTTTCACGAAGTGCTTTTACAAAATTGTTTTTTGACGGCAGAATTGGGGATGCCAGCACCAGAACAACCATAACTTCGCCGGTACGGAAACCTCTTCTTACCAGAACATGGCGCAGCAATCCATACCCGCTGTCCTCGTCATATACTTTTATTTTAAAAGAGCGAAGCATTCCACGAATATCATAAATGATGCTGTCTGCAATCTTATCCTCAATCTGACATTCATCAATCTTTACCACTGAATGTGTTCCCTGCTGATATGCCCCGGAAATCACTGTTCCGTTTTTCAACCGCTGAAATGTAGCATTGACCTTGTTCCGATAATGAAATGGCTCCTGCATTCCGATAACCGGCTCCACTTTTCCAAAGCTGCCTAAAAGCTCTTTTACTTCCCGATGTTTCTTGTTGAGCTGCTTTTCATAATCCATTCCCTGATACTGGCAGCCGCCACATTTTTTTGCAAGGTCACATTCTCCCGGTGGGCAGATGTGTTTTTCCGGACGTTCCGATTTTGAACCATGCTGCTTTTTTGCATTTTCCTTTTTTCTAAATTTATTGTTCTCTTCTGGCTTTCTCATTTCCTGTACCGTTCCTTATTTTTTCAAATACTATACTATTTTTTAGTTTAACGCATTTAGCAGCCTTTTTCTATGGTTATTGCAGAAATATTTTCATAAATGAATTAAAATAAAATGCGAAATAATGGCACCTGCCGAGCCTGCTACTTGCAGCTTCTTACAAATACACAAAAACGCCGATACAGGCTGTACCGACGTTCCTTCAGCATTTCACACTATTTAATTTTTTCAGTCAAACTGCAATCATCTCTTTTTGTAAAGAAGTAATTCCGGATTTTCGCCATTTTCCTACCAGTGCATTTAATTTTTCAACCTTAGGAAGCCCGTCTATGTGAAGTTCATTTATTTCCTTTATTAGCTGTTTCTTAAACTCCTCAAACTCTCCATTGTCGCTAAGTTCATCATATCTTTTCCAATAATCTAACTTTGGGAGCATTTCTTTCATATATGCGCGCGCCTGCTCCTCTGTAAAATCATCGCTTACCATGTTTTTAACGCATATGTAGATTAATTCATCCATATCGTTATAGGTATATGTTCCGTCGGCTCATTCTTGGACATTCCTCTTTGTGTACGAAGTTCCAGAATAATATTTTTTGTCTCCATCGTTGCCACCTCCTTTATCCATATCATACCGGTAAATTCAGTTTCAGAAAAGCAACTTACTGTTGCTGTACGATAAGGCAACTAAAACTTTAGATGCAAAATACACTATATAGCGGAACTGATTTTATTCCTTTTGCCATCCCAAAATTTCTTGTTGAAATCCGGATTGCATACGAAGGATTATATTTTTCCATATAAACCATCATGCTTTTGGCTTTTACATGGTTACCAGCCTTACACTCTACCGGAATAACGTGACTTTCTTTTTGTATCAGGAAATCCACTTCCGCCGTATTATCAGACTCCCAATAATGAAGATCATAACCATTTGTTTTCAAAGCAATTGCAACATAGTTTTCTGTCAGTATGCCACGAAAATGCTCTGTTTCCATGCTTTGTAATGCTTCCAACGTCATTCCTATTCTTGCAGACATAATACCCATATCACTGTAATATAATTTGAATGCACTTACATCCTGATATGCCGCAACCGGATAAAATCCCTGACTGCACTTCATGCATTTATTCACAATTCCAGCCCGAATCAGCCAATCAATTGCATCTCCATATTGAGATGCCCGTGCTCCTGATTTTATCAGCTTGTATTGAAATTTTTTTGCATCTTTTGCCAACTGTGCCGGCAGGGAATCATACGCTTCAAAAATACGCACGGTGTCCGTCTGATTTGCATATTTTGTCATGTCTGCAATATAAGAATTTAACAGCATCTGACGAATTTCCGTCTGCTCCAATGGACTGTCTTTTGCAAGGTCTGCCTTTACTGCTGCCGGCATTCCTCCCACGATGCAATAATGATAAAATTCCTGCAAAGCTTCCTCGTGCAATATCTCATCTAACGGCTGATTATTTTCATAATGTTCCCGTATGGTATCCGAAAGCATCTGCTTTCCCTTAGCCCACAATACCTCTTCCAAATCCATCGGGTACATGGTAACCATCTGAACTTTTCCTACCGGAAATGAATATTTTTCACGGTTGACTGCTACACCCAGCAGACTTCCGGCAGCTATTACATGGTATTCCGGTGTCTCTTCTGAAAAATATTTTAAAGAAGTTAATGCTCTTTCACACATCTGTATCTCGTCAAAAATAATGAGCGTATTTTCCGGTACAATCTTTACCTGATAATATTTTTCTAATATGGCGATGATATAATCTGCATGAATATCTGTATCAAAATACTTCCCAATTCTTTCGTCCGTTTCAAAATTTACATAGACTGTATTTTTATAATATAATGCTCCAAATTCACGCATTTCAAACGTTTTTCCAACTTGTCTTGCACCATAAATAAGTAACGGCATTCTGCCTTTTTTCATATTTTTCCATTCATATAATTTAGCAGTTATTTTACGCTTCATGTGTGTGCTCTCTCCCTTCTTTAAAATATCATCGCGTCTTTTAATGTATTATATTACATTTTTCCGTACGAATCAACGTGTTTTTACACACAAAAAAGTGGCAATCCACTTAGGACCTGCCACTTTCAAAAATTTTTACATCTCATCAACAACCTGGAAGACATAGAACTTCAGATAATAGGATTCGTCCGCCGCCCAGAGAATCGGATGATCCGGTGACTGGGTGCGGAATTCCACCTGACGCAGACGCTTGTGGACGCTGTGAGCTGCCTGTCCGATTGTCTTGGTAAACAACTCATACGTCATAAAATGGGAGCAGGAGCAGGTTGCAAGAAATCCGCCATTTTTCACAAGCTTCATGGCACGAAGGTTAATCTCACGATAGCCCTTGATGGCATTTTTAACAGAATTTCTGGACTTGGTAAATGCCGGTGGGTCTAAGATTACCACATCATACTTTTCGCCTGCTTCCTCTAATTCCGGCAGCAGTTCAAAAACATCCCTGCACAGGAATTTTACCGTGCTGGAAAGACCGTTCAATGCTGCATTTTCTTCTGCCTGATGTACGGCAAGTTCCGAAGCATCCACTCCGGTGACTTCTTTTGCTCCGGCAATTCCGGCATTTAATGCAAAGGAGCCGGTATGGGTAAAGCAGTCTAACACTCTTGCATCCTCACATAATTTCTGAATGGCAAGACGGTTGTATTTCTGGTCTAAGAAAAATCCGGTCTTCTGACCATCCTTTACATCTACGATATAATGCACACCATTTTCTACAATTTCCACATTGGTATCAAATGCTTCTCCGATAAAGCCCTTCTTAAGCTCCATGCCTTCCTGCTTGCGGACTTTTGCATCACTCCGCTCATATACGCCGCGGATTGTAATGCCATCCTCTGCCAAAATTTCCTTTAAAAGCTTTACAATAAGCTCTTTGTAACGGTCGATGCCAAGTGCTAAGGACTGCACTACCAGCACATCCGAAAACTTATCAATAACCAGTCCCGGCAGGAAATCTGCCTCTCCAAATACCACGCGACAGGATGAGGTGTCTACCGTCTTTTTCCGGTATTCCCATGCCTGCTGCAATCGTGTCCGGAAAAATGCTTCATCAATAACTGTATCTTCTTTTCTGCTGAAAAGGCGCACCCGGATTTTGGAATTGCGGTTGATAAATCCAATGCCCATCGGATATCCGTCAAAATCGTGTACCAGCACCAGATCTCCGTTTTCAAATGTTCCCATGACACTTTCTATTTCATTATCGAAAATCCACATGCCACCGGATTTTACCATTCTTCCTTCGCCTTTTTTCAATGTTACAACTGCACTCATGTTAGTCCTCCTTCGTAACCTCTTTCTTATAATTTACCACAAATATACCAATGCATACCAGTATCAGGGCAATCACACTTTTGATGCCTGCTGCCTGCTCTTTTTCTCCCAGAAGCCATGCGGAAAGAATCACACCAAACACCGGGTTCATAAATCCAAATACCGCTACACGGGAAATCGGATTATATTTTAATAAAATGCCCCACAGCGTGTATGCGACGGCAGAAATGCATGCCATGTAAAACAGCAGTCCAAAGGATGACGCCGTAAATCCGCTCACCCGTCCACCTGCTGCAAAGCCGCACAATGCCATAATAATTCCACCCACCAGGAACTGGTATCCACTCAGCATGACAGGATTTTCGGATTTGGAATACCGCTTTAACAACACGGAAGAAAATGCATACGCTACCGTTGACAGGAAAATAAATCCTTCTCCGGTCACGCTCATATGAAAATCAAATCCGCTGCTTCCCATATTTACCAGTGCCACGCCTGCAAATCCAATGATACAGCCTGCTATTTTCCGCGCCGATAATTTTTCCTGATGGAATAAAAGACTTGCTACCAGAATTGCCACGAATACATTTAATGCTTCGATGATGGATGCTTTTACCCCGGAGGTGTGCGCCAGTCCGATATAGAAAAGCAGGTACTGTCCCACAGTCTGCAGACTGCTTAATTTAAAAACTTTTCCAATGGAGCCCTTTGTCGGACGCAGAAACCGTCTGCTTCCAATACTTCCCAATAATATTGTTAAAATTCCCGCCAGCGTAAACCGATAGCCAGCATACAGAATCTGGGACGCCACCTCATCCGATGCAATGTGCATCATCTGATAGCCGATTTTAATGCACGGAAATGCACTGCCCCACAACAGGCAGCACACCAATGCTCCCAGCCAGACTACTATGGTTTTCTGCATGAATTTTTCTTTTGTTTCCATTGCTTTCATCCTTTTCTCAAGCTTTCGCTTTTCTTCTTATTCTTGTCTCATTTCATCATAGACACCAGTGCCGGCTCTGTCAAATAAATTCTGTCCCTACTGATATACTTTTTCCCTGAAATATGCGATAATAAATATGTTTGTATAGGTGCTTGCGAAAGGAGATAATTTGATGATAACAATAAGCCTTTGCATGATTGTAAAAAACGAGGAGCAGGTTCTCTCCCGCTGTCTGGATTCACTCGTCGGTCTGATGGATGAAATCATTATCGTGGATACCGGCTCTTGCGACCGCACCAGGGAAATTGCTGCCCGCTATACCGATAAAATCTATGACTATATCTGGAAGGATGACTTTGCAGATGCCAGAAATTTTGCTTTTTCCAAAGCTTCCATGGAATACATTTATACCGCAGATGCAGATGAAGTCTTAGATAATGAGAACCGGGAACAGTTCCGGCTTTTAAAAGAAGCCATGGTTCCGGAGGTCGAAATTGTACAGATGAAATATGTGACCAAAAATGAGTTTAATACGGTGCTTAACTTTAAAGAAGAATACCGTCCGAAGCTCTACCGGAGACTCCGTACCTTTACCTGGATTGACCCGATTCACGAAACGGTGCGCTTAGACCCGGTTGTCTTTGACAGTGATATTGCTATTACGCATCTTCCGCAGTCCCTGCACAGCAGCCGTGATTTCAAAGGCTTCTTACTGGCATTTGACCGGGACGGACGGCTTTCCGAAAAATTGCACCGGATGTATGCCAAAGAGCTCCTCATGACCGGGGAGAAAGAAGATTTCATTTCCGCCGCAAAAGTATTTCTTGCTACCTTAAAGGATGAAACCGCTTCTGGGGATGCCCGCAAGGAAGCCGGCTGTATCTTAAGCCGCTGCTACCGGATTACCGGAAATGTCAATGAATTTTTCAAGCTGGCACTGAAGGATATGATTACCTCTCCTTGTGCAGAAATCTGCTGCGAATTGGGAAATTATTTTTTTGATGCAGAAGATTATGATGAAGCAGCCATGTGGTACTACAACGCCGCCTTTGAAACTGCCAGCATTCTTGATGTCCATACCAGTGGAAATATTCCGCTGAACGGACTGGCTGACTGCTATGAAAAATCCGGGAATGCAGCCCAGGCGGAAGAATATAGAAATGCAGCCAGACAATGGCAGCTCCCAGACGATAATTCTTAGTCCCTTCGACTTGAATAATCATGTACGAAGTGGTACTATGATAATAATTTAACAGACAAAATATACAGGAGGTTTTTCATGGATTACACACAGGAATATAAACAGAAATTAGTCTCCGCAGATGAGGCTGTCAAAGTCATCAAATCCGGTGACTGGGTAGATTATGGATGGTGTACCGGAACTCCGGATGCACTGGATAAAGCCCTTGCAAAACGTACGGATGAATTAAAGGATGTCAACTTAAGAGGTGGTATTCTGTTAAAACCGTTAGCTGTCTTCGAACGTGAAGATGCCGGCGAACACTTTACCTGGAACTCCTGGCATATGTCCGGAATCGAGCGTAAATATATCAACCGTGGTTTTTCTTACTACGCTCCAATCCGTTATTCCGAGCTTCCAAGATACTATCGTGACTCCGCTACTCCGGATGATGTAGCAATGTTCCAGGTTGCTCCAATGGACAAACATGGATATTTCAACTTTGGTCCAAACGCTTCTCATATGATGGCAGTTTGCGAGACTTCCAAGAAAGTTATCGTTGAAGTAAATAAAAATATGCCTCGCTGCTTAGGCGGATTTGAAAACAGCATCCATATTTCCGATGTTGATTTCATCGTAGAAGGCGAGAATCCGGCTATCGGTGAATTAGGCGGCGGCGGAGCTGCTACTGAAATCGATCAGGCAGTTGCAAAATTAATCGTAGATGAGATTCCAAATGGTGCATGTCTCCAGCTTGGTATCGGTGGAATGCCAAATGCTGTTGGTTCCATGATTGCAGAATCTGATTTGAAAGATTTAGGTGTACATACCGAAATGTACGTTGATGCATTCGTTGATATTGCAAGAGCAGGAAAAATCAACGGTTCCAAGAAAAACATCGACCGTTTCCGTCAGACATATGGTTTCGGTGCAGGAACTCAGAAAATGTATGACTACTTAGATGAAAACCCGGAACTTATGAGTGCTCCGGTAAGCTATACCAATGATATCCGTTCCATTTCCGCACTGGATAACTTTATTTCCATTAACAATGCAGTAAATGTAGACCTCTTCGGTCAGGTAAATGCAGAGTCTGCTGGAATCAAACACATCAGTGGTGCCGGCGGACAGTTAGACTTCGTTCTGGGTGCATACCTTTCTAATGGTGGTAAGAGCTTCATCTGCTGTTCTTCTACCTTTACAACCCGGGATGGTCAGTTAAAATCCCGTATCCTTCCTACCTTAGATCCAGGATCTATCGTAACCGATACCCGTGCCAACATCCACTATCTGGTAACAGAATATGGTAAAGTCAACTTAAAGGGACTTTCTACCTGGCAGAAATGTGAAGCAATTATCTCTGTCGCACATCCGGACTTCCGTGATGAATTAATCGCAGATGCAGAGAAAATGCATATCTGGAGAAGAAGCAACAAATAACTACGTAATTTTTAAAAATCCCATGGGATTATCCCATGGGATTTTTGCAATATGATAGGTGGAACCCTTATGATTCTGTCCATAAATGCACACAATTTTCATGTTATCTCTTTTTCCTCTCTTCCACAGATACTGCGATAAATTTCCCAGATTAAAAATCCGGAAAGCGGGCCTAAAATAACACCGGCAGTTCCATATATTTTCAGTCCTGCATAAATACTGATAATAACCGCCAGCGGATGCACGCCCAGCCCTCTTCCCATAAGCCTTGGCTCCATAAATTCCCGGATAAAGGTACTCAATATAAACAGTATACCATATATCACTGCCGCAAAATACTTTCCACGAAATAAATCGATAATCAGCCATGGAATAAAGACAAGTCCCGTGCCAATAAAAGGCAGTGCATCACTCATGCCAATCAGCACTCCCACCAGAATGGCATAAGAATTTCCGGTAAGGAACAGACCTACTATACATACGCCACTGATTAATGCCAATATAATAAGCTGTGCCTTAAGATATGTTCCACCGGCATGACACATATTTTGAAATATCCGTCCGCCCCAGAAATAAAAGCTGCTTTTTCTCCAACGCTGCACCAGATTATTATAATCACAGAGTATCAGTACTGCCGCCACAACAGTTACAATGCAGATGCCAAAGAATGCTGCCAGTCCCCGCAAAGATGCCAGCGAGCCATTCATCATTGCCGGAATCAGCTTCGTTTCTGCCTGACTGCTGACATATGCCGCACAGTTTTTTCCCCACTGCACCATTGTCTCTGTTTTCATGCCGGTGATTTCCGCAACCCGCTCACAACAACTGCACCAGAGTGTATCTGCTTTTCCAAATAATGCCGGATAATTCGTTATCAGTGATACAAGTTCGCAGATTCCCTTGTATACAAGATAGCCCATCGGCAGAAAAATCACTGCCAGCAGCAACAGCACTGCAGCCGTACTTACAATTCCTTTGGGAAGCTTTGTTTTCTCTGACAGAAAAGCTACTGGTTTACATAATATTCTTGCAATAAGGATTGCCAGTAAAAAAGGAATTACAATCGGCAGTGCGAAACGCATTCCCAAATATACTGCAACTGTAATCCCTGCTAAATATATAATCTTTTTTATAAGTTGTCTTGTTTTCCCAGTCATACCATCAGTATGTGGCATCCCGGACTTTTTTATGTATTATAAATCTGAAAATAAATGAAATGCCTGACCTTTCGGTGTTATCTGAAACTGCATCTTCTTTTTGCTTGTGGGATGCAGAAATTCCAGCCGATAAGAACAAAGTGCCAGTGGAATCGACCTCATTCCCGGCAGACTTTCATTCTTCCTTCCATACTTTCTATCTCCCACCAATGGCCAGCCATGATGCGACATCTGCACACGAATCTGGTGATGCCGCCCGGTTTCTAATTTTACTTCAAGAAGACTGATTTCTTCCGCAGCTTCAGTTTTTTCCGATGTTCCATCCGCTGTACCCGCTCCTGAAGCAGCTTTACCATCTCTGCCATCTCTATCATCTTTATCATCAAGCGTACTACATTCCAGCACCCGATAGGTTAACGCCGCCCGCTTTGCATCTGCGGTTCCCTGTTTTACGACAGAAGAAGTATTACTTCTACCATCCTTCTTAAGAAAGTCAATAAGCTGTCCTTCTTTCGGTTCTGCTTTTCCATATACCACTGTCAGATAATATTTTCCAAAACCGTTTTTCTGCATCTGCCGGTTCAGCTCTGCTGTGGCTTCTTTGGTCTTTCCAAAGACCATTACGCCTTCCACCGGCTGGTCTAAGCGATGGATGATTCCAATAAAGGGAGTCTCTCCTTTTGCAACAAGATAATTCCGAAGCAGGCTCTCCATATCCTGCTCACCCATACGCTTCGTCTGCACTGCAATCCCTGCCGGTTTTACACAGACAAGCAGCTTGTCATCCTCATATAAAATATGTTCTGCAATCTTATACATATACTTTTTCCTGCATCTCCTGTGCATTTTCTAATTGTAAAAATAAAGCTGAATTTGTTTTTACATAAATTTTAATACATACAAAGTCAACAATAATAGCTGCCGCAATAAGTAAAGCAAATAACAATGCCACCGGATTAGCTGCTACCAGACCATTTATAATTTAAATCTGTATCCTACCCCCCAGCTCAGACAGCTTTGCTGGCTGACGCGCGCATGCGCATCTATAGACAATCTGGGGCTACACATTCTATAATTTAAATCTGTATCCTACCCCCCAGATTGTCTCGATATACTGAGGCTTTGCGGTATCCATTTCAATCTTCTCACGAATCTTTTTGATATGTACCGTTACGGTTGCGATATCACCAACGGATTCCATATCCCAGATTTCTTTAAACAGTTCTTCCTTGGTAAATACATGATTCGGATTCTGTGCTAAGAATACCAGTAAATCAAATTCCTTTGTGGTAAATGCCTTTTCCTCGCCATTTACCCAGACGCGGCGGGCTGTCTTATCAATCTTGATTCCACGAATCTCGATAATATCATTTTCCTGCACATTGCTGCCAATCAGTCTTTCATAACGGGCAAGGTGTGCCTTTACTCTTGCTACCAGCTCGCTTGGGGAGAATGGTTTTGTGATATAATCATCTGCACCCAGTCCCAGTCCGCGAATCTTGTCAATATCATCCTTCTTGGCAGATACCATAAGAATCGGTGTATTCTTTACTTCACGAATACGTTTGCAGATTTCGAAGCCGTCCATGCCCGGAAGCATCAGGTCTAAGATATACATGTCAAAATCAGATGCCAGTGCTTTCTCTAAGCCCCTTGCTCCATCACTTTCGATTTCGACATCGAAACCGCTTAACTCTAAATAATCCTTCTCCAGTTCTGCAATTGAAACTTCATCTTCAATAATCAATACTTTACTCATTTGGAACCTCCTGATATTTTCTCAGTACAAAATACATGATTGTACCTGTTTCTTCTTTACTGGTTGCCCATATCTTTCCGCCATGGTCTTCAATAATTTTGCGGACAATGGATAAACCAATACCGCTTCCACCGGTTGCGGAATTTCTTGAAGTATCTGCCCGGAAGAACCGGTCAAATATATATGGCAGGTCTTTCTTTGCAATTCCTTTTCCATTATCTTCTATCTCTACCTGGATAAAATCACCCACATCCTTTACACGAATATTGATAAAGCCCTTCGGCTTATCCAGATATTTGATGGAATTATTAATAATATTATGAATGACACGCTTTAACTGCTCCGGGTCTGCAATAATCTGCACATCATCCCCAGCGTAATTAAAATACGATAAACCAATATTTTTTGCCTCTAAATCCAGGCCGATTTCTTCTACGCAGTCATCGAAATATTCCATTACATTTATCTTGCTAAAATTATATGGAATTCGATTAGTATCAATCTTTGAATAAAGTGTCAGCTCATTTAATAGTAAATCCATCTCATTGGCTTTATTATAAATGGTCTTGATATATTTATCCCTTTTTTCCGGCGTATCTGCCACACCATCCATCAGACCTTCCGAATAACCTTTCACAGCAGTAATCGGGGTCTTTAAATCGTGGGCAATATTACTGATTAAAACACGGTTTTCTTTCTCTGATGCCAGCTTCTCTTCTGCAGAATCTTTCAGTCTCTGCCGCATCTCTTCGAAGTTCTGGCACAGCTCACCAATTTCATCATTGCTGTCTATTTCCAAAGTAAAATCAAGGTTTCCCTCTTTGATATTCTGGGTTGCCATCTCTAACTTCTTAATCGGAGTAATGATGCTCCGGTAATTCCATATGGTAAGCATACCTGCCGTCAACAAAAGTATCAATAACACAGAAATAATAATATCTATCAGAAGTTCCTTCATTTCCGGCACAAGTGATTTAATAGATGTAATTACAAACAACGTTCCTTCCGAACCATCCGAAAAATCAAAGTCAATCCGCTTAATCATTTCCTGTTTATCACTGTCAATGAAATAGCCGGTCTCTCCCCCTGTCTTTGTATCCATGTAATCCGGCAGATTTTCCGGAACCGTATTCAAATCATTCGTTCCCACATAGACTTCTTCATTATCCCTCATGACAATCAGGTAGGAGTTTTTCCCCTGCAGAGTCTCATTAACCTGCATTAAATATTTCATGTCCAGGAATTTGTCCGGGTCGCTTTCCGCTGTATCCAGTAACTTCTGACAACTGTCCCTTGTCACCCGGTTCCACATCTGCACCGTATTGGTCAGATAACTAATATTTCCATCTTCCACCTGATAGGTGTTGGCAATATCTCTTAACTGAAAATAACGGAATCCGCACATTGCCAACGCGGCCAATGTCACCGGCACAAATATGATAATACAAAATGATATAATCAGCTTTGTCCTTAGTTTCATTCTCAAGCCTCCAGTTTTTCATAATCATAGTATACCACATGCAGTCTCTTTTCCCATGAAAATTCTGAGAATTATTCTAAAGAATTTATAAATTATTTTCCAACCACCCAAAACTCTTTGCTGGTTTTCTCATTAAAATGCCAAAAGACCTCTTTCCGGCATTTCAATCATTTCCCTTAAGAAATAAATCTTTTCCGAAAAGAGGTCTTTCTTCTTTATACTATTCTGGAATCTATTCCAATATTATAAGTGTTTCTTTAATTCATCAACTTTGTCCAACGCTTCCCATGGAAGTGCAACATCGGTTCTTCCAAAGTGACCATATGCTGCTGTCGGGCGATAAATCGGTCTGCGTAAATCAAGCATCTTGATAATTCCTGCCGGACGAAGGTCAAAGTTCTCACGGATAATTTCTACTAATTTCTCATCAGAAACTTTTCCGGTACCAAAAGTATCAACCATAACAGAAGTAGGCTGTGCTACACCGATTGCATAAGATAACTGAATCTCACAACGCTCTGCAAGACCTGCTGCTACTAAGTTCTTAGCAACGTAACGTGCTGCATATGCTGCTGAACGGTCAACCTTGGTGCAATCCTTACCGGAGAATGCTCCGCCGCCGTGACGGGCGTATCCACCGTATGTATCTACGATAATTTTACGTCCGGTAAGACCTGCATCACCGTGTGGTCCACCGATTACGAAACGTCCGGTTGGGTTGATGAAAAATTTAGTATTCTCATCAACTAATTCCTTTGGAAGGACTGGGTCAAAAACATATTTCTTAATATCCTCATGAATCTGTTCCTGAGTTACATCCTCGTCATGCTGTGTAGAAAGTACAACTGCCTCTAATCTCTTTGGTTTTCCAGCCTCATCATACTCTACAGAAACCTGTGATTTTCCGTCTGGTCTTAAGTATTTTAAAGTACCATCTTTACGAACTTTGGTTAACTGTAATGCCAGTTTGTGAGCTAAAGAAATCGGATATGGCATATATTCCGGTGTCTCGTTGGTTGCATAACCAAACATCATACCCTGATCTCCGGCACCGATTGCTTCAATCTCCTCATCGGTCATTTTATTTTCTTTTGCTTCCAAAGCCTTGTCAACACCCATTGCAATATCCGGTGACTGCTGGTCTAATGCTACCATAACAGCACAGGTATGTCCGTCAAATCCGGTTTCTGCATGGTCATAACCGATTTCATTTACAGTATTTCTTACAATTGCAGGAATGTCTAATTTTGCCTTTGTAGTAATCTCTCCTGTTACAAGTACAAATCCGGTACAGCTTGCTGTCTCACAGGCAACACGGCTCATTGGATCCTCTGCCATACATGCGTCAAGAATTGCATCTGAAATCGCATCACACATTTTGTCTGGATGTCCTTCTGTTACGGACTCTGATGTGAATAATCTTTTTTCCATCGTTTTCTCCTCTCGTTTTGTTGATTCCCTTATTAAGTATCTGGTGGATGCGCTTGGCTCCTCTTTCTTCCAGACCTTTTTTCGCTGCTCGCGTAAAATAAAAAAACCGCTTACATTATAAGCGGACCCGATAACGGTAAAGATAATCAAATCCTCTTATTGTTCGACTTACTCGCTCAGGTTGGCACCTTCCTTATGTTGTGGGGTTGCCGTGACTTCATTGATCCTATGTATCTCCATCACTCTGAATAAGAGAAATTACAATATTGAATTTTCAAATCTCTATGGGAGAGAATACACCTATTATATCGAAATGTCAAGCACCATATTTTCTCATCAACAGAGAAAACATTCCTTATTACTTTTTGTATCCTTTTGACAAATTTTGCCGATTTTTACTGTTAAGATTGACATTTTTAGCAAAAAGAATATACTTAAATAGGAATATAATTGTGATTTGTTCTATCATAATTATAAAATCCATCCAGAATGAGGACCACATGCATGAAAGAATATCAGACAAAAGATTTGTTACCAGGTATGGTTACAGCAATTCCTGTCCGCACCAAGCGTGGACAGCTTATTATTAATCCGAATGTAGAACTTACGCGTACCCTGATTTCCAGACTGGAATTTTATGGCATCGCCAGTGTGCAGATTACAGAAAATAAACAGGTCGCTACTCCAATGGAAACGCCAAAAGATCCGGCATATTTTCCTGCCAAAAGCCCTGTTTCTGCACCAAGTCCGGTTTCTGATGCTTCTTACTCACAGAAGCTCAAAAGTTCTCCGGAATTCCAGCGTTTTCAGGTGGATTTCACCCTGCGTTCCCAGGATTTAAAGAACTGTTTTGATGCTTATCTTTCCGATGGAGGAACCGTAAACAAAGAAGAGCTTTTATCAAAGACCATTTCTTTAGTAAGCCCAAAGCAGACCACTCTGGATGTCTTTGATATGTTACATAATATGCGTCAGGTCAACGACAGCACCTATGCACACAGTCTGAATGTTGCCATCATCTCCCGTATTATCGGAAAATGGCTGCATTTTTCCAATGAAGAATTAGACACTCTCACCCTTGCCGGTCTGCTTCATGACATCGGTAAGACAAAAATTCCGGATGAGGTCTTAAATAAAGACGGAAAATTAACAGATGAAGAATTCCAGATGATTCGTAATCATCCGAAATATGGCTACGATATTTTAAAATCCCAGCCATTAAATTCCCATATTAAAAAGGCAGCTCTCATGCACCATGAACGTTGCGATGGTTCCGGTTATCCAATGGGGCTTACCATGGAAGAAATCGATGACTATGCACTCATCATTGCGATTGCCGATGTTTACGATGCCATGACAGCAGCACGCTCCTATCGTGCTCCCCTTTGTCCGTTTGAGGTAATTGCCGAATTTGAAAAAGACGGTCTGCAGAAATATAAGCCAAAGTATATTCTGACCTTCTTAGAGAATATTGCCAATGCATACCAGAACAACCGGGTTATGTTAAGTGATGGTACTTCCGCCCGCATTGTTTTATTGAATCATCGTCGTCTTTCCAAGCCACTGGTTCAGTTAGATGATGGAGCCTGTATTGACCTTGAGAAAAGTCCTTTATATATCAAAGCAATCATATAAAAAGAATGTGCCTTGGCACATTCTAGCGCCTGCGGCGGTCGCTTGCGACATCTGCCTTATACGCCGCAGTGCGCATCCTTGCGGAGCGTTTTATACTTTACAGGAAAGCAATTTCCTGTAAAGTATAAAAGATATCTGATAACTATGCCTCATTTGTAGCATATTTACCAGATATCTTTTTTTGGTTATGATAACGCTTTTTAACACTTCTGTCTCATTGCAATATTCATATTAGTATTTATATTCAAAACTTTCTATATTGTGATGCTCTTATCTTATGATACTTTCAATGTGAATTTCTGGATTTCTTTCTCGGAACTTACCTTTTCAATCATTGCACCAAGGGAAGCTAATTTCTCTTCAAAATGTTCATATCCACGTTCAATATAATAAATATCATCTACAATGGTGATGCCTTCTGCTGCAAGACCTGCAATTACAAGGGCTGCACCTGCTCTTAAATCCGGAGCACTGACTCTTGCACCTGTGAATTTTTCAACACCGGTAATAATTGCAATATTGCTCTCTACTTTCACCTGTGCACCCATACGGGTCAGTTCATCTACATATTTGAAACGGTTTTCAAAAATACTCTCCGTTACGGTACTTGTTCCTTCTGCTAATGCTAAAAGCACCGACATCTGTGGCTGCATATCTGTTGGAAAGCCAGGATACGGTAAAGTAGTTACCTGGGTATGATGCAATGGCTTGCTGGATACCACACGTACTGCATCATCAAATTCTTCCACTTCACAACCAATTTCAATTAATTTTGCTGTGGTTGCCTCTAAATGCTTGGGAATAACATTTTTAACAGTTACATCACCTTTGGTTGCAGCCGCTGCAAACATAAAAGTTCCTGCTTCAATCTGATCCGGAATAATAGAATATTCTGTTTTATGAAGCTTCTCTACACCCACAATACGGATGACATCTGTTCCTGCACCACGGATATTTGCTCCCATGCTGTTTAAGAAGTTTGCTACGTCTACGACATGTGGCTCCTTAGCTGCATTTTCAATAATTGTCTTTCCCTCTGCCATGGATGCCGCCATCATAATGTTAATGGTTGCTCCTACAGAAACTTTATCTAAATAAATATGGTTTCCCACCAGATGTTCTGCAGTAGCAGAAATTAACCCATGCTGAATATCAACATCGGCTCCTAATGCGCGAAAACCTTTCAGATGAAGGTCAATCGGACGGGTTCCGATTGCGCAGCCACCCGGAAAAGCCACTTCTGCTTTCTTATATTTGCCAAGTAATGCTCCTAACAGATAGTAAGAAGCTCTGATTTTATTAATATATTCATAGTCCACGCTCAAATCATGAATCAGTGAACCATTAATCTTTACCTTATGTTCTCCAAGACGCTCTATCTTAGCACCAATTCCCTCCATGGCACTTAATAACACATTAATATCACGAACGTTTTGTAAATTATCTATTATTACGGTCTCATCCGTCATAATTGCTGCCGCAAGAATTCCCAGTGCAGCATTCTTAGCTCCACCAATCTCAACTTCGCCAACCAAAGGATTTCCACCTTTAATCACATACTGTTCCATCTCGCACCTCTATGCTTAGATTCCCTACAAAATTACAAACAAAATATTATAGTAACTTATTTCCTCTTTTGTCAAGTATTTCTCGTACCTCAAAAGAATTATCTACAATAGTATTATTATATTATATATTCACTGACTTGTAAATCGAAATTAATTCAGATAGTTCACCGGATTTACCTGGGAACCATTAATTAATATCTCAAAATGCACATGCGGACCTGTAGAACGTCCCGTACTTCCGCTTAATGCGATCACTTCACCCTGTGATACGCTCTGCCCTGCTTTTACCAGTAATTTACTGTTATGTGCATAACGTGTCATTCTTCCATCCGGATGGCTGATTAAGACGCAGTTGCCATATCCGGAAACATAGCCGGCACTGACTACTACACCATTGCTGGATGCAAATACCTTGGTTCCGGTCGGACATGCCCAGTCAATTCCTTTATGCATTCTGCCCCATCTTCTTCCAAAACCGGAAGAAACTCTTCCGCCAATCAGCGGTTTAATGTAAGTTGGCGGTATCTTGGTTCCACGCTCAATAACTGCCGGCGTTGACTCTGTCAGTACGGTCTGATGGATCATACTCCGCTCCGTCTCAATTCCATTCTCTGTTGTCACCACCATATTAACCTCGCGATGTCCGGTAGTTCCCTCTGCAAGCACCACTTCGTCGGTCGTATACCAGGAATCATTCGGTACAATCTCCGGCTCTGCGGTATAATCCTCTTCATATACTACGCCTTCGCTGATCCGTAAGCTGATGTCCGGCTGAGGCACCGACAGAATCAGTTCTTCACCGGCACTGATTACTGCATCTTCCCCGGACAATCCATTGAGTGCTATAATTGCTGCCACCGATGTATCATGCTCCTGTGCAATAACCGACAGACAGTCTCCCGGCTGTATCTCATATATTTTATTCGTTTCTTTCTCTTTTGTTACTTCTTCCACCGCGGCATCTATATCCGTCAGAGTGTCCGCTGCTACCAGATTGGTGAACACTTCCACATCCTGTGCAAATTCCATCGAAAGAATTCCGGTTTCATAATTATTTTCCCCGGGATTCTCCTGTGCATCGGAAAGATAGATTCCAAGCTGCTGCGCAATACCGGCATCCGCAGAATCTTCTGTTTTTTCTGAAACTCCTGCCTCTTTTAAGTTTGCAAGAAGCATTCCCTCCTGATGATCTGTTTCCTTTTTGAACTCTATCTCAAACCGATTGTCCGTATCCTGTTCTTCCTTCAAACGTCCTAAAAACGTTTCTACTTCATCTAAAGTTGCAAAAGAAAGCTGGTTTTCACCGGCACTTACCGTATATGCAAAGATTTCTCCGGAATTTTCTTTCTTAAGCTCCTTTGTAATCTTTTCTTTTAATGCAGTTTCACTTAACAGTTTCTGAAATGGCTTATGGCTTTCTGTTGTCTCATAAGAAATCTCCTGCATCAGATAGCCTTCACTCTCTTTTGCCATTTGCCGCCGGCTTTCGTGTACTGCCTTTTCCACATCTGTCTTACTGCTGACACAGCCTACCACTTTATTATTTACGGTTACCACAAAATAATTCTGTCCCAGTGAAAATTTCTGTAAAAGTACCACCAGTACCAGACAGACGAAAAATATGCCTGCTGCCCACATGCGGATACGAATCTTTTTATCGACTTTTCCAATTCTATTTAAAGTTGTTGATTTCTTTTTCTGCTCCTGCATCTTATCTGACTTCTTCATTTTATCTGATTCCTGCATCTTCACAGGTTCCTGTGCATTCCCTGGTATCTGCATCTTTTATTCCATCCCGAGTTTTTCTTTTACTGCATCGATTGTTTCACGAATTGACAATCCCTCTTCGTTTACTGTTACATCCGCATATTTTTCATAGTATGCAGTTCTCTCATCATACAAATCTTTCAGCGTCTGGCCATCATTCAATACCACACCGCGGTTTTTCAAATCACCAAGACGCTCTTCTAATGTCTCATAAGATACACTCAGATAAAGTACGGTTGCAATTTCTTTATAATGCTCCATGGCATTTGCACAATATACTGCACTGCCTCCTGTGGCAATAACTGCTTTATGTCCTTCTATGCTGCTGTTTACCTCATCCTCAATCTCAAGAAATCCTTCTGTTCCATGCTCTGCAATCAGCTCACACAAAAGCTTTCCAGTCTGCTGCTGAATGACTAAATCTGCATCCACAAAATTATAGCCTAATGCCTTCGCCAATACGACACCTACAGTACTTTTTCCTACGCCCGGCATTCCGATTAATACGATATTGTCTTTCATTCCATACTCCTGTATCTATGTGATAGAAAAGAAGCAGAAAAATAAATTTTCTGCTTCTCTATGTTCTTGTTACTTTATAATTTCTGCAATTATTCTGTTGCTGCCTCTGATGCTGTCTCTGTCTCACTTACAGATTCTGTTTCTGTATCTGTTTTCTTGATGGTATAGAGCTTATCAAAGTTAACAGCTGCCCATACATCATCATTTACCGTCCATTCTTTTTCTTCCTTGTAGCTGTCGCATACTTCAGTATATTTATCGGACTGACGCTGGGAAACAATTGTTTCTTTCTCTTTGTCGGTTGCATCACGGTCAAATTCACTGTCTAAGCGGATAACATAATATCCTTTTCCATCTACGGAAATCATGGAAGAAACTTCTCCCTCTTTTAACGCATCTGCTGCTGTAATAATGGATGCATCCATACTTCCGGTTGCTGTTCCATCTTCACCGATTTCATCACTGCCGTATGAATAAGTGCTTACAGTATATCCGTTGTCTGTTGCTGCTGCATCAAAATCAGTTTTCGCTTCTTCTGCGATTTTCTCTGCAGTTTTTTCTAATTCTGCCTTCTCATCATCGGTATATTCCACATAATTCTTGCTGTCATCATAATGTGCCTCGGTAGAAACCTTGATATAACTGAATGTTCTCTGTGCCGCTTCTTCATCAGAAACTTCGGTATCTACAGTTGCAATGATTGCATTATGCATCTTCTTCTGAATCAGGTTCAGTCGAAGCATTTCTGCTACATATTCTTTCTTGGCACCCATGGTCCTGATTGCTTCCTTGCTATTGTCATCCATGAACTGCTGTGCTGCAGTATCAATATCAGAAAGCTCCTCATCCGTTATTTCCACACCATAGTCTTTCATATGGTCTTCCAAGAGATAATTGGTCTGAATCTGTGTCAGGATTCCATCTTTTACATTATCCTGCATAGTCTTACCGTTTCCGGATAAATCCTGTGACCACATATTTTCCTTAGCATATCCCATGGTAATATAGCTGTCATAGGATACTGCTGTATACTGTGCCATAAAGTTGGCAAGTCCAAGTGAAATCTCTTTATCTCCTAATGTAGCAACAACTGCATCTTCATCGATTCTGCTGCCACATCCTGTCATAGCTACGGAAGCTGCAGTAACAACCGCCAATGCAAGTGCTGTGAATTTCTTAAATCTCATATCACGTTCCTCCAAAATATTTATCATCGTTCTATTATAGTGCTTTTTCGTACATGCCGCAAGATTTTTATGCAGTTAAGCATCCTTTTTTATGGTTTTTTCTACCAGAATCGTCTGCACATCCAACACAAACTGGCGGATATAGTTGATACTGCTGCCTGATACTGTCCGGCTGTTGGTTCCCCGGTTCAGCACAAAATACGGTCCTTTCTGATCCGGTATAAATTTCAACGCATGATCATATTTTGACAGAAGTTCCGGTATTTTTGCCGGATTCACCGCAGCTTTTTCATACATGACAAAGCGCACTGTATTGCCACGCTCTACCACTTCCTTCATATACGCCTGATGCGCCAGCACTTTTATCAATGCAATGGAAAGAAGGTTTGTTACTGATTTTGGCGGGTCTCCAAAACGGTCTGTCAGCTCATCAAGCATCTCATCACTTTCTGAATCATTTTCAATGGCTGCAATTCGTTTATAAATATCCAGCTTCTGTGTCTCGTTTGGAATATAGGACGGTGGGATAAATGCATCCATTTCCACATCTACTGTTGTATCGAAGCTTTCTTCCACTCCGATTCCCTTCTCCTGTTTGACAGCCTCATTGAGCATCTTGCAGTAAAGGTCATAACCGACTGCCTCCATATGTCCGCTCTGCTGCGCACCCAGCAGGTTTCCGGCTCCACGGATTTCCAAATCCCGCATGGCAATCTTAAAGCCGCTTCCAAGGTCTGTATATTCCTTGATTGCAGCCAGACGTTTCTCTGCGATTTCTTTTAACATTTTATCCCGGCGATACATTAAGAACGCATATGCCGTCCGGTTGGAACGTCCTACTCTTCCGCGAAGCTGATAGAGCTGTGACAGTCCCATATTATCCGCATCATGAATAATCATGGTATTTACATTGGAAATATCAAGCCCCGTCTCGATAATCGTTGTGGATACCAGCACATCAATCTCTCCGTTGATAAACTGATACATAATATCCTCAAGTTCCCGTTCCTTCATCTGTCCGTGGGCAAATGCTACATTGGCATCCGGCACCAGTTCTGAAATTTTCGCTGCCATTTCTGCAATCTGGTTTACCCGGTTAAATACATAATAAACCTGTCCGTCTCTTGCTAATTCCCGGCAGATTGCCTCCCGCACCATTTCTTCATTATATTCCATGACATAAGTCTGGATTGCCACACGATCCATCGGCGGCTCCTCTAAAACACTCATATCACGGATTCCGATAAGGCTCATATGCAATGTCCTTGGAATTGGTGTTGCCGTTAAAGTCAGCACATCCACATCCTTTTTCATCTGCTTGATTTTCTCTTTATGAGCCACACCAAAACGCTGCTCCTCATCGATAATGAGAAGTCCCAAATCCTTAAATTTCACATCCTCAGAAAGCACTCTGTGGGTTCCGATAATAATATCCACCATGCCTTTTTTCAAATCTTCGATGGTTTTCTTCTGCTCTTTTGGGCTGCGGAAACGGCAAAGCAAATCTACTCTTACCGGGAAATCTTTCATCCGCTGGGCAAAGGTATTATAGTGCTGCTGCGCCAGGATTGTGGTCGGTACTAAATAAACTACCTGTTTTCCCTCCTGCACCGCCTTAAAGGCAGCACGGATTGCCACCTCCGTCTTGCCATATCCTACGTCTCCGCAAATCAGACGATCCATAATCTTGGTGCTTTCCATGTCCTTCTTGGTTGCTTCAATGGCAAGTTCCTGATCTTCTGTCTCCTCAAATGGAAACATCTCTTCAAATTCCTTCTGCCATACAGTATCCGGACCATAGACATAGCCTTCTTTGTTCTGCCGGATAGCATAGAGTTCCACCAGTTCGTGGGCAATTTCTTTTACCGCACCACGCACTCTGGTTTTTGTCTTATCCCAGTCCGGGCTGCCCAGCCGGTTTAGTTTTGGTTTCTTGGCATCGGAACCGGCATATTTCTGAATCAGTTCCAGCTGGGTTGCAAGAATATAAAGATTGCCTCCCTTGGCATATTCAATCTTGATATAATCCTTGACTTTTTTATCGACTTCGATTTTCTCGATTCCACGATAAATGCCAAGGCCGTGATTTTCATGTACCACATAATCACCTACATGAAGGTCACGAAAGCTCTGTATCTTTTCTCCCTCATAGAGGCGGTGTTTCTTCCGTTTCTTCTTTTCCTGCCCGAATATATCACTTTCTGTGATAACCGCAAATTTAATCAGCGGGTATTCGTATCCACGTTTTACTTTTCCATAGGCAGTTAAGATTTCTCCCGGCTGCAATTCCCGTTCAAAATCTTTGGCATAATAACAGCTTACCTCTTCTTCCTGTAAATCCTTCGCCAGATGCTCTGCCCTTGTCTTAGATGCGGATAATACAACGACCCGGTATCCGTTTTTCTTATAATTCTTTAAATCCTTCACCAGCGTTGCAAAGCTGTTATTATAGGAATTCACACCCTGCACCTGAATATGGTAACGGTTCGTAATGTCTAACTCCCGCACCTTCATATCCAGTGCTGCCAGTGCAAGTCCGTGGAAACTCTGCATCTTCGCAGTAATTTCCTTTCCGGTAAAGAGCGTTTCTGCCTGTCCCGGCAGGATATAACCCTTCTCCAAGCGCTGCTTCATGCTCTCTTCAAATTCCTGCTCTGTCACTCTGCCCTTTTCCATCAGCCGGGCAGGTTCATCCAGGACTAAAAGAGTCTCGTCTTTGCCAAAATAATCCAAAAGGCTTACCGCCTCCGGGAAGAAATATGCAAGGCTGCTGTCCAAATTAGCTGCACCACCTAATTCTTCTATCTCTTCTTCCAAAGCAGCCGCCGTCTGTTTGATGCGATGGCCTTCTTCATTTTTCATCTGGTCGCGGAACTTCTTTTCTGCTTTTACCGCTTCCTGTCGAATTTTCTTCAAGCCTGCCTGCTTCCGTTCTTCCGTCAGCACCAGTTCCGTTGCAGGATACAACGTAATTTCTTCCAAATTCTCTATGGAACGCTGGCTCTCTGCCTCAAAGCTTCGCAGGGAATCAATGGTATCTCCCCACATTTCAATACGCAGCGGATTTTCTTCCGTCAGAGGATATATATCAAGGATTCCTCCACGCACCGCAAATTCTCCCGGCATTTCCACCTGATAATTGCGCACATACCCCATCTGCAAAAGCCGCTTTGTCTCTGCCTCCAAGTCTAATTCGTCTTCCACCTTATAAGTACGCACCGCCTCTTTAAAGGCTTCCAGTCCTGCCATCCGGTTCATCAGTCCGTCAAAAGTCAATACCACTGTAACCGGCTTCTTTTCGGATAAACGTTTTAACAGGGCAATCCTCTCTCCGGTAAGCTGATTACTTCTGATATCCGACTGATAAAATAAAATATCCTTCGCCGGGAAATAGAGAGTCTCCCTGTCGAAAAAACGATAATCTTCTAAGATTTCCCTTGCTTTTTGTTCGTTAAAAGTAACGATGATTTTATTTCTAAAACCATCGTTCGCCGCAAATACCATATGTGCCTTCTGTGCATCCATGCATCCGGATATCTGAACGATACCTTGATTGCTCTTTAGCTGCTTTAAGGCATTTTGCAATTCTTCCAGTTCCGAAAGGGGCTGCAAAAATACATTCATAATGTTCTTCCTTTAATTATAGTCATTCATTGCCTGTTCGATTTTTCCATCGACAATCAGTTCTACCGCAGATACCGCATCTAAAAATGCTTCCTCTGCCAGTTTCCGGTCTGCCTTATCCATATGGCCAAGGACATGGTCTGCCAAATCCCAGCCCTGTGGTTTCTCACCGACACCTACCTTGATCCTAGCAAACTGCTCTGTTCCCACCTGCGCAATGATATTTTTAATTCCATTGTGTCCGCCGGCACTGCCTTTTTTACGAATCCGTATTCTTCCCGGTGCCAGGCTGATATCATCAAAAATCACTAACAGTTCACTGGCCGGATCCACTTTATAGAAATTTACTGCTTCAGCGATGCTTTCTCCGCTTAAGTTCATAAAAGTCTGTGGCTTCACCAGAACAACTTTTTCACTTCCGATCATTCCTTTGCCGCAGATTGCTTTATACTTTTTTTCGTCCATCCTTATATTATATTTTTCTGCCAGTACATCCATGACATCAAAGCCAACATTATGTCTGGTATGTTCATATTTCTTTCCAGGATTTCCAAGTCCCGCTATAATGTACATTCTTTCTTCCTTCTTCTGATGATTTCTGCAGCTGATTCTAACTGCTTCTGGTCATTTACTCCATTGATGTCTTCCGGGCTTTCCAGTGCAAATGCATCTACACGAAGTCCTTTATCCTTTAATATCGTAAGCGTATCCGGCAGATAATATTCACCCTGTGCATTATTCGGCTGAATCTTATCCAATGCCTGTGATAATTCCCAGGTATTAAATACATACATTCCGGAATTAATCTCATGGGATTTCAACTCTTCTTCGTTTGCATCCTTATGTTCTACGCTCTTTATAAATTCTCCGGATTCATTGCGGATAATTCTTCCGTATCCGGTCGGGTCATCTATCGTTGCTGACAATACGGTTACTGCATTTTTATGCTGGATATGATGCTCCAAAAGCTGCTTTAAGGTTGCAGATGTAATCAGTGGTGCATCTCCAAAAAGAATCAGTGTATTTCCTTCTTTTCCCAGGAAATCCTTGGCACATTTTACCGCATGACCAGTTCCAAGCTGCTGCTCCTGCAGTACAAATGTTACATCATCTTTATGTGAAATGGTATTCTCTACCTCTTCATGCTTATAGCCTACCACTAGACAGATATCCTCCGCTCCTGCTCCTTCTGCCGCTTCAATTACATAATCTACCAGACACTTTCCGTCTATTGTATGCACTACTTTCGGAAGGTCTGACTGCATTCTGGTTCCCTTTCCAGCTGCCAATATTACCGCTTTTAATGCTTCCATATTTTTATCCTCTTTATTCCTCTCCGGCTTTCTGCCGAAAATACTGTTATATTTTAGTATACTTCTTTCCTAGAAATTTGTCATCCTTTTTTCCACAATATGAAATAGATGACAATGTAAATATGCCGTGGGGCAAATGGAAAAGCGAAAAAGACTATAAGGAGCACTAAGAATTTTGAAAAAAATTTTTATCAGTTCTGACAACCGGCGCAAATCAACATCCATGTTGCTTGCGCCTCGCCGGCACTTCCCTGTGCCGGCGTTGTCTGTTTTCGCCCGAAATTCCAAGTGCTCCTAACAGTCTTTTTCATGCTTTCTCATTTGCCCCACGGCATATTTATACTTCATTCTATCAATTGTTCAAAAAAAAAAGAAGTGTGAAAAACAGGCTGCCACATTTCTGTGACAGCCTGCAAATTCTTTCTTTATTCTATGTACGAACTACGCTTCTTCCGTTGCGACTTCGCTTTCGTACTTTTCTAAGATAATCTGCTGTATCTTATTTCTGGTATCTGAGTTAATTGGATGTGCAATGTCTCTGTATTCCCCATCAGCAGCCTTGCGGCTTGGCATTGCAATGAAAAGCCCCTTCTCTCCGTCAATCACCTTGATATCATGTACAACAAATTCTTCATCTATGGTAATGGATACCACAGCTTTCATTTTACCTTCTTTTTCAACTTTACGTATTCTTACATCTGTAATCTGCATTATGTTACCCCCTTCACGCCTTTCTCTTAAGTCTTCTGCCTACAGTGAATATCTGTCATTGCGTTCAAGTACAACCTTTACTCCGTCGTCACCGCAATAATACGTGTTGGCTTTCAGCGTTCCACGGCTTTCCACGATACAGTTTTCAATATGCGTATTATCTCCAATATATACGTCATTGAGAATAATGGAATTCTTGATTACACAATTCTTTCCTACAAACACATTTTTAAACAATACAGAATTTTCTATTTTACTGTTGATGATACATCCACTGGAAATCAGGCTGTTCTTCACATCAGAACCTGCATTGTATTTTGCTGGTGGATAATCATCTACTTTCGAATAGATATGCGGTGTCTCACGGAAGAAGTAATTTCTCACTTCCGGTTTCAGGAAATCCATATTGGTATTGTAATATGAATCTACTGTTGCAATATTGCTCCAGTAATCTTCCATTTTATATCCATAAATTCGTTTCATATTCTTATAACGAATCAGAATATCTGTAACGAAATCCCATCTGTCTTCCTGACCGCTCCGCTCTAACATTTCAATCAGCTGTCTTCTGCGGATGATATAAATACCGGTAGAAATTGTATTAGAGCTGGATACCATAGGTTTCTCTTCAAACTCTGTGATTCTGGATTCTTCATTCATGCGGATTACACCAAAGCGGCTGATATCTGCGCCTTCCGGCATATCCTTGCACACAACAGTTATATCAGCTTTCTTCTCAATATGGTAATCCAATACCTTATTGTAATCCAGCTTGTATACACAATCACCACCTGTAATAATTACATATGGCTCATGACGTTTTTTCAAGAAATCAATGTTCTGGTACATTGCATCTGCAGTTCCTCTGTACCACCAGCTGTTGTCAGCGGTTACGGTAGGAGTGAAGGTATAAAGACCTCCCTGTTTTCTTCCAAAATCCCACCATTTGGATGAACTTAAATGTTCATTTAAAGAACGTGCATTATACTGAGTCAGCACTGCAACGGTCTGAACATGTGAGTTGCTCATGTTACTCAATGCAAAATCAATGCATCGGTAGCTTCCGCCGATTGGCATTGCTGCAATTGCACGCTTGCTGGAAAGTTCCTGCATACGATGATTGTTTCCACCTGCTAAAATTAATCCTAATGCCTTCATATTCTGTCACCTTCCTTAATAATAGCTCCACCGCCTGCTAACATTCCATCTGGATAATCTGACGGTTCCGTCACTCCGGAAATCGCTGTATTTTTTCCAATTGAAACTCCGTCTGGTATTACAGAATCTTCTCCGATAGTAACCAGATCAGATGCATATACTTTTTCATTCAATGTGCTTGGTGCATACTCGCCTACGCCTAAGTGGCAGTTTGCTCCAACAATGGTCTTATCTGCAATAATGGATTTCTCCACCACAGTATTCTCTCCAATCACACATTCTTTCATGATAATGGAATTGTGTACCACCGCACCCTTTTCAATCCGGACTCCTGCACCAATTACAGAATTCTGCACTTCTCCATAAATTTCAGCACCTTCTCCGATAATGCTGGTATCAACCTTGGACTCTGCTGCAAGATACTGCGGAGCTACATTATCGCTCTTGGTATAAATCTTCCAGTATTCTTCATAAAGGTTAAATTCCGGAATCAGATCAATCAATTCCATATTTGCTTCCCAATAGGAGGAAAGTGTTCCAACATCCTTCCAGTAACCATTGAATTCATAAGCAAATAAACGCTTTCCATTCTCATGGCAGTATGGAATAATATGCTTTCCGAAGTCACAATTACTCTGATCCTTCATAGCAATTAAGCTGTCACGCAATACTTTCCAGTTGAATATGTATATTCCCATAGATGCGAGGTTGCTTCTCGGATGTTCCGGTTTTTCCTCGAACTCTTTAATTTTTTTATTTTCGTCTGTTATAACCACACCAAAACGGCTTGCTTCTTCTATTGGAACAGGCATTGCTGCAATTGTTACGTCTGCATTATTTTCCTTATGGAAATCAAGCATTACTTCATAATCCATCTTATAAATATGGTCGCCCGATAAAATCAGCACATAATCCGGATTATAAGTCTCCATATATTTCAGATTCTGGTAAATCGCATTTGCTGTACCAGTATACCATTCACTGTTATCACTTCTCTCATATGGAGGAAGAACCGTTACTCCTCCGTTATTACGGTCTAAGTCCCACGGAATTCCAATTCCAATATGTCTGTTTAATCTCAATGGCTGATACTGTGTCAGCACTCCGACGGTATCAATACCTGAGTTGATGCAGTTGCTCAATGGAAAGTCGATAATACGATACTTTCCTCCAAATGCGACTGCAGGCTTTGCTACACCGGAAGTTAATACTCCAAGACGGCTTCCTTGTCCGCCCGCCAAAAGCATGGCTATCATTTCTTTCTTAATCACGTCATTCACCTCTCGTCATAAAATCAGGTCATTTTGGTATAACAAAAGTATAACACACTGCCCATATGTTGTACAGCATTCTGTATAATTATTTTATCTTTTTTCGCATATTTTAGTCATTTTAGACAATTTTTGAACATTTCTTGTCATTTTCACAAAATCACCTCCATTATTTTGCATTCTTTTTTCCTGACAGACAAAATAGATTTGCAAATTCCCTGCATATGGTTATAATATTAGGAAGAAATCTTTTCTCAAGAAACGAAATTATAAGTCAGGCAGGTAAAGAATTATGTATTCATTAAATTTTGAAGAACCTATTCATGTACATTTTATCGGTATTGGTGGTATCAGTATGAGTGGTCTTGCAGAAATCTTGCTGGAAGAAGGTTTTACCATTTCCGGTTCTGATGCAAAGCAGTCTGCACTTACCGACAGCCTTGCCCAAAAAGGCGCAACCATTTACATTGGCCAGAAAGCATCTAACTTATCCATCCGTCCTGCACTGGTTGTCTATACTGCTGCCATCCGCGAGGACAATGAGGAATTTAAAGCAGCCGTAGATGCCGGTATTCCAATGCTTTCCCGTGCAGAACTGCTTGGACAGATTATGGATAACTATGAGAAATCCATTGCAGTTGCCGGTACCCATGGAAAAACCACTACCACATCCATGATTTCACAGATTCTTCTTGTTGCAAAGGCTGACCCTACAATCAGTGTTGGTGGTATCTTAGAAGCAATCGGTGGAAATATCCGCGTAGGTGGTTCAGAAGTATTCATTACCGAGGCCTGCGAATATACCAACAGTTTCCTGCATTTTCATCCGAAATACAGTATCATCACCAGTGTGGAAGCTGAGCATCTCGACTTCTTCAAAGATATCGATGATATCCGCCGTTCTTTCCATGAATTTGCCGGAAATACTGCACATGATGGTGTATTAATCATCAACGGCCAGATTGCAGCTTTAGATCAGATTACCAACAATTTGTCCTGTAGCGTCACTACTTATGGTTTATGCGAAAACGATGACTTTTATGCTAAAAATATTACTTATAATGACCATGCCTGCGGCACATATACTCTGATGCACAAAACCGAAGACTTAGGAACCGTTTCCTTAAGTGTTCCAGGCAAGCATAATGTCTCCAATTCACTGGCTGCCATTGCGCTTTGCTTAAATCTCGGTCTTCCTTTGGATGTTATCAAAAAGGGACTGCTTCAGTTTGGCGGCACCAAACGTCGTTTTGAATACAAAGGAACAAAGAACGGTATCACCGTTATTGATGATTATGCACATCATCCGACCGAAGTGGCTGCCACATTAACCGCAGCCCGGAATTATCCACACGGACGGATTATCTGCGTTTTCCAGCCACACACCTATTCCAGAACCAAGGCATTTTTAAGTGATTTTGCCCGGGTGCTTTCCATGGCAGATATTGTAGTCCTTGCAGACATCTATGCCGCCAGAGAGAAAAATACGATTGGGATTTCTTCCAAAGACCTTTTGGCAGAGCTTCAGAAAAACGGTCAGGAAAGTTATTATTTCCCGTCTTTTGATGAGATTGAAAAATTTTTATCAGAAAAATGCATAAACAATGATTTGTTGATAACTATGGGGGCCGGAGACGTGTATCTTATAGGCGAACACCTTCTCCAACAGTAGTTATCCACATTATCCACATCGTAATTCACATTTTTGTGAATTATGGATGTGGATTTTTTTGTTTACATAATGTATTTTTGAAAATCGCCATTCTATCTGTATTAACCGCCAAACTGCTCCCATTTCAGTTACCATAATGCACTTTCAAAAGAAAGTTATCCACATTATTCACAATTCTGTGCAAATGTGGAAACCCTTGATTTTACTGGATTTTTGGTTAAAATAAGACTTCTCAATTTTAGATTCATATGCTATAATGTGGTCGGTGAAAGAGGGAGTTCTTATGACAGACATAACATTACATACGAAAAGCAAATCCACGGTTACCTGCGTATCCAATACCTTTATTGATGAGTATATGGCAGATGCCAATGGAGAATTTGTAAAAATTTATTTATATTTACTCCGCTGCATCAACGCAGCTGAGAATTTTTCCATTTCTAAGATGGCTGATAAATTCGACCATACAGAAAAGGATATTAAACGTGCCTTAAAATACTGGGAGAAAAAACACTTACTCCAGTTAGAATATAATTCCGGCGAACAGCTTACCGGTATCTGCCTGTGTGAGCCTGTTTCTGCGGTTACGCAGGATTCTGAACATGCAGAAAAGCCTACGGAAGCATCTTCTGTAGATATCCGTCCATCCTATACAAAAGACCAGATTCTGTCTTTCCAGAATGATGAGGCTTCCAGTGATTTATTATTCATTATTGAACGCTATATCGGACATCCTTTGTCCATCAAGGATTATGAAACCATTCTTTACTGGTCAGATGAATTGAAATTCTCCACAGACCTGATTGAATATCTGGTAGAATCCTGTGTGGACAACGGTCATAAGAGCATCCGCTATATGGACAAGATTGCCCTTTCCTGGTCTGCTTCTTCTATCCGTACCGCGGAAGATGCCAGACGTTCTTCCAGTGCCTATAAGCAGACACATTATGGTGTCATGAAGGCATTTGGAATCAGCGGCAGAAAGCTGGCCGAATACGAACTTGAACTGGTAGATAAATGGACCAGCCAGTTTGGATTTACACTGGATATCATTTCCGAGGCATGCAAACGGACACTGCAGGCGACAAATCAGCCAAGCTTCCAGTATGCCGATACCATCTTAGAGAACTGGCATAAATGTAATATCCACCATTTAGAGGATATTGCTATATTAGACACTGCTTACAAAAAAAGCAAGGCATCTTCTTCCCGCAATGTCACCGTAAACAAGACTGCCGCCAACCGGTTTAACAATTTTTCACAGCGTACCTATAATTTTGAACAGCTTGAAAAACAGCTCTTAAATAATTAAGACACTTTTTCAGGAATACTAAAGGAGCATTTCATGTCTCTTAATAATTCACAATACGATACTTTAATCCGGCAATATAATGCCAGACAGTTTCACAATCAGCATCTTCTGGATGAACGCATTCAGGAAGTCTACGGAAAATGTCCGCGCCTTACAGAAATAGACAACGAGATTTCTTCCATCTCAGTAGCAAGTGCAAAACAGCTTTTATCTGATGATGGAGCAGAAGATTCCTCTGTTCTCTCTTCATTAAAAGAACAGCTTGCTGCTCTTCGCAGGGAGAAACAGAATCTGATTGCTTCTCTGGGTTATCCGGCTGATTATCTGGAACCGGTTTACACCTGTAAGGACTGTAAGGATACCGGTTATATTGGAAATGAACGCTGTCATTGTTTTGTACAGGCTGCCATTGATTTAGTCTATACGCAGTCTAATGTAAAAGATATTTTAGCCAAAGAGAATTTTTCGAATTTCTCTTATGCATACTATTCCAAAGAGCAGATAAATCCCACAACCGGATTATCTGCTTATGATACTGTAAAAAAAGCTGTTGCAGACTGCAAGTCCTTTATCGAGCATTTTGATACCTCTTTTGAAAATCTCTTTTTCTATGGAGCAACCGGTGTCGGTAAGACTTTTCTTTCAAACTGCGTTGCCAAAGAGCTTTTAGATAAAGGACATTCCGTTATTTATTTTACAGCCTTCCAATTATTTGATATATTTGAAAAGGACACTTTCCAGAAGGACGCTGCAGCTTCTGCTGCCGGACAGAATATCTTCGACTGTGATCTTTTAATCATTGATGACCTTGGAACCGAACTTGCCAACTCCTTTACGGCATCCCGGCTTTTCCTGTGTCTGAACGAACGTATGCTGCGTCAGAAATCAACATTGATTTCTACGAATTTAAGTATCGACCAGCTTGCTGATGTATATTCCGAGCGTATCTGCTCCCGCATCTTCAGCAGCTATACGATGATTAAGCTTTTTGGAGACGATATCCGTCTTAAGAAAAAGCTGCATTAATTACGCATTCAATTAGATGCTATATCTATTGAACTATATAAGATAAATTATTTCTATGGAGGAACCTATTCATGTCAAACAGTGAAAGAAACTTAGAAACCCTTCCTACTGGTTCTCTTGGAATTATTCCATTACAGAGCTGCCAGGAATTAGGAGAAAAAGTTGACAAATACCTTGTCAAATGGAGAGACGAAAGACAGCATCAGCACCAGAATGATGCAGCTTTTATGGGCTACAAACGTGATTCTTATATCATCGAAGCTGTTACCCCTCGTTTTGGTTCAGGCGAGGCAAAGGGAATGATCAAAGAAACTGTTCGTGGTTATGACCTTTATCTTATGGTTGATGTTACTAACTACAGCCTTACTTATTCTCTGTGTGGTCAGACAAACCATATGTCCCCAGACGATCATTACCAGGATTTAAAGAGAATTATTGCTGCAATTGGCGGCAAGGCAAGAAGAATTACTGTTATCATCCCATTCCTTTATGAAAGCCGCCAGCATAGAAGAAGCACCAGGGAATCTTTGGACTGTGCACTGGCTTTACAGGAACTGGTTGCCATGGGCGTTGACAACATTATTACATTTGATGCACATGATCCTCGTGTCCAGAATGCAATTCCTTTAAAGGGTGGTTTTGAAACTGTTCAGCCTGCATACCAGTTTATCAAAGGTATCTGCAAGAACGTTCCTGACTTACAGATTGATTCTGACCACATGATGATTATCAGCCCGGATGAGGGTGGTACCGGACGTGCAATTTATCTTTCCAGTGTACTTGGTCTGGATATGGGTATGTTCTACAAACGTCGTGATTACAGCAGAATTGTTGACGGACGTAACCCTATTGTCGCACATGAATTTTTAGGTTCTTCCGTAGAAGGAAAAGATGTTCTGATTATCGATGATATGATTTCTTCCGGAGAAAGCATGATTGACGTTGCAACCGAACTAAAGAAGAGAAAAGCAAACAGAATCTTTGTCGTTGCAACCTTCGGACTTTTCACCAATGGTCTGGAAAAATTCGATAAAGCTGTAGAAGATGGAACTATCTACCGTGTAGTTACCACCAACCTGACTTATCAGACTCCGGAGCTTTTAAGCCGTCCATATTATATCAACTGTGACATGAGCAAATATATTGCTTATATTATTGATACATTGAATCATGATGCTTCTATCAGCGAGCTCTTAGATCCAAACGAGCGTATCCAGAAGCTTATAAAGAAATATAAAGCTAATCAGAAAAAGAAATAAATAACAACAGCAAAAATGGCTTCGGAATTCCGAAGCCATTTTAATATCATGGGCAAAATAAAACTAGAATAAGTTAACCTTGCCTGCATATGTATCGTTTATAACATAGTATGCTGCATATTCTTCCGGTTTTAAATAAACCTTTAAAGACTTGATGCTGGATGCTCTGTGTCCGTCTGCTGTGAAAGCTTCTTTTGCTCTCTCAATCACGTTTGCAACAACATCTTCATTACCATCAAACTGAACAAATACTTCCGGTACAAGTTCTTTCTTCTCTACCTTAGTAGTTTTCTTAGCCGCTGCTTTCTTGGTTGCTTTCTTTGCGGTAGTCTTTGCTGCTGCTTTTACAGTTGTCTCTGCTTTCTTTGCTGTCTCCTCTGCCTTCTTAACTGTCTCTTCCGCTTTCTTTACTACGGTTTCTGCTTTCTTCGCTACAACTTCTTTTGCTTCTGCCTTAACCTCTTCTGCCTTAACTACTGCCTTTGTCTCTGTAGCTTTTACTGCTGCCTTTACTTCGGCTGCTTTTTCAACTGGTCTCTTCTGCATTATAATTCCCTCCCTGAAAATTAATCACACACTAAAAACTTCTCCATTGCTAATAGGGCTTCTTCTTCATCATTTCCCTCTGCAACAATGTTAACCGTCATTCCTTTGGACGGATTAAATGCCATAATTCCCATGATGCTCTTGGCATTAATTTTACGGTTATCACTTTCCAGAGTAATATTGCTGTCAAACTGGCAGGCAACCTGAACCAACTCTGCAATTGGATTATCGTGTTTTTTTGAAACGTTTGAAACTGTAACTTCTTTTCTACTCATGTTATCTTCCTCGCTTCTAAGTAGTACAATTAGTACAAAAGTTAATATATCCTACACGAACAGATTTTGCAATAGACTTTGTGAAAATACAGCACTAATACCGAAACTGCCAAAAAACTTCGGCTTTTTTTAGGCAATTTTATACGTTTTTTGCGTCTTTTTCACGCCTGTCTCTGCCTGCATCCCTATTCTGCCATTTTCATATAAGCAAAATATACATTACCTGCTGTATCAAATAAATTCTGTGCATCCGTCATTGACATCTTCTCTGTTGCACCGGTTGCCGGATTATAAATATAGACTCCTGCGTTATCATAGCCTGTAATCAATACAGCTTCGCTTCCACTGTTCATGGCAAATACCGGTGTTCCCAGATTGACATAATATAACACTGCATCCAGATCGCTTCCGGTCAAATCAATGACTACAGAGTCCTGCAGGGTATCCTTTAAAATTTGTTTTGGTGTATTTCCGGATGTCATCAATTCTCCTACACCAACATTTAATCCCTGCATCGAAAGCATACCATTGATTGCTTTTGCTATCGTTGTTCCGGATGCGTCTGCATCACCTATTGTAATCGTCAGTGGTGACTGGGAAGATTTTCTTGCCCTCTTCCAGATATACTGCTGTCTGCTTCCTACCACAACGCCCACATTATCATTTGCCACTGCAATGGCTTTTGCCGCATTATCTGTTGCCAGCACTACTCTTCCGGCAGAATAAGCATAATAATAATCTGTCTCTTCCGGCTCTTTCAGATTCACATTTCTCGGTGACTCCAATACAATCCGTTTCGGAGTCAGAAGACGATCCGAGCTTATCTCTTCTTCCTGTAATAATTGCAGCTGCAGCTGCGTCTGTTTTCGTTCCGTTACCGTACTGTGAATGCTGACTACTTCTGCAGAATCTCCCTCACGATTCATAATCGTATCCTGTTCTGCCGGAACATAAGCCATACCGTTATATTGTTCCCGGTTCAGATAAATAGTATAATCCACAACTTCTACAGACGCTACATAATATCCATCCTTATGATAATCTTTTAACACTCCGTGTTCTTCATCATCCGTATCTACAATATAAATATGATTCATCGGGAACTGTACATTTCCGGCAGAATCTGTATACACATCACTGTCATCTGCCTCTCCATAGATAAAATCATCTTCCATAAATGCCAGTGGCCGGATATACGTTCCTGCTGCCGCTGCCACTTCAAAGCTTTTCGAATTCTCCAGATTCAGAACAGTAATTTTCGAACCGCTGTCACTGTTGCCATCTGCAATATAAGCAACAAACTGGTTATTCTCTGATACCGCATAATTTCCTGTTTCAAATCCGCTGACTACTTCCTTTTCTTTGGTAGTAGCAAGATTAATCTCATACAGTGTCCCACCCATCATAATGTAGAACATTCCACTTTCATTTTCATACATCAGCTGTCCCAGTTCTGATTTCAGCACTTCGTAAGAGTGGGTGGATGGTATAAACAGTTCCTCTTCTACTGTATTTGCCACGCTGTCATAATGATAAACACCTACACCCACCTGACCTTCGTGGTTTCCCCTGTTCATATAACCATACACAACAAAATCAGCACTTCCTGTTTCATCCACCTTAATAATCCGGATATCATGTTCCTTATGATTTTCCCTGGAATCAATCCCCTCATAACCACGGAAGCTGAACACCTGGGAAAGCTTTTTTTCTGTCGCATTGTAACACCAGAGTTCTCCTTCTTTTACAAAACAGAGAATACTTCCTGTCTCATTACTCTTATATTCCATATCGGACGAACATATTCCAAGCTGTAAATAATTCTCATAAAAATCATCATTCTCTGCCCGGAAAATTTCATCCATGGTTCTCTCAAAATTCAATAGATACATCCGGTCATTGGTATAACGGACACGGTAATATTCTTCTACATTATAATATTCCAGTTCCCCATTATCTCCGGTTGCCGTCACTACATAATCCAATAGAATTACATTATAGGAATTATTGATTTCTTTGATGCTTACCGATGGGTCCGTCAGAACGGTCCCATTGAATTTATCCCATGTTACCTGTCGCAGTGTGGAATGAATACTGACATTGGCAAGTGTGGTATTATCCGCAGAAGAATCCGGTTCCATATAAGTTGCCAGAGAGCCGCTTCCATCCTCCTGAAATGTTTTTTCATGGAAATCTTTTGCAAAATCAATGCTTTCCTTCACATAACAATCCTGCGGTTCAATAATCCTTGTATAATAATTTAAAGTATCATCCCCATGCAGTAAATGTATAATCAACAGATATTCTGCATTGGAATCCAGAAGATTCTGAATCGGAAGGTCTGCTGTAATCACTCCATTCTTCTGGGAATAACTATCTACCTTCGCATCTGCAATAAGACGCTTAGTATCCATACTCCGGATCTCATAGGAAAGTTCATCCACTGCATAGCTTCCATTCTGAACGCGGATTGGAAGCAGCCTGTCCGTATCAATCGGCGTAATGCTGTCCCTCATGTAAACTGCATTCATTTCATCTACATACCCGTAGAGTTCATTGATTTTCTGCTCTTTATAATAAAGCTGGACAGTCGGCAGCGTTGCCTCCTCCAGTTCTGTTGTCATATCGGGATTTGTTTTATTTGTCAAAAAGCTAAACACTACGGTTGATACCAGAAACACACCTGCTAACACCAGTGCCCGAATCATTCCTTTATTCATCTGTATTCCTCATCTTCCTAAACTACGAAAAACACGCTTTGCGAGTTTCTCGAGTTATCGCGGTGCTCGTCAAATCTGCATGCAGGCATGCGATTTTTCTCGCTACTCACGTAAACAAACAATATAGCCATCAAAAAACGACAGCTATATTGTAATTCCTTTTTTGCAAAAGCTCAACCTCTATTTTATTATCCGCTACCAGCATCTGCGGCAGCGTCTGTAACGGCATCTGCGGTAAAACATCTCATGAAACAGAAGAATTTCCGGAGCATCCATTCCTTCCCGGCTTTCCCCAAGTCCCGCCTTATCACGGATTCTCTTACAAATCTGCCGCAACATCAGCCGGTCCGGATACTCGTCAAACATGAGACTTCCCTCATATTCCATCTTATCGCATTCTTCTTCCACCAGCTCCTGCACTTTTCTTATCTCCATCGGATACATCTCTTTCATGCGGTCTAAATCCCTCTGATATTCTAGCTCCGTCATGTAAAGATTCTGGATTGGATTTGTCATATAAAAGGGCTGTTTGCCCGGCATCTGCTGCTGTTGCATCTTAAAGAAAATATCCTGATTATAATCCAATGTTTCCTTCTCTCCTGATTCTCATCAGTATAATATATGCAGGAGAGACTGTTTGTTGACGGCAAAAATGCTGTTATCTGTTTGTTTCCAACGACATCAGAAATAATACCGCTGTCAGTTCCTTTGGGAACATGGCATGCAGTTTCAGAATTTCTTTTGACGTCAGTGTGTCCTGTTGTGCCGCATAATATGCAGCCGCAGCCACCAGCATTTCTTTTCCAAAGTTTTTAACTTCTGCAATCAGTCCTGCCGGCTCCCTTAATTTATGTGCAATGATACATTCTGTCACCTGTCTCAACTCTGCATCTGCCAACTTCTTATGAAGTGTTTCCACAAAATGTTCCATGGAATATTCAATTGCTGCATCTACATCAAATACCTCTCCACAGATTTCTGCCGCTGCAAGGAAATATTCCCTCGGTGACATTTTCTCCTTTTCACTTCGTTCTGCCAGAAGTGTATGTACTTTATTAAATTCGCTTTTCTTAGCAAAACGTTTTACCGGCATTTCATCCCTGACCAGTAAATCCAGTTCTGTCATCCGATACAAAAAGTGATCCATTGCCCTGCGGTATTTCTCCATGGATTCCTTTTCAAAGGTATATACATAGCCATAATATTTTCCATAAACCTTCATGGTATCCTGGTATCCCATTCTGGCATTTGCCATTAAAAGAGCATGGTCAAAATTCATCATGGTTCCAAGGGAGCGGCTTGGCTTGATATAAGTTACATACGGCCGCTTGGCATAGGCATCGTGTGCCGGTGATGTATGTAAATCAACAGCAATAATCTGCTGTGCTCCCATTCGGATGGCAAGGTCAATTGGAAGATTATCATAATAGCATCCATCCAGATACGTTGTCTCTCCGATTTTATGCATCGGGAATAATGGAAAAATTGCAGAAGATGCCAGAATATAATCTTTCATAAGTCCTTCCGGAATGTCACGCTTTGTCAGTTCGCAGGGTTTTAAAGACGGAAATTCCACCGTAACCAATCCAAAATCTGTCTTTGATTTCCGAATCTTATCCTCTTCTATCAGTGTTTCAATAAAAGCAGTAAAAGGTGAAATATCTGCACCTTTATTCTTTACATATTTTTTCAGGAATGGACCAATTGCCTCTCTCTGGTCATACATGCCCTCTATGGTATCCGTCAGATTGATTCCATCCTCCATCATATCTTCCATGGTTATGGTGCTCCATAGTTCATAAGCCCTGTCATAATCTCCCGTTGCCATTAAGGCTCCGTTAATGGAACCTATGGATGTTCCGGTTACAATCTGATAATCGATGCCAAGTTCATTTAATGCTTTCCAGACTCCCAGTTCATAAGAGCCTTTCGTACCGCCTCCACTTAATGCAATTCCACGTTTCATATAAGTCCTCCTCCGGTTATCTCCCGGCTTCTGCCTTTCTTTTAAGAAAGCCAGACTGTCAGTTTCTCTCCATTGAATGCGAACTCATTTTTACGTCCTTTGTAACATACCACAAATTTCTTATATACTTTTTCATAACCTTTATGCAGCATCCGGACCGTTAATGTCTCATCCTTTGTGACGGTCATCTCATATTCATTATATACACCATCCTGATATGTAAAATCTTCTCCGTTATCCTGATAATGCACATAACGGTCTTCTCCCGGATATACATCAAGAATCAGGGTATCCAGTTCAATCTCTCCCACATACTGCATCGGTTCAAAACATGGGATAATGCTTCCTGCTTTTACAAAAACCGGGCATACATCAAGAGGTGCGTCTTTTACAATATACTGCTTTCCGGTATATTTTTCCCTTGTATCATAGTCATACCAGGTTCCCTCCGGCAGATACAAAAGCTTCTTCGTCATTCCCTGCTCTACTACAGGAGCTACCAGCATATGCTCTCCAAACAGGAATTCTCCATTGAGATTCCAGGTTTCTTTATCTTTCTCATAATGCAATACCAGTGGACGGATTACCGGCATACCATTCTGCTCCGTCTCATGGAATAAATCATAAAGGTATGGCAGTAATTTATAACGAAGTTCAATATATTTCCGGTTAATATTTAATGTCTCTTCTCCGAAAAGCCACGGCTCCTGTCTGGTAGAACCCTTGGAAGAATGATTCCGGAACAACGGTGAAAAACAGCCAACCTGTACCCATCTTGACAACAGCTCCGGCGTCACATCTGCACCGAATCCACCTACATCTGTTCCGATAAATACCATACCGGATAATCCCAGATTGCACATCTGTGGAATTGCCATCCGCAGGTGCTCCCACAGGCTCTGATTATCTCCTGTCCATGCTGTGGTATACTTTTGGGAACCACTGTAACAGGCACGGGTGATTACAAATGGTCTTCTGCCGTCCTGCTTCTTCAAGCCTTCATAGGTAGCCTTTGCCATCAGATGTCCATAGACATTGTGCATCTGGCCATGGTCACATGGTCTGTCTTCGTCTGTAAATACGACATCTTCCGGCAGTTCTCCACGAAAGCTTGCCGGCTCATTCATATCATTCCATACACCGCGGACTCCTAAGTCCACAAGATATTTCTGTTTCTCGCCCCACCACTGTCTTACCTTCGGATTTCCAAAGTCAGGGTATACCGCATCTCCAGGCCATACTGCATTTACATAGGTATCCCCTTCCGGTGTCTTGGCAAAATATCCCTGCTCCATGCCTTCATCATACATATCATAACCTGGGTCTAATTTGACACCCGGGTCAATGATAGTAACAATTTTAAATCCTTTTTTCTTTAAATCTGCAATCACTTCACCAGGCCTGCCAAAGTCCTTTTCATTCCAGGTAAAGACCCGGTAGCCATCCATATAGTCAATATCCAGATGAATCGTATCAATCGGAATCTTTAATGCACGGTATTTATCCGCAATTGCGCGGATCTCTGCGGAAGTCTCATATCCCCAGCGCGACTGATGATAGCCTAATGTATAAAGCTGCGGAAGCGGTGTTCTTCCGGTCAGATAAGTATAATCAGCTACAACCTCCGGCATATTATCCCCGGCAATAAAATAGTAATCCAGATTGCCACGGTCTGAGCCAAAGAAATAGTATTCCTTATTTTCTTTTGCCAGATCAAAATAAGTCTTACAGGTATTATCAAAAAAGAGTCCGTATACGCAGCTTTCACGCAATGTTATAAAAAATGGAATGGATTTATACAATGCTTTAAAGGCTTCCGTATGCGCCGCCGGATTATCCGTATTCCACATCTCATAATCATAATTCTTCTTATTTAATACACCTGCTTTATCACCAAAGCCATAGAAGGCTTCGTCTCCTTCCATGCGTTTCACCGCCTGTACATGGTAATTCTTATCTGTTGCCTGCGGCACCTCATGTCCCTCTGCTTTTAAGAATTCGATAAATTTCTCACTAATCTGTGTTACAAATTCCCTTCCACCACGATAGTCCGCACAGAGAAGTTGCCCTCTTGTATCATAAAAGTCCACCATAAAATTATCATATATGCGTATAATTAATTTTGCAGTCCGAACCTCAAGATAGTCAATTCCTTCCTGCACATCAAAATGTATATGCTTTGACTTTTCTCCCTCGATGGCTTTTGAACGATGTTCCTCACATTCGAACGGAACAAACACATTTACAATGTTATCTGTCAGAACCTCTAAACTTCCCTTGCCATATTCAAATGCAAAATGAATGATTCCATTCTCCACATAATAAGATTTTCTTTTTCCCAGCATACTTTTTCCTCCGCTTTTGCTTATATTAGCAGTAATGTACCTCCCACTATCATAAGTAATCCAAAGAATGCCTTTGGCTGTAGTCTTTCATTTAAAAACACAGATGAAAATACAATTGTAACTACAATGCTTAGTTTATCAATCGGCACCACTACGCTGGCTTCGCCCAGCTGCAGCGCCCGGTAATAACAAAGCCAGGATGCTCCGGTCGCTATTCCGGATAAAATCAGAAACATTCCATCCCGGAAGGTCATACTCCGGACCTGTTTCTGTTTCTTTGTCACAAATACTACCACCCATGCCATAACAAGTACCACTCCAGTACGATATGCCGTCCCGAGATTGGAATTCACACCATCTATTCCCACCTTGGCAAGGATGGATGTCAGGCTGGCAAATACTGCCGACAGCAGTGCATAGATAAGCCATGCCCGGCTCTTTGTGCCACTGCTTTTCTTTCTGGTAATCATGAGCATCGTTCCAACGCCAATCAATACCATGGCAATGATTTTCTTCTCGTTCAGTCCTTCATTTAAGAAAATGACTGCCAGAATCATCGTCAGGATTGTACTGGATTTATCAATCGGTGTTACTTTATTTACATCTCCTAGCTGCAATGCCCGAAAATAGCAAAGCCAGGATGCCCCGGTCGCTATTCCGGATAATGTAAGATAAATTAACGTCCGCGTTCCTATACTTCCGATTGGAGTATAAGATCCGGTAAGCCGTACCATAATCCATGCAAAAATCAATACTACAATCGTCCGGATTGCTGTTGCAAGATTCGAGTCTATTTTCTTAATTCCAACTTTTGCCAATATTGCCGTAATACCTGCAAAAAAAGCAGATCCACATGCATATGCAAGCCACATATTTATTCCTCTTTTCTATTATCCCGGGAAAATTCTGTCTTAATCTGCACTGCAACAGACTTTATTTTTACCACCCACTTTTGCATCGTTCAAATACAGATGCCACTTCACTTAATATCCATACCCGTCATAATGTTTCAAATATTATCTTATTCCATTCTTCCGCCTCTTTCGGTATTTCTCTTGTTTGTTCTTTCCTGCACCCTTCATTCCCCATACATATCCTATTTCAGAAATCCATTTACAATCTGCTCCTCTGCCTCTTTTTCAGACAGTCCCAGTGTCATCAGCTTAATCAGCTGTTCTCCTGCTATTTTTCCAATTGCTGCCTCATGAATCAATGCTGCATCGATATCATTTGCTGCAAGAGACGGAATTGCCTCCACCTTTCCATTGTCCATGATGATGGCATCACATTCTGTATGTCCGCTGCATGCATTATTACCACGAATATAAGAAACAAACTTCTGGTGGGAATCTCCCTTTGCTACCGAACGCGATACCACATTTGCACTGGAATGTGCTCCATTTAAATCTACCGTAAAATCTGTCTCTGCTTTCTGCTGTCCATGAGTCATAATACGTTCATGAATCACAAGGGACGCATCTTCTTTAAGGTCTGCTTCGGTTGTACGGATTGTGGAGTCTACTCCTTTAATCTGAACACTGTCCATATCCATGAATCCGCCTTCTTCCATGTGGATCACGGTAGTTGGATTTAAGACTCTGGCTCCATTTCCATCCCCTTCACCATAATGCTTTTCTACATATTTTACTTTTGCATTCTTTCCTATATAAAAGGTGTGTATTCCATCATGCTGTGATGTCTGGTCTCCGCAGTTGTGGATACCGCATCCCGCAATGATTGTCACATCTGCACCTTCCCCGATATAAAAATCATTATACACCAGGTCCTTTAAGCCGCTTTCACTTAAGATAACCGGAATATGCATACTCTCATTCTTTGTTCCCGGTTTTACATAGATATCAATTCCCGGCTTGTCCTTCTTAGTTACAATATCAATATTTGCAGTTGTATTTCTTGCCTCCAGTTTTCCGTTGTTGCGGATGTTATATGCGCCTTCCGGCACGCTGTGCAAATCTGATATCTCTGCTAAAAGATTCTTTTCTATACTGTCCATTTTCTCACCTTTTCCTAGACTAATTTTTCCATCAAAGTAGAGCAGGCTTCACTGCTTCCTAACAGCTTTGGAAGCACTTCTTCCCGGCTTCCGGCTGTGCTTACTTCTCCATCTGCAATTACAATAATCCGATCTGCAATGTTTAAGATTCTCTCCTGATGTGAAATAATCAGAATCGAGCCATTGATTTTCTTATACATATTCTCAAATACCTGAATCAGATTGTTAAAACTCCAAAGGTCAATTCCTGCCTCCGGCTCATCAAATATGGATAATTTGGTTCCTCTTGCAATTATCATTGCAATCTCAATACGCTTTAGCTCCCCACCGGAAAGGCTGTCATTTACCTCCCTGCCAATATAATCCTTTGCGCAAAGTCCTACTTCTGAAAGATAGGAACATGCCTGGCTGATGGAAATATCTTTTCCCGATGCCAGTGTAATCAAATCCTTTACGGTCAATCCCTTAAATCTTACCGGCTGCTGAAACGCAAAGCTGATTCCCTTTCTTGCCCGTTCGGTAATGGATAATCCTGTAATATCCTCTCCATCCAATAAAATCTGTCCGGAAGTTGGTGTTACTATTCCGGCAATCAGCTTCGCCAGCGTGGATTTACCTCCACCGTTTGGTCCGGTAATTGCCACAAACCGGTCTTCTATCTTCAGATTGATATTTTTTAATATTTCCTTGTCTGCTGTTTCATCATTTACCTGAAAACTAATGTCTTTTAATTCCAGCATTTCTCTTTCCTCACCTTACTGTCAGATTCACCTATCTGCCTCTCTGCGAACCTGGTTTTTATAAAAAAAGGATAGCACAAAATGGCTTATTTGCCAACTTCTTTCCCTTCTATTATACATTTTGGATTCTTTTTAATGAAATATTAATAAATTTTTATCGAGATTTACCGTTGTTTTTTTTCTTAAATAGATATATCCTTATTCAGTCAAAAGTAAATTATATGTAAAAAGTGTGTAATCTACTGGGAGGAGAACCATTATTATGAGAGAAAAACATTCTTTTTTAAGTAAGTGCAAGAACTTATTTTTTAAACTAAAAAACAAAATAAATACTTTTAAGAACCGGGAGAAGAAACCACATCCACACCTTGACCGTGCAGTTGTGATTATGAACAAATACTCTTTGGTATTCCATCTGTTACTGTCCTGTTTCCTCGTTCTGGTGATTGAATGTATTTCCAGACGAAATGTGCTTTCTGCATTTTCCTTTATTGCAGGACACACCATTGCTTACCTTTATAACTCATTTATTATTTTTGCAAGTTTATCCCTGGTCTATCTGATTCGAAGAAGAACACTTGCCCGTCTCTTAATCAGCGGCTTCTGGCTTTTCCTTGGAACCATCAATGGCGTTATTCTTTCCAAACGTGTAACTCCATTTGGTTTTACAGATTTGAAATGTCTGTCTGACTTATTTGCCATGCAGAACACCAAATACTTTACCTTTGGTGAAGCACTCGCCGTTATTATCGTAGTCGGTCTTTTCCTGCTTTTCTGTATCTGGCTTTTTATCAAAGGGCCAAAATATCAGGGCAAAATCAACTGGATTGTAAGTCCGCTTATGGTTGCTGTTATCTTCCTGATGTTACCGGTAACTACCAAGGCAGCCCAGTCCAATAATATTGTTGCTTCCTATTTTGCCAATATTGCACAGGGCTATGAAAATTATGGTTTTGTCTACGGCTTCTCATCCAGCGTTGTTGACCGTGGTATGAGTAAACCGGACAGTTATTCCGAAGAGCGTATTGCCAAAATAGGGGCTTCCGTTCCGGAAGAAACTACCGAAGCTGCCGAAGATACGCCAAATATTATTGTTGTTTTACTGGAATCCTTTGTAGATCCCTCTGATGTTAAGTTCTTACAGACTTCAGAAGATCCGGTTCCGAATTTTCACAACTTATTAAACAACTATTCTTCCGGTTACTTAAAAGTTCCTGTTGTAGGTGCCGGAACAGCCAATACTGAATTTGAAGTATTAACCGGTATGAGCATGCAGTATTTTGGTACCGGCGAATACCCATATAAGACTACTTTAAAAGAAATCGACAGTTGCGAAAGTATTGCTTCCGACCTTGGAAGTCTCGGCTATGGTACACATGTTGTACATAACAACGGTGGTAACTTCTACAGCCGTGCCAATGCCTTCTCCCTGATGGGATTTGACAGCTTCACCAGTAAAGAGTGTATGAACATTCAGGAGTACACACCACTTGGTTCCTGGCCAACCGATAACATCTTAATCAGTGAAACCTTAAAGGCTATGGATTCTACCCCTGACCAGTCAGATCTGGTATATACCATTACCGTACAGGGACATGGTGATTATCCTACTGAAAAGATTCTTGAAAATCCGGAAATTGCAGTAAGCGGTGCTGCAGATGAGGCTTCTAACAATCGGTGGGAATATTACATTAACATGATTCACGAAGTAGATAAATTCATCGGCAACTTAACCGAAGAGCTTTCCAAACGGGATGAAAAGACCATCGTGGTATTCTTCGGCGACCACCTTCCTACCATGGGACTGACCGATGATGATATGGTATCCGGTGACATTTTCAAAACCAAATATGTTACCTGGAACAACTTTAATTTACCAAAACAGGATGCTGACTGTGCTGCTTATGAATTATTGGCAAACATCACCAACCAGCTTGACATCCACAAAGGAACCATGTTCTCTTACATCCAGAGCCAGAAGGGTTCTGCTTCTTACGACGAGAACTTAGAGAATTTACAGTATGACCTTCTTTACGGAAAACGTTATGCTTACAACGGAACAGATAAATATCCAGCAAGTGATCTGGTTATGGGTATTGATGATGTAACGATTAACAGTGTATGGAAATCCGATGACAATAAGTTATGTATTTACGGCTCCGGATTTACTCCTTGGACGAAAATTTATGTCAACGGAGAGAAGGTATCCACTTCCTTCTTAGGAAGCACCATGTTAAAGATTAATCTGGATGACATTGAAGACGGCGATACGATTGTTGCTAACATTGTAGGTTCCAGCAGTACCATCTTCCGAAGTTCCAACGAGTTCCTCTATGAGGATCCAGATATAGAAGATACCGAAGAACAGACAACCGAAACGGAGCAACCTTCTACTGATACAGAAGGTTCTACCCAGACCACTGAGAAATCCACTGAGCAGTCCTCTGAACAGTCTTTAAGTGGTGCCGGTACAGCAACTGACCAGTCTGTAGAGCATACAGTCAATACTCCACTGACACAGAATTAAAATAATACACAGAAAGCCCCGATGGGATGAATTCTTCTATCAGATTTCTCCCATCGGGGCTTTGTTATTTCTTTTATTTCACATAATTTTTATCTACGTTGACCACGATATGATACTGTTCGCCCAGCTTTTCCTTTACCTGGTGCTCCAGTTCTTTTAACACTGCTTCATCACTGGAACGGTAGCCAAATGGAATCACTACATCAAAGATAAGATTGGTATGGGTCGGTCCCTGAACCATACGGAAATCATGCATGGTAATGACCTCATCAATATCCTTCAAAATACCTGTAACCGTTTCTTTTATCTCGGTCAGTTCCTTGCTTCCGGTAATCACCGGATCCATATGTATGACAGCCTCACAATTAAGTTCCCTTTTCAATTTCATTTCTACATTGTCTATCATATCATGTATTACAAGGATATTCATTTCTGCCGGCACTTCCGCATGTAGTGATACCATCAGACGTCCCGGCCCATAATCATGTACGACTAAATCATGAATACCGATAATCATTTTTTCTTCCAACACCAGATGTTCTATCTCTTTTACGAATTCTTCCTCCGGTGGCTGTCCCAGCAGTGGATTTAAAGTCTCCTTCGCTGCATTAATTCCACCATATAAGATAAACAGTCCTACCGCCACACCACAGTAGCCGTCAATATTGACTGACGTAAATTCTGCAATCAATGTGGTGATTAAAACCACAGATGTGGTAATGCTGTCGCTTAAGCTGTCCATGGCCGTTGCCCGCATAGCCGCTGAATTAATCTTCTTTGCGACTCTCCTGTTGTAGAAGGTCATATACAGCTTTACAGCAATCGATATCAGCAGAATCACGATAATTAATGCAGAGCATTCCGTTGCTTCCGGATGAAGAATCTTTCTGATGGAATCCTGTATCAGTTCCACTGCCATAATTAAAATAACTGCAGCAACCACAAGCCCGGAAACGTATTCCATTCTTCCATGTCCAAATGGATGCTCCGGATCCGGCTTTGCTGCTCCCAGTTTAAAGCCCAGCAATGTTACAATGGATGAGCCGGCATCCGACAGGTTATTAAATGCGTCCGCTGTAATTGCAATGGATTTACTGATGGTTCCCGCAATAAATTTTCCTGTAAATAATAATACATTTAGCAAAATACCTACAATACCACATAAAATACCGTAGGCAAGCCGTACCTTCTCCGGCTTGTCATCTTCCCGGATAAATATCCGGGCTAATAATGTTATCATAAATCTTCTCCTTTTGTTCCCTTATTCGTTCCGCACTAATTCAATATTTTAAAATTCTTCAGTGGCCAATACCGGAAAATCGCTTTTCCAAGTATTTTACCTTTCTTCACATAGGTATTGGTCCAGTATCTTCCATCATAGGAGTTATTCCGGTTATCTCCCATTACAAAATAGCTGTCCTCCGGCACTTCAAAGGTATACGGTCCTGTAGCTACCGTCCATGTCTCTTTGAGATAATCCTCCTCTAAGAGTTCTCCGTTGACATATACTTTGCCATCTTCTATCTTTACCGTATCTCCCGGACAGCCAATGACACGTTTTACATAGTTCTGGCTCTCATCATCCGGAAACTTAAAGATAATGATGTCTCCCCGCTCCGGTCCGGAAAACAGATATGACCATCGGAATCCAATCAGCTTATCTCCGGTCATGATTGTATTTTCCATGGAACCGGATGGAATCTCTGCATTAATTAACACAAAACGATTTAAAAACATAGCAATCAGCACCGCTGCTACAATCGTAATTACCCAGCTTAGAAATTCCCCTGCCACAGAAGCTGCATTCTTTGTATCGGATTTTCTTCCTTTCTTCCTGCATCTGCCGCCTTCTGAATATTCCTCTTCTGGTTCTTCTAATTCTTCCCGGTTGTCCTCTGGCTCTTCCGGTTCTTCGATATTCTCAAAGTCATCTATATATTCTAATTCTTCATTTCTTTCTTTTTTCTGCATCTAAATTGCCTCCGGTCTCTTTTCTTCCCGTTGTTCGTTCTATTATACTCCAAGCAGGAAAGAAATTCCACTGGAAATAGAGGCCGGGATGGCTTTGTATGAATAATCCGGGGTGAAATCCATCACCTGTCCGGCGTATGGAAATCAGAGTTCTGTTTTTTAGGGAATCACGATTCCGACAAAACTTCATGCATTGCACAATATATTAACAAACTATACAAATTGTAAAATTCATATTCTTTTAGCAACTTTTCTTTGTCATTTGTTATATTTTCTAATTTATTTTCAATCCCCTCTGCAATTCTAAGCAGAACGTCCAGATAGAAGTTGTCTGCTCTTTGTAATTTATTTAGATTTTCATTAATTTTCTCAACATCAACTACAAACAGCATTTCTATTTTTTGTGGAAAATCAAATAATTTTTTACATTCTGCAAGTTCTGTATGTAAATAATAAAAAAAGGTAATCGTTCCATAATACTATTTCGTATTTTACTAAAGACTTCCTCACTACTAATGAATCAATATTGGTATAAACAACATAATTATCATCGCATTTCCCTACCGCCTTAAAAGTGCTAAAAAATTTTTGTAATATCCTGATACCGATTCACCACCCGGTAAATCTCCACATATTCTTCCCCGATCTTATATAACACAACATAATTTCCGCAAATTACATATTTATAATCCGTCCGAAAGCTGACCCTCTTAGCAAGATCAGCTCCCATATACGGAAATTGCTGTATATTCTCAATTCGAGCATATATCTCCTGAATGGTCTTTACTGCCATTTCTTCATTATCTTCTGCAATATACTCTTTAATGTTTTTCAAGTCCTCTGCTACAATAGGGTTAATCCGTAATTTCATCATAAGCTATACACCGACAGATTTCTTCAATTCATCCAAACTCATCCAGGTACTTTCATCCTTAACTGCTTCTTCTGCTTCCTGCAGCTTCATCAACAGCTTTTTCTCAGCCTTTTCACGCTCATAGTCCTCAATATCCATAACCACAAACTTGCCTCTTCCATTTTTCGTCAAAAACACGGGTTCTCCAACCTGGCAATTTTTCAACACTTCATTATAATTTCTTAAATCTGATACAGGTAATATATTTGGCATAAAATCAACTTCCTTTCCTTGATATTGCTTCTTCATTTATATATATTATACGCAAGAAAGCTGTAAAATTCAACGTGGAATTTTACAGCTTTTAATTTTAGATATTACAAGTACTTTGCAATATCTGCCCTCCCGTACTGACACCGAATATTATATGGTTCAGAATTTCTTCCTCTTTTCATAAATCAATGCTATTGTTATAAGCAATATGCAAAGCAAAAAAAGCCACAGTTTTTCCATATAATTACCCATTCCCATAGAAAACAGATAAAAAATACTTTTACTTGATATGTCCCCAAGAAAATTAAAGAGGAAATATCCCATTGATGTTAAATAACCTGCAATAACGGAATTACTTAATACCGATATAAAGAAACCGACACTTCCCAATGCCAACTCACTTATGATTGTTCCTGTAACATAGGGAATAACAGGAAAGGTGCAATTATTTTCTTTCATTATTCCTGCAAATATACTTGTCAAAATAATAAGTGTTACCAAGGCCATTATTAGTCGTACAAATAGGATTAGCCATTGCGGCAATTTCTTTGTGCCAATTATCTCTTGTATTGCCTTTGACTGTTCTGGAGCGTTAAGCGGAACAATAAGAAATATTCCTACGAGTGTTACTGATTGTTCCAAACACTCCGCTGAGCGTACTGCATCTAAATTTGCTGTTCCTCTTATGATAGGAATTAGCAACAGATAGCAAATTGTAAGGAGCAAATTATTTCGCAGGCTTAACCCAAAATTTGTTTTGAATATATCCAAAACATTTGCCATAGATATTCGTTGCATTTATTCTTCCTTTCCGTTTTTGTCCTAAAACACATACAGAGAGAATGACAAACATAATACTAAGCCCTACTAATAAAAGCCTGTTCATACAAATCGTTTCAAATCCCTCCTGTATAATTTCATAACCTCGCAATGTATTATGTCGTATCATCAAAGTGGCAATACTCGTATCACCCGATAAACCTGTCATTCCTTTATCAATCATCCACCACAAGAATTGTAGGACAATGGCAATCGGTGAGTCGGTCAATAAAGTGAAAAACATACCTGTTGCAGAAACAATCATTACGGTAGGAAGTAACCACCACAAAATGTATTTGACGTACGCCAAGCCATCTATTGGAATACCTTTGTCTGCCACAAAAGATATCAAAGGTATGAGCGACTCAAAGCTCAACAATATAACAGGAATCAAAACCATTGTTATACTTGCAAAGTACCTTGAAAGTACCAGTTTGAGCGTGGATATCTTTCTGCAGTAAATCAATTCAGATGTGTTACTTGTACGGTCAAAAAGCCACATAATCACCACAATAAAAATTGGACACAAACCTAATACCAATCCCATATAATCGCAGAACAACCGAGCAAAACCGCCTGTTATCTTGTCTTTCTCAATCGTTTTATTGTACTCTGCGTATGCTTCTTCATAAGTCATTTCCGACATACCAAAATAGGTAATCATCATTTCTGTTGAATATATTGAGCCTTCTTCCCCTATGATATTTTCCATTTCTTGCATCAGTTCTTTGAAACGCTCGTAAGTGACCTGTGATGTAAAATGTTTGGTTTTATCTTGCTCTGCATCAGTTTCTTCGCTATTTTCCATTTTTGTTGTTAAATCGCCATTTTCATCAACGGTCATAGCATCAAATGAAATAATTGTACCTGTTATAGCAGGGAAATAGTCGTCTGGTAAATCCTCTAATTGTTCTTCTGTTAAGCCTGTTATTTCACATATTATCTCAAGCACACGGCTTTGCTCATCGCCACTCAATGTAATTGCTTTATAGTATCCAACCGGATATGTAGCATAACTATTACTTTCATATTCTGCCAACAACGCCCTTGTTACACCCGTCATAATTGCCTCTGGATTATCCTCCGATGTCTTGTTCCCAAAATAGTCATCATCGGGACGAGGCTTTGAAAGCAAAGCCCGCTCGAAACCAATATTTGCAGGACTAATGCCATTTGCCCAATCAATTTCTGTTTTGGTTACACCTCGAAAATTCTGAAACCAACTAAAAACTAAAACGGCAATGAATAAATAAAATATAATGCTTGTCGCTATTCTGCGACATTCTCTAATATATAGCTTCATCGTACAACACCTCCGTTCACTTGACTAAGCAGATACATATAGCCATCTTCCAAAGTAGGATTTTGGAGCTTGTGTTTTTCTTCGGGTGGTGTATCTGATAAAACTCTATACTGTGTACCAGAACGAGAAGTATTGATATTCAAAACACAATATTTGTCTTTGATAGTTTTATCAAGCTTTTTTGTAGCCGTGATAAGGTAAACTTTACCCTCGGCTTTTTGCATCAATTCTTCCGTGCTGCCGCCCCAAATCAACCTGCCTTCATTTAATACACCAATATTCTCGCAGGTGGACTCAACATCGGAAGCAATATGCGTTGACAACAAAACGATCCGTTCCTCAGCAAACTCGGAAAGCAGATTACGAAAACGAATACGTTCCTCTGGGTCAAGCCCTGCTGTTGGCTCATCAACAATGAGGATTTGTGGGTCGTGCAATAATGCTTGTGCAATGCCCAAGCGTCTTCTCATTCCGCCAGATAATGCTTTTACTTTTGTTCGGGCATTATCCTGTAGGTTTACTTGTTCAAGCAATGTAAAAATTTTTTCCTTTCGGAGTTTACTTGGAATGTTAGACAACAATCCAAGATAATCCATTGCTCCATAAACACTCATATTTCTGTAAAACGAAAACTCTTGTGGGAGATAACCCACCATCTCTCTGATTCTGGTTGTTTCTTTTATTGAAACACCATTTATCATTACTTCACCTTTTGTCGGAACTGAAAGCGTTGCTAAAATCCTCATTAAGCTCGTTTTTCCTGCTCCGTTTCGTCCGAGAAGCCCATACATTCCAGCAGGAATAGAAAGTGATATATCAGAAAGAGCTTCTTTTTTTCCGTATCTTTTTGAAAGATTGTTAATTACAATTTCCATAAAAAAACCTCCTTACTTGTGTTGTAAGGAGATTTTAATATCTAAAAGTCAATTTCCCGAAAAGAGCTCTAAAAAACTTCTATTTTGGCAGTTACGCACGCTCCAGAATTTTCAATATTTGAAATGCAGAGTAATCCGCCATGCTTTTCGCATAGCAATTTACAAATCGTAAGCCCTATTCCAAAATGTTCATTACCTTTATCTTTACCGTAAAACAAAGTTGTTGCCTGCATCAAATCTGTATCTGTAAAGCCCTGTCCGTCATCTTTTACTGTAACAACGATAAACTTATCTTTTCGTGAAAAATGCACATCAACCTGTTTCTCGGCATATCTTAACGCGTTCTGCACAAGATTGTCTATAATCCGAAAAAAAACGCTTTTATCTATATTTACGGTTGTCGTGGAAATATTACCTGTAAAAATAATTTCCTTATCTTTTGCCAACAGACGGATATCACTTTCAATTTCATTAAGTAATGCGGCTGTGTTCTGTGGCTCTCGTTTAATTTCAATATTTTCTATTTTTTCAATGTCACGAACACAATCGACATAATGCTGTAACCGTGTTATAGCCCCCTGCATAGACGATAATGTCTCCATCAGCATATCTTCCGTAAGTTTATCTTGGGGGATATTCTTCTCCAGATAGTCAAGATATCCTTTCAGAACAGTAATCGGCGTCCGAAGGTCATGTGCAACTGAAGCATTTAACAATTTTCTTTGCTCTAATGACTCCCACAATGCTTTATTATTCTGCCGTAGCTCTTTGCGCATTTTTTCCATAGAACGACATAATCGCCCTAATTCATCATCACCATCATACTTGATATTGAAATCGAGGTCATTATTTTGTATGCTTTCTATTCCATTCTGTAACTGTGCAATAGGTGTACGCAGCTTTCTGCGATAATATATTGCTGTCGCAGCACCAATACCGCCAACGATATAAAGAATAGGCAGACCTATCATTGCAACATAGCACCCGTAATAAGCCGCATTATCTCCGACACTTAACGACTGCCATTCAATTTCAGAATTATTTATATCAAATACATACGCACCTGTATTTTCGTCTAATTGAAAATTTAATGGTTTTATTGTCAAGTACCGCTTTTCCAATATTTTTTGCTGTACTTGATTTGCCGTAAAAATTGTAATGCCAGATAATATGGCAATCACACATATTGTAATCAAAAAGGTTATGGTCATAGACCTTTTGAGTGATGGCGTTTTTATTTTATCCATTTATATCCAACCCCCCATACTGTTTCAATGTAGTTTTTGTCGGTGTAGATTGATAGTTTGTTTCGTATTTTTCGGATATGCTCTTTAATTACAATACTATCGCCCTCACCGTCATAACCCCAAAGTTTCTCATATATGGTTTCCCTATCAAAAACTATTCCAGCATTTTGAGAGAGAAATTGAATAATCTCAAATTCCTTGTTTGAGAATTCCAACTGTTCCTTCCCCCAAAAAACTGTTCTGCTGTTGTAGTCGATAATTAGTTCATTATTAAATTTTAGATTTGATACAGTGCTTTTCCTTTCTTCACGCCGCAGATGTGCAGAAATTCTTGCTAACAATTCATCAACACTAAACGGCTTTGTGATGTAATCATCTCCGCCAACTGATAAGCCGTTAATTAAATCCTGTTCCGTTACCCTTGCTGTCAGAAAAACAATCGGACAGGATATATGTTTCCTAATAAATTGACATAATTCCAATCCATCCATTTCGGGCATATTTATATCTAACAGTATAATATCTGGTGTAACAGACATCAGCTCCAATGCTTTTTTTGCACTCTCTGCCGCATATACCAGAAAACCCTCTGCATCCAGACACTTACTGAGCATCGTGCGTATCATTTCTTCATCATCTATAACCAATACTTTATATCTCATAATGCAACTCCTTTTTCATATATTCGCCTTTTATATTAAGAGATAAAAGTCAAAATAACGCCAAATTTATATTTTGCTCGATAAATCTCTTTGATTTTATCCATTGCAAATTATACTGATTCCCACACATCAAATCAACTGTGCAAATATGAACTTTACCCCCCTAAAAGTAGTGACTATATATCCTATATCAGAGCAATTTCAGCAACAGAAAATCCCTGTAATTGCAATAGAACAGCCTGCTGAATAAGCCTTGTGTCATCTTGAAAAGTAAAGGATGAAATGCTTCAAAAAATCATCCAAAATCAGTAAAAACGAGTGTATACCACCTGTATATCACTTGTGTACCACGTGTATATAACGACCTCAAAATAACGTAAATTATCTTCTATTTATGAATATTCTGACAATTTGCATGTCTTATCAATACATAAAGAAAAGTCCCATAAACACTGGGTTTACAGGACTTCTCCATATCATTTATTCACTTAAAAATTCTTAATTAGCAAACGCCCTGGGCGAGCATAGCCCTCGCTTAAGGTATATCTTATTTACTTACATGCACGCTATTTTGTAACCCACCAGTATACAGCTATTGTCAGACTATTTGGCTTTTCTCGCCCTATAATACACTATTTTTCATACACCGATACATACTTACTCGCTGCTGTAATATATACTCCTGAAATAAGTTTATACATACTGCCGCCACCCACTTTAATAGGTCCTTCTGCAATTGTAAAGACTTCATTCTTTGCCACTCTTCCATAAACAGCACTACTATCCCAGCTTGGTGTTTTTCTGACTGCCAAATTATCCACCAGTACTTTCACATACTTTTTCTTCTCCGGCAGTTGTACCGGTGCAACTGGCTTCGATTCAGCTGCTACATAATCAGATAAAGCGTATGCGATTGCTCTGCATACCTCTTCAAACTTCTGTTCATACAGTGCTGCATCCGGATTATTCACAAAGCAAACCTCAATAAGCATTGCCTTTGCCTTTGTTTTACGGATAACATATAATCCACTTCCGGCCTTTACTCCACGGTTAGTAAATCCAAGTGCTGCAATGTGTTCGCATACCTCTACAGCATCAGGATACTGTCTGCCCTCGTATGTATACGCCTCTACTCCGTGTCCTGCTCTTGCAGCATCATTGTTGAAGTGAACACTGATAAAATAATCAAGGTCAGTTGCATTTGCCATTGCTACTACTTTCCGTAAATATGCTGCCTGTGTTGGTGCGGAATCTACTGTGCATGGTACCACCTGCACCCCCGCTGTTGTAAGAAGCTCTGTCAACCTGTTACATACTCTTCTTGTTTCTGTACTTTCTGAAATAACTCCAATTGTTCCACTTCCTGCTCCAGAAAGTGTATGTCCTGCATTTAATCCAATTTTCATTTTATATCCCTTCTTTCTTTAGTCTAAGTCAATTTTTTCCATAATGGCTCTCGTTTCAAGAACTGTCAGATACTCTTCCATTGCTCTAATCTGTATATTATATATATTTCTTGGACAAGTAGGGGGAAAATTCAGTTCTCCGGCATCCCACTTTTTAAGCATTGCCTCTAATCCTTTGTATCTGATATCAAGCTGTTTGTATTCTGCTTTAAATCTCTCCTTATAGTCATTGCTCTGCATTAAAACAGATGTTGCCGGCAGTTTGCTTTCGTCATATTTCCGGTATGCATCTTCAAAGATTTCTTTAGGGGACCAGCTTTCATATCCATCCGGATATTTTACCAGATACCCTTCTTTCTTCGGGTTCTCATTTTCCGGTATTTTCCACCCACGGTAATTGTTATAATCACCCAGGTTCATTTCCTTTGCTTCAATGATTTTTGTTCCCACATACTTTTTCATCTCTATTCTTCCTCCTTCTCTTCTGTCTTTGCAACCTCTTCCACCTGCGATTTCAGATTTTTCAACAATGGGAGTAAAAACGGTGGAACCGGTGCACCTATATCCTTGATATTCTCTAATATACTGATGATTTCATTACATATAATCCATATTGCTACTACGCACGCTATGAGAAATGTAATCGGCATTGTGATTCCAATTGTAGCAGCTGCATATTTTAGTAACTGGTCAACAATTGCTCCAACCACCACCAGAAGCCACATAGAAATCTTCTTTGCAATTCCCCGGAATCCCTTATAGGAATCTACTCTCTGGTTACGATACTTTGATGCGAAAATACCTGTTGCATAGTCAATAATGTTGCATGCCACCAATAACAATACCGGTACATACAAGATGCCAAGTAGGGATGATAAGAATCCCGTAACCGCTGTTATGATTACTTTAATTGTGTTGTTATTCATATTATTTTCCACCTTCCTTTACTGCCTGTCTAAGTTCTTCCTTTTCTTCCTCTGAAAGTTTTGTGTAGCCGGCAAGAATTTCTTCCAATTCTTCTCCATTAGCCATACGTTTTTTAATAACTCTTACCATGATGTTTTTTACTGGTTTACTAAGCATTCAACTCACCTCCCACTATTTCTGCAATAGCCTCGTCCTGTTCTGCCTGACTGGTTTCAAGTGCGTCTAATCTCGCATTAACATCATTCTGTAAATCCATTGTTACAATCACTTTTTTCTCCGCTGTAACTGTAGCTGACATGAATTTAATGTTTTCATAAATTCCAATTGTCTCTTTATCCGTTCCTTTGACCTCTACTCTTGTCATTCCTTCGAACTGCTCCACTACATCTGCAATTTTCTCATTTTCCAATTCAAAAGAGATGCTATTGGTTGATGTTGTCGTGTTGCACTGGTACTCTTTTCCATTTACATTAATGTATTCCATTCTCATCTTCCTTTCTTAATCTGCATATTTTCTATATGCATTTTCTACGTTCTTTTTGTCGATATAACAATATATCTGCGTTGTTTTTAGATCAGCGTGTCCTAATATTTCTGCCACATCCTGTATACTCATTCCTCTATTCAAAAGATTTGTTGCTAACGTTCTTCGAAAACGGTGTGGGTGTACGTTCTCTACACCGGCTCGCTCTCCAACCTTTCTTAATGCTGCTTCTATCCCGTTTTTTGATAATCTCTCACTTCCTTTTCCATTAAAGATTGCTCCAGACTTCCTTGCTTTTATATATTCCCTTAAATGCATCACACACACAGGAGAAAGAAATACTGTTCGTTCCTTATTTCCTTTGCCAAGAACCGTTAATTGGTTCTGCTCAAAGTCTATATCTTCCAGTTCAAGCTCAACCACTTCTGAAACCCTGCATCCTGTGGAATAAAGGAACTCTACAAGAGCTCTATCCCTTTTTGTTTTGCAGGATATTCTAATTTTTTCTAATTCTACATCCGAAAATGGTTTTTTTATTTCCTTCCGATATTTAATCTGTTTCATACATGCTACTGGATTCTTGCCTATGTACCCTTCATCTGAAAGCCATGAAAAGAAGCTGCTAAAGCATCGTCTTTCCCCATCCAATGTTCTATTGCTAACTGCTCCGGATTGTCTTCGATACGCCATATAGCATCTGATATCATTTGTATTGACTTCTTCAAGCGGTTTTCTCAAGAACCGTATCAGTTTCCTGTCCACTTCATAATATCTAGTAATTGTTTTCTCCGATTTTCCTTCCAGTCTCAACGTTCCTAGATACATGGCAAGCATCTTCTCCGGCATATCATCCACTAATGCTACTTCTGTGTTTCTTTCCTGTACCTCATATTCATTTAATGTAATAGCCAATGCATCATGCACCATTTCTACCACTTCGTTTGGCACCCGGTTTTTCAACTTTTCTACTACTTTCCTTGTGATTTCATTTCTAATATCCATTGTTCCACCTCCTGGACTATCTTATCAGATAGCTCTAAGAGGTGAACTAAACACAAATTTAACTGCTGTAAACACAAATTTAAACAATGCCACAAAGATAACAGCAAGTAGCACTGTCACATGGAGTTCTGATATTTATTTTGGTGCTTTGGGAAGGCAGCAAATTATAAAAAGTGGAAAAATTTGTTTCCTGCATTTATGCTTCGCCATAAAAACAACCGTTAATTCTGGTGGGGTTGTCTGTTTATTACCAAAAGGTTTTTTTCCAAAAGCGAATATTTCAAATTATGCGACAATTGTATATTCAAAAGGTCAGGTTACAAGTGTCCCGATTGCATTTGACGTAAGAACTAATGGACAAATAATTTTAGGGACAACAATTGATGCATGTGCAGTTGAGTTAAATTGCGTTTATGAAACAGCTTGATTTACGTATGGTTTTTAGCCTTTAATGTAAAGAATTCTTACAAAAGGAGATTGCTTTATACTGCTAGTATTTTTATTGTCAAGCACAAGGCGAACTGTATTGAGTTTTGATATTTCAAACGTTCTAGCAAAAAGTCCAACAGTTCTTGTATCGACACCAAGTATACCAACTGCTACATAGCCATTCCGAGTATAACTGTTGTCTATTGTGTATTCGATTGCGTCAGAAGAGTTTCCTGCAATTGTAATGCTTGGAAGTACAGTTCTATCACCAACAACAATCTTTGTGTTTAGTTCACTAATCTGATTAGCCATTGTGCCAGATATGGAGGCATTTTTCTCTCTTGCATCAAGAGCATATCCATCCTGATTTACTGCTGTGCTCTGTGTAATTTTATCAATATTCAATTTTTCAGTATCCAGCTTTTTAATTCCTTCATCCATATGATTTAGGTTTTCTGCTGAAATACTGGTGGTTTTATCCGGATAGTTTTTCCATCCTACTGGTTCATATCCTGCCATTTCTATTCTCCTTTTGGATAGCCTATCGAATCTATTACATTCTGAAGACTATTAAATAATTCTAATGTTTTTTCATAATAAACCTTTGCTGAGTTTTTATCTCCGGTAGCGTAATTTTTTGCTTCCGTTGCACTACTCGCTGCTCCTGTCTCACTGCTTGCCGCTCCTGCGGCACTGTTCTTCGCTTCATCTGCATATCCACTAGCTTCTGTCGCACTGTTTGCTGCTCCTGTTGCACTGCTTTCCGCTCCTTTCGCACTGTTTGCCGCTTCCGTTGCACTTCCGGCCGCTCCTGCGGCACTGCTTGCCGCTCCTTTCGCACTGTTTGCTGCTCCTGTTGCACTTCCGGCTGCTTCTGTTGCACTGCTTTCCGCTCCTGCGGCACTGTTCTTCGCTTCATCTGCATATCCACCAGCTTCTGTTACCGACTTGTTTATTAAAGTTTTTGCATCATCTGCCTGCTGCCTCAGTGTTTCCTGCATACCTGATATCTCATTCTGATACTCCTCAAGAGCTGTTGCTTTCTCGGTAAATCCGCTTTCCATAGCAGATATATTCCTCTCTGCGTTCTCCGAAAGTGTCTTGTACTGTTCCGCCTGGTTGCAATAGTCTTCTGCCTGAGCAACCTGCTGCACCAATGATTTGTATTCATTTTGAGATTCAATTATATTCGGGTCCAGGATCTTGTTATATACATAGATTACAAACTCCGGCGAGGTGATAACCGCCCCATCCTGCATAGACAACTCTATTTGGCCAATACACTCACCTAACACATTAATGGTCTGTGTCGTGACTTCGTACTGTATCTCAGAGCCATCTATTACACAATCGTTGTAGCAAACTTTACCATCTGGCTTCACGATGTTTACTGCCGCCACTAATACATCCGACAAGTCGTATATCTTTCCACTCTGCATAAGTGTAAAATGCAGGCTTCTTGTCTTTGTATCTCCCTGTCTTACAGAAATGCGGGGGCGTGTCCGTTCATGATCCAGGTCAAGTCGCATATTATTTACGATATTATTCCTCATAGATAACCTCCTTCGCCCTCATTATATAAAAAAGAAATAGGGGATTTCTCCCCTATTTCGTCTTCTTTTTTGACCATTCTTCGATTTTTTTATTTGCTTCTGCATTCGTATATCCAAGGTGCATATAGATTGAGATAAGCAGGTTCTTCATATCAGCATATTTACCTTTTTCCTTTGCCTTAAGGTATTTCTTTTTATATTCTCTTGTTACAACTCCACTGATATCTTTATTTTCTTTCCCGCCTTTACTTTTTGCTTCACTTATGTAGTCAAAGATAGCCTCTCTGTCTGCTCCCTTGTTTATAGAATTGTCAATTGCATCATATAGCCTCTGATATGTTTCACCGTAGTTCCATTCTTCCAGGGTGCACCATATCTCCTCATCACTCTGTCCAGCTTTCTCTCTAAGGAACTTCTTGGCTTCTTTCTCTGATATATCTCCAGCAAGATAACCATCCTTCATCTCTTTTTTCACCTTGGATGTAATCTCCTTTTTCTCCAGTCCCTTTTCTTTCAGTTCTCCTTCTATCTCTTTATATGCTGCATTATCTTCGGAAAGGTATGCATCCAGCATTCTCTCATACTGTCTGCTATTCTTTCTCTTGATTCCTCCCAGATATTTTCCAGTTGTAGTATTATAGATTGCTTTGAAATCTCTTTCCACATTGTAAATTGGAATACCCGTTACAGAAGAAATTCCGCTCATTAAAGACTCAGCCGCTTCTAACCAGGTATGATTTTCTCTGTAGTCTGCATCTGTCGCATATTTCTGCACATTCCTTACTCCGGCAAACAGTTTTGACAGCCCCTGCATATCCAGTCTGTTTACATCATATCCCTGTACTATAGAAAGGATATCCTTAAGATACGGTATCAGCTGAATCGGATTCAGGTTATCTTTTACATTATCCTTGTAATCCTCAAGCCATCTCTCCCAGTATGTTGTGTCATCATCCTTCTTATCTCTGAATGCATCCATAAAGGACTGTACTGCCGCATTCACGACATTTGTAATAATATATGCTTTCAATGTCTGTTTAAAGAATCTTTTACTTCCGGCATTCCACTTACCCGGCATCTCATGCCAATCCCTCAATGCATTTGCCAGCATATTGTAAGACTTCGTAGGCTCTGCCATGAATGACGTTGCCATTTTATGTAAGCCATTGTTACTTCGCATAATCTGTGACCGGTGGAGCACTGAGTCTACTACCTGTGTCTGGTCGATAAGCTCATCATATCTGTCTACACACAAATCTGTAAACTCTTTGGAATTTACGTCTATATCCGGATGCAATGCCTTTGTTTCCTGTTTTACTGCATTCCACAGTACACCCCATGTAATATCATCTGCTTTCTGAGCAAGAATCATGGATTTTTCCTGCAATCCCTCTTTAAAGGTGTGCTGGTCCGTAATAACCTCTTTCATAGACTGACCAATTGATGTTTCAAAATATCCCCAGGACTTCCACTTTGCAATAGGTGCTTTTTCCTGCACCTCATGCACAGCCGGTTTCATGGTCAGTGCTTTCAAAAGATACTTGGAATCCATCACTGCCATTGCACGGAAATAAGCTGTTGGCTGCTGTATTGCTACCCTGATATTCGCTGCTACAGATGCAGCCTTCATATTTCCAACCAGTTCATCCACAAACTTGACCTGAACATCCCCTGTTCCTTCTGCGTTAATATCCTTCACCAGCTTTTTAAAGTATTCCTGGTATTCTTTTCCGTAAGCCCTTTCTATCTGTGCCTTAACAGATGTCTTAGAATTCAGAATATCCAGCATTTCATCCTCTGACATATGTTCATCCAGTCCAGCTTTTTGTCTGTAATTAAACCACTTCATAGCATCTGACAATGCCGCTGTATAGCTTCCGTAACTTGCCATATCTGTTACATGCTTTGTAAATACATCAAAGATATCATCCACCACAATAGCATTTCTCGCATTTTTCATGGTTTTCTTGGTAAATCCCTGATTCTTTACTCCCCAGTATGAAGTCTGGTCCTTTGTATCTACAGTATTTCCGGATGTCTTGATAGGATAATAATGCTGTCCGCCGAATCTTCTGTATCCATACATCTGCATTGTGGTAGCATTACCCCATGCTGAGCATCTATTCTGCATAAACTGCTGCATGGAATCCGCCACTTTCTTCTGCTCCGGAGTAAGCTTCTCACATATCTTTCCTACCTCATATTCGGTAAGCCGGATTCCCTCAGAATTCCGATATACCTTTGTTCCAGCTTTGGTTGTTGTTATTACTCCACCATACTTGATATGTTCTTTTGCCTGATCCCGGTTCTTAAGTTCATACAGCCCCATCATCTGTGCTGTTGTCATCCGCAACTTTTTATTGTCAAAATCAAACTTATGAACTTCCGCATCCCTTCCGGTCCATTTCTTCATTTCAGACTTTAACTGTTTTTCAGTAAGTCCGCATTCCTCGGCAATCTTTCCAAACTGAGACTGCATATAATCCTGTGCTTCTGCAATCTTTTCCGTTCTGGTATTCAGTCCCTTACGCAATCCTTTATAGATACTAAGTGCAGAATCTCCCATTCTGTAGAAGTATGACCTTGGATCCAGCATGTTGGCATCCAGCATATTTTCTGCTTTATTAATTGCCTTTCCCCTTAATGTATCATTATTCCATACTTTCTTATCCTTCTTTGTTTTCAGCTCTTCAATTGTGTTGTCTCCAAGTTCTTCCACGTTCTGTGCACGTTCATTTACATATAACTGGTTTACGCTGGTAATGGCTCTCTTTAATCCGGATACCAGTCTGTCCAGATATCTCAGACCATTAATATCCATGTCCGAAATTCGTACACCCTCATTATTGTTCAGGAAATCTGAAATATCATCTAGCAGTGAGCTTGTCGTCTTCCGGTCTCCTAAATTGCCATCCATAAGAGCATTATAAATATCCTCATAATCTCCAGCAATGGCTTCTCTCTCGTTAGATAACTTAAGCTGCATCTGGCTTAAAGCATTGTACCATTTCAGTGAATCAACACTATTTGGATTCGTCCGATCTGTCGTGAAGTCTATCGCATCAATGAAATCTGCAACCGTTTTCTTTAATGCATCCGGCACATGATTCTTATCTGTATTCTGATTAAATGCAGTTACAATTCCCTGTGCATTTTTTCTGATACGTTCCCGGTATCTTCTCCGCTCCTCGATATTTCTCTTCGCCGTACGGTTCTCTGACTGTGCCGCTTTCAGCTTCATATACTTATCGTTGCTCTGCTGTTTCACCTTTGCCAGCTTTGCTTCGTATGACTTTATTTTCTTTCTGATTTCCGTTTCTGCCTTTGCATCACGATAGGCCATAGCCGAGCTGAGTTCTCTTCTCTGTTCATCCAAAGCCCTTTCATATTTCTGTTTCAGGCTGTCTCGTCTGGTCTTTTCCTGCTCTTTCAGTTTTTCGAATCTTTCACGGTATTCTGCATTCAGATTCTTTCTGTATTCCTGCTGCTTTACAATCAGCTTCTGGGTTTCCGCCAGCACCTTTTTATTTGCTGCATCCGTGCTCTGCTCTACAAAAAATCTCCGGTAAATATCTAATGCAAGGTCATATGCTGCCTGCTGCTTATTCATACCAAAGATATTATGCTTTGCCGGTTTCATCTCATTCATAGCATCAATCAATGCTATTGGCTGGTCATTTACAGCAGTATCCATATCCAATATATAATTAGAGCTCTGGCACAGCTCATCCCACAAGGAATCCAGGTACATGCCGTCTTCCGAGAAAGTAATGTTTCCGAAATTCATCTTCCGGAATTTATCGTAGCTGTCATAATAATGTGCTACTTCTTTCTTCTGGGCTTCATTCAATCTGATTTTCTGCCCTTTCAATGTTTTACGGAAAGAGTTATACACATCTGCTTCCACACTATCCACATCTGTACTTTCTTCGATAACCGGCATAGCAATTTCCTGTACGATTCTTACCATATCCTCATACGAAACATTCTTTGTATCTTTTAAATACGCAAATACCTTAGTCAGATTGTCAGCCAGTTCTTTGGCATTATAGGTACTCTTGTATTCCTGTTTTACTTCGGATGCTATCTTACGCATTGTCTTATCGTCAATGCTCACATTTTCAAGTGCTTTAAAGCCATCCTCAATAATAGAACCCATTTCCTTTTCTGTATCGGAATATTCCTCTTCCAGGATTGCCATGAGGTCTTCATCAATGTCCACTGAATGTCTGATGTCCGGGTCCGCTGTCGGCTTTTTATTATCTACATTTTTAATTTGGTTCTGATTAAACGTGACATAGCTTATTCCCCTTTGCACTATCTTTCCATCTTCTCCCGGAAATCCACCTTCATCCACAATAATGCCGTCATATTCATCCAGCAAATCATTATCCTCAAGGAACTCATATATATTATCTGCTTCTTCCCACGATGGGAGTCCACTATTTGTAGTATCCTTATATTCTTCATATGGATTGATTCCTAATGCATATCCTCCTTTTACATAATCATTAATAAATATTTCCTTCGTTTCCGGATTTCTTATATCAAAAGGTTTCGTGATATTTAAATATACTTCATATGTTTTTTTATTTGTAACTGTCTTTCCCGCTTTTCTTGAACTCGCACTTGGCTCCTGGTAAAAATCTGCATACCATCTATTTGGAGTAAAAAACTGTATATCGTTTTTAAAAACCGTAAAATCTCCATTTGGTGTACCATGATACATAGGAAGAAGATTTCCATTGTCATCCCTTACAGTCGAATTTTCAAAATATTTTTTCTGCTCTTCTGATAATTTTCTTCCTTCGGAATCTACATCAAGTGAAAAAGTTGTTGCATTTTTCTGATTCTGTGATATACTACTTTTAGAAGCAGTTTCATTATCGTTGTAAAACCCTCGGGAGTTTGATCGTGAAACTGCTTCTTTTAATGTTACATCATATACATAATGTTCATTTCCAGTATCTTTTACATTTATTAGCACATCGAAGTAGTCTCCCTCAAATTCAATTGTTTTGATATAATAATCCCATGTTTTTGCATTTCTATGGAATCTGTTTGTTTTCCCTAGCTCTGTTTTACTTCCTGTATAAATACTATTTTCTGCAAGCTCAATATACTCTCCTTCTGCGCCTATGCTGATTTTAGCTCTTAATCCTTTCCTGCTAGATTTTTTATCTCCATATATCCCCTTTCTAATTCCGCTTTCATCATAAAGTGCATAATATACATGTCCATTTTTTACAAACTTTGCTGCACGACCTGCATATTGTTCTCTCATGATGTTCAACATTCTTTTCATGCGTTCTTTATACGTCAGTTTTTTCGTTTCATTACTTAACGCATATCTTTCTATTCCATCTGGTCCAATTGTTATTGAGTATCTGATTCCACCATCAGTTGTCTTCATTTGCTGTATGCCATCTATCACAAGTGAATCCGATACATCGTATTCCCAACTTTTTTCAAGTGGAAGTCTAAAGTGCAATTCATCTCCAAAATCATCATCCAGCACAAGCTTCTCGACCGGTATAGTAAATTCCAATATTTCCTTTCCATACCCTACAATCTGACCATCCTTTTTAGTTGAAAAGAAAATACCATCTTCCTTTGCAACCATCTTTTTTTCTTCTCTAATTTTCTTTGCCGATTTTTCATTTGTTGCATGATACAATCTTACGTTTCCATACTCATCCACTTCCCCGCCTGCTCTTTTTATTTCCTCTATCATATCGAGAGCATTTAGCAATTCATCTCCGCTTAATCTCTCTTCAATGTTTAAAGAATATGTTTTAAAAGGATTCTTCTTGTCATCTTTAGAAACCGTTTTTTTCGAGCTAATGTCTATTGTCTCTGTTTCTCCCTTCTCTGCCGTTACATTTTTCCGCTTATAATTTTCCTGCGCCTTTGTCAATTCACCCAAAAACATATCTCTTATCCTTTGTGCTTCTTCTGCATCTGCTCTCAGTGCCTTCTTTGCTGTGCTGGATAATACATGATCATTCAGGTATGATGTGATTTTGTCGTAAACTCCCTTGAAGAAGTCAGCAATCGTCTTGAGAATGCTCTTGTGCTCACTCTCTGTCATATTCTCTGACATATATTTGGAAAACGCTTCCACTCCATCTTTGTCCGCAAACAGTCCTGCCACATAATCAAATACATATTCATTGGCAGAATCCTCATAAGTTTTTCCTTTCTCTACCGTCTTGTACGCCTTATGATACTGTTCGATTGTATTTGTAAGATATGCTGCTCCTTCTTTTGTTGTAACATAGTCCAATACAGTATCTACCACTTTCTGCATACCTTCATGATTATATGCCTCGGAGAATTCACCCAATTCATGCACAAGTGTTGTGTATTCATTAGTAGTATTTCCCTTTCCTGTGGTCTTTGCTAACGCTATTCTTGACAATGCTTTCTGGAAGTTACCATTTTCTCCGTGCTCCAATTCATCATTCAATTCAATATCAAGCCCGGTTTTCTTTGCTACCATTTCCACAACCGATTTCATGCGATTATCAGATTTATCCAGTCTGTTGTCCATTACAGAACCGCTTCCCATTTTCACCGCCTGCTGCATATCCGAATTTTGAACCACCGGATTTCTGCTGTTCTCTCCCAGATAATACATTTCCAATAAGGTCGATGGTGACATTTCACTTACAATTCTTGCATTTACCGGATTATTCATAATACTTTCATATGACGTTTTACCCAGTTTTCCGGCATTGTAAAATACGGCTGCTGATTCTAGGTATGTAGGCATACTTTCCCCATTGTAATTTTCAATAACTGCATTGGCAGCCTTGGTATCATCAAATGTTGCAGCAAAGTTATATAAATTTCTCATAGTAGGATTGTTTATTTCCACCGTCTTGTAGTCAACAATGCTTCCATCTGACAGCTTCACCATGGTTTTCTCCGGTGTACTCTCTGCTATCTCTACTACAATATTCTGTTTTCCTGTATTCTTATTTACTGCCTCTGTTACTCCTGTCTGATTCCGGCTATACTGTTGCACCGGTGCAACTTTCTGGTTTTCTGCAGTAATACCTTCTGCATTTACCATTCTGTCTGCTACATTATTTGTAGTATTCTCTATGGTGTTTTCTTCCTTTGTGGTAGTGGTATCTGCAGCATCATTCATTAACTTTTGAGCCTGCTGCTGTGCCTGTTCCTGTTCAGCTCCTTTTCTGACAAATCCCTCTGTTATAACCTTGTCCAGATTTACGTCTTCACTATTTGCCATGGACTCTATAATCTGGCTCATCTGCAAATCTGTAATATTATCCGTTTTTACTGTATCCGCAATCTGCTTTGCAGTAGAATTCTCCGGCATCTGCTCTGCTGTTTCCAGGATAGTATCTCTCATTGTATTATCCTGATTAATTGTCTTTCCCATTTTATGATACTGTACAGAATTTACAGTGTTTGCAACTCCACCAAATACAGCACCGGAAATAGCACCGGCTACAAAGTCCTGCCCTACCTGGTTCCAGAACTGCTCATTAGCCGCTGTTTTTGCTTCGTCTTCTGACATTCCATTTTTCATATATTCCTTTACATTTGTGCTGTATTCAGATAATCCTCCATTAATCATGCGGTCTGCTGCTTCATCTGCAAAATCGGTAAATACTTCCTCACTGCCCTCGATTCCAGACTGGGCAGCCCAATCCAATATCTTTTTCTTAAATGTAGTTTTGGTTGGATTCTCCGCCATGCCATATAAATGGTCTAAGCTCAACTTTTCAAAGCCTGCTTCTGCTGCTGCATTAGCAATTCCAATAGCGGCGGCTTTATTTGTATCTACACCACGCTCGGATGCATCCACATATGCCTGAGAGCCGGCACTTGCCGCCATGATTCCAAGAGAAACCGGTTCACTTCCTGTTGCCATGGCTGCGGCCGAATCTGCCATACTCATTCCAATATTGTACAAGAACTTTCCTGCTGTATTATCAATATCATTTGATACTGCTTCTCTTCTTCGGTTTCTCGACTGTGTGAATCGAGCGGAATACGGGTCATAAGGTGTATAGCCTTCATCTCCTCCGAAATAGTTTTTTGCCGAATGACCTAACTGGTCTACAAAATCCGCTCCGGAAAGCAATGAATCCCCTACAGATGTAGCAGACTCCTTTGCATTAATGAGAAATCCTTTTAATCCTTCCTGCTTTGTTTCCTCTTCCAGTTCCCTCCGTTTCTTTGTATCAATCTGGCGATTATGAATCCAGGAATAGTATTCTTCCATATCATCAGCGTTGATTCCCTGACTTTCCAAGTTTTCTTTTGCGCTGTTATATGCCTTTTCTAATTCGAATGGGTCTCTGCTTCCAATTGTATCTCTTATAGCCTGTTCCTGCTCTGTTGCTTCCTCCTCGTCATGGTCTGTAATATACATCTGCATGACAGCCTGTTCCTGCTCCGGAGTGAGATTTGCATAATCCTCTGACCATTTCTTGATTGCTTTCTGGTTTTTTCTTACGCTCTGCTCATTCTCATACTTGTCGATTGCTGTATTACCTTCCAGTGCATCATGCTCTTCTGCAGACATGGTTTCCCCTGTTAATCTATTTCTGTATCCTGCGAGCTTTGTATCCTTGGTAATGTTTCTTGCCAGCACTGGATTATCAAAACTACCGTATACCGGTTCATAATTCTTAAGCTTATCTTTATTTCCTTCTTTTTCATCCTTCGCACTTGTAATTTTTGCTGATAATTCTTCATCAGAAAGACTTGCAAGCTCCGGGTCAGATAAACTCTGATAATACTTGTCTATGTAATCTGCGTATTCCTTCGCTGTCTCAGGTTCCTTCTCCGGCATCCAGGATGTGTCCGCCTGCTGCTGTAATGCTTCCTCAATTGCACGTTTTTTAGCACCTTTGAAGGAGCTTACTGACGCCCCCTGCTTTCCTGTGGTATTTGATGCTGCTTTTGTATTCTCATAATCTTCCACCGTCATAGTTTCTCCGGTTGTTCTATTTCTATAGCCTGCAAGTTTTGTATCTTTTCCGATATTTCTAGTGGTTGTTGGACTGTCAAAGCTACCATATACCGGCTCATATCCTTCTAATTTCTTTTTGTTTTCTCTTTCCCTCTTTGCAATATCTAATGCTCCCTGCAGGGCACTTCCATTCCTTGACATTGCTTTTGTCGTAGTATTTACCGTATTTCTTGCCTTTTCTAATGCATAGTCCATTGCTTTGCTTCTTTTTGAATTAATTGTATTCTTTGAGAAATTCGCTGTGCCCAACGCAATTGCGCTTTCTCTGTTGCTCTGCGCTCTCTCTATTTTCTGCTGCTTCAGTTCTTTTAAACGTTCCATTCTAGATTCATATGTTGGATTATCCGACGTTGCATCACTATTATATTCTGCCTGTCTTTTCTCTTCTTTTAATTCAGCAAGCCGATTCATTCTTTTTTCGTATTTTTTCATAGCTGGTCTCCTTTAATAATGTAATCCATACTGTCTCATCCATGTATCGTGTAGGATGCTCCATGTGCTCTCATCAATTTTTCCTTTACCGAAAAGCTCGTCCAGATATGCTCCGCCTCTCGCACTTCCTCTTGAGATTGCTTCATTTAGATATTCTGTTTTCTTGTCTTCTGATATTGGTATTCTTTTAGAAGTATCAGTGGTTTTACCACTCTTGCTTCCGCTATTTGATTTCTTACTTCCACCGGATCCACTACTTGCTGCTTTTGCTTGTGATAAAGCATACTGTTTCGCCCACTGGTCATCTGCTACCTGGTCTCTCAACTTCTGATAATCGAACTGCTGCTGCCACTGATCATCTGCTACATTGTCTCTGTCTATCTGATAATTGTAATCATTGAGATATTTATCATTCGTCTGTGAATTCTGAAGCGCATTGAATAAATAATCACGGTCATTCTGCCAGTTACTAACTTTCTGCTGATATTCTCCAAAATCATTACCATGAAGGATGTTATATGCGTTCAGTGCGTTGCTGGTATCATTCTGCCAGTTCTGGTATCTGTCCTGATACTGTCCATACGCTCTATCTTCCGCTTGTCCTAATGCGGAATACTCATTATACATATTGGTGAGGTCTGTATTGTATTTATCTAATGCCTGTCCATAAAGATCCGGAATAATATCATTCAGCTTTCCAAGATATGCCTGGTATGCCTGAGAGCCTGCTGTTGCTCCATAACTATTGCCATATCCTCCGGATAATGCTGCTGCCTGTGATGTTGTATCAAGCATTGCCTGTTTTCCCAGATTAGCATACTGCTCCTTATACTGTTGGTATAATTGGTCTGCATTGAAATCGTATGAAAATGGCTTCTTATTCTGAATTCTATTCAATATCGTGTCAATTGCACCCTGATACTTGCTGTTATAGTCACCCGGCTTTGCATTCTGTGTATCTGTATAATTTTTATAAGCATCCTGCACATTCTGCGATTCCTGATAGTCACCCACCTTATTATTCAGATGGTTATCAAGATTCGTTTGTGCTGTTCGTGTCCCGTCAGATATTACTTCCTCCCAGTTTTTATGATTCCCCATTGTCCTTACCTCCTATTGATTCTTCTATTGCCGATATCCTTGCATCTACCTGATTTAATGAATAATTCAGTGTATCAGAAAGATTGTATAGAAAACTCTTTAAGCTCTCTATATTCTGTTCATTTGACATGTTCTCTATATCTACATTTGGATAATCAAATTTAGCCACTTACTGCACTTCCTTCCTGTATCATTTGTGCTATCGAATATACTTTAACTGCGCCTTTTCCGGATAACCTCAGCTTGAAATGGTCGCATCGTTTTATTCGAACCGGCACCTGGTATGACCGTTTTTTTGTTCCTGTATATTCCATTACCTTTTGCCAGTTTTCCGAATCATACATTATCTCTATCTTGAAATATGCATCTGCTTCTATCTCAAGCCGGATAACCAGCTCTCTGATATATTTGTTATAAATAGAGTCAAGCCCCATATCTCCTGTCACTGCATACCATTCCTGATTTTCTTCTTCCTCTCCAACTGGAATTGCTCCAGGATACCACTCTCCCGGATACATATACTGTTCTCCAAACCGATCATCCATCGGAGCTATTGGCATAAATATCTGTTCGTAATTAATTACCCAGATAGAGTTATTCTTATCTAAGAAATACAGTCCGCCATCTGAATATGCAAAGGCTTTCTTAATTCCTTCATCTTCCTTTGTCCACATTCCCTTTGTAATGTCATACACATAAGTACAGTAATTACTAAGTTCATCTCTCATGCAGACATAATATTTATCACGGTATCCTCCGGCAACTGCATCATAGTACATCTCTGTTCCAAGATTTCCAGATATTTTACTTGGCATACTTCCGTTATATGCGCATATACCATCCCGGCTTTTATAATATAAAACCTCATTTAATACAATCAGGCTCTTTTCCGAACCCAACTGAACGCCACGCATAGGTTTCCATGAAAGTTCATAATTACTCGGTTTATCACCAAATAATCTGTGCATGCCACCCTCTTTAAAAAAAAGTACACTACCGGAATAAGATATTGCACCGGTAAAATCCCCTTCCGAACCCACCGTTACTGCGTAGCTGTCAGAGGACAGGCCCATATAACATCTCCAGTTCTTTGGATCTCCTAGCTTGCAAGCATATATTTCATGATTTGTAGAAGAACACCCCCACAACCGGTTATCCATCTCAGTTACAAAATCCATATCCGGGACTGTCCTTGAGATGGTTATATTCTCACTGTTCGTAAATACTTTATTAATCAGACCCATCACAATTACATAATCATCTCCACAACCATACAGAATATTGGATGTATTAAAATCATAATTGTTATAAATCTCTGCCCTTTTATCTACTCCACTGAATGTAGCAGCATCATATACTTTAAAACCTTTCCCGATACCTGGTGACTGTATCTTTACATAGGTTGTTCCTACGGATACCCATGCTGCAGAATTTTCACTCCATATTTTCATTACAACTGTATTTTCAGAAGTATCTATCCAGTATTCATATTGCGTTTTATCCGGTTCTGTATCACCGGTATATGTTTTCTTTTCAGGAAATACCGTTCCGTCCATTTTGCAAAGCGTAAAGGATGGCTTTGTTGTGGTGGTTACCTTATTTTCCATATCGGTTAATGTTTGGTCATATACATTGTACATAACCTTATCTGGGAAGACACACAAATATGCTCCCATTCTTACAAATGTTCTTTCCTTATCCTTGCATGATTCCTTTAAATCACACGCTTCTGACTGGTTATAGTACAGCTTATTCTCTGTTACCCACACCAGCTTATCCGTGCCATACAGACCTTTACAGTCTGTAAGGTCCCGCAATTTTCCTCTCGGTATCCTCGGAGACAGTATCGGATAATAATCCGCCGTCATATTTTTCATATCCGAGAATTCCCCGTCTTGTATTCTTCCATTGGCATTGTAGCCGCCAAATGCACTCAGTACCTTGGTTTCCGACCTTGTACTTTGAAGTTTAGGTAATCTCATATGTCACCTCTCTAATACATTGTTGCCCTTAAAGAGCTTTTATGTGTCCGGTACCAGTAATTAGCAAAATCCTGGTATTTCTGATTAAACATAGCTGCTGAATTTGCGTATCTGTCCATTTCATTGTTATAATAATCAATCTGGCTCATAAGCCACTGGACATATAAATTGTCATATGGGGCAGGCACAAGAAGTTCTTTATCCATATCAGCTTCTGTATAAGGCTCTACCACTACATCCTCTTCACGTTCTCTTACGTTCAGGATTTCAATAGCAATTCTTTTATCCAATTCAGTGAGCCAATCTAACTTTTCGTTATCCTCATAAGTATTTGGTTCCAGATCATCCACCTTTGTTATTGCTTCATTTACCTTCATACATGTCTCTCCTTCTAAAAAAGAGGCACAACAACGCTGTGCCTCTCCTCGTTTTAATGGAATCTCTTATTAGTTTAAAGCCTTTCCTTTTGCAATAAGTTCCTGCTGTCTTCTCATTGCAAGCTGATCCATTTCTGTACTGTTTTTCAGAACTTCAAAGATTGGTTTCGGAATGGTTACCTCTTCCCCTCTTTTAATTATGTAATTATGTCCATTTAAAGATACGAAAATGTCTCCTTTTTCACCATCCAACGGTGCCATAAACTTAACATTTTCTTTCCATGGATCCACTTCTTCTACTGTTTCTGCCGCATCCATTACCTGAGTTTCTTCTGCTACTTTCGTTTCTTCTACTACTTTTGTTCCTTCTGTTTTTGCTCCCATACAGTTGCCTCCTAGTTTGCTTCTACGCTTCCGCTGAATTTTGATGTTGATTCAATACGAATCATATACTGCTCTACCAGACGTTCTGCTGTCTTAATTGCTTTCCATCCTACCGTGGAGCGCTGGTTTAATGGGTCCTCTCCTGCACCTGCCGGCTTGATAATCATCTGTAATGCTCCGCCATCAATACCGGTTTTGGCATACGCATGTGCTCCAAGTACTAATGTACCAAATACTGCAGTATCTGCCGGGCATCCTGTGCCTTTCCAAATTTTTGCGTTTGAAGTAGATACAAAACGTACATTTCCAATCTTTCCAATTTCTCCTTCAAAGATTGCTTCTGGTGCTGCATATTTATGTACGTCAATCCATTCCTCGCTGCGCATAAGGTCATATGCTGCGTATGGATGAATAATGGCTACATAAGATTTCTGAATTTTTGGAGCATTCATTGCTTCAAGCATAGCTGCTGCACGGAAGAAGATTTCCGGCGTCAGTGTGTCTGTTGCTGTTAACTGGGCTCTTGTTGCTCTGTCTCCAATAATTAATACGTTTGTGCCACCGGCCATAACGTCTCTTGTAACATTGTCCAATGTCAAGCCTGCCTGAGCACCTAATACTTTTGAAGCCTGCACAACATTGTTATCAATGGCTGTAAGGTCCAGTACGTCAGAGATTGTGATGTAATCTCCGTACTGTTTTACCGTACTTGTAACTGTACTTACGCTTAAGCTATTTCCATCCGGTGTCACACCTTCTGTAAGTGGTGTATTCGCCGGTTTCAAAGAGTCATACTTTCTGAACTCAATCTGTTTACCACCGTTTTTAGGAATCGGATAATCATCTCCAAACTGGTCATGCACCAATTCTGGGGATGCTTCTTCAATCAATTCCTTTTCGTAAAATGTTTTATTTTCTGCCGACAAACTGGATGTACCAGTTGTCTGTGTATTTGGGTCTGCAAAAAACTGCAAGATATTTCTGATTTTCATATATATTCCTTTCCGAATCACGAGAAAGAAACACGTTCTCCCTTGAGTACTTTCTTCTCGTATTCCCTCATCTGTTCAGGTGTCAATTTTCTAACATCTACTTTCACTGTTCCTTGTGAACCGGAAGATGCTGCACCTTCAATTGGTCTTCCACTCTTTGAATTGATGCTTTTTACTACATTGTTTTTTGCTGTTTCTGCCGCCTGTGCCATTCCATATGTCATAATCTCATCATGGTGTGTGGCCATGTAAGCCGCTTCAATGCTTCCACCAACTTTAAGAATTGCCGTGAAGTCTGGATTCGCAAGTTCCTCATTAAGGTTAAAGTCCATGTTATACTTCTGTCTTAATGCATCCGCCTGCTGTGTCCACTGTGCATAAATCTGCTCGCCTTCTTTTTTCTTCTCCAACTGTTCCATTGCTTCTGTCAGTTTCTTGTTTTCCAACTTTACCCGGTTTACTTCCCGAAGCTGGTCTACGGACATTCCATGTCTTGCTGCTTCATCTTCCAGAAGTGCATTGTCCTGCTGTACTGCTCTTACGAGTCCTTCTACATCATCCGCTTCAAGACCATAACGCATAGCAAGCTCTCCCATGATTGGAGTCAGTGCATCATACTGTTTCTGCAAGTTACTGATTGTTTCATTCGATTTTTTTAATCTGTCCTTAACGATTCCTTCTGTACGCTTTCGATATGCGTCTCTGTAATCGCCCTTAATCAGTTCCTCAAAGGCCTTTTCTGTGTCTTCCGGTGTTGTCGCATTCTGCGACGTTCCAGCGTCGTCCTGGTTACCTGTTCGACCGTCTGTGGCTCCGGCGTTGAGCCCTTCCGCCTGTCCTGCTGCTCCTTCTGCTCCGGTTGAAGCTGCGCCTGCCCCACCTTCTGCAAAGAACTGCAAATTAAAATACTTTTTTCTCATACTTTCGTCCTTTCCGAAGTGCCATGTTTTTCTTAAACCACTTGTACTATATCAATTCAAAAAAATTATTTCTCCCCAATTTCGTCTAAAAATAAAATATTTTTTGGAAAATTTTTTTCAATGATTTTATAGCCATTCAATATCGTTTCCAGCACTACTTCCGTCTCTCTACTCCAATCCGTTATTTCCACGTTGCATCTCCCGGATTCTCCCATTTCCAAGACTGTAATCTTTACTTTTCCTTCTGCCTGCTGCTTTTGTAATTCCTCAAGAAGCGTAAATAAAAGGATACTGCATGCCGAACATACAATATCCTTTCCTGCTTCTGCATAGTCAGCATGACCTTCCATTTTTATTTCCATCAGATTTTCTTTTTCTCTCACTCTGACTTTAAGCATATCTTTCTCCTATACTGACGTAGAGTTTCTAGTTGCATGCGCCGCCTGGCTTGTTAATGAGCCATTGCTATTCCTGTTAAGCACCGACTGGCTCTGCGCCATAGGTTCTTCTGCCTGCTGCATTGCAATCTGTGCATTTCCCGCTATTCTTTCTGCATAATTCGTTGTTCCTCCACTCGATATATCTACTGCCTGTGCCAGTGCAAGAGCCTGCTGCTGCATCTGTAAGTACAGGTTGTAATATGTCTGGGATTTATTTAATCTCTGCTTCACCTCGTCTTTTCCGTCAAAGTCCATCATATCCAGACATCCGATAGTCATTTCTGCATTCTGCGGATTAAAAAATCCAAGGTTATAGAATTGTAATGCAAGCTGATTCTGTGTCTCCCTGGTGTATGCGCTCTGCTTTGCTGGTACAACCTTTACATCAAAAATTGGAACTCTTTCTGACTGTGCCTGTCCAAATCCTGTATCCATTGGTTGTCCTTTTAATGCGCTATTATCAAACGTCACATAATCTGTTTGTCCAGTTTCTCCGGTAATTCTGAATTCCCTTGGCTCATCATAAAATTGTCTGATAAGCTCAATCACCAGATAGCATATCTTAGTAAATGCTCTATAATCTGCTCTGTTTGCATCCCTAGACAATTTGCCGGACGCTTCCTGGAGACTGGCAATTCCGCTCGCTGAAGTAACATTAGAGGTCTGTCCCTGTGCTGCCGCTGTATTTCCAGAAGTATCCTTCAGTTCTTCGATTTTATTATTCAAAATGGTTTCATAAATGCCCGCCATTGGTGTCGATGTGATCTGTCGAAAAGCATCCTCTCCCAGATTTCCGTTAAAATGCACAAGTGATTTTGAAAAATCGCAAAACTCCTTTTCGTTCAGTCCTACATCATCTCTGACCGCCCATCTCGGTTTCGCCAACGACAATCCATTTTCCAATATACCCTGCTGCATCTTGTCTATATATGCCTGTGTATCTTTCATGACATCCACATATCCAAATCCGCAGACACTGCTCTCGATTGGAAACAATACATCAAACTCAAATGGATATCGTCCATGATCATACAGCCCTGTATATTTTAATTCCTCGTCATTTTCTGTCGCATAGAGCACTTTCCCATTGCAGAATTTGCAATAATGCAGCACGTTCTTTCTTTTAATCAATCCATTATTGTCTTCAAGTACAATCGTTTTTTTATAATACCAGTCTACAACCGCAACCTTCTCTGTATTATCTTCCGCATCCGTCTTTATGTACTGTGTAAGACTGATATCACTACCTGCCATTATCTCCTTATCTGGATAAGCAGCCTTTATGTCCTCTACGTCTTCCATGGATACATAGAATACATTCTTCGACCTCTGAATATCTTTTACTCCTGGTTCCCAGAAAAGATTCATAATGTCGACATTTTTAATTGATATGTCGCCTAATCCATTGTCTTTCGAACCATCCCAGAATACGCCTGTTACACAAGTTCCATTTTTTAATTTATACCATCCGCCAGCTGAATACGTCTCTTCAAATTCATTTCGTTCCAGTATAACCGGTATGATTTCTGATAAAGCCTTAGCTGCTCTTTCATCATTCTTTTCTCGTGGAAGCACATTTGCTTCTGGAAAATTGTCCATGATGTCAGCATGCTTATTGGCAAGTGCGTTGAAAAGCCATGCAGACCGTGGTTCTATTCTTTTTTCTGCTTCCTCTTCCTGTTCTTTTCTTGCATAATCCCAATGCCTTAACCTCCACCATTCCTCGTTTTCCACAATTGTATTTTCAAGGTTCTTTTTTCCGGCATGATATTTTCTCAATACTTCTGCTGCTTCTTTCACATCATCATCCGTGATAGCATCTACCGTCTGCTCTTCCTGCATCTCTTTTTCTTCTGATTCCGTCTGAATTAATGTGTCCTGCTGTTCTTTTTCCTGTTGCACCGGTGCAACTTCTGTTATTTTTCCTTTTTTGTAAGCCATCTCTCATCCTCCTAAATATTTAATATCTGTACTCCTTGGCTTCTTTTTTGCTCTTTGAACATATCTAGTGGGTCGAATGCCGGTTTTTTTTGTAATGCATTTCCTCTTGGAGCAATTGGGTGCTCCATAAGCACATATCTGCATTCATCATAGATGTGGTCTTCTTCTGTTGTGTCAATATCTTCCGGAATTGTCTCGCTATATGTAAGGTTTGGGATTGTTCTGATGAAGTTTCTGCATGTGTTAAAAATTTGAAACATACAATCTCCCATTTCATCGAAGGCAAACCTATAGTGATACTGCATCTTTCCCGGCAGTCTGACATGGTCTCCGCCATGGAAGTATACAAAATTAGGGCTTCTCTCCATCATTCTGGCAACGGATTCTCCTCTTGACTCATCAAATATAGCCGGATCCGCTACACCTGTGATTCTCTTACCCTTCAGCAATGGATTGTTTTCTTCGACTTCTCGAATCTTTCTTGCCTGTTCTACAGGATGCTCTTTTAATCCCTGATTAGCAATTCCATTCCAACCGTACAGCTCTGCTATCCGATATATCTTTCCCTTTGTGTCTACTGCATACCATCCCACTGAATACGGCTTTGCATATCCGAAGTCGAACCCCCGGTATATCTTCCAGTGGTCCGGTATTTGAAATGGCTCAATCACATGCGTCCACATTCTGTCTTTATAATGATTTGGATCATCTCTGAATTCTGTAAACACCTGTCCGCTAAAGCTGTCCCATGAGCCATACATCAGGGCATTTCTTTCTGCCTCTGGCAATGCCGCCAGGTTTGCTAAATAATCCGGGTCATTCTCTAACAATTTTTTATTGTCAAATACCGTGGCCGGTATGTATATCCTGTCTCGCGAAAGCTGTATCTTCTTTCCCTGTGGGTTTAATACACTATACCTTTCTACAATTCGTGTATTTGGCGGTGCCGGCGTTACAAATCTCTGCTTTACCCATGCCATCCCTTTTCCATCCGGATTCGCTGTCGCTCTCATGTATACCCTTGTACCAGGTCCCATCGGTCTGTTACGAGACTTCATATACTGGTACTGTGTTAGTGAGAAATGTGTTAATTCATCGAATCCGATAAAATCGTATGCTTTTCCTTGGTAGTTGAAGCGGTCGGCGTCTCTTTGCATGTATCCAAAAAATATCTTTGCACCGGACTCAAACTGCCAACGCATTTTATTTTCATTAAATTTTGGGCGCTGCCCCTTCAAATTACCGTACAAGTCATAGGATCTTGTAATTAATCCTTCAAGCTGTGGCACTGTGTCTCGGAATATAATGCCTCTGTAATTTGGTATGTTTATCTGTCTTAACGCTTCCGCTAACATGGAATCTGACTTTCCACCGCCTGCTGCTCCTCCAAATAAGACCTCATACTCCGGTCTTTCCATGAATATCTTCTGCTTCGGCTGTGGCATCCACGAAGCACTCATCTTCATCCACCTCCTTTACTGGTGGCAGGAATACTACTCCTTCATTGCCCTCTCCATCGTCTTCACCTTTAAAGCCATGCTTGTCCAACCAGTCAATTGCTTTCTGCGAATCTTTCAGTTCGATAGCTACTCCATGCGCTGTATTCTTTATGGCCTTTACTGTCTGCCAGTCTATTAGATCCGGATTTTTAATGCTCATTCCATATGCAGATACATTTACAACGTCTGATAAGTCAGCAAATGCGATTCTTGATTGCAGTTCAGCTACATCCTCTTCTTTTGGAAGCATTCTCTCCATCTTGTCCCGCCGGATTTCTTCCAAACGTTCTTTGATTTTAGGATTTTTTAGCTTGTTATGAGCAGAAACGGCCGCCGACTGGTAAGAGCAGTGATAAACACGCATATAGCTTCTTACTGCATTGAAAGATCTTGCGTAATACTGGCAAAAAAGCTCGTCTCTGTCTACTGCATTCTCCTCTTCTGGCGAATCTTTTTCTTCTTCTGTATATGCATTCTTTTTTTGTGTGCACACTTTTTTTCGCTTTTTGTGTGCACACTTTTTTCCACCGCCTCTTTCCCATCCGTATCGTTGCTTCCAGGACTTGACCGTATTCAGGCTGATGCCGTATTTTTCCGCTATTTCTTTATATTTCATCCCGAGCATGTAATCATTTTCTGCCTCTTCATGTACTTCTCCCATACGGTCCTCCCTTCTCTTTTTTCTGTCTGTATTATACAAAAAGGTGCGCTGTCTTTTCTCCCCTATTTCGTCTCCGTTTATTAAAGGATGAGCTTGTCAAAGGTGAATACTTTAAAACTATGAGTATTGGAGAGCTACTTCCTCTCATGGAAAAAGAAAACTACGAGAACCCAGTCATTCTGAGTTCTCGTAGTTTTCTTCCATCAACTTTTTTATTTTACAGCTACATTTTAACTTGTAGCAATTGTTAATCTGATGCCTTTTCTTTTTTGCTTTTGTTTTGAATCCAATTGTCAATTCTGTCCTGTCCGGTCCTTCACACATTATCTTTGTTCCGGTTTCACGCAAAAAAAACGGGCACTCGGTCTTTACCATACTTGTTTTATTCATTGCCGCCTCCTCTCAGCCTGCTGCACTCCGGCTCACACACCCTTTATCTGAGAAGCAATCATATCTGCAGTATGTGTCCACAGGACATTAGGGCATCTATGCACTGCCCGGCTGTAAAACTCCCATTCTGACTTTTCTGTGAATGCTCCCATATGATATCTGATGCACATTTTCTCTTCTTCAGTGAGATCTATTAATCCCATCAGCATAATAAGGCTCTTGTCTCCGTGCCCCGGATACTGCCTTTCTTTCTTGTATTCATATCCAATTTTTTGAGGCTCCTCAAGCGATACTGCGTAATAATCATCCAGCTTGCACACGTCATGGAGTAGTCCTATTATCTCTGGGCTTTCCGGTCTCTCCCACCTTAAGCCCATCTTTACGGTTATTCTCTCGAGTTCATATGCCACCTGGAGTGAATGCTCTATTAATCCGCCCTCATGCGCTCCGTGATGGTCCTTTGAAGCCGGCGCTGTAAAGTATTCTTTTTCTTCAAGCCATGCTATCAGTTTTGGCCACTTTCTCAATATGTCTCTTACTAGGTCTTTTTCATCATCTTTTCCCCTCTTTCCGGCTTTTATTGGAACTCTTCTCATGAATTCTCTCATTGTGCTCTACCCTCCATTTCTTTCAGCTTGGCTTCGGCTTCCTCTTGTGATAAAAACCAGGTTTCCTTGTACATTTTTTCTGGCAGAATTCGGACTGTATCGTATTTCCTGTCCTCGTCTCCTTCCATGTACCATCCGTTTTCTGTAAAAGAAATCAAAGCCACTTTCTGATGATAAACTCGGTTATTTTCAGGATGTCCTGCAAAGATATTCATCCTGAAATTCATTTCACTTGGAACTATATATACGTCCGAGCCAATTCTGCACGGCAACTTCAGTAGTAACCCCTGTTTTTCTTCATTACTCGGTGTTTCGCTCACGATTTCAAAGCATTCATTTTTCCACTTTAAAACGTTATGCAATTCATATGAACTGTATCCTATGTGGTGATAGCTCTCTCCGATTTCCTTGTACTTAATCTCGTAATATGGCTTTTCGTCCATCATTGTTACAATGATATCTAAGCTTGATACCTTAATACGTTCGTTTTCCATCAAATCCCGCTCCTTCCCACATACTCTCCATATGTCATGCCTGCTTCTCTTGCTTTTGCATTTACCCAGGCAATACTTCCTACCTTTAGCTCCGGCTTCTTATATGCTGCCTTTCTTCTTTCTGCTCTTTCCTTCATCCGTGCCTGCCGGCAGGCTACTGAGCAGATTGCTTCCTTTCCTACTGGCATAAACAGCTTTCCGCACTGCTTGCATCGTCTTCTTTTCATACCATTACCTCGTTAAGTTTCAATTTATCTAGTCAAAATCACATTCTTTTCTGCTTCCTGCGACATGGTACATATCATCAAGATCCTCTGTAGCAAATTCTGCACGATAGCAAATATCACAGTTCGCACTTGCACATTCATAACAGTCATCACATTGACAACCATCACAATTCATTGTTCTGAAATTCTTTTTCTCTTTCATCGTTTAATCTCCATAAATTTTAATTTCAGTTCCTCATCGAGTTTTGTTGCTTCTGACCAATCCCAACCAACACCAACTCTCAATCCCTTATTTGCCATTTCCTTTGACCATTCCTCTACTGCATTTGTGATTTTTTCGTTTAAAGACTTAATGTTCTGCATTGGTAAGTTGCCAGCATTAAATGTCGTATCAACTCTGATATGACAAAAATATCTTCTTGCTTCTGTTGCCATTTGTTTTCCTCCACAAAATGTTCATTTGGTTGTGTTTGATAGTTCAATGTTTTTCCACTGGTTTCATTCTGCATTTCCTCCATTCTTCTGAATCTGCTCTATTCTCCAGCGTATGCTTGTTAATTCTTCCAAGCACTTCTCCAGTTCCCGGCTTTCCCAGAGGCGGTCCAGTTTCTTAATGCTGGCGCTCACTGCCGCTGCATATCCTCTTAATACATTTTTGTCCAAGCCTGCTGCCACCGGAACTTCCTCTGTGGCTTTTTCTTCATGGTTTTCTTTCGGAATATGCTCTTCTGGTTCATTGTCAACCACTTCCCCGGAAAGCACTTCGCATTCTGTTTTTTCAACGTTTTCCAGTTCTTTGGGTACGCTTTCCGGCTTTTCTGATACGGTTTCTGATTTTTCAGTAACATTTTCCGGTTGCACCGGTACAACTTCCGGCTTTTCATAAGCATCCGGCATATCTGCCACCGGGGCAAATACCTCTCTGACCTTGACTGCATACTCATCCATGCTTAAGGTCTGCTTTTCATTGTTTCTGACTGCCAATATATCCACCGGCTGTCCTTCTCCCTTGAAGGATGTGAATACCTTTCCGATTCCCTGTGGCCTGGAAGCCAATACTGCAATTCCGGATGGTGCCAGGATGCTCTCAAGTTCTTCTGAATCTCCATCCTTTGTCCACTTCACCAACGCTTTGAACTTCTCCGGATTATCCTTTGCATACTTGTATATGGCTTTCTGGCACAGTTCCATATCCGCCTGCTGCACATCCGTGCCCTCAAGGGCTACTTCTATTGGTGATATGGCTTCCTCCGCCTTGACCTCTGCCTTTACTTCAGCAATTTCTTTTCTGGTCATTTCCGGTGAAATGAGATCTACTACCTCAATCGGAAGGGTGAGCATATCCTGGAGCTTCGCCACTCCGTACCCTTCGTACTTGTCCTGAAGGCGGTCAGAATAACCGCCCTCACTGTATCTGTCATTTATGGCTATGTACCTCGATACAATGTCTTTGGAAAGACCATATTCTGCCTTTGCAAATTCAGCTACGGTACTATAGCCGGATGCTGCAAGGATATCTGTATCTCTTGCCTTTTTCAGCAGGTAGCCGGTCCTTACAAAGCCTGCTGCCTGATTTGCAAGCTCCGTGTCCAGAGCCTGCTTGAACTGCTCATAATTTTCTATATTCCTTAATTCTTCCATGACTGCCTCCTATCCTGCTGCCTGCATCTTCTTGTTTCTCCGCTTTACTGATGCAGTAAATTTTTTTAATACATCCCATATCTTTTCTCTGCTTGGCTGTCTGTCATATGCTGCATAGAACTGACTGATTTCTCCATCCCATGTGACTTCCAATGTGTAATATGGAGCCTTAAGGTTCTTTTTTCGCCGCAAAAACAGAATAAAACCCTTCTCTTCGTCCATATTTCTGATATACGTATCACTGGCACCTACACAATGATGTTGCCTTCTTCCTTCTCTTGTAATATCAGAAGCCTTCTGAGGTACCAGTATCTGATACTCCTTCGTTCCAAATTTGAAATGCTCTTCAAATTTCTTTGCGTTTTCCGCAATGTGTGTGTACTTTGCATCCACTTCCTTGTCTCTCTTTTTGCTTTCTTCCCTGTTCTTCCTCTCAACATACTTATCATGATATTCCATCATTTTAGGCTGTCTGCAAACTATCTCATCTGTGATATCCATATCGAATAGCTCCGCCATATTAAGGTAGTCCTTGTAGTATCTCACAATGCTTATCCAGCTCTCCTCCGTCATATCCATCTGTCTTTTCAGATAGTTCACCGTCCGTTCCACGTTCATCTTGGTTCTATCTGTAATTTCAATCAGTTCTTTCACATTCGCATTCTCATTTTCAAGAAAAATAATGTTTTTATCTGAAACTTTCTTTCCTGTCTGCTGCTCATACTGCAACGCTCTTAAAGTTCTGCATCCTCCGTCCATCTTTTTCATTCTTTGGAATCTCTGCTTGTCCAGCTGCAACACTTCATGAATTCTCGCCGCATCTCCATTACACAAGGTCTCGTCATTTTCGCTTATTATTATTTCTTCCATAAGTTTCTCAAGCCCACTTTTCTGCAAATATTCCATGTACGGATACCTTTGTAGTCTTCTCAAAATTGTTGCTGGCGGAACTCTCTTCCGCCCACCTATTTTCATTACAGCTTTTAAGTCCATTTTGTGAAACTTTTCTCTTCTAAGTTCTCGCTTAAGATTCGGAGTATACATGATCATTGAGCCAAGGCTTTTATCTACGTATCCGTAACCGTAGTAATACTTCCAGTTGCTTCTCCTGCATTCATGGCACCATCTGTCGACTCCAGTGTATTTGTATTCTCCATATTCAAAATATTCTCTTTCAGCAAAATAATCATCAAGTCTCGCTCTAGCATTTTCCCAGGTATGTAGATCATATATCTCCCATCCAGCTTCACGATTTCTTTTTATTTTGCAATTGAATCTTCTCAGAATCCACCCTGAGTCATCCTTTAATCTCTGTAAAATGCCTACATCAGCATCATCCTCAACATACTTCTGCTTATTCCATGATTTGTATCTCACAGGTGACTTGCATTCCGGGCACACAGTCTCTTCGTTATGCTTTGGTCTATTTTTATAATCCGCCGGAGTTGGCATCCATTTTTTACAATGAGTACAGTACATCTTTGGCCATCTGTAAGAGCATTTGTTTTCCGGTTCATAAAACATCAGCTCTTTAAAACAGTTTTTCGCTATCCAATTTTCGAAATTCTTTGGAAGCTCCGGCACTTCTCGCATTACTTCATCAATTTGTTCTATTTCACTTCGGTGCTTATTTATCAACTGACTTTTTTTAATTCCCGCCTGGAAGTCCAGCACTGCTTCAAAAATATCTCTGTTTTGTCCTGTTTTGAAATACTCATTTACTTTCTTTCTCTCGGTCTCCTGCTGCCAGTTTTCCTTTTGAAACAGGCTTCCCATTCCGGTATATTCAAGGTTATCTATCTTTGCTTCCCTCCACTTTCCTGTCCTGCGCTCGTATGTTGTCCACTTTTCATTTTCCTCGTCCACATAAACTTCATACTTAGGGTCGTTTTTCCCTTCTTCTAAATCTTTCTGTGTAAATACCGCAACTTTAAGTATCTTGTTTTCTACAGCCGCTCTTAAATACCTTGCATACTTACATCTTACGTTCACCCAGTATGTGCCAGAAGTTCTTTTTTCTTCATCCTTCTCTGCCTCCTAGCTCATGTAATAGTCATTGATGATTTTCTTTGCCTGTCCCATTCCTGGGATGCCAAGTTCCACATTTGCCCCTTTTATGCCTGCTGCCTTTGATATATCATCCGGTATGCTATAGGCATTCTTAAAACTCCATTTCAGCAATTCTGCAATGCAGCCTTTCAGTGTCTTTCCTTTCTTACGGACGCATCTGGCTACCTCTTCTTTCTCAATGCACTGCATTTTTATATATTCTACCCAGTCAACCATGATTTCCTTTGGCTGAAGGTCTGCACTCTCTACCTTCAGCTTTCCAAGTGCTGCGGTGCTAACCGTTGCCAGTTCTTCCATTTCGCCTGCTGCATAATCCTCTGCATCTTCCTTATCCAGTCCGTTTTCTTCTGCCAGCACAATGAGGGATGCTACATCTCCCTCTTCTTTCAAGCCTGCTGCCGCTTTGTTCAATTCTTCTACTGAGTTTAATTCGCCAAATTTTTCAAACATAATACTTACTTCCTCCTTCTAATTTTTCTCGGCACATAAAATATGTGCGATTCTCTTAAAAATAAAATTCAGTTTACATGATTAACGATATCTGTCCGTTTTCAACTTCATAATTCATCCACAGTGTTTCTGTCCTTGCACGTCCTCCCTCTGCTCTGGTATGCTTCTGAACCTTATTCCATCCCTGGAGTATATCGTTATACATATCATTGTCATATCCTGATAGAAGAATTTTCCCCGGATGTTTAACCAGAGAATTTAACAATTTTTCATGATCTGCATCCTTCATTTCATGTTTATAAAGATAATTTTTCCGAGTTCCGTGTAAATACGGCGGATCTGCATAAATAAAAACATCTTCTGTATCATATCTTTTTATCAATTCTACGGCCGGCAAATTCTCAATCTGAACACCCTTTAATCTCTCAGTTGCCATTTTCAACGTTTCAGGAAGTTCACTCCACGCTCTGGCTGGATTTGGAGAATTAGTCTGCTGTCCGGATTTAAACCCGTTTTGATACAAATTTCCACATCCGAATCCCATCCAGCATTTAACAGCAAACCTTCTTGCCCGTTCCAACTCATCTTCTGATTTTTCGTAGGCTGCTTTATACTCTGACCTGGAAAATGGTGTAAACTCTATCACCCGTTCCAGTTCTCCACTCCGGTCTCGCAATATTCGAAAGAAATTTACGATTTCTTCATCGATGTCATTCACTGTCTCTATATGACTTCTTTGTTTATTAAGAAGAACAGCCAAACTACCTGCAAATGGTTCTAAGTAGACATCATGCTTTGGTATATATCCGCATATCCATGTTGCCAAACGATTTTTTGCTCCTGGATACTTTAAAACACTTTTCAATTCGTCACCTTCTTTCATTAAATTCTAATTTTCGCAGTTTGATGGGATGATAATATAATCATCTTCGCCAACATCCTCTTTTTCAGTTCCATTCCAGTCAATATCTGGTTCCTCGAAGCTTTCCTCATCTGCTGGAGTCCCAAGTGGACAGGAAAAGCAAAAACAACAACCTTTGCCATCACTTTCTCCTTCCCCCGGAGCATGGTGTATATGTGTGGTCTTTGTACCTCAAGCAAAAACGCTCCGCATTCTGTGTTTATGCGGTTTCCATGCCCCGGCTGTGACAGATTTTTAAGTTTCTTCGTGTATATGTAAGTAATTTGGAGGTCAGTTTTTCTTATATACCAGCTTCTCCCGGTTCCAATCCGGGTACTGCTCTTTCAGGTAACATTCTGCAAATTCAAGCATTTCATCTCTTAATCCCTTGTTGCCGTTGTCCAGTAACTGATGGTGACTCCGGCAGGCGGTTACACCGTTCTGCTCCACTCCAAGCCCTCCCTGGCTCCGGTTCACCACATGGGCGATATCCCGGATATGTGCCCCGAAGTCCTTCTTTACAAGCGGCCATCTGCCACTGGCGCAGAATATACAGGTGTCTCCGTCTCTGCTGATGATTCTTGCGATTGTGCCCTTATCGAAGGTGCACGCTTTTGTTCTTCTGCTCTTGCTCATACTCTCTCATTCTCCTATCCTGCCAATTGGAATACTTAGTGTGCTCCGCATAGCAAATATTTATATTGTGTGGTGCAAGCAGCTCTGCCGCCCGCTGCCATAAAACACTGTGTTTCACCGGCTCTCCATTCTGCTTCCTGAAGTCTGCCGCTATCCAGTCATCCAAGAACCGGTTCACACCGGATTCCAGATATTTACTGTCTGTGAATATCTTAAGGTCAGACGCTCTTCTCATATGCTCCATAGCTTTTATCAGTCCAAGCAAGGCTATCTGATTGGCTGTGCCGGTGTCTTTCCCGGTCTCTTCCAGTGTCTTCTCTCCTTCACTGGTATCTGCTTCCAGGATTCCGCAGTAACACCCTTCCGCTTTCCGGAGTCCATGGTATGAAGTTCTTAAATAAATCCTTGCTTCCATCTTCAAATTCTCCTATCCAGTTTCTCCTCGGTATATCGCATATAGGAATACCCGGTATACCGGTTTGTGCCGCTCCGGATGCTCTCCTGGACGATATAATATCCCGGTGTCGGTTTTGGTCCATAAATCAGCAGCTTTCTCATAGTCCACCGCCTGTATCTCTTTCTCTCCGGTTTTGGCCGGATTAAATTCCGGCTGGTGGAATAGCTGTATTCCTCTTTTGTCAGCTTCCGTGGGAGACCTTTCTTCTTTCTCTCTTCCTCATCCGGCACCTTTGCCATATACTGGGCGAGCTGTTCAAATCCACCCTCTTCATAGAGGTTTGAGAAAAAGATTCTTCCGTGTTGCCAGCATTCCTTGATTAAGACATCCGTATCTGCTCCTCTGATTCTGTTCATGATCATGTGGATATGTATTCCGCCTCTGGATCCGATTTCAATTACTCTCATCCATTTCAGTTCTGCTCCGAGCTTCCGGTAACGTCTTGCCAGCTTCCGTAAAACGTTATTCAGCTCTTCTTTCACTCCCTGCATGTCCTTCCGCTCTCCTTTCCGGTATGTGAAGGTCAGCCAGAAGTCATTTTCTATGAAGTTCGCTTTTATCGTTCGCCGGATTCTGTTTTTCTTATTAATCTGATTCTGCAATTCTATCTGCCAGGGGGAAGGTCTCTCTCTTGCGGCTCTCTTCTCTCCCTTGGCTCCGTAATTTCCTTCCCACTTATACTCATACTCAATCGAGCTGGGAAAGTTATAAATATCAACACAATATGCCATAGCCTTTGTCCTTATCTTTAATATTCCTAATCGAGTTGCGAAAACAGGTCTGAAATGCCCTGTTTCCTTGCATTTTTGCGGCTTTTATGGTATATTGTTCATGCGGGAAGTTTGCAATTCGCCAAATTACTTACA